>Ga0137306_103085_pt1 | contig 12826 bp, 14 predicted proteins | sample Inofroosms_March_FD_97187 | JGI IMG/M metagenome (GOLD analysis project Ga0137306, IMG submission 97187) | Mouse cecal microbial communities from Vienna, Austria - N-Acetylneuraminic and N-Acetylglucosamine D2O microcosms_March | ecosystem: Host-associated > Mammals > Digestive system > Large... | reverse complement strand
AGAATTTCGGCGGAATCGTACCATTTGAGGACAGCAAAACAATGGTAGATGGAACTGAATTTACAAAGGGTGATATTTTGATTGCTAATATTCGCCCTTATTTGAAGAAAATATGGCAGTCTGATATGGATGGGGCTTGTAATGCAGATGTACTTGTTCTAAAACCACAAGAAATTGATAATGTCTTTTTTTATTTCCTTGTTGCCCAGAATAAGTTTATTGATTATGTTATGGGCGGTGTTAAAGGCTCAAAAATGCCCCGTGGGGATAAAGCGCATATATTACAATATAATACTGCCGTACCTTCTATACTGGAGCAGCAGCAAATAGCTAAATTTTTGTCGTTGCTATCGAATCGGATTGCAACACAGAAGGAACTTGTTGAAACTCTCAAGAAGTATAAAAGAGGTGTATTTGAGGCTATTTTTTCTCAAAGATTGCGACTTGTCCCTAAAGAAGAACAGAAATCGTGGAAGGCATTTAAACTTAGTGATTTCACAACTCGTATCACCAGGAAGAATAGCGGAACTACGGATATTCCTCTTACCATATCTGCACAATATGGATTGATAGATCAGCGTAACTTCTTCTCAAAGGTTGTCGCAAGTACAGATATGGGTGGGTATTATCTGCTACATAACGGAGAATACGCCTATAATAGAAGCACATCAAACGATTATCCTTTTGGCTCGATTAAACGCCTTGAATTATACGATAAAGGCACTGTATCTACGCTCTATCTGTGCTTTTCTATAAACGAGAATGTTGTTATGAGTGATCTTGCTAAGTGGTACTTTGAATCATCACAATGGTATCAAGGGGTAAATGAAATATGTGCTGAGGGCGCAAGAAACCATGGCTTGCTCAATGTACCTAACGATGGATTCTTTAGCACAATTCATATTCTTCCCAGCGACACAGAAGAGCAAGCCAGAATTGTAATGTTCCTCTCACGGATTCATTACAAACTCGTCCAGGCGCAAAAAGAGTTAGAAAAGCTGATCTGTTTGCGGAATGGTCTATTGCAACAACTCTTTATATGAAGAGTTGTTGCAATAAAGATTTTCGCAAATCTTGCATTTTAAGCAAGGAAAAATAAGTGCTTTCGATACGTTTATCAAAGCCATCCAACAATGTTGCGATCCTATCCCTTTCATTTTTAGGTGGAAGTGGAAGTTCACATTCATTCAGGATACCTTTTGTAATCTGATTGATGGTGGCTGTCCCAGTATCCTTAAAGACTTGAGAATAGAAGGCTTGGCTATTGAGGTATTGGTAGATGTAAGAGCAATCTATTTTACTTCGTATTATCATCATAAATGCGCCCCATGTGGTCATTGGCATTTCGCAAGGAATCTTTGCTGATTTGCCAACGAGTTTTTTGCTACCATTTCGGACACACATAATAATGTCACCTTGTTTAACTTGTAAATGTGTGGGTATTTCCATGTTTACATATACACAGTCATCAAAAGATAGAGCGGCATTTTGAATATTTGAGGATCGTAAAACCAAGTATCCGGAATTTGCAATATCAATCGGACTGTATGTAAGACCCTGTAGAAAATCAGCCATTTTTGACAATCGAACAGTAGGAAATAGTGAATCTTTTTTTGGGGGAAATATCTTATCAAGCAGTCCTCTTTTATACTTCTTGATGGTTTCGAGAAGAAGCTGCTGTGTCTCAATACGTCGATTTAATAAATTGATAAAATCAGCGATTTTCCGTTGTTCCTGTACATTTTCTGGCAAATTATGTTTTGTATTGAAAAATTCGTCTGTAGGCATATTAAGCAAGCCATGATTCCGTGCGCCTTCCGCAGAGATTTTATATATTTCCTTATACCATTTTAAGGAATCAAAATATACTTTGATAAAATCACTATAGTGTTTTTTTAGCATAAAACAAATATACAGAGTAGATAATGCTCCCATGGGATAGCGGTCAAGCCGCTTAATCGAGCCAAAGTCATAACCTACAGAATAGCTCTTATTATAGGCAAATTCGCCATTTTTGAGCAGATAATAACCACTCATATCTTTGCTTGCCACTGTTTTGTTGAAATAACTGATCTGGTCAACAAGCCCATCTTTTGAAGATATTGTAAGAGGCAGATTCGTTTCATTATCTGTATTCTTTCGTGTTACCCGATCTGCAAAGTCTGAAAGCCTAAATACGCCCCACTCCCCCTCAAACCCCGGAAACCGCAGCTTCGGCACGTTCCCCTCTTGACCGTTACTTGAGGCTTATTTTTCTTTCAGATATAACAAGAACAAAAAGTCAAAATCCCTTGCAGTAGCAGGAACCGTCTGCTATTGCAAGGGATTTCTATTCCTTTGGACATCACTCTGCTTTCTTGGCTAGAAGTATAAAAGAGGAGTCATTAAATCTCTTTTTGAGAGAAAACGAATTATTAGTTGTAAAGAATCCCAATGGAAAAAATGTTATATGGGAGATGTTATCACATTACAATCTGGTCAGGACTTTGTACCATCTGATTATAATGATAATGGTACTGGCATACCATATATGACTGGGGCAAGTTGTATTGTTGATGACAAAACTGTAGTTTCAAGATGGACTACAAAACCTCGTTGTATGGCATATAAAGATGATACATTACTTGTTTGCAAGGGATCTGGGTCAGGTGCAGTTGTTAAGTTGACACAAAAAGAAGCCCATATTGCACGACAATTCATGGCATTACAGTGCAATTCCGCAATAACGAAGGATTTCTGCTTTTATTTAACACTTTATTTGTCAAATAGAATAAAGCAAGCAGCAACAGGACTAATTGAAGGAATAGATCGTAAAACCGTATTGAATCAAGAAATAATGTTACCATCTATTGACGAACAGAACAAAATTGCTAATTTCCTTTTTAATTATGATAATATAATATATGCGCATAAAACATATTTAGCTTATATCAATGAAATAAAAAAACACTTGTTACAGCAGCTTTTTATATAAAGAGTTGCTGTAACAGTCCTAACTTATACTTTGTAAATAATTCCAGTTCACGTTGATGAAGGGTGATGAGGTGGTCAAGGCGACGGAAAATAGCAACAATTTGGTCTTGCTCAATTCTTGCTGGATAGGAAATGATTATTTCCTGTATATCCGAATTATGGATATGAACTACCGATTTCCCCTGCGCTCTTTTTTCCAGTTCTTTTTGCGGTTCACCGCTTGAAATAGCAAGTGCCAAAAAAGATGGATTTATAAAGTCAAATGGGCGGAGAATATTTAGGTCGCCACCCAACAAAACCCCAGGTTTTTCAACGGCTGATGCTCTTGCAATATCTTCCGCTGTTTCACCCGAAGCAGGAATTATCACTTCGTTCCCCTGGCTATAAACAGCACTCGCTTTCGGAATAGCAAAAGTATCCACTTCATTGATCACAAATTGGTACTTTGTATAAAGCCTGCCATATAGAATTATCGGCGTTCCACTCTCTGTTAAATCGCTTTTAGAATAGCCGTTTCCTTTTGAGTATTCAGCGATATCCACAGCCTTACGCTGTTCCCAAGGTTCTGTAAATTCGCTTAAACGATATATAGGTGTAGCTTTGTCTTTTTCAGGAAATATGGCAGATAATAAACCTCTTTTATACTTCTTGAGAGTTTCTATAAGTTGGCGTTGCTTGGATATACGAAGTTCAAACATATTCAAAAATTTTGCTATTTTGTTTTGCTCATTTAACATGGGGTAAAAATCCGTGTACGATGCGTATTCCTGTGAATTTATGCCCGGTTGTCCTGAACGCATGGAAGTTAACTGTACCCATTTATTATATTTTTGAGTTAGTGTCGTATTAAATACGAATATGCTGTTGTTTTCTGCATTAACTGTTACACGGATAAGAAAACCAGCAAAGTATAGTTTACCATCAGTTTCTTTATAAAGATAACTCTTACCTGTACTTGCCCCGGTTCTGGCAAATAAAATGTCATTTACACCAACAAGATATTTCTCATCAAGTATTCCTGCCGGAGAAACAGGATTGGATTGATTGTAACAGCGACTTTCATCATCAATGTCTGTTATACGAATATATTGATTTGTTCCATCGAATTTTATAGCAGCTGCGTTCATACCATAGTCAAAACCAGTAGCAACCTCAGAAAGCCGTTTTTTTGTCCACTCCCCCTCAAACCCCGGAAACCGTAGCTTCGGCACGTTCCCCTTTTGACCGTTACTTAAGGATCTATTTTCACCCATTATCTGCCCTCCACTTCAAAGGGGAAATCCAGCCCCAATTCATCAAAATATGGTTTCAGCTGTGCGTCGATCTCCCTTATTTCAGCTTGCAGCTTTCGGATTTCTCCAGCCACTTCGTTTAAATCTATTTCTTCCTCCGGCTCAAATGTATCAACATACCGGGGGATATTCATGTTATAGCCGTTTTCCTCAATTTCCGACATTTCCGCCACATGGCAGAATTTATCAATATCCTTCCGCCCCTTATAGGCTTCCACAATCTTATTGATATGTACATCCTCTAATGTGTTCTGGTTCTTTCCCGGCTTATACTCTTTGGAAGCGTCAATAAACAGCACATTACCCGCGTTTCCATTCCTTTTTGATTTCAGGACAAGCAGGCATACCGGGATCGATGTGCCATGGAACAGATTGGCCGGAAGCCCGATCACTGCGTCCAAGCGATTCAGATCTCTCACAATGTATTTACGAATTGCTTCTTCTGCGCCGCCCCGGAACAATACACCATGGGGGAGCAGTACGGCAATCCGCCCGTCATCCGGATCCATATGGTAAATCATGTGTTCCAGGAACGCAAAATCCGCATGGCTTTTAGGCGCAAGTTTCCCAGCGCCTGAATAGCGGGGATCATCTTCAAATGACTTGTCCGCGGACCATTTCAGTGAGTACGGCGGATTACAGACCTGTACCGTCATTTTTACATCGCCGTAGCAGTCATTTTTCAGGGTATCGCCTTTATAAATATCGAACCTCTGGTATTCGATATCGTGCATAAGCATATTCATGCGGGCAAGGTTGTACGTACTCGCGTTGTTTTCCTGTCCGTAAAAATGTCCGACTTTCCCGGAAGTCAGATGTTTCTTGACCTCCAGGAGCATGGAGGCAGATCCGCAGGTGCAGTCCCCGACTGTTTTCGCCTCGTCCAAACCGACGGTCGCCAATATCGCGCATAGTTTACTCGGCCCGGCGGGGGTAAAGAACTCACCGCCCTTTTTCCCTGCGTCAGAAGCAAAAAGTCCAATCAGGATCATATAAGCAGTCCCCAGCACATCAAACCTGGATTCTTCCAGCATGAAATCAATATCCGCAATACGGGACATTACCTTGGAGATCAGCTCTGTCCTCTCAGACACAACATCACCCAGATCAGGATCTTGCAGCTTCATGTCATTGAAAAGCCCTGTGAAATCCTGTTCGGATGCCTGCCCCATTGTAGAGCCTGTCAGATCGCTGATCGCCCGTTCCAGATCCTCTATGGAGAAATTCCCCTGGTTAATCTGCTCAATCAGGTTTTTGTAAAGATACTGCGGCTTGATGATGTATCCCAAACGGTTCAAAGACCATTTTTCCACAATCGGACGGAAGTTCTCGTCGGCATGGGCGGTTTCATAGGTCATGCCGTCATTCTTCAGCAATTCGTCCATGTAGGATTCCGTCCGTTCCGACAAATATCTATAAAAAATAATTCCCAAAATGTAATTTTTAAATTTGCTTGCGTCCATATTGCCGCGCAGATCATTGGCAATCGCCCACAGCTTATTGGACAGCTCGCTTGCCTGGCTCTGGTAAGTGTTATCTTCCGCCATGATTATTCTCCTTCTGCCTTATACTTTTTATATAATTCCACGATAAAATTCTTGATATTGTCAATCAGGGCTGTAAGCCTCAGAAGCCCAAGGTTCAGATAGCCCACCTTGCTTCTGATCTCTTCCTCCGTAATGCTGCCGTTAAAGCTATACTCGGAGAACAGGCCAAAGACAATCTTCTCGTCCAGCTGGTTTTTGTATGAAAATTCCTCTATCTCCGCATTTAACGAATCCTTCTCAAACTGCTCATATTCCTTCTGGATATCCGCATCCTCCGGCAGGTCGAAAAACCTGGTCTGTATAAACTGTACCATCAAATCCTTTTTAAAGCGCATGGCCTCATTGTCAGAGCGTTCTATCTCCCTCAATATCAGATCTATGTCACGCTGCCGTTCTTCCGGGGTGCTGTCCCGGTGCATATTTTTCAGCAGATTCAGGATATATATAACATTGATTCTGTCCGTGCGCACAAGCTCTATATCAAAATCAACATCTATTGGCACAGGGACTTTTTCTTTCCCATTTTTCTGCCCTGCCTGGTCATAAAAATACAGATACCAGGTTTTATACGCTTCATATTCGTCCTCGTCTAACGCAATCGCAAGATCGTCCCAGGAAAACTTGGAAAATGTTTTCAGCGTGGCAAGCGTCTGGGATAACCGCCGGAAAGAAAGGATAAACATACGTATCGTATCTTCGCTCTGTAAGTTTCCCGCGTCCTCCGGCGTTTCCGCTACCTTCCGCACCGTGGGGACCTGGTTCAGCCATTGGTTTACATAGTATTCATAATTCTGCAACAGGTACTCGTTCGGATCCCCGTCGCCGGAAAACAGGCGCAGTGCATCATCCTGGGCTTTTTTGATATTCCGGTATGTGACGATCTGCCCAAACTGCTTCGTGACCTTATCCACCCGGTTTGTCCGGCTGTATGCCTGCACAAGCGTATGCCATACCAGGTTCTTATCCAGATACAGCGTGTTGCATGGCTTCGCGTCAAAGCCTGTTAAGAACATATTCACCACAAGAAGAATGTCTATCTGGGGCAGGTTTTTCTGCTTCATCCTTTTGGAAATATCCTTCCGGTATGCGTCAAATGTATCTGTTTTAAACGACGTATTAAACATTCCATTGTAGTCGTCCATAATACGGTCTAAAAGTTCACGGGAATGCTCGTCGCCGCCCTCGTCCATATCTTCATTGGCTCCAAAACTGAAAATAGCAGCTATGCGCAGCTGTTCGCTTTCCGGGTGTTCCTTATTGAGTTTCTGGAACAGGTCGTAATATTTCCCAAGCGTTGGTATCTTATCCACCGCGAAGATTGCCGTATATATGTCCTTCCCCTGCGGGTGGACGTGCTGCCCGTGATGTTCCATGATATGCCTCGCGATATTCTCATACCGCTCGTCATCATGGTATAAGTTCGTCATATCTATATTGTGCTGCCGGCAATAATCAGGATCGTCAATATACTCTGGGTTGATGCCCTTATCGGCAATCGTTTTCGCCCAGATTGTCCTCTGGTATTCCACAGAGAACCGAAGCACATTTCCGTCCGCGATTGCGTCCTTAATCATATACTTGTGCAGGCAGGCATCCATCTTCCCGGCATTGAAAAGATCTGCCGTCGTCCGCCCGTCCGCCCCTTTGTTTTTCTCAAAGATAGGCGTTCCCGTAAACCCGATATAATTCGCGTTCGCGAAATGTCTTTTTATATCCGAGTGCATTTTCCCGAACTGGCTCCGGTGGCACTCGTCTATGATGAACACAACTTTCTGCTGGCGGTAGGTATCCATTAGTTCCGCGTATTTCTGGTTCCGCACGGCAATCGCCAGTTTCTGGATGGTGGTGACAATCAGCTTCCGGTCTTTCTCCCGTAGCTGGCTCACCAAAACCTCCGTTTTATCCGTGCGGTCAATGCAGTCCTTTTCAAAGCTGTTGTACTCGTCAACCGTCTGATCATCCAGGTCTTTCCGGTCAATCAGGAAAATAACTTTATCTATCCTGTTTTCGTCCCGGAGGAGCTGCGCCAGCTTGAAACTTGTCAGTGTTTTGCCCGACCCGGTGCAGGCAAAGACATACCCATCCTTATTCGCCTCCAGCACCCTTTGTTTTGCCGCTTTCACAGCATAGATCTGGTACGGACGCATGACCATAAGGACCGGCTCTGAAATCTTCACCACCATATATTTTAGCAGCATATCCGTAACCGCGACCTTCCGGAAAAAATCCCCGGTAAAGTCAAAAAGTTTATTGATACGCTTATTCAGCTCGTCCGTCCAGAAAAACACAAGGCTTTTCAAAATCGGGTTATACTCGCCGTTTGCTATCTCATTCTCATTAGAGAAATATTTTGTCTGGACGCTGTTGGAAACAACAAAAAGCTGTAAGTACCGGAAGATTCCCCTGAACGAAAATTTTCGGTATCTGTTAATCTGGTTGATTGCCTCATTTATTTCCACTCCAGGGCGTTTCAGTTCAATTTGGATCAGTGGAAGCCCGTTAATAAGCACGGTGACATCATAGCGGTTTTTATAAACCACATCTTCCTTGTGGGCGGGATCCATCGTAACCTGATGTGTGACCTGAAAAATATTCCTGGTTGAATCATCCACCAGAAAATCCATATATACGGTTTCGTTGTTATCCAATAGGAGAATATACTGATCCCTGAGAATCTTAGCCGATTCATATACGGTATGGTTATCCATGTAGGTAATAAGGCGTGAAAACTCCGAATCAGAAAGTACGGCTTCCCCTTTTTTCTCAATAAGTTTTTCTTTGTTAAAGAGAGCGATCTGTTTCCTGAAATTAGAAAGCACGCCTTCATAGTTTTTCAGATCGACATAGCTGTATCCAATCTCACAAAGACGTTCTATAAACAGTTCCTCAACTTCATATTCTGATTGTACCTTCGGCATGGCAGCTGTCCCCCATTCGTTTTTATTGAAATAGGCATCCGATAAATAACATACATCCTTTACTTTTATGCTTGAGGATCTTTTTACTGTAAGCGGCTGCTGTCCGGCTTCATTTTATTACAGCTTTTCGGAAGGTATCATCCCTTATTCTCCCGCACAGCCTCACAAATATCGCCAATACCGCAATCCAGGTAATCACAAATACGCAACAGGACAGAGAGGGCAACTTCTTCCCCCTTCGTGAGCTTGCTTACCGTGCTTGGCGATAACCCGATCTCCTGGCGCAGGATTGATTTTGGTATGTCCCGCTCAATCAGTAATACCCATAGTTTTTTGTAGCTTATTTTCATCAGAAAGCACCTCACTCATTCCGTAGTCATGAGAGTTGCTACAATTATACCCGAATAATTCCGCAATATCAATAGCCACGTATGATTATCCGTAAAAAAGTCCACGTTCTCGTAATCCTCAAGTCAGCGGCAAGCAATGGATAAAAATATCCTTTACGGATATTTTTATCCACCGCTCGCCCGCCTGCGGCGTTCTTGCTTTGCTTGTTGGGGATACCCCAAACCCCGGCAAAACGCGCTGACGCTTTTTTGCGAACACACCTTACGGTGTGGCTTTGCGCAGGTGAAGCCTGCGCCTACTCCTTCCAGTCGCCCGCTACACTCCATATGTCGAACCAGTCAATCCTGATACCGCTCCGGGCAGTAAAAAACCAGCAAGCTGATTTCCTGGCTCTCGTCGTTATTGCCGTCCCTCCCACGGCAGGAAATATAATAATCCCCGAATGTAAAGGCTGTTACCTTCTCCTCAAAAAGATGTATCTCATTCGTGCTGAAATCAATTACCCCAACTCCCCAAGGGGTGTCAGACCAGCAGTTTTCCATTATACGGTTCAGGCAGTCAGAACAGAGGTTATCAGCCACTTTTCCCATATCCAGAACCTCGCCGCTGTTGAAGGACAAATCTCCGTGGGCATACCCCCTGTTTACATCCGGGGTTACGGAAAAGAAAAATCCATCTTTGCCAGTATTGGTAATATACGTGGAAGCTCCGTTGACGGGTTCCTCAATCTGTACGCCGAAATCATCATAGCGGTTAATTGAGATGGGCGACAAATCAAGGCTGTTCAAATTGATAACGCCAAGGTTTTTCTGGCCCTGGTATAAAGACAGGGACGCCCCCTCCCTATCCCCGCACAAAAAGCAATCTTCCGGCGGTGTGTCGGAATGATAGCGGGGAGAAGTTTCTTCCGTAGTTTCCGCTACATCCTCTGTTGAATTTTCCGCTGCCAGAATCTCCCTTGCCTTGCCATCTGTCTGGCATCCAGTCAGCAGAATCGCAAAAAAAACCGCAGCCGTTGGCAAGCACGGCCGCCAGATTTTTGTAAAAAACCGTTTCCTTTTCATAGATTATCCTCCTGTCATGGCAAATCGTTCACATTTTCCATTATATCTAATTTAGCCGGATACTTCAAATGAAATATATAGTTCATCAAGATATAATCCATATGCGTGTAGGGTACAATTATACAAAAAAAGGACGATGGGGTATGTTTGAGGATTTATTTTACGACAGACTGATAAAATTGAGAGCTGAAAAGGGAGTATCCGCAAGGGAAATGAGCCTGGCCATAGGCCAAAGCCCTGGCTATATCAATGGGCTGGAGAACAGGAATGGTTTCCCGTCCATGCAGGTATTTTTCTACATTTGCGAATATCTGGGCGTTACGCCATCGGAATTTTTTGACAGCGGCAACAGCCACCCCATAGAATACCGCGGGCTTTTGAAAGACATGGATGCCCTGGACGAAGAAAGCCGCCGGAATGTATTGGCGATTGTCAAAGGATTAAGGCGGTAAAAGTCCGATAAGGAAGTGGCAGGGCAGAAGAAGGATTCCCCTTCCTTCTGTTCTTTTTATGTTTCACGGATTTCCAGCAGATCCGCGATATCGCAGTCAAGATACCCGCACAATTTTAGGATCAGGTTCGCGTCAATGCGCTGAAACTCATCCCTGCAATACCGGTTAAAATTCCCTCTTTGCAAATCTAAATCCTTACAGATTTTTGTCTTACTTATTTTCTTTTCCTGAGATAATTCTACGATTCTAATGTGTAAATATTTCATTTTCTGTACCTCTCCTGTCAAAATTATTATAATCATATATTAGAAAAATAAATATTTCCTATTGAAACAGGATATTGACAGATAATATAAAATTATATACTGTATATATAGGCACATTGGTCAGGAGGATATTTCATGCAATCCTATGAAATAACACACATCATAGATAATGAGGAATGGGAACATAAACTTTCCGAATTGGCGGACAGGTGCAAAAAGCTAAATGGCTGGTCTGAGCAGGATTTATTGCATCTTGCCGTGACCACAATGCCAATGTACAGGGTGTGGTTGATCCATTTGGAAGATAAGGTAATAGAGATGGAGCAAGAAGAAAAAAACAAGGATTTTTTCAAAAAACTATTCCGTAAAAAAAGACAGGGGTGAGATTGTCAGTAAGAACTTTTTTTGAGTGGTATGGTATCGGGATTTCTATTTTAATCCTGGGCTTTCTTGTCATAGGGAATATTATCCGGCTCGTGTATTTTATAAAGTGTATCAAGATAAAGAAATGCTCGGACAGGAATTGCCGGGTAAATGAATATTGCCCAAAATATAAATTCATATGGACAGATGCGGATATAAAGGAAATGCAGGAACTGACAGACCGTTTATTAGGTGATACCCATGAAAATATGGGCATCTGACCGATGCCCATATGGTGAACCTACTGTACCTCATTCTCCAGCGCCTTCCTGTAATCCTCAACGGTAGCAACCCCTGGATGGTTTTCCCGCCACCGTTTAATATGCCGGACTGATTCGTACAGCCTGTCAAGCTGCTCCGGCTTAAGTTTCTGGAGTTCACGAAACATCCGATCCTGCAACAGCACTTCCTCTACGTCATCCTCATACATAATAATATTGGGGGAAATATTAAGCAGGAAAATATATCCCGCGGCTTCTGACATGGAAATATCGTCCATGCCATCTTCCAGCCTGCTGACAGCCTCAGTGTCTGTCCCGATCCTGTCAGCCAGTTCGTGGCGTGTCCATCCCTTTTCTTCCCTTGCCTGCCGGACAGCGCAGCCAAGCATTTTGTACTTCTCCATCTTTTTACCTCCTTAGTCATTCTTTAAATTCAGAAGTGAGTTTTGATGTAAAATCCAATACCTTGTGCCACTCATTCCTGAACCGGAAAAACAGTTCGCCGCCGATTTCTTTTGTCGGGCAAGTATACCGCCTGCCACCGGAACTGATCTGGACTAATTTTAAAATACGATTCACGCAAAGTACTGTCATATTGCTACCTCCACTTTAACGCCAGTATAAATCTTGCCTTTCGTAAAATATTTCTACCGCATATAATTACTGGCCTTGCTATAGTTTCTTCCTGTAGACAAAACACTTTAATGGGACTTGCCCTTTGGGCATTTCTAATATAATCTCCTTTTCCTCCATTCTTTCAAATCCCCTATGCTCATAAAATTGATATGTACAGGCATCATCCGTATAAAGATAGAGCGTTTTCCCTTTCTCCCTTTCCTCCAAAGCGCAGAGCAACGCTGTCCCGATACCCTTAATTTTACAATTCGGGTCAGCGGCAAGAAATAGAATCTCGCCATCTGGTGTCTCAGATTTCAAATAATGAGCCAGCTGTTCTTTTGTGGTATCTTCATAAAGGCCGGCACCGCCCTTAAAAAAGGTTTTCTGTATCGCGTCAATGATTTTAACATAGGCTTTTTGCGGAAAACTTTGGCGTTTCTTTTCTTCCCCTTTTATTTCTGCCAGCAAAACACCGACAAACTCCCCTCCGGTATATGCCGCCAGAACCTGTGTCGCCCGATTGATTTCAAGATACCAAAAATATCTGCCATATACGTTGAGTATGAATTGGTTATCCAGATACCAGTCAAAGTGCATACCTTTGATTGCGAATTGGATTGCCTTTTTATAATCTTTTCTGCGTATATCCTTAATCTCTATCTCCAAAAGCATACCTCGCAAAATTTTATATTCTTACTCTC
>Ga0137306_103084_pt1 | contig 12835 bp, 6 predicted proteins | sample Inofroosms_March_FD_97187 | JGI IMG/M metagenome (GOLD analysis project Ga0137306, IMG submission 97187) | Mouse cecal microbial communities from Vienna, Austria - N-Acetylneuraminic and N-Acetylglucosamine D2O microcosms_March | ecosystem: Host-associated > Mammals > Digestive system > Large... | reverse complement strand
CCCGCGATCATCAGAATTACAAAACGGATATGAATAAAAGTATGAAAAAGTTATTGGTTTATGCAATGGCTGCTATCGCGGCGCTGAACGCCGGTTGCAGCAAGGACCCCCTCGACGCCCTTATCTATACCGAGGCGGGAGGCACTTATCGGTTGGCCACGCTCTCGGCGACGATCGAGGGAGAGGACGCGGACGAAACCCGTTCGAGTTTGCAGACCTCGAACAACAACGTGGTCTATTGGACGGCGAAGGATCGGATCCGTGTGGTCAACACCACGACCTACGAGAGTTGGATCTACGAGTTGGTTTCGGGTGCCGGCACCTCGGTGGGCAAGTTCGAGCCGCTGGGTGCGGCTGCGACTTGCGAGGAGGACCTGAGCAACATCGCGGCGGTCTATCCTGCCGTGGCGGCCATCGTCGACAAGTCGGCCAAGACGCTTTCGTTCACGGTGAACCACGACTGGAACAAGACCGAGGAAGGAAAGGAGCGTCTGACGGAGTGCAACATCCGTTCGTGGAACAACGACAGCCCGACGGCTTTCACCCACAACGACATCAAGGTTTCATACCATGTCAACGGCTCGAAGGAGAACGCCAACTTCAAGTTCCGCCAACTGGGTACGTGGTGCGTCTTCGCCTTCGACTTCACTTCGGATGAGAGCATCCGCAAGGAATCGCTCCAATCCATCGAGGTGACGACGACCGAGGGAGACGTACAGATCTCCGGCACCCAACGTGTAGACCTTACCGACCCCAACCTGCCCCGGCTGGCGGCCAACACGAACCTCACGGATGCCGACAAGACGGTCAAATGGACCTTCAACTCCGCTTCGAGCATGTCTACGGCGTTCACCCGCTCGATGATGCTCTTCCCCGGGCTGGAGAACAAGCAACTCAAGATTACGGCCGAGACCAACATGCACACCTTCGTATTCTATGCCAAACCGCAGGTCAAGCTCGAAGCAGGAACCGTCCTGAAGTTCCCCATCGGATTCAAGCAGAACTTCAACACCGAAATCGGCGAAAGCGACAACCCGCTGGACTATGCCATGGCCTATACCTCCGTCGAGAAGAGCCTCTATCCCTTCTACTACTACGGAGATGCAAACTGCTATCTGATTGCAGGAGCGGGCAAGAACTCGGCGACTATCGATGTGACGCCACATCAGGCATCTCCCTACTACGAGAAGAAAACGGCGAAGGCTACCGACGCACCCAAACCCGCATATGCCAAAGTCATCTGGTACGAGACGGCAATGGGGGCACCGAAAATCAACGGCGCAGGTCAGGCTGCGGCAATCACGGGTGACAACTTCACGGTGACGCTGGCAGATGCCACGAAGTACGGAAATGCACTGATCGGTATCTATGAGAGTGCGGAATCCGAAACCCCTCTCTGGTCATACCACATCTGGCATCCCCAAGATGATCCCACGCAAACGCTACGATACGGATATACCTATTCGGGAGCGTACGATGTCATGCCGATTGCGCTGGGAGCAACGGCTAAGGCGACTGTGACGCCGACCGGTACGGCTACCAACGATACCAATCTCGAATCCTTGGGTTACTATTACCAATGGGGGCGCAAGGATCCGCTCGGTAGACCGAACTCTATTACGGCCACAGCCGAAGGTTTTGTTGCAGCGACCGATGGCGATGGCAACGCTTTCAAATTCGGAGATGCAGTCAATGAAATCGATATGGTCGATCTGCTCGGTGGCGAAGATGTCCAAGAGAAAGACGGAAAATCCGTCGACGTTTGGATGGTCGAATATGCAACCGCTAATCCGACGCGATTCATCAAGGTCTATGGCCCGTATGGTAATGACTGGGCAGGCTTAACTAACAATAATTTGTGGGGCAATCCGCAAGGCTATGATTTTCCGACGATGGGCGGCACCTACAAATCGGCATTCGACCCTTGTCCGAATGGATATCGCGTGGCACCGAAAGATCTCTGGGTTTCATTCACTATTGACGGTAACAACCAAGCGGTCAACCTCAGCAACGAAGCGACTTGGCCTGAAAATATATTCAATATTCTGAATATAAACACGACCACACACACTACGACATTAACTACTCAGCGTGGTTATTTCTTCTGTTACGGCATGAATGAAAATGGAACCAGAAAATGGCAACAAGAACCGGCTGATTTCTATTCTGCTGCCGGTATACGCAATTGCAATAGCGGCTCTTTGTCGTCTGTCGGTAGTAATGCTTTATTTTGGTGTAGTTCTCCGTACAGTAGCGATTCGGGAAATGCCGGATTCTTCAACGGCAGTGGCGGAGGTGTGAATCCTCTCAACAACTACAATCGTTCATACGGCTTTAACATTCGTTGCGTTAAAGAGCAATAATGCTTGTTGTTTAATAAGAACTGGACCGCTGTTTTACAGCGGTCCAGTTCCGTTTATACGTAACGATTGAATTCATCGTATCAGCACCGATGAATCGCCGTAACTCAAAAAACGGAAATCGTGCGACAAGGCATAATCGTAGATGTCGTGCCAAGCGTCGCCGACGTACGCCGACACCAACAGCAACAACGTCGATTTGGGCTGGTGGAAATTGGTGACGATGTTGCGCACGATGCGGAATTCGTAACCCAATGGCGTTATCATGATCTGCGTTGCGGCTTTCAGCCGGTCGAAACCCATGTTATCCATGTAATCGAGCAATGTCGCAAGAGCGTCGCTCCCCTTGAAATCTGTCGGGATGTCGTATAATTCCCACTGCCCGATGACACGGTCGGTCTGCGGGTCGCCGCAAGTTCGGATGCGCCATGCAAGAGCTGTAAGCGATTCGAGCGTCCGCACGGAAGTCGTTCCGACAGCCGTGATGGCGCCCCATTTTTCAGCAAGTTGCTCGATAGTCGACCGCCGGATTTCAAAATGCTCGGTGTGCATCGGGTGCTGCGTCGCATCGTCGGTCTTGACAGGCAGAAAAGTACCGGCGCCGACGTGCAACGTCACCTCCTCGAATGCAAACCCGCGCGCTTGCATCGATGCAATCAGTTCAGGCGTGAAGTGCAAACCTGCCGTAGGCGCGGCGACCGAACCCTCGAATTTGGAGTAAACCGTTTGATAGCGCGTATTATCGACCTCCTCGCTTTCTCGATTGAGGTAGGGCGGAATCGGAATGCGGCCGAGGTATTCGAGCAACTGGCCGAACGTCATCGGGGCCGTCCACTTGAACCGCACAGTCTGTTCGCGACCGCCGTCGCCGATGCGCCACGCCTGCAACCGTTCCTCGTGTCCGTCAAGGGTGAAACGGATTTCAACGGGTCCGTCTTTCCATTTTTTGAGGTTGCCCACAATGCACGACCATGTACAACTGCCCGTGACGGCGAATGCCCGTTCGTAATCGGCAGGTTCCTGCGGTTCCAGACAAAACACCTCGACCCGTGCACCGGAGGGTTTGTGCATGATGATGCGTGCGCGGATGACTTTCGTGTTGTTGAACACCAGCAACTGTCCCGCAGGCAGGACGTCGCCCAAATCGGCGAAACGCCGTTCGGAAATCCGGCCACCCTGCCAGACCAACAATTTCGAGGCCGACCGTTCGGCGAGCGGGAATTTGGCGATTCGCTCCTCGGGCAACGGATAGTCGAATTCGCTGATGGAAATGGATCGGTTCATAACGAGACTTGCTGTTATTAAGCCGTGCAAAATTAAAAATAATCGCCGAAAGTTTATAACTTTGCGACGCTGCAAGGCTGATATTAATCTCGAAAATCATGAAAACCGACTTTTTAGTCATCGGTTCGGGCGCGGCAGGGCTTACTTTTGCCCTCAAGGCCGCTGCATACGGTCATGTCACCATCGTGACCAAAGGCCGAATGGACGAATGCAACACCAACTATGCCCAAGGCGGCATCTGTTCGGTAACCTATGCGCCCGATACATTCGAGAAACACATCCACGATACGTTGGTCTGCGGTGCAGGGAAATGCGACACGGCAGCCGTCGAATTGGTCGTGCGCCGTGCGCCGGAGTTGATCGCCGACTTGCTCGAATGGGGTACGCGTTTCGATAAAACTCCCGACGGACGGTTCGAGCTTAACCGCGAGGGGGGCCACTCCGAACATCGCATCCTCCACCACGAAGACCTTACGGGCGCCGAAATCGAACGGGCATTGGTCGAAGCCGTGCGGAAACATCCGAACATCACCGTGTTGGAGAACCATTTCGCCATCGACTTGCTGACGCAACATCACTTAGGCGAGTTCGTAACCCGCCACACACGAGGGCTGGCCTGCTTCGGCGCCTATGTGCTCGACCTCGATACGAACGAAATCGAAACCATGCTGGCCCGATTCACGGTCGTGGCGACGGGCGGCTGCGGAAATATCTATTCGACGACCTCCAATCCGGTCGTGGCAACGGGCGACGGCATTGCAATGTGCCATCGGGCCAAAGCCATCACCGAGAACATGGAGTTCATCCAGTTCCATCCGACGACGCTCTACCATCCGGGCGAGAAGCCGAGCTTCCTCATCACCGAAGCGATGCGCGGATTCGGCGCCATCCTGCGGTTGCAGAACGGCGAGGAGTTCATGGACAAATACCATCCGATGAAGTCGCTGGCCCCGCGCGACGTCGTGGCCCGGGCCATCCATCGCGAAATGTCGAAGCGCGGCGAGGAATTCGTCTATCTCGACGTGCGGCACAAAGACCCCGATGCGGTGCGCAGCCATTTCCCGAATATCTACGAAAAGTGCAAGTCTATCGGCATCGATATCACGCGCGACCTGATACCCGTCACTCCGGCGGCGCACTATTGCTGCGGCGGCGTGAAGGTCGACACCAACGGAGAAACATCGGTCAAGCGGCTTTATGCACTCGGCGAGACCTCGTGCACCGGTCTGCACGGAGCGAACCGGCTGGCATCGAATTCGCTGATCGAAGCGTTGGTTTATGCCGACCGAGCGGCCTGCCATGCGTCGGCCGGCATCGACAAAGTGGATTTTCAAGAGGGCATTCCCGACTGGGATTTCGAGGGCACGCAGCACACCGAGGAGATGCTGATGATCATCCAGTCGAAACGCGAGATGCAGACCATCATGTCCAATTACGTGGGCATCGTGCGGTCGAATCTGTCGTTGAAACGGGCCATGCGTCGGCTGGAAATCATCTACGAAGAGACCGAAGAACTCTACAACAAGACGAAGCCCAACCGCGACCTCTGCGAATTGCGCAACATGATTGCTACGGCCTATCTGGTCATCAAGCAGGGCCGCGAACTGAAAGAATCGGTCGGCTGCCACTACAATATGGACTATCCCGCGGAATAACCTTTCGGCAGAAAAACGAGCGGGGCGGAAAATCATTCCGCTCCGCTCTCGTATCTCATTCGAAACCTGCTATTTGCGGAACTTCATCCGCCAGCCGTCCTGCTTCTCTCCGTCAAGCCAAATCAAAGAATGAACTTCCGGATCATTCACGCCTTTCCATTCGATGTAAAAATCGAATCGCACGATATTCGAGGTTCCATCGCCCCATTCGAGCGTAAACTCTTTCCCTTTCCAATCGCTTACCGGCGAAAATTCGCCGAATGTAAGCAGATACCCGTCTTCAGATAAAACTTCTTTCCATACACCCTCTACGTTCATCCATTTGTACGGCCATTCCAGCCGCAATTCCAACGGTTTCGGCATAAGCAGTCTCGTGGTTGTCGAGGCGGCGGATTGAGGCATGTCCGGCAACAGCAGGTCGAATCGTTTTCTATCGAAAACGACCGCAATCGGCTGCCCGAGCAGGTTGTGGTCCGCATCGGGGTCGAGCAGATTCGCGCCCGTCGTCGCGTCGACTGCGGCAAATTCGAACGATGCAACGGCAAAATCCCAGATTGCCTGTTATTCCTGTTCCTTGTCGCATCCGCCGAACAAAACCGCTGCGGCAATCATGCCGAGACAAAAAAATCGCTTCATGGATCTTTATCGTATGAGGTTTCCATGCAAATATAGCGAAATCGACCGCTTTTCCCAAAAGTTTTGCGTATTTTTGCCGGGCCGAAAAACCAATCGGAGCAACGATTATGACACAACAGGAAGAAATAATCCGTCGGCGGACGTTTGCTGTCATCGCCCATCCGGATGCCGGTAAAACCACATTGACCGAAAAGTTGTTGCTTTTCGGCGGAGCCATCCACGTCGCCGGTGCCGTCAAGAACAACAAAATCAAGAAGGGCGCGACATCGGACTTCATGGAAATCGAACGCCAGCGCGGCATCTCGGTTGCGACGTCGGTCATGGGATTCGAATACAAAGGGGTGAAAATCAATATTCTCGACACACCGGGCCACGAAGATTTCGCCGAGGATACTTATCGCACACTTTCGGCGGTCGATTCGGTCATCATCGTCATCGATGGCGCAAAAGGCGTCGAGGCGCAGACCCGCAAACTGATGGAGGTCTGCCGGATGCGCAATACGCCGGTCATCGTCTTCATCAATAAGCTCGACCGTCCGTCGAAAGAACCGTTCGACCTCTTGGATGAGGTGGAGAAGGAGTTGCACATCGGTGTGCGTCCGCTGGCCTTTCCCATCGCTAACGGTCCCGATTTCAAAGGGGTCTACAACCTTTACGAAAAGAATCTTTCGCTCTTTACATCGGACGAACGCCTGACAGCCGATGCTTCGACCGTTGAAATCACCGACCTCGCATCGAATGAACTCGACAAACGAATCGGTGCGAAGTTCGCCGATCAGTTGCGGGCCGATGTCGAATTGGTCGAGGGCGTTTACGACCCGTTCGACCGCGAAGCCTATCTGCGCGGTGAGGTCGCGCCGGTGTTCTTCGGTTCAGCGGTCAATAACTTCGGCGTCCGCGAGTTGCTCGAATGCTTCATCCGCATCGCTCCGTCGCCGCGTCCGGCACCGACCGAAACGCGCACAGTGGAGCCGTCAGAGCCCAAGATGACGGGCTTCATCTTCAAGATCCATGCGAACATGGATCCCAACCACCGCGACCGCATCGCCTTTCTGAAAATCTGTTCGGGGGTCTTCGAACGCAACAAAAACTACCACCATGTCGCCAGCGGCAAGCAGATGAAATTCTCGTCGCCGACGGCGTTCATGGCCGAAAAGAAATCGGTCATCGACTTCGCCTATCCGGGCGATATCGTGGGTCTGCACGATACGGGCAACTTCAAAATCGGCGATACGTTTACCGAGGGTGAGAAACTCCGCTTCACGGGCATTCCGTCGTTCTCGCCCGAGCAGTTCCGCTACATCGAGAACGCCGATCCGATGAAATTCAAGCAGCTGGCTAAAGGCATCGACCAGCTGATGGACGAGGGCGTCGCGCAGCTTTTCACCTCGTCGCTCAACGGACGTAAAATCATCGGTACGGTCGGCGCCTTGCAGTTCGAGGTCATCCAGTACCGATTGGAGCACGAATACAACGCCGCGTGCCGTTGGGAACCGATTTCCATCTACAAAGCGTGTTGGATCGAGAGCGACAATGCCGAACAACTGGCCGATTTCAAGCGTCGCAAACACACGAACATGGCAGTCGATAAACATGGTCGCGATGTTTTCTTGGCCGATACGAGTTATGCGCTCGCTTTGGCGCAGGACAATTTCAAGGAAATCCGCTTCCACTTCACGAGCGAATTTTGAGCCGTCGCATCATCATAGAGGACATTGAGCCGGAACTCGTTGCGTATGTCGAACGAACGATCATTCCGCACTATGCGGAATTCGACTCGGCGCACGGCATCGATCATGTACGGACGGTCATTGCCGAGAGTTTGCGGCTTGCCGAGCATTATCCGGTCGTGCCGGCCATGGTTTACACGATTGCGGCATTTCACGACACTGGCCTGCGCAACGGACGCGAGCGTCATCATCTCGATTCGGGAATCATTCTTGCAGGTGATCCGTTCGTCGGAGCGCATTTCACGCCGACGGAAATCACGACGATGCGCGAAGCAGTCGAAGACCATCGGGCATCCTCGGAACGGGCGCCTCGTACCGTATACGGTCGAATCGTCGCCGAAGCAGACCGAATCATCGATCCGGAGATAACGCTTCGTCGGACTGTTCAGTATGGCCTCGACCATCTGCCTGCAGCGACCCGCGAGGAGCATTACGCAAGAATGCAAAGCCACCTTCGGAACAAATATGCCGCGGGCGGATACATGCGCTTGTGGTGTCCCGAATCGGGAAATGCCGAGCGATTGGAACAGCTGCGGTGTATCATTGCGGACGAAGCGGGCTTGCGCCGTCGTTTCGACGAAATCTACGACTCTTTACATCCATATGGCCGATAACTCCGATAAACCGACGCTCAAGGAACAGGTCGCGATGCTGCCTTTCTCGCCCGGGGTCTATCAGTTCGTGGACAAGACCGGCACGATCATCTATGTCGGCAAGGCCAAGAGCCTGCGCAAACGGGTTTCGTCCTACTTCGTGCAGAGCAAGGAGCATAGTGCCAAAGTTCGTGTGCTGGTACGGCAGATCGTCGAAATCCGGCACATCGTTGTCGACAGCGAAACCGATGCGCTGCTGCTGGAAAACTCGTTGATAAAGACCCTCCAACCGCGGTACAACATCCTATTGAAGGACGACAAGACCTATCCGTGGATCGTCGTGCGGCGCGAACATTTTCCGCGCGTGCAATCCACCCGCCAGTTGCAGCGTGACGGTTCGCAGTATTTCGGGCCCTACGGATCGTTGATGATGCAGCACAGCGTGTTGGAGTTCATCCGCGAAGTAGTGCCGTTGCGCACCTGCAAGCTCAACCTCGCACCCGAGCAAATCGCCAAAAGCCGCTACTCGGTCTGCCTGCAATACCACATCGGCAACTGCAAGGGCCCCTGCATCGGGGCGCAGAGCGAGGAGGAGTATGCTCGGCTGGTCGATATGGTCACGTCGATACTCAAAGGCGACCTGCGGCCCGTGCGACAATATCTGGAGCGCGAAATGGCACAGGCAGCCGCTGACTTGCGGTTCGAGTTGGCCCAGCGCTACAAACACCGGCTCGACGCATTGGACAATTACGCGGGCCGGTCGGTCATTGTCAGCGCCAAAATCGTCGACATTGACATCTTCTCGCTGCTTCCCGACGACGATGTAGCATGGTGCAACTTCGTGCGCATTCGCCACGGTTCCATCGTGGGCGTTTCGACCGTGAAACTCACCGCAGGCATCGGGGGCGACGAACGCGACATGCTGACGCTCGCTATTCAACACATCGTCGAAAACATCGCCGGCGGCAAACTGGCCCGCGAAGTCATCGTGCCTTTCCTGCCCTCGACGACCCTGTTGTTCGACGGCGTGACGTTCACCGTACCCAAGCGCGGTGAAAAGCTGGAATTGCTCGAATTTTCGCAGAAAAGCGCCCGCATCTACCGCGCCGAGCAGATGAAGAATCTCGAAATCAAGAATCCCGAACGCTATACCGAACGTTTGTTGACCGCTATCCAGCAGGCGTTGCACCTCGACCGGCAGCCGCGGCACATCGAGTGCTTCGATAACTCCAATTTGCAGGGGGCCCATCCTGTGGCGTCGTGCGTCGTTTTCCGCGACGGCAAGCCCTCGCGCAAGGAATACCGCCATTTCAACATCAAGACCGTCGTCGGTGCCGACGATTACGCCTCAATGCGCGAGGTGGTTTTCCGGCGTTATACGCGTCTGATGGCCGAAGAGGCCGAGTTGCCCGATCTCATCATCGCCGATGGCGGCAAGGGGCAGATGGGTGTGATTCACGAGGTATTGGAGCACCTCGGACTGGATATTCCCATCGCCGGATTGGCCAAAGACGACCGTCACCGTACCGCCGAACTTTATTACGGATTTCCGCCGTTGTTGGTCGGTATCCGACCGACTTCACCGATGTTTCACTTTCTGTCGCACATTCAGGAGGAGGTGCACCGGTTCGCTATCTCGTTCCACCGACAGAAACGTTCGAAAGCCTTTATTCACAGCGAACTCGATGGAATCGAGGGTATCGGCGAAAAGACCGTCCGAACGTTGTTACAGCATTTCCGCACCGTTTCGAAGGTCGCTGCGGCCAATGTCGAGGAGTTGACGGCGTTGGTCGGCGCATCAAAAGCGAAAAAAATCAAACGATTTTTCGAAAAATAGACTGCAAAGGTTTGGTAAATCGGGAAGAATGTCTTACCTTTGCTCACCCGATTCGGAGATATGCCCAGATGGCGGAATCGGTAGACGCGTTGGTCTCAAACACCAATGACAGCAATGTCGTGCCGGTTCGACCCCGGCTCTGGGTACACTCGCAAGACTTCTCGATTTTTTTCGGGAAGTCTTTTTGTTTTCGAGGGTTTTTGTCGAAAAGAAGCAAGCCCGCTGTTTTTATACAGCGGGCTTGCTTCTTTTCATGCATATCGCCTCGGGCGTAGCGAAACAGTCCTTAGTGACTATTCACCTATCGACTGTTTCGGCTACGACACGATAAATAGTTATTTTTCTTTGACGCAACGAATAGTGAATGCATATGCACGACCGATGTCACGCGTCGGGTGCACATACGATTTACTGAATCCGAGGTGTCCGGCACTTGATGAACTAACACTGCTCGGAGCACTATTCCAATAGTAACCCTCCTTACCAACATTTGTTAACACACCAGAGGTATATTGACGATAACTTGATGTGGGATAAAAATCCATTGCTCCATCATGCCATTTTTTACTGCCATCGATATTGGCCTCATAATAAAAGTGGTATCCGTATTGCTTGTCTATCGTTGTTTCGCCTTCGGCATTCAAGTTTGCAATATTGAGTAAATCTGCGATCTTCTCATCTGCAGCGTTTTGACTACTGTCACCGTACTTTGTGAAAGAAACCCATATATCTTTCGGTGCTACACGATACCCATTCGGACACGGATCGAAGACAGACTTATAGGTTTCGCTCATCATTGGGTAGTTATATCCCTCCGGATTGCCCCATAGATAATTGTTAATTATACCAGACCAATTGCCGCTATAGAAACCACTGGGCACAATGATCATCTTCATCGGATTCCGGATAATATGGTCGATCATATATCGGTCTGCCGATACTTCCACCGGTTTCCCATTGATGATCTGTTCTACTTCCGTTTTAGTTAAGGTCGTTATGTTCTTATCTTCAGCGTAACCTCCCACCTCAAATATTTCCGTAGCGTTTTTTACATTATTGCCCACCCATGACATGGCAGAACCCGAGCCATCGTTCGTAGCTACATATGCAGAACTGCTGTTAATATTTGCCGGTCGTCCGAGGGGGTCTTTACGGCCCCATTGGTAGTAAAGTCCGAGTGCTTTTGCGTTGGTTTCGTTTGTTGCTGTTCCGGTGGGGGTTACGGTCGCCTTAGCCGTTGCTCCCAGCGCAATCGGCATGACATCGTACGCTCCCGAATAGGTATATCCGTATCGTAGCGTTTGCGTGGGATCATCTTGGGGATGCCAGATGTGGTATGACCAGAGAGGGGTTTCGGATTCCGCACTCTCATAGATACCGATCAGTGCATTTCCGTACTTCGTGGCATCTGCCAGCGTCACCGTGAAGTTGTCACCCGTGATTGCCGCAGCCTGACCTGCGCCGTTGATTTTCGGTGCCCCCATTGCCGTCTCGTACCAGATGACTTTGGCATATGCGGGTTTGGGTGCGTCGGTAGCCTTCGCCGTTTTCTTCTCGTAGTAGGGAGATGCCTGATGTGGCGTCACATCGATAGTCGCCGAGTTCTTGCCCGCTCCTGCAATCAGATAGCAGTTTGCATCTCCGTAGTAGTAGAAGGGATAGAGGCTCTTCTCGACGGAGGTATAGGCCATGGCATAGTCCAGCGGGTTGTCGCTTTCGCCGATTTCGGTGTTGAAGTTCTGCTTGAATCCGATGGGGAACTTCAGGACGGTTCCTGCTTCGAGCTTGACCTGCGGTTTGGCATAGAATACGAAGGTGTGCATGTTGGTCTCGGCCGTAATCTTGAGTTGCTTGTTCTCCAGCCCGGGGAAGAGCATCATCGAGCGGGTGAACGCCGTAGACATGCTCGAAGCGGAGTTGAAGGTCCATTTGACCGTCTTGTCGGCATCCGTGAGGTTCGTGTTGGCCGCCAGCCGGGGCAGGTTGGGGTCGGTAAGGTCTACACGTTGGGTGCCGGAGATCTGTACGTCTCCCTCGGTCGTCGTCACCTCGATGGATTGGAGCGATTCCTTGCGGATGCTCTCATCCGAAGTGAAGTCGAAGGCGAAGACGCACCACGTACCCAGTTGGCGGAACTTGAAGTTGGCGTTCTCCTTCGAGCCGTTGACATGGTATGAAACCTTGATGTCGTTGTGGGTGAAAGCCGTCGGGCTGTCGTTGTTCCACGAACGGATGTTGCACTCCGTCAGACGCTCCTTTCCTTCCTCGGTCTTGTTCCAGTCGTGGTTCACCGTGAACGAAAGCGTCTTGGCCGACTTGTCGACGATGGCCGCCACGGCAGGATAGACCGCCGCGATGTTGCTCAGGTCCTCCTCGCAAGTCGCAGCCGCACCCAGCGGCTCGAACTTGCCCACCGAGGTGCCGGCACCCGAAACCAACTCGTAGATCCAACTCTCGTAGGTCGTGGTGTTGACCACACGGATCCGATCCTTCGCCGTCCAATAGACCACGTTGTTGTTCGAGGTCTGCAAACTCGAACGGGTTTCGTCCGCGTCCTCTCCCTCGATCGTCGCCGAGAGCGTGGCCAACCGATAAGTGCCTCCCGCCTCGGTATAGATAAGGGCGTCGAGGGGGTCCTTGCTGCAACCGGCGTTCAGCGCCGCGATAGCAGCCATTGCATAAACCAATAACTTTTTCATACTTTTATTCATATCCGTTTTGTAATTCTGATGATCGCGGG
>Ga0137306_103080_pt1 | contig 12841 bp, 9 predicted proteins | sample Inofroosms_March_FD_97187 | JGI IMG/M metagenome (GOLD analysis project Ga0137306, IMG submission 97187) | Mouse cecal microbial communities from Vienna, Austria - N-Acetylneuraminic and N-Acetylglucosamine D2O microcosms_March | ecosystem: Host-associated > Mammals > Digestive system > Large... | reverse complement strand
GCGGCGCTGCCGCAGAGACGGCTAAGCAATCCGGACGGATTGCTTCCCTGGCTGTGAGCATTCTGTAAGAAAAGTGGCGTTTTTTGCTTAGGGCGCGTGAAAATAAAATATTTTTCCACACGCCTTAAGTGTATGCCTGAAACGTCTGCGACGGCTTTTCGGTTAGTTGGGGTGGGGAGATTGGGGGTAAATGGTGGGGAGGGAGAGATTCAGATTGCTTGGAATATTGTTGAGAACTGTGTTGGGATGAAGTATAATGAATGTCGAGGTAATGGTCATGAAATGGAAAATTGTAGTGATTGAGGATGATTTTAGGATACGGACGGAACTGGAAACTCTGTTGAGGGCAAATGATTATGAGGTGTCAGTGATTCGGGAGTTTACAGATGTTGCACAGAGGGTAAAGCTGTTACAGCCTCATCTGATACTTTTGGATATAAAGCTGCCGGGGGAAAGCGGCTTTTCAATTTGTGCTAAAATACGTAATTTTTCTGAGGTGCCTATTATTTTTGTTACGAGCTTCGATACGGATATGGATGAGTTGAACAGCATTATGTCAGGCGGTGATGCTTTTATAACGAAGCCATATCATACGGCTGTTCTTTTGGCAAGGATTGCATCCTTGCTGAAACGGGTATATTCCGAGGGAGAACAGGAAAAATTATTCTGTCAGGAAGCGGTTCTGTATCCGGAAAGCGGGAGGATGGAATATGCAGGAAAACAGATAGAACTGACGAAGACGGAACTGAAAATAATGTGTTATCTGTTCAGGCATACGGGAGTTATATGCACCAGAGCTGATATGGTGGAATATTTGTGGGATAATCAGTTGTATGTGGATGATAATGCATTAAGTGTCAATATTAACCGTATTCGCGATAAATTGTTATCCATTGGATTAAGGGATTTTATTAAGACAAAGCACGGGCAGGGGTATCGGATATGAATGGAAGATTATATTGGAAACAGCGGATTCCGATGATTTTTGTCCATCTTCTCTGCATGGCAGGACTTTCTTTATTTTTAATTGCAAACGGAAATAGTATAGACAGTGTGATTCTGGTTCTTTCTGTTTGGGTACTGGTTTTAGCGCTTTATTTGTGCCGGGGCTATTTTGGGCGAAAGAGGCAGCTGGAAAAACTGTTGGAGCTGGCGGAACAATTGGAAGAGCGGTATCTTATTTCAGAGGTAATGGATAAGCCGGAGCCGGCGGATGACAGGGTGTATTACAGGGTTTTGAAAATGGCCGGTAAGTCAATGCTGGAGAATGTTGAAAAAATAAAACGGGAGCGTGCAGGGTATAAGGAGTATATCGAAGAATGGATTCATGAAATAAAGACGCCTATTGCAGCCATGAAGCTGATCTGTGAAAATAACCGTACTGACGTAACAAGGGAATTGCTTGCAGAGCTTGAAAAGACAGAACGGTTTACAGAGCAGGCCCTTTATTATGCACGAAGTGAGTATACGGAAAGGGATTATTTTGTGCGGGAAATACGCTTGTTTTCTGTTGTACATCGGGCTATTGCAGACAACAAGTATCTGTTTTTGCAAAATGATGTCAGGATAGATTTGCAGGAGACAGATGATACTGTATTTTCGGATGAAAAATGGTTGTGCTTTATTCTGAACCAGCTGATTGTCAATGCTGTGAAATATAGTACAAAAAAGCCCGTTATCAAAATTTATATCAGACATGAAAACAATGTTACTGTTTTATGTATAGAGGACAATGGTGTGGGTATTGAAGCGGACGATATGCCGCGTATTTTTGAAAAGGGTTTTACAGGAAAGAATGGAAGAGGGACAGGAAGGAATGCTACGGGTATCGGGCTGTATTTGTGCAGGCGGTTGTGTTATAAGCTTGGCATTGGAATCAATGCAAAATCCTCCGACAGCGGGACGCAGATTTTACTTTCATTTTATACCAATGATTTTATCAATCAGGTGCAGGGTTAAAAAGCCCTGCATTTCTTACATTTTTGTTAGAATTTTGTAAGAAAACCTGATACAAACGGAAGATACTTTTCGCTACAATAAGGATAATAAGAAGAGAAAGAGAGGGAGCTTCCCTATGAAAGAGGTTTTAAAACTGGAACATATCCAGAAATATTACGGAGCAGGCGGCAATCTTACAAAGGCGATTGACGATATCAGTTTTTCTGTATATGAAGGCGAGTTTGTTGGCATTATGGGCGCATCGGGCTCTGGAAAGACCACCATGTTAAATTGCATTTCTACAATTGATACGGTAAGTGCGGGACATATTTATCTGGATGGAAAAGATGTTACTGAAATCAGGGAAAAGGAAATCGCCCGGTTCAGGCGTGAAAATCTGGGCTTTGTTTTTCAGGACTATAATCTGTTGGATGTTCTTACGGTCTCAGAGAATATTGCACTGGCTCTGACGATCAATCATACGCCGGCAGGCGAAATTGACAGACGGGTGCATGAGATTGCCGCAAGCCTCAATATCAGTGAGATTCTTAATAAATATCCCTATGAGGTTTCCGGAGGACAAAGACAGCGCTGCGCCTGTGCCAGAGCGGTTATCAACACCCCCAGGCTTATTTTGATGGATGAACCTACAGGAGCGTTGGACAGCTGCTCCGCCCGGATGCTGCTGAATACAATGCAGGAAATGAATGGCCGGTTGAATGCTACCATTCTTCTGGTAACGCACGATGTTTTTTCGGCCAGTTATGCAGAACGAATTCTGTTTCTGAAGGATGGAAGCATTTTTACGGAAATATTAAAAGGGGACTCTTCCCGAAAGGAATTTTTTGCCAAGATCCTGGATGTATTAACCATATCGGGAGGAGGGTGCAAGGATGTATACTAAGCTGTTTGGTAATAATGTCAAGAGGGCGGTTAAAGAATATACAATCTATTTTTGCACGCTGGTTATCAGCAGTATGCTGTTCTTTGCCTTTTTGTCCTTGACAAGCCGGTATCATGACATTTTAGACGGCGACGGAAATTATTCATGGATTTTATTCCGCAATACGATTCGCTATGCCGTTCTGGCAATATCCATTATTTTTTTTGCGCTGATTCGCTATATTAACACCTTTATGCTGAAGCAGCGAAGCCGGGAGTTTGCGGTCTATATGGTTCTGGGAATGGAGCAGAAAATGGTTGCAAGGCAATTCTTTCTGGAAACACTGATTTTCGGTATGGCTGCTGTATGTTTGGGCTGTATCTGCGGCATGGCATTATCCGGGATTATCGTCACATTTGTCATGCGTACAATTTTGGAGTCCTATTCCTTTCGATTCGGATTTTATCCGGATACTGTAATAGTAACAATCCTGTTTTTCGGAATCGGATTTTTGACTGCCGGTTTTCTGAATGCGCGAAAGCTTTACAAAATTAAGCTTATTGACCTGTTGAAGGAAAAAAGGGTAAATGAGGGACAAAAGAAAGGGAAATGCTTTTACCTGTTTTCTCTTGGTGTAACTGTATTGTGCTTTGGTATTGTGGGTGTAATGCTTTATTCTTTTGCCCATATAAATAGCATATATGCAGGAGATATACCGGCATATATCAGTAATCGTTATCAGACGGTTTCCGTTGCGGCGGCTATTATTGGGATATTTGCTTTGTACAATACGGCTTCTTTTATTCTGATCGTTATACGGAACCATAAAAAATGGAAGAACCGGAATATTAATTCCGTGCTTTTGGGAAACTTATTTCAGAAAGTGTCGTCTACGGTAAATATACTTTCCGTTTCAACATTGGCGATTACGGTTTCGCTGACTGCTTTTGTGATTCTGCCCGTCATGGCAGAGATTACCACAGGATATTTGAATTACCGTATGCCTTTTGATATTATGATCAACAATTCATACAGATACATTGATGAAAAAGAAGATATTCCTCACATTGATTATACTTTTGTTAAGGATATTCTTGAAAAGCATGATATTGCATTATCAGAAGAGCTGGCACAGGAGAGTTTTTTTATATGGGAAAGGGATTTCAATACCGTGGATACCAGGGAAAACTGGCGCGATCTGCCAAGACTGGCAATGACAATTTCGGATTATAACGACATGAGGAAGATGGCAGGATTTGAAACAATTGAATTAGCCGATGATCAGTTTTTCATGCATATTGATTATGAACTGGATAGAGAGAGTATTGAAAAAAGTATTGATACGACGCAGATACAGCTGGATGACGGTACAGTCCTTACGCTGGCAGATAAGTCTGTCTGTAACGAGCCCTTAGGGAAATATCTTTTTAATATGGACGGTACGGTATTGGTTTTCCCGGATGAGGTTTGTAATAATCTTTTTCTTGCGAGGATATGTTATTATGCGAATACAGAAAATGAAATACCATACGCTCTTTGCGATACCATTTATGAAGAAATCCTGGCATATTTTAAAGAGCATTATTCCTATCTGTATGAAAAGTATGAAGTGAAATATCACAAGGACAAAAATTATGTCGGCTTTATTGAGCCAATCCGTTTTTGGTCTCAGGAAAACAATGATGTAACTATGACTGCAACAAGCATACGGCTGTTGGGAATTTACTCAGGAATGGTATTTTTTATTATTTGTGTGACGGTTTTAGCCCTACAGTCAATTACAGACTGCATTGACCATCGTATACAGTATCGAAATTTGTACCGGATGGGAGTAGAAGAACGTGATATTCTGAAAATGACAAACAGACAAAGTCTTATATATTTCTTTACTCCCTGTATTGCCGCATTTATGATTGCATTGCCGATAATTTACTCATTCGTTTTGCGATACGGACATAAGATATTTACTTATATGGGCAGCATTGGATTTCAATTCGGCGTGCTGATACCGGGGATACTGATCGTTTTGATACTTGCATGCTATTACAGCGCAACCGTTTATATGATTAGAAAAAATCTGACTCATGATTTATACTGCTTAAATAGAAAAATGTATGAATAGGGTTTGGGGGCTAATGGTAAAAATGAAAGATTTGCAGGTTTGACATGTGGAAAAAACCGTGTTATAATTTACCTTGTGTGAAATTTAACCGGCACTCGGATTCCGGATACTCCAACCGGGTTCTTAGTCCGGCCATATGAAAACAAGGAGGATTAAAAATGATTTCTAAAGAAAAGAAACAGGCGATTATCAAAGAGTATGCCAGAACAGAAGGCGACACAGGTTCACCCGAAGTTCAGGTAGCTGTATTGACAGCGAGAATCAAAGAGTTAACAGACCATTTAAAGGAGCATCCGAAGGATCATCATTCCAGAAGAGGTATGCTTAAGATGGTTGGTCAGAGAAGAGGTTTACTTGCATACTTAAAGAAAACAGATATTGAAAGATACCGTTCTCTGATTGAAAGACTTGGACTTAGAAAATAATGATGATAATCATAAGAGGACGGATTTCATATCCGTCCTTTTGTGTAATCATAGGCAGAAGAAATTTCCGAGACCACTGATGCATGGACAAACGCGGAGGATACATTGCTTCTATTGCGGTGTGTTTTTCATTTTAGAATCGCGATCGACATTTTCCGAATCGCGGCAGGACATCAGGTTTGTAGATGCATCAGTAGTTTCGGCGGCTTCTGCCTGATAAATATTATAAATCAGAAAAGGAGTTAAGCTATGTACAAAACTTACAGTATGGAGCTTGCAGGCCGCACCTTGTCCGTTGATATCGGAAGAGTGGGCAAACAGGCTAACGGATGTGCATTTATGCACTATGGAGAAACAACAGTATTATCCACTGCTACGGCAAGTGAGAAACCCAGGGAAGGCATTGATTTCTTTCCCTGCAGCGTAGAATATGAGGAAAAATTATACGCAGTAGGCAAAATCCCAGGAGGATTTAACAAACGTGAAGGTAAGGCATCTGAAAATGCAGTGCTTACAAGCCGTGTGATCGACAGACCTATGCGTCCTCTGTTCCCCAAGGATTACAGAAACGACGTTACCTTAAACAACATGGTAATGAGCGTTGATCCGGAGTGCAGGCCGGAAATCGTGGCAATGCTTGGAACAGCCATTGCAACCTGTATTTCCGATATTCCTTTTGACGGTCCCTGCGCTATGACCCAGGTGGGTATGAAGGATGGAGAGTTTATTTTGAATCCCAGTCAGGAGATATGGGATAACGGCGATTTGAGCCTGACCGTTGCATCTACAGCGGAAAAGGTTATTATGATTGAGGCCGGAGCTAATGAGATTCCTGAAGCAAAAATGATTGAAGCAATCTATATGGCTCATGAAGTAAACCAGACGATTATCCAGTTTATTAACGGTATTGTGGCTGAGGTGGGAAAACCCAAACATGAATATGAAAGCTGCGCCATCCCTCAGGAAATGTTTGATGCCATTAAGGAAATCGTACCTCCTGCAGAAATGGAAGAAGCAGTATTTACCGATGAAAAACAGGTTCGTGAAGAAAATATCAGGAACGTGACAGCGAAATTGGAAGAGGCATTTGCGGAAAAAGAAGATTGGCTTCCTATTTTGTCCGAGGCTGTTTACCAGTATCAGAAAAAGACCGTCCGCAAGATGATTTTAAAAGATCACAAGCGTCCTGACGGCCGTCAGTTAAATCAGATTCGTCCTTTGGCGGCAGAAGTGGATATTATTCCCCGTGTTCATGGTTCCGCTATGTTTACCCGCGGACAGACACAGATTTGCAATGTATGTACTTTAGCGCCTCTTTCCGAGGTTCAGAGAGTGGACGGACTGGATGAAAATATTACTTCCAAGAGATATTTACATCACTATAATTTTCCTTCCTATTCCGTAGGAGAGACAAAGGTAAGCAGAGGACCGGGACGTCGTGAAATCGGTCATGGCGCTTTAGCGGAGAAGGCATTGATTCCGGTTCTTCCCAGCGAAGCGGAATTCCCTTATGCAATCCGTACCGTATCCGAGACTTTTGAGTCTAACGGTTCCACTTCCATGGCTTCCACTTGTGCATCCTGTATGTCCTTGATGGCTGCAGGCGTGCCCATTAAGAAAATGGTTGCAGGTATTTCCTGTGGTCTTGTAACAGGGGATACCGATGATGATTATGTACTGCTTACCGATATTCAGGGACTGGAAGATTTCTTCGGCGATATGGACTTTAAGGTAACCGGTACAACAGAAGGTATTACAGCGATCCAGATGGATATAAAGATTCACGGTCTTACCAGACCAATCGTGGAAGGCGCCATTGCAAGATGCCGTGAAGCGAGAGAGTTTATTATGGATACCTGTATGAAGCCTGCCATTGCCGCTCCCAGACCTGAGGTTGGCAAATATGCGCCCAAGATCATCCAGATTCAGATTGATCCTGAGAAAATCGGCGATGTTGTGGGACAGAGAGGCAAGACTATCAATGCCATTATTGACCAGACCGGCGTGAAAATCGATATTACCGATGACGGCGCAGTTTCCGTATGTGGTACGGATGCGGCCATGATGAATAAGGCGATTGAGATGATTGAGATTATCACAACCGACTTTGAAGAAGGCCAGATTTTCAAGGGAAAAGTTGTCAGCATCAAGGAATTTGGTGCATTTATCGAGTTCGCACCCGGCAAGGAAGGCATGGTTCATATTTCCAAGATTGCAAGGGAAAGAATCAATCATGTAGAGGATGTGCTCACATTAGGCGATATGGTAACCGTTGTCTGCTTAGGCAAGGACAAGATGGGACGTATCAGCTTCTCCATGAAGGATGTAAAGCAGGATTAATAATATTTAGTAAAGATAAAGGATATGCCGTTATAATGCGGTGTATCCTTTTTTATTTTTATATTAGGATAATTATCTGGAATCATTTTCCGGGATCGTTTTCAGGCCGATTGTCCTGACAGGATTCAGGAAAGAAATGTAAAAGAGGAAGCGTTTAAAGCAGTAAAAACCGAATTTAATTTTCATGCATATAATTTATTATGACACAAATGCATCATTACTTAGTATTGAATATTAATGAGGTGATTTTAATTGAGTAACTATAACACAAATTGGATATTTAATCCGCCGAATCTGTTTGGCGTGAGGAGAAATCTTAACGGAAATTATAATCAAAATGCATCCCAGCCTTCACGGAATGATAAAGTTGAAGCAGGAAATACCACATCAGATAATTCTCAGAACGCCTGTATTACAGAACCGGAGGAAGACGACGCTTCCTGTGACTGCGGTTCCGGTTTTATAAATCAGCAGGATAAATTTGGATTTTTCGGTTGTCAGGGAGAGCCCGGGCTTATGGGAACAAGGATGGAACAGGGATTTTCCTGCTGTCAGGGAGAACCCGGGCCGATGGGACCAAGAGGAGAACAGGGCCCTCCAGGCTGTCCGGGCGAACGCGGAGAGCCGGGGCCTCAGGGAATTTCGGGGCCCCAGGGACCACAGGGAGCTACGGGACCCATGGGACCCAGGGGAGAACAGGGCCCCCGTGGACCGGCAGGTCCTCCCGGTTATCCACAAAACAGTGTATTTGCATCTTTTTTAAGTCAGGAGATCATTGTTCCGGAAAGCGCCAATCTGCCGCTAAAAATTGATATACCGGATATTACCGGAAATATATCTCTTTGTAACAGCTATTCCATTCTGTTGCGTCCCGGCTATTATGCTGTCTATTATTGTGCATCTACAGTCATGAAGAAACATGGTTTCATAAAGCTTACTCCTGTATTTCATGACTGTGTGCAGAATGCATATGCAGGATTTGCAAAAGCGGCAGCGAGAAGGGAAAATCTGGAGGTGTCGAGATATTTTATAATTGAAATACTTAATGATTCCACTTTGTTCTTTGTATGGGATTCTTCAGCAAGCGCATCGGTGGTCAATATGAGCCTGAGTATAGAAAAGCTCTACAGACAATGAAATAATGAATAAGGAGAATTTAATATGCCGACAATAAGTATTTGTATGATCGTTAAAAATGAAGAGATGCATATAGCACGCTGTCTCGACAGTATAGCAGAACTTGTAGATGAAATTGTTATTGTTGATACCGGTTCGACTGACAAAACCGTAGAAATAGCGTCCGGTTATACAGCGAAGGTTTATTCGTATCCATGGACAGATGATTTTTCCGATGCCAGAAATTATTCTTTTTCCAAGGCAACTATGGATTACTGTATGTGGATGGATGCTGACGATATTCTGGAAAAAACGGAAAGGGAAAAATTTCTGCAGCTAAAGAAATCCCTTCTGCCGGACACGGACATTGTAATGATGAAATACCATACTGCTTTTGACGAAAACGGCAGGCCGTCTTTTTCTTATTTTCGGGAAAGATGGATAAAAAACTGTTCAAAATACCGCTGGGTTGGTGCGGTTCATGAAGTGATTCCGCCCAGTGGCAAGGTAATATATTCCGACATTGCCATATGTCACAAAAAAATAAATGCCAAAGATCCTGACAGGAACCTGAAAATATATCAAAAGATGCTTGCAGACGGAAAGACTTTAGATGCGCGGCAGCAATATTATTACGGGCGGGAATTGTACTACCACAAACAATATGAAGAAGCAGTTTCTGTATTTGAACAGTTTTTGCAATCAACGGACGGCTGGGTGGAAAATAAAATAGAGGCATGTTCTATTTGTGCCAACTGCTATGATCAGCTAGGGCAGGAAAACTCTGCACTGATGACTCTTTTGCGCAGTATGAGTTTTGATCTGCCCCGGGCCGAATTGTGCTGTGATATCGGAAAATATTTTTTAGAGCATGGAAATTACCGTAATGCTGTCTATTGGTATGAAACAGCCTTGCATACGCAAAGGGATGAATATTCAGGAGGTTTTGTTTTGCCGGACTGCTATGATTATATCCCTCTTTTACAATTATGTGTATGTTTCGACAAAATGGGAGACAGGAAAAAGGCAAAGGAATACAATGAAAGGGCAGGGCTGTGCAAGCCTTATTCCAAAGCATATCTTTATAATAAGGATTACTTTGACAGACTGCAGATTTCCTGATATTTTATAGGGAAAGCTTTTCCGGCATCATGTTTTAACGCGGCCGGAAAAGTTGTACATAAGTAACAAATAGATCAAACACTCATAAAATTTTTGTAGAAAAAGATATTTTTTTGTCGAATCAATTAAATATTTTTTTAAATAAATTGTAAAGGATGTGTTTGATATGAATCAAAATAGCATTTGCAATTGCTATTCAAACCAAAGCGATAATCAGTGTCAACCTTCCTGCTGTGAGCGCGGTCCTGCGGGACCCAAAGGCGATCAGGGTCCCATGGGACCACAGGGCATGAAAGGTGATAGCGGCTGTCCCGGCCCTAAGGGAGATAAAGGCGATCAGGGACCTATGGGCCCTCAGGGGATTCCCGGTTGTCCCGGTGCAAGAGGTCCAAGAGGAAATACAGGTCCTGTAGGGCCTACAGGCAACACCGGTTCAAGAGGCTGTGCAGGGCCGAGAGGATATGCAGGACCACAGGGACTTCAAGGCATTCAGGGTGTCCGTGGCGATATCGGTCCTAAAGGCGATCCGGGTTGCGAAGGTCCTAAGGGCGATCCGGGGCCTCAGGGTCCTGCGGGAAATCCCGGACCTACCGGACCGGTCGGTCCACAGGGAGATATAGGTCCACAGGGACCCAGAGGTATCCCCGGTGTTACAGGTTCTACCGGGCCTACAGGCCCCATGGGACCTCAAGGTGTAACCGGTGCACAAGGTATCCAGGGTGTAACAGGCCCTATTGGAATTCAGGGACCGAAAGGCTGCCCGGGAGATGACGGAGCCACGGGACCTACTGGAGCCACCGGAGCCACCGGGGCTGACGGGGCCACAGGAGCGACTGGAGCGACCGGAGCTGACGGAGCCACCGGCCCAACAGGAGCAACAGGAGCCACCGGGGCCGACGGAGTTACCGGCGCAACAGGAGCCACAGGAGCTACAGGGGCAACCGGGGCCGACGGGGCCACAGGAGCCACGGGAGCAACCGGAGCGACCGGAGCAGATGGAGCCACCGGAGCTGATGGAGTCACCGGAGCCACGGGAGCAGACGGAGCCACCGGGGCAACCGGAGCCACAGGAGCCACAGGGGCAACGGGAGCGACCGGGGCCGACGGAGCCACAGGAGCGATGGGAGCAGACGGAGCCACCGGCGCCACAGGAGCCACGGGAGCCACCGGAGCAGACGGAGCCACCGGCGCAACAGGAGCCACAGGAGCCACAGGAGCGACCGGAGCAGACGGAGCAACAGGAGCCACGGGAGCCACAGGAGCCGACGGAGCAACAGGAGCAACCGGCCCGACAGGTATTGCCGGCACCGGCGCTATCATTCCGTTTGCATCAGGGCTTCCGGTTGCACTGACGACGATTGCAGGAGGGCTTGCAGGACTTCCCACTTTTGTTGGCTTTGGAAGCAGTGCCCAGGGGCTTACACTGTTAGGTTCTACAATAGATATTACAAATGCTGCCGGAACGCTTTCTAACTTTGCTTTTCAGGTTCCACGTGCAGGTACAATTACTTCATTTAGTGCATTCTTCAGTACAACGGTGGCTTTATCCTTAGTAGGTTCCACAGTTACGGTAAATGCGCAGATATATCAGTCAACAACGCCGAATAATGTATTTTCTCCTATAGCCGGAACATTAATCAGTCTGACGCCATCACTTTCCGGCCTCATATCTGTTGGAACATTGTTAAACGGTGCTCTTACAGGCCTCAATATTCCGGTAACGGCTCAAACACGATTGATGTTGGTATTTTCGGCAACTGCAAGCGGTTTAACTCTGCTTAATACCGTTACAGGATATGCAAGCGCCGGTTTAAGTATTAATTAACGCCGGATAAAATCATTATTTAGTTTGATATTAGGGACTCTAAAGATTATGTCATAAAGATAAAAAGGCTGCCGCCAGGTAAAATATTTATACCGATGCGGCAGCCTTATTGTGCAAGCGGCGAAATATAATGACAAACAATGAAGTAAAAATAACCAATGAATCCGGCGTTTATAACAGGTAAAACAGGGATGGTATTAAAGTTTATACAAATCCGGCATATCGGCATAAAGAATATGCGAAAAAGTATCATCAATAGTGAATGGGAGAGGAACAGCATTATGACATCAAAAGAGAAAAAGACTATCTTCGGGAAGAAAGGCATCTTCCGGAAATCCTACAGAGGATAAGTGGAAAATAATCATGGCGGCATTAAATGCAGAAGGGAAAGAGCAGAAATGCCAAATGCAGAGATAAAAGCAGCACTTGAACTATTTTTGTTTCGGACAGGAACGCATTCAGATTTATTTTAGAAAACATCAGGATTCATAGAATCAATTTATCATTCCTGATGCTTTCTCATTTTATCTTCATATGAAATTCATAAGAATGTGCTACAATAAGCATCATAAAGAAAACAAGAAGAGTAAACAAAAGGAAAATAAGCAAATATGAAAATTCTATTTTTAGAGGATGAACCCACCATCAGAGAGGTTTTGACAGAATATATGAAAATGCAGAACTATGAAGTGATCTGTGCCGAAGATGGGGAAAAGGCCTTGAAGCTTTTGGAACGGCAAACCTTTGACATGGCGGTTCTGGACATTATGGTGCCGAAGGTAAGCGGGTTGGAAGTGCTTTCTTTTATTAAGGAAAATAAACCGGAAACCGCTACTATCATGCTGACAGCCTTAGACGATGAAAAGACCCAGGTGCAGGCTTTTAACTCTTACGCCGATGATTATGTCATTAAGCCGGTATCGCCTATTATTTTGTTAAAAAGGATGGAAACCATTCTGCGACGGGTAAAAAAGGGAGAACAGAAGGAAGAAAAAGGACTGGTCATTCATGGAGACTCCTATCAGGCCTTTTATGACGGAAAGCCCTTGGAACTGACCTTGAGTGAATTT
>Ga0137306_103078_pt1 | contig 12853 bp, 8 predicted proteins | sample Inofroosms_March_FD_97187 | JGI IMG/M metagenome (GOLD analysis project Ga0137306, IMG submission 97187) | Mouse cecal microbial communities from Vienna, Austria - N-Acetylneuraminic and N-Acetylglucosamine D2O microcosms_March | ecosystem: Host-associated > Mammals > Digestive system > Large... | reverse complement strand
ATCCTAATCTCTTTTTTCTGTTTCATGTTCGGCATCTCCGGTTTTTTAATTTATTCCAATTATTTTATTAATCTTTATAGGTTAATTTAATTATATGCTGATTAATTTTATTAGTCAATATAAAATTAACTAAATGTATATTTTTAGCTTAATTGCACAATTAATCAATTATAAATTGTATGATATATCTATTTTTATTGTGAATATCTCCCAATTTCTAGTCTTATATTACATTTACAAAAAAATTATTACACAGGTTTATAAATATAAACCCATTTAGTTTCTTTAAGGAAACAGAATCTCTTACACCATCCTGTATCACACAAAAAAGAGCCCCTCTTCAAGGCTCTTTCTAAAGTAAAATACTAAATCCGGTTTTTTACTGTACTTTTTTCAACAATCCGTCCTGTAACAATCTGAATCCCTCCATGATAATCCTGATGCCTGATTTTCTTAATCAAGGATCCAACGCACACCTCCGACATCTGCTTCATATCTACACTGTATGATGTAATCTGTCCTTTGCCGGTCCGTACACCGGCCGGCAGAAAATCATCAAAGCCGACAACCGACACATCCTCCGGGACCGAATATCCCATACTCTCCAGGTTCTGAATCACGACATGGGCAGAAAAATCACAGTTACACACATACGAATCCAGATTATATGTCTGCCGCAGGATCCGGTCATAGATCTTTGCATACCGGTCCCGGTCTGGTATCTCCCATCCATCCTCAAATTCAATGTGATTTTTCCTCAGCGCCTTACGATACCCCCAAAACCGGTCTGCAATACTGTCTGTAGCAGCAATATTTCCTACAAATCCAATCCTTTTATGTCCTTTTCTGATCAGATAGTCCGTAAGCAGATAGGTTCCGTAATATCCGTCGGAAATGACTGTGTCAAGCTCAATTGACGGCATATACGTATCAAGGAAAAACACCGGAAGCTCTGACTGGCGGACGATTTTCTGTATATAGCTCTCATCCATCTGTCCCATAAGAATCAGCCCGTCTACTTTTCCGTCCTGCAGAACCTTTGGAATGTTCCCCTCCTGTTCATCTTCCTTTGTAAGCAGCTCCAGAATCCCGTAGTATCTGTGATCGTAAAGTGCTTTTACTACCTTTTCATATAGCTGTCCGTAAAATGAGATTGAGTAGCCGTAGTAATCCTCCGGTACAATTACGCCGATATTACCGGTTTCCACGGGAGCAGACCTTCCCGAAGAACTCGTCCTGTATCCCATCCTGTCTGCCACCTGCCTGATCCTTGCCCGGAGCTCATCGCTGACTCCCGGCTTTCCGGACAACGCCTTTGAAACCGCAACGTTGCTTACCCCCACTTTTGCTGCTATATCCGCTAAAGTAACATCCTTGGCCATGTCTGCCTCCATTCAAATAAATCAAATTAACTTCATTTAACTTTAATCAAATTAAATTTAATATACCGGAATATTGAAGCATTGTCAAGATGCGCCTTGGACTCGCAAAAAACCTTTGCCTGGCGGCGCAAAAATATCTTGAATTTAACTTTGTGACGTGCTATTATATAAAAAAGGGGAAGCCAGAGAAGCGGTCTACCCTCTTATGTAACGTACATTGGCATTTTACAATGCCCAGCCGTCACTATTGCAGTAGTGGCGGCTATTTTCTTTTTTCCTTGAAAATTGTGTAACACAACATCACAAGGGAGCAAATGAATATACAAAACTGAAATAAGTCAGCATATGTAACATACATTGGCAATCCCTCCTTTCTTTCGTCTGGAGGGTCAGCCCCTCCGAAATGGAGGGTAAGCCGCCTTTGGCTCTCTGGTTTCCCATGCCGTTATTGTAGCACACGTTATTTTAAATTTCAACAAAGAAAACCGAAAAGGGAAGCAGTGGCAATACCGGGAATTTCGATTTCTAACGAGACTTTTGCAATTCTCAATAATAGTAATAGAAAGGAACGCTGATATGGCAAATACGAGGGTATCACCAACCAGGTATACGGCCACCGCACCCTGGAACAGTTGCGCGCCAGGTTGGAGAAAATCTGTGACTAGTTTGTGACTAATAAAATGATTTAACAGTCTAATCTTAAAGAATTCTTAAGATATAATCTAGTTTTTTATTAAGAATTAGACCCTATAATAGTAACATACGCAGAAACCAATTTTCAAACACTCTCTAGACAAATGGATGATTCTGCGTTATAATGCTTTTAAATAAGAAAGTAAAGAGAAGCCGAAAGGAGGTATGATCTATGAAGGCTCCTAAAAAACAGATCACAGTGGCGGCAATGGCTGCAACACTTACACTTACGACAACCGTTACGGCTCCGCCTGTTCTTGTCTGCGCACAGGAGAGTCTGGATACGACTCAGCAAGATGTATCTGCTACATCAGATACGACGCAGGCAACAGCAGAAGAGACTTCAAAGGATAATATAAAAGATGCTGTATCTGCTGATGAAAAAAAGGCAGAAGGCAAGGAAACGAATGACACTACCAAAGCCGACAAAGATGACAGTAAAAAAGACAAAAAAACGAATGCTGTAAAAAAAGCTGCTCCATCTAAAGAGCAGAAAGAGACTTCACAGAAAAAAGAAGTAAAAAAGGCAAAACAAAAAACAAGAAAGAACACTCAGAAAAAAGTGGCGAAAAGCACTCAGAAAAAAGTGGCAAAAGCCGCACAGAAAAAGGCAGAGAGCAACGTCAGTAAGAAGATGGAAAAAGCTGTTCAGAAAAAGGCCGAAGAAATCACTGAGATTAAAATCAGCGAGAAGACCTTCCCGGACAAAGCCTTTCGGGACTACGTATCAGGAAAGTTTGATACAGATAAGAATGGTTCTCTGTCACAGAAGGAAATCAAGGCAGTCACAAAGATTGATGCCAGCAGCCAGGCCGGTTCTATTACAAGTTTAAAAGGAATTGAGCATTTTACTTCACTGACAGAGCTGAACTGCTCCGGCACAGCAATTACCGGGCTGGATGTCAGCAAGAATACTGCCCTTCGCAGTCTGAACTGCAAGAACACAAAGCTTGCATGGCTTAATACCGGAAATAATACCAGCCTTAAAAAGGTAGAGACAGAGATCAGCCTGACTGCAGACAGTTCTTCCTTTGATCTGGAAGATGAATTTACAGGAATTGATGTAGACAAAGTTAAAAATATGACTGGCGCTACATTAACCAAGGAGACAGTCAGCGGATACTCCTATGATACACCAGTAACCTATGAATACAGCGCTGCCGACAGCAAAAAGGAAGACCCCGTATTAAAGGTTACTTTAAATCTTAAGGAAGAAAAGGCTGCTGCAGAGCCAGAGAAGAAGAGCGAGAGTTCTGACAGCAAGACCCCGGAAAGCAAGGCTTCTGACACCAAATCCACTCCAGAGACTAAGAACTCCGACAGTGAGACCGGTGCGGACAACCCGAAAGCCAGGGTAAAACCCGAATATACTGTTCCCACAGATTTAAAAGCCACTTATGGACAGAAATTATCTGACGTTACACTTCCGGAGGGTTTCTCATGGCAGGATGCTGAGACTACTCCTGTTGGAAATGTAGGCAATAATCCCTTTAAGGTAACTTATACACCTTCCGATACGGATGCCTATGAAACTGTAACAGATATTGAGGTTAAAATTGCAGTTTCACCTGCAGCTACTAACTCCTGGACAAAGGAGCTTTCTATAACAGGATGGATCTACGGCAAAACGAAAAATGATCCGTCCGCTACTGCGGCTCATGGAACTGTTACCTACGCTTACTCCTCTTCGGAAAACGGCACTTATTCAGCGGATGTCCCGACGACAGCAGGCACATGGTATGTAAAGGCCTCTGTAGCAGAGACGAATGATTATGCAGGACTTGAAAGCAAGCCTGTAGCCTTTACGATTGCCAAGGCTGTTCCAGATTACCAGGCACCTTCTGGATTAAAGGCAGCCTACGGGCAGAAATTAAAAGAAGTATCCCTGCCAGATGGTTTTTCATGGGACAGTGCTTCCAAATCTGTCGGAAAGGTTGGTAAGAACACTTTTAAGGCTACTTTCACCCCGTCCGATACCTCTAATTATGAAACAGTGAAAGATATTGATGTTACTGTCACAGTAGAGCAGGCAGAGAACAGCCGGACAAAGAAGCTTACGATCAAGGACTGGACCTACGGCGACAAAGCAAATAAACCGGAATTTGAAGCAGAATTCGGTAAAGCTGAATTCACATACAGTGACAAAGAGGACGGCACCTACAAGAGTGATGTTCCGACGACAGCAGGCACATGGTATGTAAAGGCAGAGATTGAAGAGACAGATAACTATACCGGTCTGGAAAGCAAACCTGTTTCCTTCAAGATCAAACCGAAGGATGGCACTAAGCTCACCATACCTACCATTACCTCAACTACAGATACAACCAAGCTGGTCATCAAGGATGGTAATACGACACTGGTATCTGGCAAAGATTATGATATTACCAAGAGACAGGTTGGAACTACTGTAACCGTTACAATTGCATTTAAAGGCAACTATACCGGAACCGTTACAAGAACCTACACCACCACCTCTACCAGCAGCACAACCAGAACAACTACTGGAACTGCTCCGAGAACGGGCGACAGCACGGATGTAGGCTTATGGAGTTCGAGCCTCCTTCTCTCTGGAGGACTTCTGGCATTCCTTACCAGAAAGAGAAGAAAAGAAGCGAAATCTGAAGAAGAATAAATAACAGTTGGGGACGGGGCATTTTTAAAAATGCCCCGTCCCCAACTTTCCTTTGAACTCCCGCTCTGCTTCCCGCTTCTGGTCTTTCTTTGCAATATCCTGCCGCTTGTCATAGAGCTTCTTTCCCTTTGCAAGGCCAATCTCCACTTTTACAAGACTTCCTTTAAAATAAACCTTAAGGGGAACGATTGCCATTCCCTTTTCCTTTGTCTTACCCAGCATTTTATGGATCTCCTGCTTGTGGAGAAGAAGCTTTCTCACACGAAGAGGATCCTTGTTAAAGATATTTCCCTTCTCATAAGGGCTGATATGCATACCGTAGATGAACATCTCTCCGTTCTCAATACGGATAAAGGATTCCTTAATACTGCATTTCCCCATGCGCAGGGACTTTACCTCTGTCCCGTGAAGGGCGATTCCCGCCTCATAATTCTCCAGAATAAAGTAATCATGGTAAGCCTTTTTATTATTTGCTGCCATTTTACCGTTCGTCTTCGCCATCTGCTTCTCCTCCCTCTGAAGCGATCTCAAAATCAATGGTACGGAGCATCCGGTTTGTATCAATTACGCGGACATGAACCCTCTGCCCCAGTCTGTATGTTTTATTCGTATGCACTCCGGTCATCTCATAGTTCCGCTCATTATATTCATAATGGTCGTCAGGCATATTAGCCACATGGACAAGCCCCTCCACTGTATTGGGGAGTTCCACATACATGCCCCACTTCGTAATTCCCGATATAACCCCTTCAAACACCTCTCCCATATGCTCCTGCATATATTCTGTCTTCTTAAGTTTAATCGTTTCCCTCTCTGCTTCTTCGGCGCGCCGCTCTGTCTCGCTCGCATGCTTTGTCACCTCCGGCAGGATATTCTGGTAATGTCCGATCCGCTCCTCTGTCATCCTGCCCCGCAGGTTATCCTTGATAATCCGGTGAATCTGCAAGTCCGGGTAGCGTCTGATCGGAGAGGTGAAATGCGTATAATAATTTGCCGCCAGCCCAAAGTGCCCGGTATTTTCCGGCGTGTACTTTGCCTGCTTCATAGAACGCAGGGCAAGGCGGCTGATCATGGCCTCCTGGGGCGTCCCTTCAATCCTTGCAAGAAGTTTCTGGACCTCCTTGGGGCGTATCTCATTTACCCCGATATGCATGGAGAATCCAAAATTATTAATAAATGTGGCCAGTGCGCGGAGTTTTCCTTCCTCTGGTGCTTCATGGATCCGGTATACAAAAGGGAGCTCCTGCCAGTAGTAGTCCTCTGCGACTGTCTCATTTGCCAGAAGCATAAAGTCCTCAATAATCCTATGGGCTGCATTTCTCTCATAGGGCATAATGTCCAGCGGATGTCCTTCCTCGTCCAGTATAAGCTTTGTCTCTGGAAAATCAAAATCAATGGAACCTCTTCTTTTTCTCCGCTCTCTTATAATGCCAGACAACTCGGCCATCCGTTCAAACATGGGGACAAGCTCCTGGTATCTGTCCCGTTCCTTCTCATCGTGCTCTGTGATAATCTTATTCACACTTGTATAGGTCATCCGGCGGTCTACATGAATGACTGTCTCTGCAATCTCGTGGTCAGTTACATTTCCTTTTCTGTCCACTGTCATGATGCAGCTCAATGCCAGCCGGTCCTCCCCTGCATTCAGAGAGCAGATACCGTTAGACAGGGTGTGGGGAAGCATGGGAATCACACGGTCTGCAAGGTATACACTGGTGCCGCGGTCTTTTGCCTCCCTGTCAAGGGCGCTGTTTTCCTGGACATAATTGGTCACATCCGCAATATGGACGCCCAGTATATAATCCTCTCCGGATCTTACAACTGAGACAGCATCGTCCAGATCCCTGGCATCTTCTCCGTCTATGGTTACCATCTGCCAGTCTCTGATATCCTTTCTCCCGGCCATGTCCGCTGTACTCACCGGCCCGGATACCCGTTCCGCCTGGTTCAGTACCTTTTCGGAAAATTCCATGGGAAGGTCATACCCCTTGACAATGGAAAGAATATCAGTTCCAGGATCATATATATGACCAATGATTTCAATAATCCTGCCCTCCGGCTTTTTATTGTCACTGCCATAGGATGTAAGTTCTGCCACCACCTTGTGCCCGTCCACTGCACCCTTTCCGGCTTCCTCGGGAATGAATACATCCTTTCCCATGCGCGGATTATCCGGGATCACAAAGCCATAGCTCTGATCCGGCTTCTTCCGGTAGAGTCCCACAAGCTTTGTAATACCCCTCTCCAGAATCCGTACAATCCTGCCTTCCCGCCTTCTGTCCTGCCCGTCCGGCTCCTTTGTAATGACAACCTCTACCTGGTCTGCGTCAAAGGCTCCGCCTGTATTCTCTTCCCCGATATAAATGTCAGACTCCTCTTCCGGCAGGATCACAAAACCGAAGCCTTTCTGATGTGCACGGTATATACCTGTAATCCGTTTCGTCTCTCCCTTTACGTATTTCCCTTTCCTGGTCAGGTGCACCTTTCCCTCTTGCCCGAGTGCCTCACAGACCTTCCTAAGTTCATCGCGTTCTTCCTTCTGCACCTGCAAAAGGTTCGCCAGCTCCTTAAACTTCATGGGTACATAGATCTCATCACAGATCAGATCATATACCACCTTTTTTCTTTTCTCAAATGTATCATCCATAATCTATCTCCTTGTCCGCGCGGGTTCGCATCTTCCAAAGGGGCAAAGGCGGCTGCATCCCGGTATTTTACCCGCTCCGCGGCCATACTGTTTCATGCGGGCATGAGATCGCATGGCATCCTGGCTCCTGCATCATATAAAAAGACACTCCCCTACAGGAGTGTCCCGCCATTTTCCTCTACTGACTAAAACTTAAGCGAATACCTTCAGATTCAACACTGCTGCCAAAACAATAAACAGAATCGCAAGGAACTTCGTTGACTTAACCAGGGCTCCTTCCATAGACCGTCCCTTGTTCTGTCCCCAGTATGAGTCTGCCATTCCGCCGATTGTACCAAGACCTGCGGACTTTCCCTCCTGAAGCAGTACAATCGCAGATAATGCGATACAGTCTATTGCAAATATAATCATTAATATTGTTTTCAGAATGTCCATCTCCTATACACCTCCTGCTCATAAACATGACTATTTTATCATAACCCGGAACAATTTACAAGGGTTTTTGAGCATTCCTTAATATTTCTATTTTACAAGTATGTTTTTTCGTCTCCTTGTTATAGGCAATTCCAACCCCCAGTATGCGTCCGGTATAAAGGGGCCGTTCTCCAATCTTCCCTTCAAACTTTAAAGCATACTTTTTATCCTTAATTTGCTGAAGTGCCTCATCTGCAGTATGGTTGACCTTTAACTCAAGGATAATTCCGTCATTATTCCGGTTAACTTCTGGATAAAAGATAAAATCAACATATCCTGTCCCGGCTTTATCTTCTCGCTCAATGCGGTAAAAGTCCCTTGCAGACAGATATACAAGATTCACTACAGCCGTAAGATCCGTCTCATTATTATAAGTTAATAATGGAACCTCTGTGTTATGCGCAAACTCTAGAATTTTCAGCATTGTGGCAGTGTCATTCTCCAGTGTTGCCTGAAGCATCTTCTCAGATTCCCGGGCAAGCTGATGGATATATCCTAAGGAAGATTCTTTCTTAAGCATATCACTAAATTTATCCATAAGTTCTTTATTTGGAATACTTACACAACCATTCTCATAGCTAAGGAAACCATATACAACCATTGCCGACAAGATCTCGTCCTGATTGTGCAGTGTCATGGATACAGCGGCATATTCCTGAATATTCGCCTGAACCGGAATGCCGGAAATCATTAATCCAAGAGTTTCCCGCAAATCTTCCGCTCCATGTCTGACATAATAAAAAATCTCATCATATGGCCCGGCGCTTGTCCAGTAATTACCAAGATTATTGTTGGTCAGCGCCGCAACGACAGAACGGGGGTTGTAAACACGTCCTCCGCCTTTTATGTGATATCCGTCATACCACGTCCGCAATCCCTCCCGGGTTATATTCTGATCTTCTGTCCGCGCCTGATATCTTGCAAAAAGTGTATCGACTTCCTCTTCAGTAAAACCAAAATACTGACTGAATCGCTCTTCAGAAGTAATCGTGTACTCATAAAACATGTTGAGCTCTGACCCACTGGAATATTTTGCAATCGGCAGAATTCCGGTCATATATGCAAATTCTACGTAGGGCTGGTCTTTCAACAGATTACTTAAAAAATCCACGTATTCTTCTTTGTCCTGTCCTGTCACAAAATCTCTGTGAAAGATAAAATCCCATTCATCCAAAACGAAGATAAACTTTACATCTTCTTCCTCTGATTCCAGAATATCATTCAGCGCATCCCATACTGCATCATTTTCATCAATTCCAGCAGCAGGGTATGCCTGTATCAAGTCGCGAAGGATCCGCCTGCTGATCCGGTTGATATACTGACGGTAGGAGGTACAGCCTTCCGGTATGGAATTGAATGAAATAAATATCACATTATGCTGATTCAGATGAGCCGGATACCAGCTGCGGGTGCTTACAGTTAAATGATCAAACACCGGACGGCAATCCCGGCCTTTTCCGAAAAAAGCAGCAATCATATTCGCCGCAACTGATTTCCCGAAACGTCTTGGACGGGTAATGCAGAGGTATTTATTACTCTTTCCCATGCACTTTTCCTCTTCAACGGGAATGTTTTCACGCTGTTCCCGGGTCAGTACGAGGGGAATCAGCTCATCAAGCAGTGCGCTCTTATCGACAAAATACGTAGATTCTGTCTCATCTTTATACAATAATGATGCTTTTTTTCCATTTAAATACAATCCCATAGCTGCCCTCCGTATCTTTACTATCCTCTCTTCTCTCCACATTTCTTTTTACTATTATATGATTACGCGGAAAAAATATCAAGGGTAGAGTTGGGGACGGGGTATTTTTAAAAATACCCCGTCCCCAACTCTACCCCATTATCCCAGCGCCACATCCAGTATCATCATTACAAGGAAACCCACTATGAACCCCAGTGTCCCTTCCTTCCCTTCCTCTCCGTTCATATGCGCCTCTGGAATCAGTTCTTCTACAACGACATAGATCATCGTCCCTGCCGCAAATGCGAGACAGACTGCTATGGCGGCTTCTGCGATTCCTGCAAATGCTGCTGCCAGTACGCCGAATACCGGCTCCACAACAGCAGTCATACTGGCAATGAAAAATGCTGTCTTTCGTTTCATCCCTTCCTTCACAAGCGGCAGCGCTACTGCCGTACCTTCCGGGAAGTTCTGGATCGCGATCCCGATGGTCAGGACAATCGCCCCGGAAAGGAGCGCCAGATCTGACGGCTTCTGCGCCGCCAGTGCAAAGGCAAGCCCAACTGACATCCCCTCCGGAATATTATGTGCAGTAATTGCAAGTACAAGCATTGCCGTACTTTTTCCCAGTGTTACCGTCCTGTCCTTCTGCTTCTTAAACCATTTTTTCAGGAAATAGTCCGTAATCAGAAGTACCGTAACGCCAAGCAGGAACCCTCCTGTCATAACCAGCCATCCCGTCTGCCCGTTGTCCTCTGCAAAGTCAAGCCCCGGAAGTAGCAGCGACCACACAGATGCCGCGATCATCACGCCTCCTGCGAATCCCAGGAAACCGTTCTGAAGTCTCCCGCTTATCTCATGCCGTACAAAAAAAATTCCCGCTGCACCTAATGTGGTTACGGAAAATGTACCAAGTGTACCAAGAAATGCCCACAAAACTCCATTCATATCTATCACCTCTGTTGATAGTATATGAAAAAGTTCAGATTTTGCCAGTACAGCCTTGCATAATTACTAGAGCATGTTTTTTTGAACCTATTCTTTCAAGCAGGCCATCTTCTTTTAAGAAGCCTCAATTCAGTACTACTTTTACTCTTGGATCAATGTTATGGGTAATAAACTGGGTAGTAAAGTGGGTAATAAAGTGGGTAATAAAGTGTTGATAATTCTCATTCCTCCTTGTTCTGACAGAAATATTAGGCAGATTATTCACTGTTATACTCACGGCCAATGGAATCAGCCATGAGTATCGCGCCAGCCGCAGCCGCAAAGCGGCATACTTCCTTATGCGGCTATGCGCATCATGTTATGCTGTGCGGCAGATTTATCTTGCGCGCAGTATAATTACGCAAAGATGCACTAGCAACAATCAGCAGCAGGAATTCCCCGCAGATTGTCCTCTGCCATACTTGAAACAGGTTTTGCCATGCGGAAAACTCCTGATGTGCGGCAAGGCTTCGGATCTGGGATGCCTTTTCCTTAAAAAGGCTTCCAAAGAATTCAAAATCAGACCAGTATGCCGGAAGGTAATCGCTTCCGGGATCCGCCAGCCAGGCTCCCAGAAGGACAGCCAGAACCGCCCCTGTAATACAGATGAGACATAGGAGCCTTTTCCCTACCCTTGCGAATCCTGCGGAATACCATGCAGATATCTTTTGGGGAAATATGCCCGCAAGGCATGTATCCTGGCATGCCCTCCCGGCTCTTCTGGCAAAGAGCAGCAGAATCAGGGCATTCGTAAGTCCGTACAGCAGGCATGCCGTCACAACATAGAGCTTCCCGTCAATCCTCTGCCCGTCCGCCGCGCCCATCGCGGCCTCCATGCCGCTGGCAATAAGATTCGAGGAGCGTCCTGTGTCTTTTTTACGGACTGTAACCGCATCATAGCAGGTATTCTTTCCGGCAGGCAGGATCATCAGCGGGATATTTCCCTCTAAAATTCCCGCCACCTGAAAAGTCTCAGTCCCAGTTTCTCCCTCCAGCATAATCTTCAGTCCTTCTGCGTGGTCTGAGCCGAAGAGCAGCCAGGCCGTATCCCGGTCGATCATGCAGACGCCCGTCTCTCCTTCTGTAAAATATCTTCCACGAATCAGTGCCCTGCCGAATATAGCGCCAGGCTGTCCCTTCACCTTATAGCAGGAAACGTTCTGGCTCCGCCCCGTAGTTTCGGATAACACATTCCCTTTTCCGCAGGCCTTCCATGCCGCTGCTTCTCCTGCACTGTTTTCTCCTTCATTTTCTCTCCACTGCGTAAATGCTGTCTCTGTCACTGCCCCTGGCGAATAGGACAGGGACAGAAGGTCTTCATACTCCTTAAGCTCCCCCAGGCCATATAAAAGCCATAGATTCAGCAGCACAAATAACAGTCCGGGCAGCAGGATTCTAAGAGCTGCTGTAAGAGCTTTCCTTTTCTGCTTCATTTCTGGTCTTCACTCCTTTATCCTCACCCGGTCTCCTTCTTGTACATATTTTTCCGAGGCTGTAATCAGCTTATCCTCTTCCCTGAGTATTGATGTTACAGCAGCCTTTTCCCCATCCTTTTCAAGTACTGTGACCGGAACCCGCTTTGCAGTCTGAATCGTTCCCAGCATATGCTTTTCCTCAGATACAATCAGGCAGTATGCCTCTGAGACATCCTCGCGGAGTGCACTTAAGGGAATGATCTGTTCGTATTCCTTTTCCGAGGCAGACTCCGTATTCCAGGTAAAGGTCTCTGTTCCCTTCACCTCCGTGTTGTCCGGAAGCGGTGCATACCAGAAAAGTCCGGGGGATGAATCTTCCTCTCCCTGATCTGAACCAGTCCCATTCGTCTCTTGGCTGCCCCCTCTGGCCGGTTCAGATGTGATCGTCTCCAGCACTGCCGACTTCTTTGCGCCAGATGGAAGCTGCACAGAAACTTCTGCTCCTGTTTTCAGCTTCTCCTGATCTGTTGTCTTTACGCTTCCTCTCAGGCAAAAGCCGCCGCTGCCTGTCTCAAATACCTCTGTCCCGGCTGTAATTGTTCCCGGCTGCACACCGGACGAGAGTACCACACAGTCTCTTTTCGCACGGATCTTTCCTTCTGCAGCCTCATATTTCTTCAGCTTCTGCAGAGCCTTCTTTGCTGTAACCACCTGGAGCTGCGCAGCCTCTGCGCTTAATCTGGAGGCCTCTGCCTGATTCGCAGAATTCAGGTCCTGTGCCGCATCCTCCTGGCAGGCCAGATCATAGGCATTCTGCGCCTGATTAAGAGCCTGCCTTGCATCCTCTACTCCCTGTTCTGCCTCACTGAGAGATGCTTCTAACTCCTGCATTTTTTGCTGCTCTGCAGACTCTGCGGCCGGATTTAACTCCATCTGGCT
>Ga0137306_103077_pt1 | contig 12865 bp, 10 predicted proteins | sample Inofroosms_March_FD_97187 | JGI IMG/M metagenome (GOLD analysis project Ga0137306, IMG submission 97187) | Mouse cecal microbial communities from Vienna, Austria - N-Acetylneuraminic and N-Acetylglucosamine D2O microcosms_March | ecosystem: Host-associated > Mammals > Digestive system > Large... | reverse complement strand
ATAAAATCTGGGATTAGGCCCCCAGCCAAACTCAGCGGCGAATTTTACCCGGATTACTTCTTCCTCTCCGGCTTTCACCCTTTCCCAGGTTCCGGAATGAACCGCCATCTCATCCAGAATATTGTCTTTTAAAATCTCCACGCGGTCAATGGCATCCGCCGCTTTGACAGAGAATTTCAGCACATGTTCCCCTGCCGGAATCACCGACCCCATAGGCTGTCCGTCTATGGTAAAATCAATGTCCATGCGGCTTCTGCTGACGCCGTACACCCGGCGGGCCCGCATGCCTTCCCAGATTGCTTCTTTGGAATCATTTTCTGCCAGAACGCACATACTTCCATGCTCATAAACCGCCGGAACTGTATGATTATCCCCGGAAGCGATACAGCCTACATGAAGTCCGGCCTCCAGCCCTCTCTCATAACAGGTTTCGCCGGTTCTTGGCCCCATGTGAAGGTGACGCTCCATGTCCAGCGGGCCTGTATCGTTTTCACTGCAGCCATGGCTGGAAAAAATCTCTGCAAAAGGAGAGAATTCTTCATCATGAGTTGCCCAGTTTTTGCCTCTGCTGTTTAGCTGATAGGCCACATGATGGGGGATGGCAATTGCCTCTTCCCCTTCATAGGCTTTCTTAAGCTCTTCGTATCGCATGGGATGCTTCATAGGCTGATTATTGTCCAGAAAAAACACATTGTGATCCCCGTCAAAGCCGCAGCCCTGCCATTCATATCCCATAAACATGGGATATCCTTCTGCATTAACCTGATTCACCTTCTCCCGGATCTGCTCCCAGTCCTTTTCAACGGCTTCTTTGGGGCACAAATCCTCAAGGCCTGCGCCGGTCTCTGATTTAATCATCTGAAACGGATAATACGCGATGGGCCAGAAATCCAATACCGCTTTGGCATGTTCCACCCATTTGTCCAACTCCTCCATCTGGTTGTGATGGATATTGCTATGTAAATCGGTCCATAATTTTTTCATATTGATAACTCCTTAATCTTCCTGTTCTGTTTTCATAAATCTGTCGGTTGCCTTTCTCTGCTTTGCATCGCCTTTCTTTAACAAGTAGATGAGAACAAAGGTAAGAATGATAAATGCCAGGCAAATCGGCCGTTTCACAAAAATACTCCAGGAGCCGCCGGACATAACCAGGGAATTTCGCAAGTTCGCCTCAGCTGTGGGGCCCAAAACCATCCCCAGTACAATCGGTACCGGAGGCAGGTCGATTTTCTGCATAAAGTATGCAATCACTCCAAAGGCCAGCATCACGTATACATCCATCTCGGAGCTGCCGATTGCAAACGCGCCTGCACAGCAGATTACCACCAAAATCGCAGTTAGCAGATCCTGGGGAATATGGGTGATTTTAACAAACAGGCTCAGCAGGTACTTTCCCTGAACAAACATTAAAATCTGGGCGATTACACAACCAATCAAAACGGCATAAACCACCGGCCCGGAGGTGGTAAATAATTTAGGGCCTACTACCAGCCCGTGCATGGTAAATGCGCCAAGCAAGGTTGCCGCAACTACATCCCCGGGAATTCCCAAGGTAAGCAGCGGAATCAGGGTTGCCGCCGTAGCGCCATTATTGGCAGATTCAGGAGCCGCAATACCTTTTATCTCTCCTTCTCCAAACTTCTCTTCCGGTTTTGCACACCGTTTTGCCTCGTTATAAGCAATAAAAGAGGCAATCGCTCCGCCGGTTCCGGGAATTGCTCCGATAAACGCTCCGATAAAGGAAGATTTCAGCATAGTAGGCAGCGTTTTTTTAACGTCTGCTTTTGTAATGTGATCATCCTTGTCTATTTCCTTTAGCTCCGAAACTGCCACTGCTTCTGTCTTATTGATTCGCCCGATCATCTGGGCAATGGCATATACGCCTAACAGCACGGCCAGCATCTTGATTCCATTGTAAAGGCGCAGGTTGCCAAAGGTAAATCTGGTAAGCCCGCTGACAGAATCAATTCCCACAGAGGCCAAGAGGATACCCAGGCCGCCGCTGATAAGGCCTTTTACCAGGCTTTTTCCGCTGACAGAGGCAATAACGGACAAGCCGAAGATTGCCAGGGCAAAATACTCAGGAGAACCAAAGGTAATGGCCACTTTGCTGATCTGAGGAGCAAAAAACAACAGGCACAAAGCGCTGATAAGCCCGCCCACTGTAGACGCCACTAAAGCCATGTCAAGGGCCCTTCTGGGCTGCCCCTTCTGGCACATGGGATAACCGTCAATCAAGGTTGCCGCCGCCGCGTTAGTGCCAGGCGTGTTAATTAAAACAGCGCTGATGGAGCCGCCGAAATTAGAGCCAAAGAAAATGGCAGTCAGCATTAACAGCGCCGGAACCGTATCCATCTGAAATGTAAAGGGAAGCAGCACCGTAATTGCCAGATTCCCGTTCATTCCCGGAATCGCTCCAAAGATAATACCGATAAACAGTCCAATATTTACAAAAACAAAATTCTGCACGGTCAAAAGATTGACCATTGCTTCACCGATTACCTGTCCCATAATAACCTCCTGTCTGGCTTTGGTTAAGGAAGCTGTACATGCAGCACCTTGGAGAACAGCAGATACAGTATCACTACCACCCCAAGAATAATAAGATAAAAAGTTTTCTTTCTGGAGCCGGTGAACATTAAAGTGGCAACTCCTAAAAAGATGGTGGATGCCAAAAAGCTTCTGGTAAATAAAACCGCATAAATCAGCAGCACTGCCATGTACCCCAGCGCCTTTGCTTCCTTTGCCACTTCAAAAGATTTTACCTCATCCCTTTTTAAGATCAGACTCTGAAACATCAAAACCACTCCGCAGACTACCCAGAGAATGGCCACTGCATAAGGAACAGTCTTGGACGTAATGCCATAGGTTGCCGAATACTCCTCTCCGATCTGCCGGGGAATGATTACCATGCAGATAATCCCCAAAATCACGCTGACAATCCCTGCTATAAGGTTTGAGCGGTATTTCACCTTCATTATCGTTTCCTCCTGGTATAATAAAGCGCGAACCCTGACCGGTTCCAGTTTCTTTTGTGGATATGCCGGGCAAGATTCGCATCTTAGTAATTGTACAAAAAACCTCTGGTGTTATTTTGCGTAATATTTGTTGTAAGCTTCCTGGCACATTGCCGCCGCGTCGGCAATTGTCTGCTTTACCGTCTCGCCGTCAGATAAGTCGGGAATGTAACTTGCATTGGCAGCCAGCTCTTTAAATTCATCGGTTTCGCTGTAATCTAAGATTGCCTGGTAAATCGCAGCTACATCATCAGGATTTACATCCTTTTTGGTCATTAAGAAATTGCAGGTCTGGAATACAATATCATAGCCCAAGGACTTGGCTGTAGGAACTTCAATCCCCTCATATCCGGTGTAGGGCTCCTCGGAAAATACAACAACAGGAATCAGTGTGCCTTCCTCTACATACTGAGCGCCCAGAGAAGAGGTGGCAGCCGCACACACCACATTGCCTCCTGCCACTGCCAGAAGATCCTTCGCAGAGCCGTCAGAAGTCACTGCCTCTGCCTCAATACCAGCCTCGCCAAACAGCATAGTCTGAAGCATATGAGTTGCGCCGCCAGGAGTATTAGAACCGAAAACAATCCGGTTGTTCTTTGCATATTCCTGAAGACCTGCCCAATCCTCAATCCCTGTATTGCCGGGAGCTACAAACAGCATCTGATCTTCGGATACAATGCTGCACACAAACTGGTAATCATCCAGGCTCAGATTAATATCCGGATTAAACAGGGGAGCCAGAGTAAACATTGCAATGCCGCCTACCATCAGTTCAGTGGCATCTGCCTTGGCGCTGTCTAGGTCTGCTGCTGCAATGGCGCCGTTAGCGCCGGTTAAATTGTTAATAACCGCGGAATTTCCATAAGTCTTCTGAAGGCCCTGGCCAATAATTCTGGAAATAGTATCTGCCGATCCGCCTGCCGCAAAGGGAACCCGGATATTAAAATCCTTACCGGGCTTAAAGGAGTCAGCGGTAACGGCCCCGGCTGCCTCTTTCTCTGCCGGTTCTCCTTCTGCTGCAGGCTCTGTCTCTGCCGGTGCTGCAGCAGTGGTAGCGGCTGCGGTTGTGGCTGCAGTAGTGGCAGTTGCCGCCCCGCCGCCGCAGCCGCTAAGGGAAACCGCCATAATGCCTGCCATTGTCAATGCCAATACTTTTTTTCTCATAATCTCGTCTCCTTTTCTGAAAATGTTTTCACCAACATTACCTTCTAATATGGTCATTATAACAAGGCATTTTTCGGTTGTCAATAGAAGTATTTGTATTTTTTGCTTGATTTTTCAGGATTATATCATAACTTTTATGTGTATTTCGTCAACTCGTCTTACTTATTTAATTTGAAATCGTTTTCAACATACAGAAATTTTAGCTCCAAAGAGATAATAACATTTTTAATTGCCTCTTTGGAGCTATTTTGTCATATTAAAATCTATATTGCACCTTAATATCGTAAACTTTCGGCTGGCTGTCTTTGGGTTCCTCTTGAATTTTCCGGTGAAGAAGCTCTGACGCAGTAATTCCTACTGCTTCCGGGTTTTTGACCACCAGAGAGCATTGAAGCCCCAGCTTCTGCGGCGTTTCAGCCTGGGCAAAACCTGCAACATCTACTTTGCCAATCCACCCCGGATAGTGCTGATGGATTTCCGTTGCCACGTACTCCAGAATATCCGACCCAAATGCAACAATCAGAGGGCGCTCCCCTTCCCGGATTTTCCCGGAAAACTGTTTCAGCGCCTCCACTACCGCGTCAATCTTTCGGGCCGTTACCACCCGCAGAATCTCTTCCTCAGGTTTTCCTGCCTCTGCAAAAGCCTGATTGGATCCTTCCATGCACATACGGGTATTGTAGCTGTCTATCCAGCCAAACAGCATCAGCACCTGCTTGCACGGCTTGTTCTTTAACAGCCAGGAAACCATGTTGTAGGCATTTTCCCGGTGGTTTTCCAGTACAATATCGCATCCCACCTTTTCCAGGCGGTCGATTACCACCATGTTTTTGTATTCTCTGGATACATTCTGCAGATACATGGAGTTCTGACCACAGGGAGCAATAATAATTCCCGCTGCCTTCTGATTTAAAAGCTCCTGGACATAAAACTTCTCTTTTGCACCGTCATTGTCGCTTTCACAAATAAAGGTCACATACTTCCGCTCAAAAAAGTAATCGCTGACCCCCCGGCATACCCGGCTGAAAAAATACTCTGTATGAGGCACCACCAGGCCCACTATATTGGATTTGCCCCGTTTTAAGTTCTGAGCAAACATATTGGGCTCATACTGCAGCTCCCGGATGGCGTTTTTAATGTTGTAGGCCGCCAAAGGCTGGATGCTTTTGGGATCCTTTAAATATCGGGACACAGAGCTGATGGATACGCCAGCCAGGGCCGCCACCTCCCGGATGGTTGCTTTCTTTTCTTTCATATGCTTCCCCCTGGTTTTACGGCTTATCCCAACGTCTCGTCATACCCGGCCCTCTCCCCGCCAATATATTTCAACCGGGTTCTGGCACAGACCACATGGGCTGCGCCGATCTCTTTTATGCCAATGCGGACCGGAACCGCCACATCTCTTAAATGCATCCCTATCAGCGTATCGCCGATATCAATTCCGGCATGGGCTTTTATATGCTCTACTGCTACCGGATGGCATAATCCAGCATAAGCAGCCGTGGCAAAGGAGCCTCCGGCCTTTAATCGCGGAACCACATTAACCGGCTCATAGCCGTATCGCTCTGCCGCCTCTGCTTCAAGGATAACCGCCCGGTTCAAGTGCTCACAGCACTGAGCTGCCAGATATATTCCCCGGGGGGCCAGCTCCTCCCGGAGAGCCTCAAAAATAGCAGCGCCAATCTCCTGGCTGGAATGGGAACCAATCCGGAAGCTTCCCACCTCGCTGGAAGAGCAGCCTGCCACCAAAATCTGACCAGGTTTCAGCTTCGCCACTTTAAGGAGCTCCCCTGCCGCCTGTTTTGTCTGTAGCTTTATGGTATCCAACATGCTATTTTCCTCTTTTCTTATGATGATAGGACCAGTATACCATATATTTTTACAAGGGGGAAGGGGAGGTTTTGAAAGTCACGGGCAGTTCAGACAGGGGGCGTCTTCTTGTCCGGCATATCCCCCGCCGTATGAACTGTTACATTTAAATGTTGCCCACCGCCTGATGGACCCGTCTGGAAATTTCCGGTCCGGTGATGACAGCCAAAATAATCTTGGCGCTATCTCCCGGCAGGTAGGGAATCACACCCATTGCAAGTCCGGCCCCAAAGTCCACTTTCAGCTGCCAGCACAGCCAGACGGTGCCAAAGATATTGCAGACTAGCGCTCCCAAAACTAAAGCCCCGGCGCAGATTAGACGTTTGTTGGCGAATCGCTCTACAAAAAAGCCGGACACTAATATCATAAAGATAAATCCCACCAAATATCCGCCTGTAGGCCCTGCCAGCTTTCCCAGACCGCCGCTGAAGCCGGAAAATACCGGGAGCCCGGCAATCCCCAGCAAAAGATATATGAGATAGCTGATCAGCGCTTTCTTTGTCTTCAGAATATACAGTGACAGGAAAAGCACCAGGTTAGTAAGAGAAAGCGGCACCGGGCTGACAACTATCGGGATTGCCAGCGGGCCCAGCACACAAGTAACTGCAGTCATTAATGCTACGGCAGCCATCTGGACGGTGGTAAGGCGGCCTGCCTTTGCCTGCCCGGGCTGCTCCCTGGAAATTGGTTGCGTCATATTATTTGGATCTTCCTTTCTTTTTTTATTATATCAGGGATTATACGTTTTCTCGCAACAATTGTCAACTTATTTTTATTTTTGGTTTACAATTTAGAGGTTCTTGTCCGTTAGGGCAACTGCTTATTGTAAATTTTTTCACAAAATTTTATTGCCTTCTCTTGACGGCTGCTGAGAAAAGCGTTATAACAACCTGGAAGTTTAATGCGAAGTTATGAAAAGAAAGGTATGAAAAACATGGATTATAATATGTTACGCGATCTGGCAATCATTGTAATTACAGCAAAATGTCTGGGAATTGCCGCAAGGCACATCAAGCTTCCGCAAGTAGTCGGAGAAATTATAGCGGGCTTGTTGCTTGGTCCCAGTGTGTTAGGAATTGTGGAGCAGTCTGATTTTCTGACAATTATGGCAGAGATTGGTGTGATACTTCTGATGTTTTCGGCCGGACTCCAAAATAAGCTTTCTGATCTATTGAAAACAGGCCCCAAGGCTTTCCTGATTGCATGTGCCGGAGTGTTTGTGCCTCTGATTATGGGCGCCATTCTATTTATGGCGTTTTATGGAGTTTCTCCATGGGGCTCAGAAAATTTCTACAAAGCTGTATTTACCGGTGTGATCATGACTGCTACATCCGTCAGCATAACGGTGGAGACGCTGCGGGAGATGGGAAAACTAAGCGGAAAGTGCGGAACAGCCATTATGAGCGCGGCCATTATTGATGATGTCCTCGGCATTCTGGTGCTGACCTTTGTGATCGGTTTTCGGGACCCTTCCGTGAAACCGTTGCAAATTATCATTAATACCGTGCTGTTTTTTGTTTTTGCTGTTGTTGTTGGTATTTTATTATATAAGGTGTTTCGGAAAATTGATCAGGCATATCCCCATACGCAGAGACTGCCGATCCTGGGACTGGGACTTTGTCTGCTGATGGCTTATGCCGCGGAAACTTATTTTGGGATTGCGGACATAACCGGCGCCTTTGTGGCAGGAGTGGTTCTCTGCAACCTGTCGGATTCGGGATATATTGAGCAGAAAATGGATATTACCTCTTATATGTTTTTTGGGCCGGTATTCTTTGCAAGTATCGGGCTGAAAACCGTGCTTTCAGGAATTACGCCGCAAATAATTTTCTTTACCGTTGGTTTCATTGTAGTAGCACTTTTAAGCAAAATCGCAGGTTGCGGCCTGGTTGCAAGACTATGCGGCTTTTCCAGCCGTGACAGTATATGTATTGGCGTTGGCATGATGGCACGAGGGGAGGTTGCGCTGATTGTCGCTCAGAAAGGACTGAATGCGGGCCTTATGGATGCGGCGCTGTTCACAACAGTAATTCTGCTTATTATCGTTTCATCTATTGTGACTCCCATCTTTCTTAAAATCTCTTTTGGAAGCAGAAAGCTAATAAGCGAGAGTTAATAAATGAAAGGGGATGCCGCCTCATTTTGCAGCATCCCTTTTATAAAGCTTCTGACTATTTAATTATAATTCTTCCCTGGCCCTTCGGATTTCCGTAATCAGCGCCCACATTTCCACCTAATTTCTCTGAAATATAGGAAGAAAGTACATCTACGTCTACCATAACGTCATCTTTTACTACCTTGCTTCCTGCAAACATAGCCATTCCGTCACCACCGGATTTCAGCATATAGTTGTGAGAAGCCACTGTGTAAGTTTTGTTGACATCCAAAGGCTCTCCGTTTACCAAAATGTCCCCTACCCGGTAAGCGCCGGATACGCTTTTAAAATTCCCTCTTTCATCTAATTTCACATTGGAAGGAACGGAAGTATTTATTGTGTAAGTAATACCAGATACATGGAGGAATCCGCCGTTTTCCTGAGGACAATCCTTAGCCGCCATCTCCAGGGCATCTTTAATCTGCTGTCCGGTTACCTCTACTACACAGCCCATATTTCCAAAAGGGAACACTTTCAATGTATCATTATAAGTAATATTTCCTGCCGCAATGTTATCGCGGATACCGCCTCCATTCATCAGACCGATGTCAGACCCCAGCTGATACCGAAATGCATCTGCACACAGGTCGCCCAGATTGGTCTCGGCGCTTCTTACCGCCCGATTTCCGGTTTCCGGATCTTTAACGGTCAGCTCCACTTCTGTATGGCCTAACACCGTCTTTAAGCTTTCGCTGTACTGGGCCTGGATTTTCTTAATGTAAGCATCTGTAGCCGCATCTACAAATTTACCGTCCTCTGTTGCCATAGCGCCGCCCGGAATTGTAAGAACGACACCGGCGGTGATAACATCTGCCCTGCGGATCTTATCTCTATTTGCATTATAAATAACAGGCCAGGCCTCTGAAGAACCCAGAGTCTTTTTGGCAATCCTGCTTAAGGAGTCATTTTTCTTTACCGTGTAAGTGGTGAATCCTCCGTCCGGAACTTCCGTCACCATCTCGGTAGTAATCGTCCCGTCCGGTTTAATGGTCATTTTACCAATATTTTTTAGTTTTGTGCCGGTCTGCGTTACGGTTACCGCTTCCCCATCTTTGTTGGGATAGGTCTTATCGTAGGTCTCGTGGGAATGACCGTCAATAACCGCGTCTACGCCGTTGGTATTCTTAATAATCTGTTCAGATGTCCACTGGTCGGAAACCCCCTCATTGCCCAGGTGTCCCACCAGGATCACAACCTCTGCTCCCTGGCTTTTGGCCCCGTCTACAGCCGCCTGAACCTGATTGTAAAGAGCCTGCCCGTTTCCGTCTTCACAGAAGCTAAAAAGATAATTACCGTTTCCGTCCTGGAAATATGCAGGAGTAGACTTGGTAAAGCTTTCCGGGGTGCTGACACCTACAAAAGCCACCTGGGTATCTCCATACGTAAACATTTTATATGGCGCAAATACCGGAGTTCCCGAAGCCAGATTTATGAAATTGCAGGAATAATATCCGCAATTCAGCCTTCCGGACAGTTCCAGGAAACGTGCCATTCCGTAGTCAAACTCATGGTTTCCGGGGATAGCAAAATCATATCCTGTCTGATTCATAATGTCAATTATGTATCCGCCGTCTGATAAGGTGCCAATGGGTGCGCCCTGGATGGCGTCGCCTGCATCTACCAGCGTCACATAAGGGGTCTGTGCCTGCATCTCCTTTTTGTACAGGGCCAGTCCTGCATAACCAATGTTGTCATCTACACCGCAGTGGACATCATTGGTATACAAGACCACAATGTCCTGATCCGCTGCCTGGGCAGTCAGCTCTGTGGCCGCCGTTACTCCGGCTGTCACCGAAACTGTCACGGCCAGAGTCAGCAGGATTGACCAGAATCTTTGCTTTAAGCTTTTCATCGCAACTCCTCCTTTGTCAAATAGCTGTTATACCTCTATATGTATTATAGCTTAGTTTTTGAGGGATAGTAAATAAGGAATTTTGTAAATTCTCCAGGATACCCCCAGTGAACAAGGTGTCTTTTAAGACAGGAGCCGGCAGTTTACGCTCCGCCAGCTCCTATCTATAATGACACAGAATCCGTCCCAACGCGCCAACGGTGCCTTTTGCCGGATTTCCATCAACTTTCCATCTGTCTCCCTAAAAATCCGGCTGCAGTGGCAGCCAGCTTCATTTCCATTTCTCCAAATCTGACTCTCGGCTCCCGGCTCAATATAATAACTGCACCGATGGCATCCCCTTCACAGATAATGGGGGCAATCACCTGGGCTGTAATTCCTTCCAGAGGTTCTGATGTCAGAGAGATAAAGCCTTTATCATCTTTTCCCGCAGTGATAGCCGCCCGTTCCTGAATCACATTCTCCAGCTGATGGCTGATAGGCTTTTGCAGCAGTTCCTTTCTGGCTCCTCCTGCTGCAGCCACTACCTGATCCCGATCCGTAATGCAGACCATCATCCCGGTAGACTGGGCCATAGCGTCTGCATACTGGCCTGCAAAAGCCGTCAGCTCTACCATAGGGGAATATTTCTTTAAAATAATTTCTCCTTCTCTGTCGGTAAAAATTTCCAGAGGGGTTCCTTCTCTTAATCTCAGAGTTCTGCGGATTTCCTTAGGGATTACCACTCGTCCCAGATCATCGATTCTTCTTACTATTCCAGTTGCTTTCATGAACAAGTCCTCCATTTTGTCGTATTTTGTGTATAAACCCTCATACGCCCGCTTATGGACGCACCACCAAAGATATAAGTTTTACAGGCTTTACTTCTATTATCTGTAATAATTGGCTGAATATACACGCAACCGTTTCAAAAGGAGCGGACTCTTTTAACCATTCATTTCCAAATCGGAGCAGCCTGACGGCGGCGGCCAGTGATAGCCTCTCTGGTTGTAAAGTCCAAAGTCTGCTTTAGGCGGATGGGCAACCGGCTGAAAGCCCTGAAGCTCCCCTTCTTTCAGCCACTCCATATCGCCTCCGTACAGATTGTTTTTTAAATAGGCTTTCATTTGCTCCCCTATTGTTTCGTATTCTTTTTCATTTATATAATCATGAGATTCATCCGGATCCCGTTCCAGGTCAAACAGCTGGAATTTATTGCCGCAGGGGTAATAAATCAGCTTATAGTTTTTCCAGCGGATCATTCGGGCGGCTTTCTCATCTTCTCCTATCTCCCCATATAAATACGGGTGTTCTTTTTCTGATATTAAGGAAATCCCTTCTACTGTATCAGGGATGGGAAGCCCGCACATCTCCAGCAGAGTAGGCATAATATCTCCCAGCTGGGCCAGCTTTTTCTCTTTCATTCCCCGGTATTGCTCTACAGGCCTTCCTGAGAGGATCAGGGGCACCTTTGCCGATTCCTCATAAAAGCATCTCTTCCCTACTATATTATGGCGAAACAGCATCTCCCCATGGTCGCAGGTAAACAGCAGAATGGTGTCCTCCAAAAGGCCACATTCCCTTAAAGTGCCTATTAGCAGGCGGATTTCATAATCAATATGGGTACACTGGGCAAAAAAAGCTCTTCTGGCCCGCAGCCTTTCTTTGGGAGAATACTTTTCTGACTCAGAGCAAAGAGCTTTAAAAATAAAGCTGTCATCCAGCCAGTCTTCCCCGGCCGGCCCTTCTATTTCTTCCTCCCGGTACATTTCCAAAAAAGCAGGAAGGGGAACCAGCGGCGGATGGGGAAACTGATAGGAACAGTAAAAGAAAAATGGCCTTGTAGGATCCTTCCGTTTTATCTGCCGCATCATCTCCCTGGTCACCCAGTTGGTGGGATGGCTTTTCTCATCTAAATGCCACGGCCTTGTATAATAAGTATTGTTTCCCATTCCATGTAAAAATTCCTGGCCCGGATATCCATTTTCCCCCAGCCAGATTTGATAATCATCTACACAGCCCAGCTCGTAACGGCCTTCTTCCATTAAAATTACGTCTTCAAATCCAATCCGGTTCCTTTGGGGGTAAACATGAAGTTTTCCCACTGCCATTGTCTGATAACCGTTTTCCTGGAATACCTGGGCCAAAGTAGGCGCATGGGGCATTTCCATCCTGTCGGAATAGACCCGATCCCCATGGCTTTTAGGCGACATCCCGGTCATCAAGGTTCTCCTTGCCGGGATACAGACCGGACATTCGCTATAACAATTTTCAAACCGAATACCGTTTTCCGCCAGGTAATCCAGGGTAGGAGTCATAATGTCCTTTCGTCCCCCACACCCCAGAAACAAGCCTGGCCACTGATCCGCAGTAATCATTAAAACATTCTTTTTTTCCATCTAATCCATCTCCTCTCTGACTGTAAAGCCCTGACACCCCTCGGTGATTTCCAGTTTCCGGATAATATCCTTTAAATCTTCCTCCACGGTAAAATTCCCCTGAATCTTTACATTACTGGCAAATCTTCCGTAAATGCAGGGGATTTCATGGTTATAGACATCTCGCTCTGACGGCTGTTCATCGAAGAGTTCCGGAATATGGCGGCTCTGTCTTTTCCATCGGATGACCGCATTTTCAATACGGATCTCACGAATCGGGGCATAGGCTTCTCCTCCAAGGAAGATACAGGACTCTGACTCAAAATCAATATGATCCACAAATACCTTTTCGATCATCCCCGGAATCTGATCTCCCTCTTTTCTTTTTGTAGCGGATATAAATATAGGCTCTCCTTTTCCCCACCACCTGGGGGCAAACTTCCGCTGG
>Ga0137306_103076_pt1 | contig 12869 bp, 14 predicted proteins | sample Inofroosms_March_FD_97187 | JGI IMG/M metagenome (GOLD analysis project Ga0137306, IMG submission 97187) | Mouse cecal microbial communities from Vienna, Austria - N-Acetylneuraminic and N-Acetylglucosamine D2O microcosms_March | ecosystem: Host-associated > Mammals > Digestive system > Large... | reverse complement strand
AAACTGCGAATTAATTTTTCATTATTGGAATATCCCATACTGCCGCCCATCATTAAAATGGTTGGACGGCTTGGGTCTATGGAAAGCTGTGCGGCGGCATCCGCCCGGCAAAGCTGCTGATTGAACTTCGGGTGAATTGGTATGCCAAAATGCAGCAAACGGCTGGATTCAATGCCACGCCGTAAGCAACGGTGATGCAATAATTCACTTGCAGTGACGACATAATCAACATAGGGAACATTCTCCCAATACGGATGAATGGTATAATCTGTGATAATCCCAATGGTTGTCGTTGTCAGCAAACCGCGTTTTTTAATTTCATTAATCAGCTGTGCCGCGAAAACATGGGTGCATACCAATACATCCGGATTAAAATCTGTGACCATACGGGCAAATTTACCTGCCCCCAACGCATTCACAATATGGATAATGCTGATTGGCGTTGTAAAATAGCTGCTGCCATGCCGTTCTGCCAACGCATAAACCAAACGGTATAATTCTTTGGTGTGCCGGGAAGAAAATAGATAGCCTTTATCAATTGTTCCTTTGACCAGGCGGTTGATATATTCATATACATCCAAGGTTTGTACTTGCGCCCCACGTGCTTTTAGTTCATCCCCAACCGCTTTTGCTGTTGCATGATGCCCGAACCCAGCGGTTACGGACAGAATCATCACTTTCATATCTTCAAAAGCTCCTTTGATTTTTTCGGATTGCCATGTTTTATTGTACTCCGTTTACTGCAAAAAATCAAGGAATGGACAAAAACCCAACTCTTTTTCAAAAAAGTGTTGTCAGATGACTGGATTCGGCAATTCGCTAAAATCAGATTAACGTAGCCGCTATGATATGCTATAATTCGTTCAACCAATTGACATTCTCTAAGGGGCAGCAAAATATGAGAAAAGTTGAACAATTACAGCACAAGAGAAAACCGCTGTTCAGTTTTTGTTGGCGTTTGCAAATCACGGGAACTGTTTGAGCAATATTGGAAAAAGGATTATGAACTGCTATGGTATGACTATATCGGTTTTGAAATGGGGATTGATTTTGGTATCAATACTTATGATGAAGATTTTGCTGTTATGGTATTTCAAAAGAATTTAACCCAGAAAATTGATGAACTCGTCAAAAATGCAGAAACTTTTGACATTGATGCGCTAAAGAAAATGTATCCTGATGGACTGGATAAACCTCCACCTTAATGGCTGCTTTTTTCATAAAGATAACCTTTTTCCCGCAAAGCCTGCTCTACCCGCTGGAAAACCACTTCATCTTTACAGCGGATACGGTGTAAATGTATACCATCAGTCAGTGCGGATAATGGGCGCGCATGAGAGGTTTCCAGCTTGCGTAAAAACTCATCAATATCAAACCGGGAAAATAAATGCAGCGGCGTGGAAATCTCCCCATAAACCGAATGGTCTACAGTTACATCAATAACACCGCCCCCATGGTCAATGACTGTATATAATTCATCCGCAACCTGTGCCGCATTATGGGTACAGGCAAGCGAATGCTCAAAATAATCGTTTTCTTCTTCCCGTTCCAGGATATACCCGCGCGACGTTGCTAAAATATGCTGCCCTGCTGCGCGCATCAGCGCAATATCCCCAACAATAATCTGTCGGCTGACTGCAAATTCCATCGCAAGATTGCCTGCGCTTAATGGCTTGTCCGCACCGCGGAGCAAGCTTTTTATTTTGTCCCGCCTTTCTGCCGCATTCATGCGCAATCCCTCCTGTTATGGCTTAATAACACTGTAATATCAGCCATGCTTTATCAAAATTACGGTTTTCCAAATCCTGCTGCCGGATATAAAAATAAATCCGTCCAGAATCACCAAATATCAATTCAAATGAACCTGCCATAAAGCTATCCATCTGAAACAAAAGTTTCCATTCGCTTTCCTGCCCGTTTAGTGCTTCGGATTTCTTTGCCGCTTCTCCTTTCAGCGGCCCGCCGCCGCAGTAAATCCCATTTGCAACACGAGTACATTCCCAGGTCATATCGCCTTGGATTACATCGGCATAACCAAGCAGTTTAGAGCTGTTTTCCGGTGTTTCATAGCCATATAACACCTTTTCTTTCTCATATTCATCATAAAAACCATGTTCAAAGTCAATATTATGCTGTCCGGCATACTCCTCATAATCCGGGATATTTTTCATTTGCCCCAATGTGATATTTAATCGCGGCAAACGGCAATATTCTTTCAGTTCCTCCGGAAAATCGGATGGCTGGAGTGCTGTACTGTCCTCAAACCAATAAACCCTTGCACAACCTTTATCTTGTGGGTCAAATCCCCAAAACTGTTCATCCAAATCGTAAAAAAACGAAAGCACGCCATGGTCTGGCAGTTCATGGGCGCTGTCATATGCGGCAAGTTCCGCACAGTCAAACTGCGCAAGGAATGCAAGCGGCACTGAAAATTCTTGTTTCTCCCGCCCATCCTGAAAGGTAAACCATGGCCACTCAAACCCTTCCGGTACATCAGGCTGTCCGCCAAAATGGGTCAGCCCATTCTCCTGCTGCCCGCCAAATTCACAAGTGATTGCATTGCGCTGTATTTGCCCAAATCGTTTTTCAAAATCCATATTCCTGCCTCCTGCTTATTTAAAAACGATACTACCAAAAGTATACCGTTTTTTAGATAGCAGTGCAATAAAAAAACAGCTTATCCTGCTATGAAAATTATTATGCTTGCAAAAAGCAAACAGCCCAAATACAATCACGGTTTTTTTCTGCTGTACGAATCAACCGGTTGTATTGGGCAGTTTGCTTCAAGAGGGATATATTTGCGCCGGTTTATGGCTTATCCATAAACCTTTGCGACTTCTTCACGGGCAATTTGTACCCAGCGTGAGGCGTTTGCCGGGTTATGCCCAAGGGTATGGTTATCTTTCATCAGCAACTCTACAATGTTGCCATTTTGTTTGCAATATGTCAAGATATCATGCAAGTTTTTGCGGATATATTCTTGATCTGGGTTGGGTACCGCAATATCTGTCGGGCTAACTTTATAGCAATATACATAATCATGCCCTAAAATATCGCTCATCTTCTTTTTATCTGCCCATTGGGATACAGAAACACGGCGCAGACGTGGGATTGCTGCTTTAACATATTCCCAGCGTTTGTCTAAACCTTCGCAGCAGCCATAATAATTCAGCCCAAACCGCGCCGCAATTTCACTTTGAAGAAGTGTTGCTCGTTAAGAACGGATAAAACAAGAAAAAAGTCAGTAATCATGCGGGTTTGCGGCGATTGGCTCTCAAAAGTGACCCCGTGGATAACGATGATGAAATCCCCCCATATTCGACAAAAGCATATTGTTTTCGAGGGAGAACGCAAGTTTCGTTGTGTCCTCCCTTTTTTTCGACCCCATTTGCAAAAGCACAGTTAAAGTATGGGAGTGAACAAACATGAACGCACAAGTGATTGCCCTGGCGAACCAGAAAGGCGGCGTGACCAAAACGACCAGCTGTGTCAATCTGGCTGCTGGCCTTGCGCAGGCGGGGAAAAAGGTGCTAGTCGTAGATTGCGACCCCCAGGCCAGTCTTACCATCAGCCTGGGCCATCCCCAACCGGACCGCCTGCCCGTCACCCTCTCGGACATGATGGGAAAGATGCTGAACGAGCAGACCATCACCCCCGGCGAGGGCATTCTGCACCACCCGGAGGGCATCGACCTCATACCCGCCGACATCCAGCTGTCTGGTATGGAGGTCTCCCTGGTGAACGCCATGAGCAGAGAGACCACCCTGCGGCGGTATCTGGACACGGTGAAAAATCAGTATACCCATATCCTGCTGGACTGCCAACCGTCCCTGGGTATGCTGACGGTCAACGCTCTGGCCGCGGCCAACAGGGTCATAATTCCTGTCCAGGCAGAGTATCTTCCGGCGAAAGGTCTTGAGCAGCTGCTGCAAACAATCGCCAAGGTGCGGCGACAGATCAATCCGAAACTCCAGATCGACGGTATTCTGCTGGCAATGGTGGACAACCGGACGAATTTTGCTAAGGAAACTGCATCCTTGCTGCGGGATACTTACGGTGGTAAGATCAAGGTTTTTTCTACGGAAATTCCCCACTCCGTCCGGGCGAAGGAGATCAGCGCCGAGGGCAAGAGCATTTTTGCCCATGACCCTAGCGGGAAAGTGGCCGCTGCGTATCAAAGCCTGACGAAGGAGGTGTTGAAAATTGAAAAGCAGCGCGAAAAAAATAGAGCTGGCATCGGTAGATGACCTGTTTTCCACGGAGGAAAGCCGCCAGGACGCCGCACGGGAGAAGATCATGGAGATACCTCTGTCGGAGCTTTTTCCTTTTGAGGACCATCCCTTCTCCGTCCGGGATGACGATGCCATGAAGGAAACGGTGGAGAGCGTCAAGGAGGTTGGCGTGGTGGTCCCCGCCATCGCACGCCCCAGGGAGGGCGGCGGGTACGAGCTGATTGCCGGACACCGGCGCAAACGGGCTTGTGAGCTGGCCGGTCTGGATGCCATGCCGGTTATCGTCCGAGACTTGGACCGGGATGAGGCCATCATTATTATGGTGGACACCAATATCCAGCGGGAGAATATTTCCCCCATTGAAAAAGCAAAGGCCCTCAAAATGAAGCTGGAGGCCATCAAACGGCAGGGCGCACGGACTGATTTAACTTCTACGCAAGTTGCACAGAAGTTATCTGTTGAGAAAGTTGGGGATGAGGCTGGCATTAGCAAAGATCAGGTGCGCCGCTATGTTCGCCTGACCGAGTTGTCCCCGGAGCTGCAAAAGATGGTGGACGATAAGAAAATTGCCATGACCCCTGCTGTGGAGATATCCTATCTGAAACCGGAGGAACAGGCCCTTCTGGTGGAGACCATGGAGAGCGAACAGGCCACTCCCTCCCTCTCCCAGGCCCAGCGGATGAAGAGAATGAGCCAGGAGGGGAAACTGGACGAGGACACCATGCTGTCCGTCATGTCGGAGCAGAAAAAGCCGGAGGTTGAACGCATCGTGTTCACCGGCGATACCCTGCGCAAGTATTTTCCCCGGTCCTATACGCCGAAGAAGATGGAAGAGACCATCATCAATCTCCTGGAGGGCTGGATGAAAAAGCGGCAGCGCAGTCAGGAGCGGTAACATCACAATTTCAAATCGGACTACCAACGGACAGGGAATTTCCTCTGTCCGTTTTTTGTGTCCGGGAAAGGAGTACAAACCAATCCATGAGTCAAACCACTCACTTCAAATACAAGATGGAGGATGTGGAATGTAAATTTTGCACCGAATACAGGGGGAAAAAGAGGGGCTGTGCCCATGCGGTATGCCCGTGGCTGGCGGAGCGCATCGAGGCCGGAGTTGTCGGCTATGAAGAGGCTCTGTTGGACAGCTTTCCCCACGACCCCCGCCTGGGAGCCAAACTGCGCACCGCCGTCCAGCTCTTCCACGGTTCCCTGTGGCTGAACGAGGGCCACCGGCAGCGGATGGAGACGCTGAAAGCGCGGGAGGGCTTTCAACGCAGGCGAGATACCCCGGCCTACTTCGCCGCCATGTATCTGCTCACCGCCGACCCTGACACCGCCAACCGCACGGCGAACTGCTTTTACCGGGACGGCATCATGTTTTCCTATGCGACCACCAAAGGCATCTCCCCTCACGGCTATACGCTGCTGTCGGCGGCGAGGGACATCTACGCCAACGGAGACGGCATCGCCCTCACCGATCTGGCGGACGGAGAAGTCATTGACACCACGGCTTTCTGCCTGATCGTCAATGCTCTGCTCATTGCCCGCTATGGCTGTGTTGCCCTGGAGATACAGCAGAAGGAACGCCGGTGAAGAAGTATAACGTGATACTGGCGGACCCGCCCTGGTCGTTCCGGGCATGGTCCAGCAAGGGTATGGGCCGTTCTGCGGAACAACATTACCCCACTATGCGCCTGGAGGACATCAAAGCCCTGCCCGTGTCCGATCTCGCCGCCGGGGACTGTGTTTTGTTCTTATGGGCCACCTTCCCCATGCTGAAAGAGGCGCTGGAAGTCATTGACACCTGGGGATTTACCTATAAGACCGTGGCGTTCACCTGGGTGAAGGAGAACCGAAAATCTCCCGGCCTGTTCTGGGGCCTTGGGTACTGGACCAGGGCCAACGCCGAGGTCTGTCTGCTGGCGACCAGAGGCAGTCCCAAACGGCAGTCCGCCGCTGTCCATCAGGTCATCCTCTCTCCGGTAGAGCGGCACAGCAAAAAGCCGGATGAAGTCCAGGAGCGCATTGTCACCCTGATGGGCGATGTTTCCCGTGTGGAGCTGTTCGCACGGCAGGAAACTCCCGGCTGGGATGTCTGGGGCAACGAAGTCGAGTGCAGTCCCGGCCTTGCGTCAAGGCTGACGATTTCACCGCAACAAGATTGACAAGGAGGGAACACGGTTTTTGAAACTGACGAAACAGTAGTGACCAAATTTTTTGTTTGAGGAAGTGATCTGATATGGCCGTCTACCGAGTGGAACGGACACAAGGTTACACCGTGATGAGCAACTATCACTTGAAGGACACCGCCCTGTCGCTGAAAGCCAAGGGGCTGCTGTCCATGTTCCTGTCCTTCCCCGATGACTGGAACTACTCCACGAGGGGGCTGGCCTCCATCTGCAAAGAGGGCGTGGAGGCTATTGGGAACACCATCAAGGAGTTGGAGAAAGCCGGTTACATCCTCCGGCGTCAGCTGCGGGGAGCCAATGGGCGCATCACCGACACGGAGTATGTCATTTACGAGCGCCCCCAGACCCCGGACCCGCCTGCGCCGGAGGATGATATCCCCTATACGCCGCCAGATACGGGCGCACCGGATACGGCTTTACCAGATACGGGTTTCCCGGATATGGTTGACCCGGATACGGAAAACCGCCCGGAATTAAATATAAAGAAATCAAAAACGAAAAGATCAATTACTCAGCGATCAAAAACTCATTCATTCCCTCCCCCTGCCCCTCCGAAAACGCCTGCCGCTCCGGTGGAGGGAATGAAGGAAATTTTGGAGAAGAGAGCTGAGATCGAGGAGCAGATCGAGTATGACCTGATTGCGGACCAGTGCAACCGGGAACAGCTCAACGAGTTCGTGGAGATCATGCTGGAGGTGGCGCTGTCCAAAAGCCCCACCATGAAGATCGGCCGGGACGCAGAGTATCCCACCGCTTATGTCCAGCATCGGTTTGAACAACTGACCTCCGCCCATATCGAGAAGGTCCTTGACGGCATCCGGGAGAACACCACCCGCGTCTGGAACACCAGGGCCTATCTCCTGGCGGCGCTGTTCAATGCACCCTCCACCACGGACAATCACTACACCATGCTCGTCAATCACGACATGAGTACCGGCGGCTGACGGGGCCGCTTATTTTTATGCTCGAAATGAGCGGAAGGAGAATTACCATGAAGCGACCCTTTGCCTACGTCACCGCCCCCTGGACCGGGAGCGCCTGCCAGAACAGCGAAAAGGCCCTGCGGTACTGCCGTCAGGTTTACGATGCCGGATACACCCCCATCTGTCCGCTGCTTCTGTTGGCCCCCATCCTGAACGATAGGGTCCCCCAGGAACACAAGGACGGCCTGGACATGAGCCGGGACCTCCTGCGCCGGTCCCATGTCCTGGTAGTCTGCGGGGATACTGTCACCGAGGCTATGAAAAACGATATTGCCACCGCCGAACGGCTGCACATCACCGCCACCACCCTGGACGGCATTCTGACTGTGAAGGGCCAGGGCCGGAGCTGCGGGAAGAAGTGACCGCTGGCGGCTGGCCGGAAGGAGCGTGAGAGTATATCTTTACGGCCAACGACCTAGCTAATGCCAATAACACCGACCTCCCCGATCTGCTGACCTCCCTTGGCTATCAGGTCCGGCGCGTGGGCAGCTACTACACCACCAAGGAGATGGACAGTCTGCGCATCAAGAACCGGCGCACCTGGTTCCGCTACTCCGAGGGAAAGGGCGGGGACGCTATCGCTTTTCTTCAGCGGTTCGAGGGCAAGAGTTTTCCGGAGGCGGTGGACTTCCTGCTGGCGTGGAATGGACGGTCACGGGACGCTCCCGACAGACCGCCGCCTGTCCAGCAAAAGGAGCGGACACCTCCTCCAGTGACGGCCCCTTTTGTTCTTCCTCCGGCCAACGAGGACACCCGCCGCGTGACCGCCTATCTGAAAAAGCGAGGCATCGCACCATCGGTCATCCGGGGCTTTGTGGAGGCCGGTCTGCTGTACGAAGAGGCGGAACGCCACAACTGCGTCTTTGTCGGCAACGATGCTGATAACAAACCGGTATTCGCCGCCAAACGGGGAACCTACGACCTGAATGGAGCATCTTTCCGGGCGGGCGTTCCTGGCAGCGACAAGGAAATCGGTTTCCGCCTGCCCTGCGACAGCACCATTGACCGGGTACACGTCTTTGAGGCCCCCATAGACCTGATGAGCTTTTGCACGCTCCACCGGGATGCCACCCACAACGCCGTGGCCCTCTGCGGTCTGTACGAGGGTCCGCTGGATACCTATTTGCGGGAAAATCCCCAAATCAAGTACATTTTCCTTTGCCTGGACGCTGACGCTCCCGGAAAGGAGGCGGCGGAGCGGATGAAGGAAAAATACACCCAGCAGGGCTGTGTGGTGTCCTACAAGCCCCCTCCCCATGGGAAGGATTGGAACGAATACTTACAGCACCGGCAGAAGTGCCGAAGAAACGAGAGGTAAAAATCATGCAGAGCAGAAAACTTCTGCTGCGTAGGCTGGTGGTCCCACCCTAGCCCACTGGCGCGGCCCCATCCTGGCGGAAAGGAGTGATCGCCCATCCAGGAAGAAGTGGAAAATAAAACTGTGGCCCTGGCAATCAATGGCACAAAAATCACCGGGCGGATGATAAAGGCGGCGATTGCCTCATATCTCGCCCATCGCAAAGCGGCCAAATCTCAGGATGTCATCCCTCATGGGAAACAGACGGTCAAGCAGCTCATCGGGCAAAATCAGGGCGTGTCCAATGTGGAGCTGACAGACCCCAGTATCCGGGCCTTTGAGCGTATCGCCCGCAAATACGGCGTGGACTATGCCGTCAAGCGGGACAGGGCCAATGACCCGCCCCGGTTCCTGATCTTCTTCAAGAGCCGGGATGCGGACGCCCTCACCGCCGCTATGCAGGAGTACGCCGGGAAGAAGGTCCGCAGGATACAGCGGCCCTCAGTGCTGCAACGGCTGGCCCAGCTCCGGTCTCAGGTGAAAAAGCCCAGTATTGACCGGGAGAAACGGAAGGAGCAGGTGCGGTGAAACAGGTCAATCTGAAAAAACTCATCATTCCCAATCTTCCGTATGCCATCCTGGGTCTCTGCGCCACCAAACTGGGACAGGCGTGGCGGCTGGCCCCCGGCGTCAGTCTGGCGGATAAACTTCTGAGAATCATGGACGGGCTGGTGCTGGCGTTTCAGAGCGCCGCTCCCAGCTTTCATCCGGTCGATCTGCTGGTGGGCATTGCCTGCGGCGTGGGTCTGCGCTTTGCCGTCTACATGAAAGGCAAGAACGCCAAGAAGTACCGGCATGGGGCGGAGTACGGTACAGCCCGTTGGGGCAACGCTCAGGATATCGCCCCCTATGTAGCCCCGAAGTTCGAGGACAACATCATCCTCACCCAGACGGAGAGCCTGACAATGAACAGCCGCCCGAAGGACCCCAAAACGGCCCGGAACAAAAACGTGCTGATCGTGGGCGGTTCCGGCAGCGGCAAGACTCGCTTTTGGTTGAAGCCCAACCTCATGCAATGCACGTCAAAAACTTATCCGGTTTCTTTTGTTGTCACGGACCCGAAAGGTACACTGATAATTGAAACAGGAAAGATGCTGCAACGCAAGGGCTACCGCATCAAGGTGCTGAATACCATTAACTTCAAAAAGTCCATGAAATATAACCCTTTTGCCTATATTCATGATGAAAAGGACATTTTGAAACTGGTTACGACCCTGATCGCCAACACCAAAGGGGACGGAAAAGGCGGGGACCCGTTCTGGGAGAAAGCCGAGACGTTGCTCTACACGGCGCTAATTGGCTACATCCACTATGAGGCTCCGGAAGAGGAACAAAACTTCTCTACACTGGTGGAGTTTATCAATTCCATGGAGGTCCGGGAGGATGATGAAGAGTTCAAAAACAGCGTTGACCTGATGTTTGATGAGCTGGAGGAAAAGTCCCCGGACCACTTTGCCGTGCGCCAGTATAAGAAATTTAAGTTAAGCGCTGGCAAGACTGCTAAAAGCATCCTTGTGAGCTGCGGCGCACGGCTGGCCCCCTTCGATATTGCAGAGCTGCGGGAGGTCACGGCCTATGATGAGCTGGAGCTGGACACCCTGGGCGACCGAAAAACCGCCTTGTTCCTCATTATGAGCGACACGGATGACAGTTTTAACTTTTTGATTTCCATGGCGTATACACAGCTGTTCAACCTTCTTTGCGAGAAAGCGGACGATGTGTACGGAGGCCGTCTGCCGGTCCATGTGCGCTGTCTGATCGACGAGTGCGCCAACATCGGGCAGATACCAAAGCTGGAAAAGCTGGTGGCGACCATCCGCAGCCGTGAGATTTCTGCCTGTCTGGTATTGCAGGCGCAATCCCAGCTCAAGGCCATCTACAAGGACAACGCCGATACCATCATCGGCAATATGGACTGTTCCATCTTCCTGGGCGGCAGGGAGCCGACAACGCTGAAAGAGCTGTCCGCCGCCCTGGGGAAGGAAACGATTGACACTTACAACACAGGTGAGAGCCGTGGGCGGGAGACCTCCCACTCGCTCAATTATCAGAAATTGGGCAAGGCACTCATGGACGTGGATGAACTGGCCGTTCTGGACGGAGGCAAGTGCATCCTTCAGCTGCGGGGCGTGAGGCCGTTTTTGTCCAACAAATACGACATCACCAAGCACCCGCTCTATAAATATCTGTCCGACTACGATAAGAAAAACGCTTTTGACATTGAGCGCTTTCTATCCACAAGGCTAAAGCCTAAATCCGATGAAGTTTACGACGTGTACGAAGTAGACGTAGAAACAGATGGAGCCGAGTAAGTAAGCGGCGCTGTTAAAGTACACGAAAGGACACGGAGGATGTGCCTTCAAAAATTTCATTTATTTTTGGAGGAACGTATATGGCTTTCTTTACTTCTGCTATCAGCACTTTGCAGACTCTCGTGGTGGCTCTGGGCGCGGGCCTGGGCGTGTGGGGCGTTATCAACCTGCTGGAGGGCTATGGCAATGACAACCCCGGCGCGAATGCTCATGTACGGTAAAGAAGCAAGTAACCGAAAACAAGAGATAGACTGCCAGCACCACACTATTCCGAACCAAAGAAACCAAAGACCAAAAGACAAGCATTGTGGAAAAATCCAAAAGTTTAGATTTTTCCACAATGCCGACTACTACGGAATCCCACACTATCTTTCATATCTTTTTATAAATTCTTAAATTTCGTTTAGGGTATTGCATTATCACCTACAAAGTGTTAAGATGTTTATACACCCACAAAATGTTAAGATAAAAGGAGGACAACATGGCACAGCAGATTTCTGAATCCGAACTGGTACTAATGAAAATCATTTGGAAGAATGGAGGGGCAGCTTTATACTCTCTCATCATGGAGGAATTGGAAAAAGACAAAAACGAATGGAAGAACAACACCGTACTCACGTTGCTTTCCCGATTAGGCGAAAAAGAGTTCTTGAAAGTCAAAAAAATCGGCAGAAAGAATGAGTATGTGGCTACGGTAACAGAAGCAGAATACCAGACCATGCAGACCCACAGCTTTCTTGATAAAGTCTACGGCGGGAATGTGAAAAACTTAGTGTCAACCCTGTTGCGGCAGGATATTCTTTCGGCAGACGAATTGAAAGAGATTGAAATATTTTGGAGAAAAGAAAATGAATGAATTTATGAAAATATTATTGTCGCTGTCTGTTTCCGGCGCACTGTTACTGCTTCTTATTTTGGGATTGAAGCCGCTGTATAAAAACAGGTTCAGCAAGCGTTGGCAGTATTATATTTGGATAATTGTTGCGCTGCGGTTTCTGTTTCCATTTACTCCCAATACTACGATTGTTGGAAGCCTGTTTGAAAAATTCGACACAGCAGCAATAACAAATGAAATCCCTACAATCCCCAATGTACCCGTTCAGGTAAGTCCGGGTAACAACGAAGCAGAGCCGATACAGACAAACAGGGATATGACCGCCGCTGCTGCGCTTGAACCATTTAACAAATATGTCTGCCTGTTTTTTATCTGGTCAGCATTGGCACTGGTTCTATTTGTCCGTAGGATAACGGTTTATCAAGGATTTATCCAATACATCAAAGCAGGCAACACAGAGGTATCGGATATAAAGATTTTGAATCTGCTATCTGATTGTGAAGAAAAATTAAATATTAAGACGAGGGTTGAATTATCCTATAATTCGTTGATTGCTTCCCCTATTATGATTGGATTCTTTCGACCAAGAATTGTTTTGCCTGTTCATGAATTGGAAGATAAGGAGCTGTCTTATATCTTTGTGCATGAGCTAACCCACTACAAGCAGAGGGATATGTTTTACAAATGGCTGATACAGATTGTTGTGTGCGCCCATTGGTTCAATCCTTTTGTATATCTGCTGGAAAAGGAAGTGAATAAATCTTGTGAATTGTCATGTGATGAAAAAGTCATAGCGGTACTTGATGATAAAGCAAGGCGTGACTATGGGGACACATTGATTTCATTTTTGAAGTCAAACAATCTCTACAAAAGTTCTTTAGCTTCCGTCACTTTGACAGAAGGAGCAGAACAACTAAAAGAAAGGTTAGGTGCTATTATGAATTTTAAGAAAAAGAATAAA
>Ga0137306_103072_pt1 | contig 12881 bp, 14 predicted proteins | sample Inofroosms_March_FD_97187 | JGI IMG/M metagenome (GOLD analysis project Ga0137306, IMG submission 97187) | Mouse cecal microbial communities from Vienna, Austria - N-Acetylneuraminic and N-Acetylglucosamine D2O microcosms_March | ecosystem: Host-associated > Mammals > Digestive system > Large... | reverse complement strand
GACGAACCGCTACGCCCTGCTGATGGAGAAGCTGTCCGCAGGATCATCTGGCCTGCTTGCAGGAGATACGCATATATTAATTGATCTGTCTTCATGGTACAAGGACACCCTTTCTCCGAAAATTGAACTTCTGCACAGTGCAATCCTTTCGGAAAACAGGGTTTCCTTTACTTATTTTGCGCCGAAGGGGGAATCCAAGAGGATCATAGAGCCTTATGATCTGATTTTCCGGTGGTCAAGCTGGTATGTGTGGGGATGGTGCGAAAGCCGGAAGGATTTCCGGCTTTTTAAGCTGGGGCGGATGACAGAACTTAGACGGGAAGATACTTTTGAAAAACGTTCTGCCCCGGTTCCGGATTTGTCACAAGAGAGAATATTTCCTTATGCCCACTGCGTAAAGGCAATTATTCAGCCGGAATATAAGTGGCGGTTGGTGGAGGAATTCGGCCCTGAGAGCTTTACCGAGAGGCAGGACGGAACTTTGCTGTTTTCTTTTGATTTTACTGACAGACAGAGCATTGTGGGATGGGTGGCTTCCTTCGGAGACGGAGCCGAGCTTCTGGAGCCGGAGGAAATCAGGAAAGATATACTGGCATTCGCGGAAGGAATCAGGAAAAATTATTTATAATAGCAGCTGCGAAATCCGGCTATACTTTTTCAACGGGATAGCGTATAATGAAGCCAGAAACAAATCGGGATTGCAGGGAGAAAGGGGAGATGATTAAAGTGAGCAAAAGCTTTAATGTGACAGGATTATGTGTACCGTCAAAGCACTATATGGTGAGTCTTGAAAGCCGGATTAAGCAGATACGGGAAATGATTGATGCCGGTGATTATTTTGTCATAAACCGTGCAAGGCAGTATGGGAAAACAACAACTCTTGCCGCACTGGCAAAGGATCTGGCTGGCGGTTATTTTGTAATTAGCCTGGACTTTCAGGCACTTGGCAGCGCCTCCTTTCAGGATGAGAACACATTTTCCCTTGCGTTTCTACAGATTCTTTTAAGGGAAATGAAAAGAATAGGGATGACTGAAATATCAGGAATAGATGAAAGGACTGTGGAAATTAAGGAGACACTTAGCAAGAGAAAGAAAAGTTTTGATCTGCTATCACTATTTGAATATCTGCTTGGTGTCTGCGAATATTCTCCCAAACCTGTTGTTCTTATGATTGATGAAATAGACAGTGCTTCTAATAATCAGGTATTCCTGGATTTTCTTGCACAGCTTCGCGGCTATTATCTGGAAAGGGATATAAAGGGGGTTCCTTCATTCCAGTCTGTAATACTTGCAGGTGTATATGACATCAGAAATCTGAAAAGGAAGATTCGCTCTGATGAGGAGCATAAGGTAAACAGTCCGTGGAATATTGCAGCTGATTTTGATATTGCTATGGAGCTTGGAGAAGACGGTATTGAGAACATGCTGAAGGAATATGACGGGGAACGCCATATCTATATGAATACAGGAGAAATAGCAGGCCTTCTTTACCGTTATACCTCAGGCTATCCTTACCTGGTATCCAAATTGTGTAAATTGATGGATGAAAAAGTGTGCAGAGAGGGAGGTTCATGGTCAAAGGATAGTTTTCTTGAGGCTCTTCGCATGCTTCTTTCTGAAAATAATACATTGTTTGATTCTTTGATCGGGAAACTGGCAGATTATCCGGAACTAAATCATATGCTTGAAGAGCTTTTGTTTCAGGGAAAAGAGATTACCTATACACCAACCAGCCAGCCAATCAGCCTTGCGCTTATGTTCGGATTTGTAAAAAATAAAAACGGAAAGGTTATACCTGCAAATCGTATTTTTGACACATTGTTATATAATCATTTCCTTTCAGCAGAGGAAGGGCATTCAGCGGATATTTACAAAGCATCGCTTCAGGATAAAAATCAGTTTGTTGCGGGCGGTCATCTGAATATGAGAAGAGTACTGGAAAAATTTGTGGTGCATTTTCATGAGCTTTATGGAAATCGAAGAGAAAGCTTTGTGGAGGAAGAAGGGCGGAGATATTTCCTTCTTTATCTGCGTCCAATTATTAATGGTGTGGGCAATTATTATATTGAAGCACATACGCGAAGTATGGGAAGGACAGATATTATTATAGATTACAGGGGAGAACAATTTGTTGTTGAGGTAAAAATCTGGCGGGGAAATGAATATAATTCCCGTGGAGAGAATCAGCTGGCAGGATATCTTAAAGACTACTGTTTAAATACGGGGTATATGCTTAGTTTCAATTTCAATCAAAAAAAACAGCCGGGAGTCCGTAAAATAATTGCAGCTGGAAAGACTATTATTGAGGCGGTGGTGTAGAAGGTGAAAGAATGAGATGCTTTGCAGTGGCTGACACCAATCAAAAGCGACAGGAAAGCCTGTCAAATAATTGTGGAATATATACAAAAATCGAAAGGAAACCTATGAGAAAACTAGCCTTAAATGATGAAATATTACTAAAAATCGAGAAGCCGGCCCGCTATATCGGGAACGAGGTCAACAGTGTCATGAAAGACCCTGAAAAGGTGGATATCCGCTTCGCCATGTGTTTTCCCGACGTGTACGAGATCGGTATGTCCCATCTGGGCATTCAGATTCTCTATGATATGTTCAACCAGCGTGAAGATGTCTGGTGCGAGCGGGTCTATTCCCCATGGGTCGATCTGGACCAGATTATGCGTGAGAGGAAGATTCCTTTATTTGCCCTGGAGTCCCAGGATCCGGTAAAGCAGTTTGACTTCCTTGGAATTACCATCCAGTATGAGATGTGTTATACAAACATTCTCCAGGTACTGGAACTTAGCCAGATTCCTCTTTTTGCATCAGAGCGCGGGGAGACGGATCCCATTGTTATTGGAGGCGGTCCCTGTGTCTATAACCCGGAGCCGCTGGCAGATTTTTTTGATCTCTTCTACATCGGAGAAGGAGAGACCGTATACGGAGAACTTCTGGATGCTTATAAAGAAAACAGACGACATGGTGGTTCCAGAAAGGACTACCTTGAAAAAGCGGCAGAAATTGAAGGGATTTACGTTCCTTCTTTTTATGACGTAACCTACAGGGAAGACGGGACAATCGCATCTTTCCTGCCTAATAATCCCCATGCGAAGGAGAAGATCAGGAAGCAGCTTGTGATGGATATGACTGATACCTACTATCCGGAGGCTCCTGTCGTCCCCTTTATCAAGGTAACGCAGGACAGAGTCGTTCTGGAAATCCAGAGGGGATGTATCCGTGGCTGCCGTTTCTGTCAGGCTGGAATGATTTACCGGCCTACAAGAGAGAGAAAATTAGAAATACTTAAAAAATATGCTTATCAGATGCTAAAAAATACCGGACACGAAGAAATTTCCCTAAGTTCTTTAAGTTCAAGCGACTATAGCAGCCTGAAAGAACTGGTGATCTTCCTGATTGAAGAATTTAAAGGGAAGGGAATCAACATTTCCCTTCCTTCCCTCCGGATTGATGCGTTTTCTCTGGATGTAATGGAAAAAGTGCAGGACGTACGCAAGAGTAGTCTGACCTTCGCTCCGGAAGCAGGCTCCCAGAGAATGAGGAACGTCATTAACAAGGGACTTACAGAGGAAGATATCCTGAACGGAGCCGGGCAGGCTTTTGAGGGGGGATGGAACAAGGTGAAGCTTTATTTTATGCTGGGGCTTCCCACCGAGACGGAGGAAGACATGAAAGAGATTGCCGTCCTCTCGGACAAGGTTGCCAGGCGGTACTATGAGATTCCAAAGGAAAAACGCAATGGCAAATGTCAGATTACTGCCAGCAGTTCTTTCTTTATTCCCAAGCCGTTTACTCCCTTCCAGTGGGCACCTATGTTTACCAACGAGGAATATATCGCAAGAGCTGCGGTAGTAAAGCATGCATTCCGGGAGCAGCTGAACCAGAAAAGCCTGAAATACAACTGGCATGATGCAGAAGTAACTGTTCTGGAGGGAGTTTTTGCAAGAGGCGACAGGAGAACCGGGGCGGTGCTTCTGGAGGCTTACCGCCTGGGCTGCCTGTATGATTCCTGGACAGATTTCTTTGATTACGGGAAATGGCTTAAAGCCTTTGAAAATGAGGGCATCAGCATGGAATTTTATAATCTGAGGAACCGCTCCTTTGACGAGATTCTTCCCTGGGATTTCATTGATACTGGTGTGACAAAGCAGTTTCTTATAAAAGAGTGGGAGAGAGCGCTCCGGGCAGAGGTGACGCCGAACTGCAGACAGCAATGTTCTGGATGCGGCGTCTTAAAATGGAAGGGAGGCGTCTGTATTGAAGGCAAGAATTAAATTCCGTAAATATGGAGTTCTGAAATTTATCGGACATCTTGATGTCATGCGTTTTTTCCAGAAGGCCATGCGAAGGGCGGACATCCCCATCGCGTTTACCGGAGGATACAGCCCCCATATGATTATGTCCTTTGCCCAGCCGTTGGGAGTGGGAATTACCAGTGATGGGGAATATCTGGATATTGAACTGACTGAGAGAATCAGCTCAGAAAGAGCTGTCAGGCAGCTCAATGCAGTCATGGTGGAGGGAATTGATATTATAAGCTTTGTGGAAATTCCGGATGATAAGAAATCGGGCGGTATGACGATTACTGCTGCTGCGGATTACCGGGTTTTTCTGTTGGAATCTGCCGAATCACTGGATGTCAGACTTCCAGTTCCCGAAACATGGCGGGAGAATATTACAACGTTTTTGGGGAAAACAGAAGTAAAAGTGTGGAAAAAAACAAAAAAAAGTGGAAAAGAAGTGGATATCTTACCTATGGTATATGAAATGCGGGCGGATGAGGACAGCATTTATCTTCTCCTGGCGGCAGGGAGCGAGCAGAACCTGAAGCCAGAACTTGTCATGGAAGCATTTCTTACGGATATAGAAGAGCAGGGTAGTCCTCTTTGCTACCACCGTCTTGATCTTCGTGCAAGAAGAGCGGATGGTGCACTTGTTCCGCTTTCTGATATGGGCAAAGAAATCAAAGGAGGGGATGCACTTTGAGTAAAAAAGAAGTAAAGACAAATGCAATGCGGATGCTGGACCGTATGAAGATCCCTTATCATTACGAGGAATATGAGTGTGATGAGTTCACAGACGGAATCCAGGTGGCGGACAGGCTCGGATATGACCATATGCTGGTGTATAAAACGCTGGTGACAACCGGAAAGAGCGGCGGATATTACGTGTTTGTCATTCCGATTGAGGAGGAGATTGATTTCAAAAAGGCTGCAAGGGTTGTAGGGGAAAAATCGCTGGAAATGCTGCCTTTAAAGGATCTCACAAGGGTGACCGGCTATGTGCGCGGCGGATGTACCTCCATTGGCATGAAAAAGCAGTTTCCCACTGTGATTCAGGAGGATGCGGCCGGACTTTCCTGCATGTATGTAAGCGGAGGGAAACTCGGAATACAGCTTGAACTTCAGCCGGAGGATTTAAGAAAGGCGGCGAATGCAAAATTTGCAGATGTAATCCGCCGTTTTAGGTAACTTTCCGATATTTTTTTCGTTGCAGTTAGGGATGAAATGAGGTAATATAGTAAAGGGCATGTAACTGCATGCTTTTTTATGCAAGTATGAAACGCATGACCTTTTGACGCTTGTATCATATTACATAAGAACGGCAGTTTGGAGGATTACATAATAAGATGAAAAAAGTAGTAAAATTCGGGGGAAGTTCCCTTGCCAGTGCAGAGCAGTTTGAGAAAGTAGGACGCATTATCCGGAAAGACAGTACACGGCGCTACGTGATTCCGTCTGCACCGGGGAAACGTTTCCCTAAAGATACAAAGGTTACAGATATGCTGTACAGCTGTTATAAACAGGCTATTTTGGAGGAAGATGAGGATACCGAAGAGAGCTTTGAAGAACTTCTTGTCCAGATCAGGGAACGTTATGATTCCATTATCAGAGGTCTTTCTCTCTCTTTGTCTCTTGACAAGGAGTTTCAGGTTATCCGCGAGAATTTCAGCAAAAAAGTAGGAAGGGATTATGCGGCATCCAGAGGTGAATATTTGAACGGAATCATTATGGCTGCATATCTGGGATATGAATTCGTAGACGCGGCAGAGGTAATCTTTTTTGATGAAACCGGAAACTTTGACGCAAAAAAAACCCACCGTATTCTGTCAGAAAAGCTTGCAGATGTAGAGAGAGCTGTCATCCCTGGATTTTACGGTTCAAAGCCTGACGGGAAGATTATGACCTTTTCGCGGGGCGGTTCGGACATTACCGGATCAATCGTGGCAAAGGCTGTTCATGCGGATATGTATGAAAACTGGACCGATGTCTCGGGATTCCTTGTGGCAGACCCAAGAATTATCAGTAATCCCAAGGCCATAGATACCATAACATACCGTGAACTCAGGGAGCTGTCCTATATGGGGGCTACAGTGCTCCACGAGGATGCCATCTTTCCGGTCCGCAAAGAAGGCATTCCCATTAATATCCGCAATACCAATTCACCGGAGGATAAGGGAACCTTGATCGTGGAGGCTACATGCCAGAAACCGAGATTTACGATTACCGGAATCGCAGGAAAGAAGGATTTCGCTTCTATTACAGTGGAAAAGGCGATGATGAACTCTGAGGTAGGTTTCTGCAAACGTGTTTTAGAAGTATTCGACAAGAATCATATCTCCATTGAGCATATGCCGTCAGGCATTGATACCATGACAATTTTTGTGCATCAGGACGAGTTCGAGGAAAAGGAGCAGCAGGTAATTGCCGGAATCCACAGGGCAGTGGAGCCGGATTTTCTGGAGCTTGAATCAGACCTCGCGCTGATTGCAGTAGTAGGAAGGGGAATGAAGGCGACAAGGGGAACCTCCGGGCGCATTTTTTCAGCCCTTGCCCATGCAAATGTAAATGTCAAAATGATTGACCAGGGCTCCAGTGAGCTGAACATCATTATTGGTGTCAGGAACCATGACTTCGAAGCCGCAATTGAGGCCATTTACGATATTTTTGTTACAACACAGGTTTAGAGGAGGAGCCTTTTCATGAATATATTATTTTTTTTAAAGCCGAAAAGGGATGTGGCCTACATCTATGATTATCATATGCTGCGTCAGGCGCTTGAGATCATGGAGTATCACCAGTATTCCTCGGTACCGATTCTGAATAAAGAAGGAAAATACGTAGGCTCCATTACAGAGGGCGATCTTCTGTGGAATCTCAAACGGCTGAATCTTATGAACCTTAAGGAGGCAGAGGATATCAGCATTATGAAAATTACACGGCGGCTGGATTACCAGTGTGTCCGGGCGGACTCCGATATGGAAGATCTGATTGGCCGCGCCATGGAGCAGAATTTTATTCCCGTCGTGGATGATGACGAGCATTTTATCGGTATTATCACAAGGCGTGACATTATCGGATACTGTTACAATAAGATGAAGGATAGTGATAAGGAATGATCATAGATTTTCACACACATATGTTTCCAGATAAGATCGCGAAGGGAACCATAGATTTTCTTGCCGGCGTCTGTAAGATCAAGCCATACACAGATGGAACTTACGAGGGGCTTAAGAAGGAAACTTTGTCGTCAGGGGTGGATTTATCAGTTGCCCTGCCCATTGTAACAAAGCCTTCGCAGTTTGAAACCATAAATACATTTGCTTCTCATTATCAGGAAAGGCCGGTTCTTTCCTTTGGAAGCATCCATCCGGACTGTGAGGATTATAAAGGAAAGCTGCGGCAGATAAAGGAAATGGGCCTTAAGGGAATTAAGCTCCACCCGGATTATCAGGAGGTTTATTTTAATGATATCCGTTATAAAAGAATCATTTCCTATGCCTCCGAGCTTGATTTCATTATCAGCGTCCATGCGGGCGCGGATCCAAAATGTCCTGATGATATCCACTGCACGCCTCCTATGTCGGCCGAGGTTATCCGGGATACCGAAGCCCCAAAGCTGGTTCTTGCCCACATGGGCGGAAACGACCAGTGGGACGAGGTGGAAGAGTACCTTGTGGGAAAGCAGGTTTATTTCGATACGGGCGTTGTACTGGATAAAATGCCGGAGGAGCAGTTCATAAGAATTGTCCGGAACCACGGAGCCGACAAGATTCTTTTTGCTACAGATTCTCCGTGGAGCGGTCAGAAGGAATTTCTTGAAATTATCAGAAGGATGCCTCTTACGGATGATGAGAGAAAGAAAATTCTTGGTGAGAACGCCTGTAAGCTGTTGGGGTTATAAAATCTGGCAGCATATTAGCTGCCGGTGGAAAGAGGCAGGGTAGTAAAATAGATTTCTTGAGCTAAAGCGGAGAAAGGATAATATATAAGAGTGAATGAACAGGAGATTAATTCTTTACGGCTTGGGATAGAAGCGTATGATAGAGGAGATTATACAGTTGCATTTCCCCTTTTGCTAAAGGCAGCAGAGGCCGGAGACAGGGAAGCACAGTTCAGGTGTGGTGATCTGTATCAGGATGAAGAAAAGAGCGGCCAGTTTGATGTGGAAAAAGCCATGTACTGGTACGAAAAGGCCGCAAAGCAGGGACATGCAGAAGCCCAGTGCCGATATGGGCTGGCTTATGATATTGGCTGGGGAGAAGATGGAATAACGGATGAGGAAGAAGCTTTCTCAAGGCTTTGGGACAGGGGAGATACGATGGGCCGTTATCTCTGCGCCATTATGTACCATGAGGGAATGGTGATTCCTTCGGACTCCGACGAGACTCTTGAGATTATACAGGGCTTTTCTCATGATGTCTTTGAACGCAGACAGGAAGAATGGATACAGGAATGTGTCAAACGAGGATATGATGCCTGGCCGCATTTAAAGCTGGAAACGGTTTATTTATCAGACTATTTATAAAACTTTAAAAACCTCTTGATTTTTCACTGCTTTCATGCTACACTTTACAAGTATGCCGCACAATGAGGTTTAAGCTTTACATAGAAAGAGAAATCTTTTTAAGTGTAAACACCGTAATTGGCGAGTAATGATAATAGGAGGTGCCATATGTACGCGATTATAGCAACAGGTGGTAAACAGTACAAAGTAGCCGAAGGCGATATCATTAAAGTAGAAAAGCTTGGTGTGGAAGCCGGAGAGTCTTATACCTTTGACCAGGTGCTTGCAGTAAGCGGAGACGGATTAAAGGTTGGTAATCCGACCGTAAAAGGCGCAACTGTAGAGGCTTCTGTAGTTGAGAATGGAAAAGCGAGAAAAGTCATTGTTTACAAGTATAAGAGAAAAACTGGATACCATAAGAAGAATGGTCACAGACAGCAGTATACTGCAGTAAAGATTGACAAGATCAACGCTTAATTCGGGAGAGATTCCATGATTCATGTAACCATTTACCGGAATGATAAGGAAGAGTGTGTAGGATTTCTGACAGACGGACATGCCGGATACAGTGAAGAAGGCCATGACATCGTGTGCGCCGCGGCGTCCGTGCTGATCATCAATACGATGAATGCGATTGAGTTATATGCGCAGGATACCTGTTCTCTCGTTACGAACGAGGAGACCGGAATGATTTCCTATCATCTGACAAGCGGTCATCCGTCGAAGGACGCGGAATTGCTGCTTAAGACCATGATCCTTGGATTGGAAGAGATGGTTGCTGATGAGAACTATGCAGAATATATTGATTTAACATTCGAGGAGGTGTAACAACCATGATGAAATTAAACCTTCAGTTTTTCGCTCATAAGAAAGGTGTCGGCTCTACTAAGAACGGAAGAGATTCCGAGTCTAAGAGACTTGGAGCTAAGAGAGCGGACGGACAGTTTGTAAAAGCCGGCAATATCCTTTACAGACAGCGCGGAACAAAGATTCATCCAGGCGTTAATGTTGGACGCGGCGGTGACGATACATTGTTCGCTCTTGTGGATGGTGTTGTAAGATTCGAGAGAAAAGGAAGAGACAAGAAGCAGGTTTCTATCTATCCGGTAGCTTAAGATAGCGAAGATGTGTAAGTCTAAGGGAGTGTTGCAGGATAACTGATATCAGTTAGAGAGCGGCACTCTTTTTTAACATATGTACTGACCGGCCCGAACCGGGAGAATATTCATAGATTGGGAGGACATTCATGTTTGCAGACAGAGCAAAGATATTGATAAGATCAGGAAAAGGCGGCGACGGACATGTCAGTTTCCGCAGAGAACTGTATGTACCCAACGGCGGTCCCGACGGCGGCGACGGCGGGCGGGGCGGCGACGTGATCTTCGAAGTTGACGAGGGGCTGAACACATTGCAGGATTACCGCCATAAGAGAAAATATGCGGCCAGAGACGGGGAATCCGGCGGCAAAAGGCGGTGTCACGGAGCGGATGCCGAAGATATCATTTTAAAAGTACCGGAAGGAACGGTGGTCAAAGAAGCGGAGTCCGGCAAGGTGATCGCGGATATGTCGGGGGATAACCGCCGGCAGATCATATTGAAGGGCGGTAAGGGCGGACTTGGGAACCAGCACTATGCAACTGCCACCATGCAGGTTCCTAAGTATGCGCAGCCGGGACAGCCGTCCCGGGAACTGTGGGTCACGCTGGAACTGAAAGTGATCGCGGATGTAGGTCTTGTGGGATTCCCCAACGTGGGCAAGTCCACCTTCCTTTCCCGCGTGACGAATGCAAGGCCTAAGATTGCCAACTATCATTTTACCACGCTGAACCCGAACTTGGGGGTGGTGGATCTGCCTGACGGACAGGGGTTCGTGATCGCGGATATTCCCGGGCTGATCGAGGGAGCATCGGAGGGAGTCGGCCTTGGCCATGAGTTCCTGCGTCACATTGAACGAACGAAGCTGATGATCCACGTTGTGGATGCGGCGGGCACGGAAGGCCGTGATCCGGTAGAGGATATCTACAAGATCAACGCGGAGCTTAAGGCCTATAATCCGGATATTGCGGGCAGGCCGCAGATTATTGCGGCGAATAAGACCGATGTGATCTTCCAGGACGGTGAGGATCCAATCGCGCGCCTGAAAGCAGAATTTGAACCGAAAGGTATCCCGGTATATCCGATCTCCGGAGTGACGGGAGCGGGAATCAATGAGCTTCTGTATGCCGTAGCCAAGAAGCTTAAGGAGATGGATCAGGCTCCGGTTGTCTTCGCACAGGAATATTTCCCGGAAGAAGAGCTGATCTATGAGAACCTGCCGTATACGGTTAAGCCGGAAGACGGCGTGTATGTGGTCGAGGGACCTAAGATCGAGAAGATGCTTGGTTACACTAACCTGGATTCCGAGAAGGGATTCGCCTTCTTCCAGAAGTTCCTTAAAGATACGGGTATCCTCGAAGAATTAGAAGCGGCGGGGATACAGGAAGGTGATACCGTACGGATGTATGGACTGCAATTTGACTATTACAAGTAGGGCTAGGAGAGAGAAGATGACGACAAAACAGAGAGCATATTTGAAAGGGCTTGCGATGACCATGGACCCGATCTTCCAGATTGGGAAGAACAGCATGACGCCCGAACTTACCAAGGCCATTGACGAGGCACTGGAGGCCAGAGAGCTTATTAAAGTCAGCGTGCTGAAGAACTGCATGGATGACCCGCGCACGTTAGCCCAGACTTTGGCAGAGCGGACCCATTCCCAGGTAGTGCAGGTGATCGGCAAGAAGATCGTCCTGTACAGAGAAGGAAAAAACAATAATAAAAAGATAGAGCTGCCATAGAGGATTCCTTAATAAAATGGCATACGTAATCACGAAATGGAGTTGGGAGTTATGAAGATTGGAATTATGGGGGGGACATTTGATCCGATACACAACGGACATCTGATGCTTGGGCAGGCGGCCTATGAGGCCTTTGGACTTGACAGGGTCTGGTACATGCCCAACGGGAACCCTCCGCATAAGGAGACTTCTATAAACGGAACTGCAATCAAAGACCGTGCGGAGATGGTGCGTCTTGCCATCGCGCCGCACAGGAATTTCCGGCTTGAGATGTATGAGGCGAACCGCCGGGACGTCTCTTACTCTTACAGTACAATGGAATATTTCAAAGGGATCTATCCGGAGGATGAATTCTATTTTATCATAGGAGCCGATTCCCTTTTTATGATCGATCAGTGGGGGCATCCGGAGCGGATCTTCCCCACCTGCACCATACTGGCCGCTTACCGGGATGAGATCAATACGAGAGAGGCGATGGAAGAGAAGATCCATGAGCTTAACGAGACTTACCGCGCGCGGATAAGACTTCTGGTCACGCCGCTTATCAAGATATCTTCCCATGAACTGCGCAGGGCCGTGAGGGAGGGGAAGAGCATTGCGGACTGGGTTCCTGCCCCGGTCAATGACTATATCCTGGAAAATCATCTGTACAGAGAAGAGGTCGGCAGCTATGAATCATAAGATTACTAAGATCAGACGTAAAATGATGACGGAGCTTGACAAGGACAGATATGAACACACGCTGGGCGTAATGTACACAGCAGCATCTCTTGCCATGCGCTATGACGAGGATATTGAGAAGGCATTGATCGCGGGTCTTCTCCATGACTGTGCCAAGTGCCTCTCCGGCGACACGAAGATTAAGCTCTGTAAGAAATATCATTTGAATGTATCGGAGGTAGAGAAGGAGAATCCAAGCCTCCTCCATGCCAAGTTAGGGGCTTTTCTTGCCGCGAAGAAATACCATATCAAGGATAAGGATATCATCAATGCGATCGCAAGCCATACTACAGGATGTCCCCATATGTCCCTGCTTGATAAGATCATCTATATTGCCGATTATATCGAGCCGGGAAGAAAAGAACTGCCTAATATGGCGGAAGTCCGCAAGCTGGCATTTACAGATATAGATGCCTGTCTGTACCGGATCCTTAAGGATTCCCTTGAATATCTGACTGGTATGAACGTACCCATTGACCCTATGACGGAAAAGACATATTTATATTATAAAAGTAAACGAGA
>Ga0137306_103071_pt1 | contig 12883 bp, 9 predicted proteins | sample Inofroosms_March_FD_97187 | JGI IMG/M metagenome (GOLD analysis project Ga0137306, IMG submission 97187) | Mouse cecal microbial communities from Vienna, Austria - N-Acetylneuraminic and N-Acetylglucosamine D2O microcosms_March | ecosystem: Host-associated > Mammals > Digestive system > Large... | reverse complement strand
CAATTGAGAGGCCCATTTGCGATAGTAGTAATAGACCAACTGCCACTTGGGAAAGTCAAGAGGAAGCATCCGCCATTGACAACCTGTCTTTACCAGGTAAAATATAGCGTTCCAAATCAATCGCAAATCATATTTTCGCTTTCTTTCTTGCAGGTTCAATACTTTTGTTATATATTGCCACTCGGTTTCCGTTAAATCTGTCTGATACATCTTTTTTTAAGTTTGGTCGCTTCAAAGAAAGAAATAATCTGGCGGATACGGAAACCTCTTTAGAAAAAGATTTCAGTCATTTTTAAACAGGCTCTTAGAGACCGATGTCTTTTTTTAGGAGTTAGGAGGAGTGGCAACTCCCGATAACTCCTTTTCTTCTTATTTTATTTTTCTTCGATTTTATTTTTTCTTATCCTATTTTACTTATTTTCTTCAGCTTTTCTTCGTCGATGATCTTAATCTTCCGTCCGTCGATGGTGATCAATCGTTCTGTAGCAAACTGCGACAAGGTACGAATGGCATTGGAGGTAGTCATGTTAGACAGGTTTGCCAAATCCTCGCGTGAAAGGTAGATGCTGAGGGTAGAGCCGTCTTCTTCCAGTCCGTAACTTTCTTTGAGAAAAAGAAGAGATTCGGCCAATCTTCCGCGGATATGTTTTTGTGTCAAGTTGACAGTGCGTTCATCCGCAACGCCCAAGTCAATGGACAGTTGTTTGATGAAGAACAGGGCAAGATTATTGTTTTGCGCTACCAAGGTAGTGATTGCACTCATGGGTATCAGACAAATCAGTGAAGGCTCGAAAGCAGCAGCGGCAGTGACATAGTCTTCTTTAGCAAAGTAGGCGCGATAACCAAAGTATTCAACGGGTTTAATCATTCGGATAATCTGACTTCTTCCTCCGACCCCGTCTTTATAGATTTTGACTTTTCCACTTAAGAGGCACATTAGGTATTTAGGAGTTTCTCCTTCGCAATGAATGACTTCATTTTTCTTATAATTCTGGAGTGTGAATTGGTTTGCAAGAAACTCCCGTTGTTCTTCATTCAGGGGCTCCCACATGTCGGCTATCAACTCCGGAACGTTCACATTTGACAAATTCATTTTTACCATGTCTGCTGCAAAACTGTGTTATACAGCACAAATGTAAAAAGAAAAAATTAAATATTGAACAAACGGACGGAAAAGATGTGCTTTAGACCAGGAAAATGATGATTTGGACAACTCTTCTCCATATCGGTGAGTGTGTCAAAAAAACGATATTTACCACAGATTATTTGAGCAGTTACAGATTGCCCGGCTTGATTATTAACGGTTTAAAAAATATTTGTATCAATTTGAGCAATCTATGGGGGATTATAATACCTCCTGATCCCATAGAGAAAGGATTTTGAAGCAACTTTTTCGGATTCTCCAAAAAACTTCAGTCCTTTCTCTGTGGATAGGAGTTGGGTAGAAAGGCTGTTTTTATTTAGTGAACAGCAGCTCCCTGTATTTCGGCAACGGCCATATTTCGTCATCAATTTCCATTTCAAGATGATCGATATGTTCGCGGATTTTCTCCAGATAGGGGCGTACGGTTTCTTCGTATGCGAAAGCCTTGTTTTTGTAGCAGTCCATGTGGTTGGCTACTTTGCGGGCTTCCGTCATTTCACGTACCAACACTTTGATGGCAGTCACTCGTTGGGATATTTCACGAATCAGCTCTTTGCGGTCTGCGCTCAAGATTTCGTATTCTTCGGGCGAAAAGACCTCTTTGAGCCCACGCAGATTTTCCAGTAGACGGTTTTGATAGCTGACGGCAGTGGGGACGATGTGGTTGATGGCCAAATCGCCCAACACGCGGCTTTCTATCTGCACTTTCATAGTGTACTTTTCCAGTTCCACTTCCAGGCGGCAGGCGAGTTCGACATCATTGAAAATACGTTCTCCTATCAGGACGGAGCGGGATTGGTCGTCCGTGTAGTGCATCAAGGCTTCAGGAACATGGCAGATATTGGTCAGCCCGCGGCGTGCGGCTTCCTGTTTCCATTGCTCCGAGTAGCCGTCACCTTCGAAGCGAATGGCTTCGGAAGCGATGATAGTCTCTTTCAGTACACGGAAAATAGCTTCGTCTTTACCGATTCCCTCTTCCATCAGTTTGTCGACGGATGCCTTGAACTCGTTCAGCTGATTGGCCATTGCAGCATTGATGGCAATCATGGCAGCAGCACAGTTGGAAGAAGAACCGGCAGCACGGAATTCGAAGCGGTTTCCGGTGAAAGCAAACGGAGAAGTACGGTTACGGTCGGTCGTGTCGAGCAGGATTTCCGGAATTCGTCCGATTCCCAGTTTGAGGGTTGTCTTTTCTTCGGCAGTCATCTTTTCGTTACCTACTTGGCGTACGATATCATCCAGAATAGAGGAGAGCTGTCTACCCAGGAAGATGGATAGAATGGCAGGAGGTGCTTCGTTGGCTCCCAAGCGATGGCTGTTGCCTGCACTCATGATGGAAGCACGCAGCAGGTTCTGGTTCTTGTAGACCATCATCAGCACATTCACCAGGAAAGTGAGGAAGAGCATGTTTCCCTTCGGGTTCTTGCCGGGGGCGAAAAGATTGATGCCTGTGTCGGTGCAGAGCGACCAGTTGTTATGTTTTCCTGAGCCGTTGACTCCATTATAAGGCTTTTCATGCAGCAATACAGCGAACTTGTGTTTACGGGCTATGCGCTTCATTAAGTCCATGACCAGCTGGTTGTGGTCGTTGGCGAGGTTGACATTTTCGAAGATGGGAGCCAGTTCGAACTGGTTTGGAGCCACTTCGTTGTGGCGTGTCTTCACGGGGATTCCCAATTTGTGGCATTCTATCTCCAGTTCTTTCATGAAAGCCGTCACGCGTGGGGGGATGGAGCCGAAGTAGTGGTCTTCCAGTTGCTGGTCTTTGGCAGACGAGTGTCCCATGAGCGTACGTCCTGTCAGGCATAAGTCGGGGCGGGCATTGTAGAGGGCGGAGTCGACCAGGAAATATTCCTGTTCCCAACCTAAGTTGGCGAACACACGAGTTACATTCTTGTCGAATAGCTGGCAGACGTCTGTAGCAGCTTTGTCTACGGCAGCAAGGGCTTTCAGCAAAGGCATTTTGTAGTCGAGTGCTTCGCCGGTGTAAGAGATGAAAATGGTGGGAATACACAGTGTAGTATCCACGACGAAAGCGGGAGACGAAACATCCCATGCCGTATATCCACGGGCTTCAAAGGTGTTTCGGATACCTCCATTGGGGAAAGAAGATGCATCCGGTTCTTGCTGTATGAGCAACTTGCCGGAGAAGCGTTCGATTATGTTGGAGTCTTCTCCGAACTCAATGAAACCATCATGCTTTTCAGCTGTACCGTCTGTCAGGGGTTGAAACCAGTGGGTGTAGTGCGTCACATTGAGTGATTTGGCCCAGCTTTTCATACCGTTTGCAATTAGGTCAGCCACTTCACGATTGATCGGAGTCCCTTTTTCAATGGCATCTGTTACAGCTTTGTAGGCTTCACGGGGCAGGTATTCCTGCATTTTTTTACGGTCGAATACATGACTTCCGTAATAGTCGGATAGTTTGTTTGAAGGAGTGTTGACTTCAAGAGGGTGTCGGTTGGCAAGCTCTTGTAAAGCATAAAATCTCATTTTTGACATATTCGTCTTCCTTTTTTGGTTGTTGGGCGCAAAATTATATGTTTTTTCTGAAAGTACCCCTATAATTTAGGGGGTATTCTTGTGAAATTAGATATTTTTTTGCTTGTAACCCCTGTTTTTTTATTCTCTTCCCGGAAAAATTATAAGTTCATCAAACTAACCAATTCATCAAGCTATCGGCTTTTAACCTTTAAGGAGGCGAGGAGAAGTGATAACTCCTTTTCGTTTTTTCTAACTCCCGATATCTCCTTAACGAAGGTATTATGATATTCCCTCGTTAGCTATAAAAAAAGAGGCATTTCATCGTTTTATAACCTTTTTGTGTATATTTGTCCCTGTATATTTGGAGGTAATAGGATTGAGATACATTATATATATAGTAGTTTTGTTATGTTTAGGGCTTTCTGTATCTTTGGAGGCGCATGAGTCTTCTATGCCTTTTCCGAAAAATGTGAAGTCGGTCTCGGCAGACTCTATCATGAAGAAGGTTATCTTTTTTGCTCCGTTTTACGAAACGATTACTGATGATTATAAAGCGGAACTTTATATCAAGGGAAAAGTGAACGTGCGTAAGAAAAATCATATACTTCGTTTTGTGCCTACGATGTTTCGCATCCGAAAAGGGGTGAGAGAATACTTGATGGAGACTTATAGCGATTTGCATTTTACTGCTCCTGATATTTACGATCAGAAAGTAAAAGCCAGTGCCGGTACCTCCTCCGAGTTTTGGGAGTTGGATGGGCGTTTGCCGGAGTATTTTCATGTCAATGTCTATTCTCCCACTTTATTAAGTGATAAACTTCTTTCACCTTTGGCTCCGAATGCGCTGAAATATTACTCTTATCATATAGACTCCGTGATGGGAGAGATGCACAATTTGCGTTACAAAATCAGCTTCAAGCCGAAAAGTAAAAGTTTTCAGTTGGTCAGTGGATATGTTGTTGTCAGCGAAGATGTCTGGAGTGTGCGTGAGATGCATTTTGTGGGGCGTTCCGAAATGTTGCGCTTCAATAATATGATACGTATGGGAGATGTGGGTGAGACTAATGAATTCTTGCCTGTACATTATGACGTGGATGCCACTTTCCGTTTTCTGGGAAATGTGGTTGACGCCGAATATGTTGCCGTCCTTGATTACCAATCAATCACGCAGAAAGATATTTCCAAGCAGGAACGGAAAAAGCAGAAAAATAAGTATGACTTGTCGGAATCTTATACTCTACGTACAGATACCAATGCCAATAGGACAGATAGTGCGTATTTTGAAAGTCTGCGTCCCATTCCTTTGTCTTCTCAAGAACGGGAGTTGTATCAGGATTTTTTTCTGCATAAAGACACTTTGGGTCGTTATAAGAAGCCAAAGAACAAGAATCTGGAATTTTGGGGACAGATTGGTGATGCGCTGATCAGCCGTTATACGGTGAATCTTTCTAAAGTAGGGAGTGTGCGTTGCTCGCCATTGATCAATCCTTTCTTGTTGAGTTATAGTGGAAACAATGGTTTCTCTTACCGTCAGGAGTTTAAGTATAACCGTTTCTTTACGGGTGACCGTTTGCTACGCATTGTTCCCAGGTTGGGTTACAACTTTAAGCATAAGGAATTTTATTGGTCTGTCAGGTCCGATTTGGATTATTGGCCTCGTAAGCGTGCTGCGTTCCACGTGAATATAGGTAATGGGCATCGTATCTACAGTAGCCGTATGCTGAATGAATTGAAGAGTATGCCCGATAGTGTTTTCGATTTCGACCGGGTGTATCTGGACTATTTCAACGACTTGTATCTGGATGTGCGCCATAGTTGGGAGATCGTGAATGGTTTGTCACTGGATCTCGGCATTTTGTTGCATAAGCGTACGGAGGCGAATCGCATGATGTACGTTACAACAAAGTCGTCCCGGAATGCGGAAGAGGAAAACGGTTCTGCTACGATTCCTCCGGCATGGGAAGAGAAGTTGCGCCATTCGTATAACAGTTTTGCGCCGCGTGTCCGCCTGACGTGGACGCCAGGACAGTATTACTATATGAATGGAGATCGCAAAGTGAATCTGCATTCCAAGTATCCCAGCCTTTCTGTGGACTGGGAACGCGGTATTGGCGGGGTGTTTAAGAGCTCCAGTACGTATGAACGTATTGAAGTTGATATTCAGCATACTATTCCTTTGGGATTGATGCGTGATTTTTACCTTCGGTTCGGGTGGGGGGCTTTTACCAACCAGCGGGATGTTTATTTTGTGGATTTTGCCAACTTTACCCGTTCTAATCTTCCCGTTGGCTGGAATGATGAAATTGGGGGCGTTTTTCAGTTGCTTGATGGACGCTGGTATAATTCTTCACGCAAATATCTCCGTGCCCATCTCACTTATGAGGCTCCGTTTCTGCTGTTGCGCCATCTGTCTAAATATACACAACATGTATTGAATGAACGTCTGTATATGAATGCTTTGATCGTACCGCACTTGAACCCTTATATAGAGGTCGGGTATGGTATCGGTACGAATATTTTTGATTTCGGAGTTTTTGCCGGTTTTGCTAATTGGAAGTTTCAGGAAATCGGGTGCAAATTTACATTCGAGTTGTTCAATAGATAATTGTTTGTTTTCCATCCCTAAAATTATCGGAAGTCACAGAAGTTATCGGTCAATAACTTCCGAATAACTTTTGTGACTTCCGATAATTTTTTAATATTCAATCTATCTGTTGTTCTCTTTGATGTAATGGTATCCATAGATTGTATTCTTTCCCAACTCCTCTTCGATGCGGAGCAGTTGATTGTATTTCGCTATGCGGTCCGAGCGGCTCAGTGAACCGGTCTTGATTTGTCCGCTGTTGGTGGCTACGGCGATGTCGGCAATGGTGGTGTCTTCTGTTTCGCCGGAGCGATGGGAGGTGACGGTGGTATATCCGTGGCGGTGGGCCATCTCGATGGCATTCAGTGTTTCGGTGAGTGTACCGATTTGGTTGACCTTGATCAGGATGGAGTTGGCACAGCCTTTTCCGATGCCCATAGCCAGGAAGTCTACATTAGTGACGAACAGGTCGTCGCCCACCAGCTGGCAACGGTGACCGATGCGTTGGGTCAGTTTCTTCCAACCCTCCCAGTCGTTTTCGCTCATGCCGTCTTCGATAGAGTCGATGGGGTATTTGTTGATCAGTTCTTCCAGATAGTCTATCTGCTCGTCGGCGGTGCGCTTCCGGCCTTTTTCACCTTCGAACTTGGTGTAGTCGTAGATGCCGTCGCGATAGAATTCGGACGAGGCACAGTCCATGGCAATCCTGACATCCTTGCCCGGTTCGTATCCGGCCACCTTGATGGCGGCGATGATGGAGTCCAGGGCATCTTCCGTGCCCTCCAGGTCGGGAGCAAAACCGCCTTCATCACCTACGGCGGTGCTGAGGCCGCGACCTTTCAGTACTTTCTTCAGTGCGTGGAATACTTCGGCGCCCATGCGCAGCCCTTCGCGGAAGGAGTGGGCACCGACGGGGCGTATCATGAATTCCTGGAATGCAATGGGTGCGTCGCTGTGTGCGCCTCCGTTGATGATGTTCATCATCGGCACGGGCATCACGTAGGTATTTGTGCCGCCAATGTAGCGGTAGAGCGGGATGCCGAGGCAGGCTGCTGCTGCTTTGGCAACGGCGAGCGACACACCAAGAATGGCGTTTGCGCCCAGCTTGGATTTGGTTTTCGTGCCGTCCAGTGCCAGCATAGTATGGTCTATCTCCATCTGTTCGAGAGCGGACATGCCTATCAGTTCCGGGGCGATGATTTCGTTGATGTTGCTTACGGCTTTCAGTACACCTTTGCTGTCATAGCGTTTGGGGTCGCCGTCGCGCAGCTCCAGTGCCTCGTGCTCGCCGGTGGAGGCGCCCGAGGGGACGGAAGCACGGCCCATCACGCCTGATTCCAATGTTACATCTACTTCTATAGTGGGGTTTCCCCGTGAATCGAGGATTTCACGTCCGATAATCTTTTCTATTCTCATAATTCTTGTTTCTTAAGTTTGAAGATATAACAAGTGAAAAAAAGAAAAGGTTCAAAGGAATTGTTTGATTGTTGGCATTGGTTATTCTCCGGAATTCCAATCGGTATAGGTTATCTTTAGCCCCATCAGTGCCGTCAAGTCCAGCGCCTGCCGCGTATTGACAATGGCTCCGCGTAAGTCCGACAGGTTGGCACGGATGCCCTCTATGTCGGATTGACTGAGGTCGATGCTTCGGAGTGGGGTATGTGAAAACTCGCTTTCCCTTAGATTGCATTTCTCGAAGGCGATGGAGGAGAACTTGCAACTGCTGAGGTCACTGCTTTGGAGATCGCAGGCAGAGAATCGGGCTTGGGTGATTTTGCTCATACAGAGGTTGAGGTAGCGGGCGTTGCACTCTTTCAGGGTGATGTGGCTCAGTATGCATTCCGGCAGGTTGGTGCCAAGCAGCTTGCAGGATATGAACTCTACCCGGAAGAGGGAACTTTCGGCAAAGGAGAGGTTCGACAGATCGCAGTTTTCGAAACGGACATCCGTGAAGTGGGTGGATTTCAGCTTGCAACGGTCGAACCGGATGTGGCTGAAGGTGCAGTTGGTGATGCTTCGATAGGAGCAGTCGATGTCCTCTTCTTCGTGTCGGTTGAAACAGAGTCCGCGGACGGTCTCTTCGGTATCGAGCCATTCTTTCAGTGTTTTAGAACTTTCTGTTTGCCCTTCCAAGGTGGGAGGCACGATCCGTAAGGGAGGCATGGAGAAGGATTTTCCGGCTTTCATGGGTTGGATGGCTATTTATGGACTTTTATGGATTTATGAAAGGTAGCGTCCGAAAGCTCCGCCTGCAAAGACTGCGGCAATGCCGATGGCTACACTCAGCAAGGTATAGAGGAAGAATGGGGTATAGAAACCTTGTTTCAGCATCAGCAGCCCGTCGTTGCAGAAGGTGGAGAAGGTGGTAAATCCGCCGCACAGTCCGGTAGTCAGCAACAGGCGAATCTCGGCGGAGAGGTTGAAGCGTGCGGACAGGGCATAGAACAGTCCGATAAGGAAACTACCAAGCAGGTTGACGGTAAACGTAGCCCACGGGAAGGAGTGGGGGAGCATACGCTCACTTAGTGCCATCTGTATATAATAGCGGAGTGTGCTACCGGTACCGCCACCAAGGAATATGTATATTAGTGTTCGGGTCATAGGATATTTGTTCTGCATATTCAGTGGCAAAGGTAGTAAAGGGGAGTGGATTTTTTAGTAGAAATCCAGCGAATATTGACTAATATTTATATATCCTTACGTATTGGCCATGATACAGGAAGAATATTTCGTTTCTGCCGTTTCTGAGTATATGAATTTGTTGTGTAGCGATCATTTTAGTACCACTATTTAGTCTTTGTGATAATTACATTAAAATCCCGAGTTGTGCTCCTTGAATTTTGTTCAGTATTATTTTGAGCGTTCTTTCTGAATTATTTAAAGCGTTCTTTCGGGGGATGTTTTTCTGTTTTTAATAGGAGCATAGCGGGCTGTATGATGAATAAAGCAGGAAAAAAAACGAAAAGAAGCTCAAAAGAAACTGAATAAAAGACTTTTCGAAGAATATTTAAACAGGCTCTAAGCTAATGTACGAGTGAGGCGGAAAATCACAGATTGCGGTTTTTGTGTACGTAAGGCGGCATGATAAAAAGAAGATAAATATCTTCAGTATCCAACACTTAATATCTTCTTGTGCAAACGTTTGCTGACTGTTGCCCGGAAATTTCTCCCGAAAATATCGGGCAACAGTTCTTTTCCGTTTTATCTTTGCAACACGGTAAACATTATTATAAACCATTACAATTATAAACCATCACATGAGAAACATGAAAACAATCTGCACGAAACTGGCCTGCTTGTTGTTCGTCTTATTGGTGAGCGGCATGGCGAAGGCGGAGAGCATCACCTCGCCCAACGGCCAACTACAATTGAACTTTTCGGTAAATGCGCAGGGTGAGCCTGTCTACGAACTCTCCTACAAGGGAAAGCCTGTCATCAATCCCTCCAAACTGGGACTGGAACTGAAGAACGACCCGGGTCTGATGAGCGGCTTCACCCTGACAGACGTCCAAACCTCTACCTTCGATGAAACGTGGGAACCGGTGTGGGGCGAAGTGAAGCAAATTCGCAACCACTACAACGAATTGGCGGTGACGCTCAACCAAAAAGCACAGGACCGCAACATCGTCCTCCGCTTCCGACTGTTCGACGACGGTTTGGGCTTCCGCTACGAGTTCCCCTTGCAAAAGAACCTGAACTACTTCGTCATCAAGGAAGAGCACACCCAGTTTGCCATGACCGGCGACCACACTGCCTTCTGGATTCCGGGCGATTACGATACTCAGGAATACGACTACACCGAGTCCAAACTCTCCGAAATCCGTGGTCTGATGGAAGGCGCCATCACGCCCAACTCCTCGCAGACGCCTTTCTCGCCGACAGGCGTACAGACCTCCTTGCAGATGAAGACTGCCGACGGTCTCTACATCAACCTGCACGAAGCCGCCTTGGTGGATTATTCCTGCATGCACCTCAATCTGGACGACAAGAACTTCGTCTTCGAATCCTGGCTGACACCGGATGCCGTAGGCGACAAGGGTTACTTGCAGGCTCCTTGCACATCGCCCTGGCGCACGGTGATTGTCAGCGACGATGCCCGCGACATCCTTGCCTCTAAGATCACACTCAACCTGAACGAGCCTTGCGCCTACGAGGACGTATCTTGGATTAAACCCGTGAAATACGTCGGCGTATGGTGGGAGATGATTGCCGGCAAGAGCACTTGGGCATACACCGACGACCTTCCCTCCATCAAGCTGGGCGAGGTGGACTACTCCAAGATGAAGCCCAACGGCCGTCACGCCGCCAACAACGAGAATGTGAAGAAATACATTGATTTTGCCGCCGCCCACGGCTTCGACCAAGTGCTGGTAGAGGGCTGGAACGAAGGCTGGGAAGACTGGTTCGGCAAGTCCAAGGATTATGTGTTCGACTTCGTGACCCCTTATCCCGACTTCGACGTCAAGATGCTGAACGCGTATGCCAAGAGCAAGGGCGTGAAGCTGATGATGCACCACGAAACCTCCGCTTCCGTGCGGAACTACGAACGCCACATGGACAAGGCCTACCAATTTATGGTGGACAACGGCTACAACGTCGTGAAGAGCGGCTATGTGGGAAACATGATTCCCCGTGGCGAGCACCACTACGGCCAGTGGATGAACAACCACTACCTCTACGCCGTGAAGAAGGCTGCCGACTATAAGATTTGCGTCAACGGACACGAAGCTGTCCGCCCCACCGGCCTGTGCCGTACCTATCCCAACCTGATTGGTAACGAATCGGCACGCGGCACTGAGTACGAGGCATTCGGTGGCAGCAAGCCCTTCCACACCACCTTGCTCCCCTTCAATCGTCTGATTGGCGGTCCGATGGACTACACGCCGGGTATCTTCGACACGAAGCTCGACTTCATGGGCGATTTACCTCACGGACAAGTGCAGACTACGCTCTGCAAGCAGATGGCTCTCTACGTCACCCTCTATAGCCCCTTGCAGATGGCTGCCGACGTGGTGGATAATTACGAGAAGCACATGGATGCCTTCCAGTTCATCAAGGACGTAGCCGTGGATTGGGACGACAGCCGCTACATCGAAGCAGAACCGGGCGACTACATCACTGTAGCCCGTAAGGCCAAAGGAACTGATAACTGGTTTGTGGGAGGCATCACGGACGAGAACGCGCGTACCGCCAACTTCTCGCTCGACTTCCTTGAACCGGGCAAGCAATACGTGGCCACGCTCTATGCTGACGGCAAAGATGCCGACTACAAGGAGAACCCCACTTCCTATCAGATAAAGAAAGGTATCGTGACCAGCAAGACCAAGATGTCCGTGAAGGAAGCACGTAGCGGCGGTTTTGCACTGAGTCTGATAGAAGCGACTCCGGCAGACAAGAAAACGGTGAAGAAATGGAAATAAAAGTCTGTTTAATTTTTGAAGAAATTTTAAACAGGCTCTAAATTAGGGTAGAAAGATTTTTTCTATTAGGTATTAGTTGAAGAGTAAAGCCTCGCAAGAATTTGATTTCTGCGAGGCTTTCGTGTGTAATAGGCGGTTTATTCTTCGCTATTTATTCATAGCGTTGACACCGAGTGTCCCTAAAATCGCCGTTGCTACGGCAATCACCACTTTCAGGATTTTGTCCCAGACAAGTTTTTTCATACTTTTCTTCATTAAAATTTTTACTTTTAGTTTTTACAACTCTTTTATACCCGATGCGCGGGGAGCCGTTTTATCCGAATGGGTTTTCGTCCACATTTCCACTACCTTCTCCGCCTTCCGTACCGCCTGTTCCGTCTGTGTCGTCTGTGCCGCCGGTCGATCCGTTTCCACCTGCGTTTCCGTCTTTTTTGAGCAGCGCTTCCAGGTCATAGAAATCGATTTTCTGTCCGGCACGTGTTGCCGTCACATCCGGCCTGACTGTGGTCGACGGGCGGAAATTGATCTTTACCGCCTTGATGTTCTTTGCGGTACACTCTTCTACCGTTTCCGCCCCTACGGTCCGTGCGGACAGGCTGAATACGCCGAAATCCTTGATGTTGACCGACTGTCCGCTATACAGCTTGTCAATCAGCGCTTCCACAAAGTTTGTAATCACGCTTTTGATGTCTCCTAAGGTCAGCGAACTCTTTTCCTTCATCACGTATGCCACGTCTTCCAGGCTGGCATTGGCTCCTAATGTCACCAGTTGCGGATAATACTTCGCTACCGCATCTGCTTTTCGCGGGTCTTTCCGCGGAATCTTTTTGAATGGTACTCCCATAATTTGATAATTTTTTTGAGTTAAACAATAAGTCTTTTCCTTGTGGTGAACGATGTCACAATCACTTCGGACACTGCAAATATACCCTGTTCTTTTTTCGCTTCCCTTCCGTTTGACGCTATTTGCCTTTGTCTGAAAAAATGAGATAATAAATGACGTGTAATATCTCTTCTATCTCTTCTGTATGTCGTGATAAATGAGTATTTTTATAGCATATAAATAACTAAAAAATATAATCTTATGAAAGAAGAAAATTCAGAATCCAGAGTTCCTGTCCGTGCCTATACCAAGGTCGATCTTGCCCAGCTTTACAATCCGGGTGTCGGCATGTCCACCTCCCTCCAGCTTCTCCGCCGCTGGATCTATGCCAACAAGCAGTTGATGTCGGAACTGTCCGCCGTAGGCTA
>Ga0137306_102035_pt1 | contig 12884 bp, 12 predicted proteins | sample Inofroosms_March_FD_97187 | JGI IMG/M metagenome (GOLD analysis project Ga0137306, IMG submission 97187) | Mouse cecal microbial communities from Vienna, Austria - N-Acetylneuraminic and N-Acetylglucosamine D2O microcosms_March | ecosystem: Host-associated > Mammals > Digestive system > Large... | reverse complement strand
AGTCTCTGAGTGGAAGTGAGAGCTTGTCGCTTAGCGGAAGTGAGAGTCAGTCCTTAAGTGGAAGCGAAAGTCAGTCTTTGAGCGGAAGCGAGAGTATGTCTCTGAGTGGAAGTGAGAGCTTGTCGCTTAGCGGAAGTGAGAGCCAGTCCTTAAGTGGAAGCGAAAGCCAGTCTTTGAGCGGAAGCGAGAGTATGTCTCTGAGTGGAAGCGAGAGTCAGTCTCTGAGTGGAAGTGAGAGCTTGTCGTTGAGCGAGAGTGAAAACACCTCAACAGTAGTAAGTGAAAGCATGAGCACAAGTGCCAGCACTTCGTCCAGCGAGAGCACAAGTGCCAGCACCTCATCCAGCGATAGTACATCTACCAGCTCAGCAGAGACGGATACTCCGACCACGGATACTCCGCCGACCCCGGCAGAAGACGATGCTCCTGATGCGCCGACCGATACCCCGGCACCGGATGCACCGACAGACACCCCGGCACCGGATACTCCGGCAACCCCGGCGACACCAGACGCGGATGCACTGGCAGTACCTGCGGCGGCAACCCCGGCACCTGCGATAGCAGCACCTACACCAGCAGTAACTCCGACCGTACCGGTAGTGGATACCCCGACACCGTTGGCGGATATGAGTGATGTAGATACTCCGAATGACCAGCCGATGCAGACGGTTAACGACCCGGATACTCCATTGGCGGATATGGCGGTTGCCAACGGACTGGTGCATAATATCCAGCATATATGTGAAGTATTTGCATCTGCATTCCTGCCGTTCTTCTATGCGGGAAGCAACCGGAAGAGGAGGAAGAAGGTTTCTGAACTGAAAAAAGAGATAGATGAGAAGACAGAAGGGAAAGATAGTTGATGAAGTTTTTTGAAAATTTAGTATGGGGATATTGCCATTGGGATACGTTTGCATTGGTTTTTCTTGCCGCCATCACAGGATGGTACTTCATACAAAGGCATAAACTGAAAAAAGAAATAAAGGATTTGGAGGATCAGCTGGACTGATCGAATGATGAGAAATTGGTGGCTGCTGTCATATATGGCAGCCACTGATTTCGATTTTTATTTATAACCGGGAGAGTGGTTGTGCAAGAATCAAAAGAAAGTGTATTAAAATATAAACTGGCCTATTCGGGGATCATTCTTTTCGTATATCTGATTGGGAAAAATATTCCTTTATATGCTCTGGATTTTTCAGCCTACAGGGAAAACTACTTTAATGTGGAGGAATTGCTGCTCCAGAGTATCAGCGGGGATGCGTTCCGCTCTTCGGTGTTTGCGCTTGGAATTTTTCCTTCCATGATATCCGGATTTATAGTTCAGATTTTTATGGCAGTCAGAGGGCTGTTTACAAAATCCGGGATTTCTCCGGGAAAGTCCCGGCGTATGACGGTGGCGGTTACACTTGGAATCGCTTCATTTCAGGCGCTTACCCAGGTGAGAGAGATCAAATTTACGGCATCTGCCCAGGAGCTGCCCCTGGTACAGGCGATCGCGGCGGCGGAAATGGTGACAGGTGCGATCCTCATAATGTGGATGTCGGACAGGAACAGCAGATTTGGGGTCAGCGGCAGGATGGTATTCATCACTGTGAATATTCTGGAACGGATTACAGGGATTTTGTTCAAACAGACTTTGGACCGCCTTGCAGTCCCATTGATGATTTCAGCCGTGATGATGTTCATTATGCTGATTATGGAAAATACGGAAAAGAGGATTCCGGTACAGCGCATTTCCATACACAATATTTATGCGGATAAGAATTATATGGCGATCAAACTCAATCCTGCGGGAATGATGCCGATGATGTTTGCTACTGCAGTATTTATGCTGCCAAAGCTCATTGTATCTCTTCTGATATCTTTTTATCCGCATCATCAGGGAATCCTCTGGTGGCAGGAAAATCTGTCCCTGACAAAGCCTTTCGGCATATTGATCTATATTGTCTGTGAATATCTGCTGACGATCCTGTTTGCGATGCTGATGCTCAACCCGAAGGATATTTCCGAGCGGTTTTTAAAAAGCGGGGACAGCATTGTGGACCTTCATGCCGGACGTGATACAAGGCGGTATCTGCGAGGGGTTGTATGGCGGCTCAGCCTGATCGGCGCGACCGTCATGGGTGGCTGCATCGTGACGCCGATGCTTCTGCAGGCGTATGGGGGGATGGACAGTACATTGGCAGCACTGCCTACCTCTATGATGATGCTGATCGGATTTTCATGCAATATGTACAGGGAGTGCGTCACATACAGGAATTACGATTCCTGCAGGCCCCTGTTTTAAACATGTGTGTGGAGTGATTGCGGATAGAAACAAAATAATAGGAGCTGCAAAATGTTATATTTTATTCCGGCATGGTATAAGAAAAGAGAATGGTGTGAAAGTGAGGAGAGCTGGCGGGTAAAGCGGATGTATTCTGAATTTGACGACACTGTAAAGCAGATTCAGCTTTTTCACCGCAGCGGGGGATATGACTACCAGATCATGCTTCTTGGCTTTTCCCCGAACTTCCGGCATTTTCTCCATCGGCAGGGAGTATTCCGGGTGCCCTACTGGTCCTGTTTTGACGCGATTCAGGAAGTCAGGCGGAAGAAGGCCGAAGTGCTGTCGTTTCATGACCTGGACTGGCCGGAGGGGATCGAGTTTCTCTATACGCCCTTTGTGGTGGTGGCTATGCTGGGCCAGGAGAAATACGCCCAGATTGACTTTGCCGAAGACGGGAATCCGATCTGGGTGGAACTGTATCAGAATGGTACGATTTTCCGGCGGGACTTGTTTGACGACAGGGGATTTACTGCCAGTATGATTTTTTATGAAAACGGACAGCCTGTGTATCAGGATTATCTGACAGAGGCCGGAATATGGAAGCTTCGGCGCTATGATAAAGACGGGCATGTGGAGATAAATGAAGGATGTCCGGAATATCTGCTGGAGTGTGGCGGCTTACGGGAAACAAGGCAATTTTCACAGATAACCTATGAGAATATGGATCAGGTGATCTGCGAGGTGCTGTCATCCTATCTGGAGCTGACAGATACGCAGGATGTATTCTGCATCGCCATGCATAACCTTCATGCGAAGCTCCTGGGACAGGCATTGAAAGGAAAAAAAAGGATCTTGTCATTTTATCATGACAGATATCAGATTTCAGATGATCCGGATTCACTGGAAATGATCCGGAGTGCGGATTATGTGGTGGTGGATTCCAAGGACAATGCGAAGAAGCTGCAGAGTATGCTTCAGATTCCAGCTGACCGCCTTGCGGCGATCCCGCCGTATGATACGCGGGTTGACGAGGGGCTCAGCCTGCAGAGCGGCCTGCAGAAGCTTATGATGGCTGTGGATGGTCTGGACAGTGAAACATTCGGAGAAGCAATCCGTATCCTTGGCGGATATCTGCCAAGGAAGAAAGGGGCCAGGGTTCATCTGTTTACCAGAGAGGCAGGATATGACAGCAAGCAGAGGCTTCTGGAACGGACGCGGACCGAGCTGGCTAAAAACGGTATTCCGGAAGAGTGGGCCGGGGAAGCAGGAAACGATATCGTGTCGGAGAACGGACTGGAAGAGGATGGAAAAGTACCGGTTCTTTTTGTCCCGGAACGGTGTGTGGACGAGCTGTCTGTGAGCAAATGTATGCGGGAGCAGTGGCTGATCATAGACCTGCGGGAGGTGCCGGAGCTGTATCTGCAGATCAACGCAATCAGCTTTGAGATTCCCCAGATTGTACGGAAAAAGACAGAGTTCATCACGGACGGCGGCAACGGCATCATCCTGGACAGGCTGGAAAAGCTGCCCCAGGCACTGGATTACTATCTGGACGGACTGGAGCACTGGAATGAGGCAAAGATTTTTTCTTATGAAATAAGCAAAAAATATACAACGGAACGTTTGCTGGAGATGTGGGGGGAGGTCATGGACAGCGTTGGCTAAGATACAGATTTTACAGCTTGGGAATGAGGACTGGAATGAGATCTATACATTGCCGGAGGGCGTGACACTGGATTATGCTGAGGAATTTACTGAGCCTCCGGAGAAAGCGTATGACCTGTTCTTTCTGGACCGAAACCTTCTGGAGGAGGAGATCAGACAGGTCTACCGTTCGGCGAAGGCATATACGCTTTTTGTGACAAGCAAGGTGGATGTCAGGGGGCGTATGGAATGGCTGTGCCGCAGCAGAAGGGCACAGCATCTTCCAAGGGCGGATATCCAGAGATTTTTGACTGAAGAGTCCAGATATTTTTTCCCGAAACCTTACGGGGAAAAATTCGCATTGCGGGATGTGGCTGTGGCACACGGATTCTCCGGGAAAGTGAAGTGGAACGGGAACCAGAATATCTTGCTGGAAGGTGACTTTGGAGAGAAGTTTCGCCAGGCAGCATACTGGCGTTACAACAATCCGCTGCCTGAGGGAGAGGCGGCAGACTTCTGGCTGGAATACGATAAGGACCCGTCTGTTGAGATTGTTCTGGAAGTCACAATTTTTGCGACAGGAACGGCATCCGTTGTTCTGGAACGGCTGGAACTCAGCGAGAAGGATCTGGAACAGGTTGTCCGGCTGGAAAGCAGCAAGGGGAACGGCACGCTCTTTTTCTCTGTCAAAGCAAAGGGCAGGGGCAGACTCTGGCTGACGGGTTTGCATAAAAGGTTGTCAAGGGGAAAGCATGGCTATTTCCTTCCGGGAGGGGAACGGTATGTGACTTCCAGCCGGGAGGAAGCATTCTGCTATTTTGATCCGGGGGATCTGAAACCGCCGTTGAATGTATATTTTTCCGGATATAAGACTCTGGAGGGATTTGAAGGATATTTCATGGTAAAGGCATTGGGGTGTCCCTTTCTTCTGATCGCGGAGCCGCGTCTGGAAGGCGGCAGCTTCTATATGGGATCGGATGAGTATGAGCAGATCTATGTGGATATGATCAGAAAACACATGAAGGAACTTGGATTTACTCCGGATCAGGTGATCCTGTCGGGGCTTTCCATGGGAACCTTCGGCGCTTTATATTATGGATGCGACATCCGTCCCCATGCCATGATCGTTGGGAAGCCATTGGCCAGCATCGGAAATGTGGCTGCAAATGAGAAGCATCTGCGTCCCGGCGGTTTTCCGACATCCCTGGATATTCTGCGTTTTCAGTGCGGCGGCTCGGGGGAAGAATGCGTCCAAAGGCTGAATGAGAAATTCTGGAACAAGTTTGAGAAAACAGATTGGGGAAGCTCAAAGTTTGTGGCTGCGTATATGATCGAGGACGACTATGACGCGGACGCATACCTTTCCATGCTCTCCCATCTGCAGTCCGACGGTGTCCAGGCATACGGCAAGGGAATCCATGGGAGGCATAACGACGACACGACGGGAATCATCAATTGGTTTCTGAATCAATATAAAAAAATCCTGAGAGAGGATTTTGGCAGAAAGATGGAATAAAGAGAATGACAGGGGAAAAATGGACAGTTTACTGGAATGAATATTCTTCCAATACCTATCTGTATGGATCGGAAATCACCTATCACGCAAAGGATGATGTAGAATTTAAGAACATGCTGATGGCTCCCGGGACGGTGATCAAGCACTGGTTTTCCAAAACCTATTACCAAATGCAGAGGATCGAGCCTGCGCTGCCGATGATCGACGGCGAAGGCAGATACCAGCTGACAGTGCATATTGACTGCCCGGAGGATGAGACATGGCTGATTCAGTTGATCTTCTACGACAAATATGAGGTGGAGGCAGGGCGCATCTCTGTCAGGGATGAGGTATCGTATTTTCAATGCCCTCTTAGGACGTACAGCTACAGGATGCAGTTGATGAACGGCGGGATGACCCGGTTTCATTTTCATAAAATTGAGATTCAGGAAGTCGAGTATGAGACAGAAGAAGAGGAAACTAAGAAAACTGTATAAGATCCTGCGTCAGGTCAGAAGCCATGGAGAACGGATGGCCGGGCTCTCAGATACCGAGCTGTCCCACCTGACGGTTGAATTTAAAGCGCGGCTGGCAAAAGGGGAGACTCTGGATGATATCCTGCCGGAGGCATTTGCGGCGATCTGCGAAGCGGATTTCCGGATTCTGGGGATGGCGCCCTTTGATGTGCAGGTGTTGGGAGGGATTGCGCTGCACCAGGGATGTCTTGCGGAGATGAATACCGGGGAAGGGAAGACGCTGGTGGCTACCATGCCTCTCTACCTGAACGCGCTGACAGGAAAGAGCACCATCCTGGTGACAGCCAACGGATATCTGGCGTCCAGGGACGCGGAGGAGATGGGGGCGGTATACCGCTTTATGGGCCTGTCTGTTGCGGCGGGCGTCCCTGAGAAGGGGCAGAAGGAATTTGGAACCGCGGAGAAGCAGGAGGTCTATGCGGCGGATATCGTATATACGACCCATGGCGCACTGGGCTTTGATTATCTGATTGATAATCTGGCGAAAAAATCTGCGGATCGTTTTTTAAGGGAATTTTATTATGTGATCATAGATGAGGCGGATTCTGTACTGCTGGATGCGGCCCAGACCCCGCTGATTATCTCGGCGTCGCCCAGGGTACAGTCGAACCTGTATGCGGTGGCAGACCTTTTCGTCACTACGCTGGTGGAAGAGAGGGACTATATGCTGGAGGACGGGGCCGTGTGGTTTACGGAGGAAGGAATCCGGTACGCGGAAACGTTCTTCCAGATTGATAATTTTTATGCCAGGGAGCATTTTGAGATCAACCGACATGTGATACTGGCCCTCAGGGCGCACAAGCTGCATGAAAAGGGGGAGAACTATATTGTATCCAGGGATCGGAAGCTGCTGCTGATGGACGGCAGCACCGGGCGTTCGCTGGACGGCATGAAGCTTCGGGGCGGACAGCATCAGGCTCTGGAAGCAAAGGAGGGGGTTCCTCTGACCCAGGAAAGCCGAGCCGTGGCGGTGGTGACGTTTCAGAATCTGTTCTTGATGTTTCCGAAACTGGCAGGGATGAGCGGAACTCTGGCAGATGCCGCAGAGGAGCTGCGGGATGTATACGGCGTGAAGGTCGTGGTGATCCCTACGAACCGTCCGAAGAAGAGGAAGGATCTGCCGGACCGCTATTTCCCAAATGCGAAACAACAGGTTGAGGCAGCGGCTATGACCGCCCTGGAGATCCATAAGACCGGGCGGCCGGTGCTGATCGTGGCGGCGAATATCAAGAATACGGAACGTATATCGAAGATCCTTATGAAGGAGAAAATTCCCCACAGCGTGCTGAACGCGAACAATGCTTATTGGGAGGCGCAGATCGTCAAGGAAGCGGGAAGGCGCGCCACAGTGACGGTGGCAACAACCATGGCGGGCAGGGGAACGGATATCAAGCTGGAAGAAGGCGTGGAAGAGCTTGGTGGCCTTGCGGTGATCGGCATCGGGCGGATGGACAATGTGCGGATGGAACGGCAGGCCAGGGGACGTGCCGGCAGGCAGGGGGACGCAGGGACCAGCCAGTTTTTTGTGTCGCTGGAGGATGATCTCATGGGGGACAATCCGTCGCTGGAGAAGTATATAGAGGAGAGAAGGCGGATTGGGAAACGAAAGCTGAAAAAGAAGATCAACAAGACCCAGACCATGGGGGAAGAAGGGTCTGTGATGGCAAGGAAAAATGCCGTAATCTATGATAAGGTGATACAGCGGCAAAGAGGGTTGATCTATGCCACCAGGGATAAGCTGTTAGAGGGCGAGGAGCTGCCTGTGGAAATGATCCTGAAAATGGCAGATGGGAATATTAAGAGATTTCTTACTGCCAATGCGAACCTGGACAGGCGTACGCTGAACCGGTATATTCTGGACAATATTTCTTATCAGCTGGACAGGGATGCGGTGGATCTGCAGGTAGAGGACCGGGAGGCTGTAGAGGGATATCTTACGGAAAAGGTACGGAAGGTTATGGCGGAGCAGGAAAAGAAGATTGGCAATTCTAAACGGATGAATGAATTTATCCGTGTGGCAGTGCTCAATGCCGTTGACAACGGCTGGGTGGAGCAGGTGGATTATATGCAGCAGCTCCAGGCGGCGGTATCGGGAAGGTCGTTTGCCCAGCGTAATGTGTTGTTTGAGTACCAGAATGAATCCTTTGAGTCGTTCCGGGAGATGGAGAGTACGGTGTATGGGAATGCGATGCGGAGTATTCTGCTCAGTGATATTTATCTGGATGAACAGGAGAATTTGCATATATTGTTTCCGTGAGGGGAATGTGGCTGGCGAAAGAAGAGAGTGTATCAGGAAGAAAAGAGGGGGGATTGGAAGTGGCTGTTTATGTATTCAGCCTTTTGGTGGGATATGCGCCAAACGGAGTAGACTACGCACAGGGGTATCGGGCAAAAATACTCAGTAAATTAACTTGTCCGATTCGATATATATTTGCAGAGCTGCCAGGAAGATCTGATATTGATTTTTATAAAAGTCTGGGGATTCCGGAAGAGGATATGTTCAGCATGTACCATTATTTATTGGATCATCCAACTATACGGCCGACTGTGAGAGCAAAGGATAAGCTTGCAGAGCTGATGGAAAGTATGCAGCTTGCAGCCGTTGATTATCACGATTCAGAAATCAGGCTGGTGAAGGAAGGCTGGGTTGCTGCGGTACTGATACTTGTTCCGAATGACAGGGAGCATTTATTATGTATTAACTACTTTGACCATGGTAAGCTGATCCGAACGGAAGCATACACGGATCAAATCGCTTATACAGATTATTATATGACTGTGAAGTCAGAGCATGGGCTTTACGCCAAAAGGACGAGAAGGACATATTATCATAAAGACGGTTCAGTAGCTTATGAACAGATTTTTACAGGGGAACGGTTCTGGTTTCTATTTCCAGATGGAAGGGTCCTTACGAAAGTCGGATTGATTGAAGCGTTTATGAAAAAGCTGGCATTATCGGAAAAGGATATAATTCTGATAGACCGATTTGCACAATTTGATTATGTTCAGCCGCTTTTTCAGCAGAAACAAAAGGCACGGGTGATTGCTGTTATGCATACAGGTCATTATTTCGAAGAAGGTGAAAGTTCTTATACAGTAAATCTTAATCAGGATTATAATTACCTTTTTAAATATTCGGGAATGCTTGACACAATTGTAGTATCTACACAGCAGCAAAAGGAGGAATTGACAGAAAAGCTTTTGGAATATCAATGCAGTGTTCCAGATATCGAAGTTATACTTGCGGGCGGGGTGGAACGGCTGCGATATCCGGACAGAGGACGAAAGGAATGTTCGATGTTGTCGGTTTCGCGTATTCAATGGCATAAGAAACTTCACTGGCTGGTAGAGGGAGCGATAAAAGCGCACAAGGTGAATGAGAAAATCTCGCTTGATATCTATGGAAGCGGAGATAACAATTATAAAAATATGATAGAGAATATGGTGGAAAAGCATCAGGCTCAGTCCTATGTGCGTTTTATGGGACATCAGGATGTGACAGAGGTGTATAAGAATTATGAAGTATTTCTGACTGCATCAACCTTTGAAACGCTGGGGCTTTCTATTCTGGAAGCAATCTCATCCGGAACGGCTGTCATTGGACTGGATGCAAAATATGGAAGCCGGCTGCTGGTTCATCCGGAGGAAAACGGATATCTGATTGATTTTGAGCCTGGAAACGTAGAGGAAGAGGAGATTATAGATCATCTAGCGGAGAAAATGATTGAAATTTTTGCAGATTCGGAGCGGTTGGAAAAATTTCACGAATGTTCTTACGAAATCGCGGAAGGATTTTCAAATCGGACAGTGGAAGATGGATGGGGAGAAATATTCTTGTGAAGATTCACATCACAAATTTAGAATGTTATATGACTGACAGGCTGTATCGAATGGAGCGTTTACAACTAGATTTGTGAACAGCATTGTATAAAGTGATGTTGACTGATAAATAGTAGGTACGGCAGAAAGGAAATAAAATAGCATGATTTATAACTTTCATCACTTTTATTACTGGCTGAAGGGCGGCGTGGAAACAGGGCAGGCTTACCGGGCGAAAATATTCCGAGACCTGGGGCTGGAGGCAAAATTTATCTTTGCCACTACATTTCCAAATCATAATATCCAGCATGAAACAGCGTACCTTGGGTTTCAGGATTCCGAGGTGATATGGATGTACGGTTTTTTTACGGACTGCAGGATTTCACCGGTTACTTATACGCTGGAGCAGTTGGAAAATACGTTTGAGGAGAGGAACTATACGTTTTCGCGGGACGGAAAGATTGTAACGTACCATTTTCCGGATTTGGGTGTGTACTATACAGTTTATATGACAGATGAAAAGCGTGATCTTGTCCACAGGGTTATGATGATTTCCAATGGCTGCCTGGTACGGCAGGATTATTATACATATTGCAGGAACTATTCGGAGTATTATATTCCGGTGAACGGGCAGGCCCAAATGTATCTGCGGAGGTTTTTTCATGAGGATGGAAGCGTTGCCTATGAAGAAGTGACAGAAGGAGATTCAGCCTTCTATAAATTCCCGGGCCGGCTGCTTTATTCCCGGGAGGAATTGCTCTCGGAGCTGATGTCACGGCTGAACCTTACGGAGGACGATGTAGTCCTGATTGACTGCGAGCCTGGAATGATAGAAAAGGCGGCATTCATACAAAACGCCGCGCCTGCAAGGGTCGGACTGGTGATTCATGCCGACCATTTCTGGAATTATGATGAAGACCATGTATTGTGGTACGGCATCTATGAGTACGCTTTTGCACATCCGGAAAAGATCAGCTTTTTCATTACGAATACGGAGGCGCAGAATCAGCTTCTCAGGGAGCAGTTCCGAAAATATACGGGGAAGGAGCCGGACATCCGGACAATACCGGTGGTGGGGCTTGACGGATTGAAAAAGCCGGAAAAGAAGAGAAAAAAACATGCTTTGATCTCTGCGGGACGGCTGGCGCCGGAGAAACGGATGGATCAGGTGATAAAGGCCGTGGCAGAGGCAAGAAAAGAGGTTCCGGATCTGTCTCTGGATATCTATGGGGAAGGCGGGGATAGAAAAAATTTACAAAAACTGATTGATAAGCTGGGATGCAGCGACTGCGTGCGGCTGTGCGGATTTCGCAAGCTGGGAGAATTGTATCAGGAGTATGACGCATATGTGTCGGCATCCTATATAGAGACGCTGGGCGTGACTCTGTTGGAGGCAGTTGGTTCCGGACTGCCGATTGTAAGCTATGATATGCGCTATGGGGCGCAGATGTTTATTGATGAAGGAGAAAACGGCTATAAGGTTCCATGGGAGAATGTGGAGGAGCTGGCAAAAGCGATTGTACGCCTGTTTACGGAGGCGGATCTGGAGGCTTTTCGAAAGCATTCTTATGAAAAAGCAGAGACTCATCTGACAAAGGAGGTAGTAAAGAAATGGAAGAACCTATTATGTTAGCGGATACGATCCTGCTGTTTGACAGCTATTCACAGGACAGCAAAAGACTGTATGATTCTTTCCGGCTGGCCGGATGTGAGTGCTCTGCAGTTGTATTGGAAGAAAATGATTTTCTGCCGGAAGAGGTCATGTCGGCGTATGACCTGTTTTTAGGTTATTATGGAGAAAAGGGGAAAAGCCTTGGAAAAGCGAGGTTCTTCAATGAAATTGAGGTGCCGGATCTTTGGAGTATCAACGCGGGGGTGGGAGAGACAGATTATGGGAGGATCACTTACCAGCATGAGGAAAAGGGCAGGATCTACTACTTGGATTCACCGAAAAAATATCTGGTAAAAGCGGTGGACTGGTTCAACCGGAAAGGGGCCGTACGTTTCAGGGACCATTACAACCGTTATGGGGCGGTCTGCGCCAGAACGGTATATGACGGACAGGGCAGAGAAGTGGGGAAAACATGGTTTTCTGCAGGCGGGCAGGAAGCCATCACGCTGAACTGTATCACCGGAGACCTGATCGTAAACGACGGGGAGCTGGTGAAGTTTTTCCGGACAAAGCTGGACATGTTCGTTTATTTTTTCAAAAGGGCAGGCTTTGAGCAGAAACAGGTGTTTTATAATTCACTGGCGAATCCATTTTTGATTTCCAACAGACTGGCTTCCTCAGAAAAGAGGGATGTGCTGTTCTGGCAGGAGAGTGTTCATGCGGCAATCCCGGGAAATATGCAGGTGATTCTGAATGGACAGGCTGGCCGTACAGGAAGGATACTGGTACAGAGGGGAGATTCTTATAGCCGGCTTTTGGAACTGGGGGCGAATCCTGATATCGTGCAAAGACTGGGATTTGTATATGATTTCAAAAAGGAGAACGGACATAAACCGCAGGCATTAATCTGTACAAATTCGGAACGGATCTAACATTGCGAAGAACTGGTTCAGGCTTTCCCGCAGATGCAGTTCCATATCGCGGCGGTTACGCTGATGTCGCCGAAGCTGATGGATCTGGAGAAGTATGAGAATGTGAGCCTGTATCCGGGAGTGCAGACAGAGACGTTGGATGAACTTTTTCAGTTGTGCGATTATTATTTTGATATCAACCACTGGACGGAAATTGTCTCCGCGGTTTATCAGGCATTCCTGCATAACCAGTTGATCTTTGCGTTTGAGGAGACGGCGCATAACAGGGCGTATGCGGCGGATCCGCATGTATATCCGGCGGCAGAATTTGACAGGATGGTTTCGGATGTGAGGGAGACGATGGAGAATCAGGAACAGATGGAACGTCATCTGCAGATGCAGAGAGAAGATGCCATGGCTGAAGAGAAGGAGACATATGTGAGGTTGGCGGAATGTTAAAAGCTCGGAACAGTTACAAGGATTTTTATGCAGGACTTGTTTTATGCGGGACTGACAGAAATGATTGTGTGAAGTGGCTGTGAATAGCAACGAAAGAAAGGATATGGGATGATCGCTTTTTTTGATAAGTATACGG
>Ga0137306_103070_pt1 | contig 12888 bp, 11 predicted proteins | sample Inofroosms_March_FD_97187 | JGI IMG/M metagenome (GOLD analysis project Ga0137306, IMG submission 97187) | Mouse cecal microbial communities from Vienna, Austria - N-Acetylneuraminic and N-Acetylglucosamine D2O microcosms_March | ecosystem: Host-associated > Mammals > Digestive system > Large... | reverse complement strand
CTTTGCCATACTGGACCTCCTAATGGAAACTTTGTGTACTGGTTTCTTTGATATGTTACTGTTTGGGGTTGATAATTTTTTAACATATCTTATGGTTCTATTTTACCATTCGTTAAAAAAATATCAATACGTTTTTTCAACAAACTTCCATGGATTTTTTCTCGGTTTTTGTGCATATTTCTTCACAGCCTTTTAATTTGCTTTTCCGCCCTGTCACAGCCCTATGGGAACAACATCCCGCACCGTTAAAACCCTTTTATCCACCGTAAATCTCACATCAAACCCGCCAAAGGCAACCCCATAGACCCTATCCGGGTCCCGGACATAGGCAGGCCTGGGATCCTGGGTCAGCACGCCTATGATCGCCTTTCTCTTTTCTTTGGGATATCGCTCTAACAGATGATGTGGAAATTCCACCTCAAGGTTATGAATTTTCGTCTCCCTGGTATACCCCTCTGACGCCTCCGGGTGGCAGTCTGCCAGAGGGACATAAGGCTTTATATCATAGATAGGGGTTTTGTCCATCAGATCCGCTCCTGATACCTGCAGCACAGGTCCCAAATGTTCGTCCATATGGATTCCTTCCAGTCTGACACAGGAAAGGCCGATATGATTGGGCCGATATGGGGATCTGGTAGCAAACACGCCCATCCGCTTTCCCCCCAGCCTGGGCGGCTTGACCGTGGCGGACCAGCGTTCCCTTTCTGACTGGGAAAAGTTCCACAGAAGCCAGATATGAGAAAAGCCTTCCAGCCCTTTAAAGGCAGCCGGGTCGCGGTATTCAGGTTCAAAGATAATAAGACCCTGTAATTCTTCTACAAGGCCGCTTTGCCTGGGGATGCCGAATTTGGTGGGGAAGTCGGTATGGATGTGGGCGATGAAGTTCATAGGGGCCTCCTGGGATTCATATTGGGAGATTGGCTGTTTGGACGACACTGTCGTGGCTATTTCTTACATCATACCAGACTATAAAGGTATTGACAAACAGTTTTTTCTCTGGTAGATTATATATAAATAGAACATATGTTCGAAATTTAAAAAAAGGAAGTGATCTAAGAATGTCTTCAACCGCCATCTACTGTAAATATTGTCATCAACGCCTGTTTGACATCATCCCCGGCGCCCAGGGTAGCATTGAGATCAAGTGCTCCCGCTGCCGCAGGATCATGAGAGTCACACTCTTAAACACAGAAAAGAATAAGGACTACCTAGCAAAGGAATGATTTTATCAATTACCAAATAGCAGGAGAGACGCAGTGCCATGAAGGCATTGGGTCTCTTTTTTAATGAATTACCCCAAAAGAAAGGAGCCTCCCTCAATGGACTACTACATTAAACTGAAAAACACCCAGATCCCTGTCACCGAAGAGATCTACAAGGCCTACTGCCAGGGCGCCCGCAAGGAACGGTACTTCCGGGAAAGCGACATCCGCAACCAGACCTTTTTCTACGATGCCCTTGACACCGAAGAGCTAAACGGTTCCGACATGTTTTCCGATCCTGCCGCCGAATCGGTAGAAGACGCTGTTCAGAAACACATCCTTCTGGAAAAGCTGAAAGAAATCATTGGCCGGCTTCCAAAGGAGGAGCAGCACCTTCTCTCCCGGCTCTACGTGTACGGGGATTCCCTGCGGCAGCTTTCCAGAACTTTGGATATCCCGGTGACTACCCTGCAGGCCCGCCATCAGCGGCTTTTGAAGAAACTGAAAAAAAATCTTGAAAATTAATCGTACATATGTTCTGGTTGTCGGATGAATAGTAGAGGAGGAGAAATAACATGAAGAAAGCATTTCAATATCTAATTCGTTGGTCCATCAATCTCGCTCTCATAGCCGCCCTGCTTTTGGCGGCTGCGGTATGGCTTCCGGGTCTGTTTCACATGAAGGCCTATGTGGTAAAAAGCAGCAGCATGGAACCTACCATCATGCCTGGGAGCGTCATCTATGTCAGTCCGTACCGGGAGGAGGAAACAGTCTCGCCCGGGGATATTGTCAGCTTTCAGACGGGAGATGCTAAGGTAACCCACCGCGTCGCTGCCGTGGACTTAGAACATGGCATCGTGACCACAAAAGGGGACGCTAATCAGGTTTGCGATTCCCAGCCCATTACCTTTGACGCCATTGAAGGCAAAGTACGGTTCCACATCCCCGCCATCGGTTATTTGCTGCTCCGTTAATATAGATTGTAACTATGTAGGCAGCACACCAATAGAACTGGAGGTTTGTTTATGGAAAGATCAAAGACAACATTTCAAAACAGGGCCAAACTTCTGGCCGCCATCTGTCTGCTGGCCCTTTTAAGCCTGGGCGGAACCATGGCCTACATGACAGACCATGAGTCGGCAGAGAACCGTTTTACCGTAGGTAAAGTGGATTTTAACCTGTATGAGAGGAATTGGGACGGGGAACGCCCTGACGGCACCTACGCCACTTCCTCCAACGCCACCTCTTCCAATGCCACGTCCTCTAACGCTCTGGGTATGGAACAGGCGGAAAACATGTATGCGGGCATGGAGATCAACAAAGACCCGGCCATTAAGAACAACAGCAAAAATGATGCTTACCTGCGGATGACCGTAAAGGTTCCCGTAGCGACAGTCAGCACGGCGGACCGGGACGGCAACCTGGTGGACGGTGGGATTCAGAAGGAAACAGAACTGTTTTCCTATGAACTGAACCCGTACTGCGGTATGAAGCCTGTGTCCTACTGGCCCACTGTGGAAAACGGCTTCCATGTGTACGAGTACATGTACACTGGGGACGGCTATCATGAGATCCCTGTTCCGGCAGGCCACAATATCCCGCCGCTATTCCACACTGTCACCTTTGCCAATGTGGTGGACGGGGAGATCAATGAGGAGACGGAATTCATCTACGTGGACTTTAAGGCTATTCAGTCCGGAGGCTTTGACACGCCGGAGGATGCCTGGAGAGCTTACGATAATCAGTCCCAGTAACTTTGGGATTGAACCTGAAAGGAGGTGGTATAGAAAAGCACATAAAAAATCTCCAGCCTGGTTTGTGGGGCTGGAGATTTCTCTTCTTTTATAAATCCATTCCATGAGCTGAACTGGCTCCGCTTTGAAGCGCTCTCTGATAGTTGGCGTTGGCTTCGCGGATAAATTCCTCATCGTCTCTTTTCTCTGGCGGAATGTAGGCGCTTCCCATCGTTCTCTGGCGCAGGTTAAACTGGTTCATCTCCTGCTCAAGAAGCCTTGCGTCTTCCCTCATCTCGCTGCTGGCCGCCGCCGCTTCCTGATTCACGGACAGATTATCAGTGATGGAATCATTGATCAATTCCACCTGAGTATGTATGCGCGATATGGCTTCCTCCTGCTTCTTGGAGGAACCGGAGATCGTGGCTACTGTCTCGATGATCTTGTCAAGATCTTCCACTATATGCTGGAAGGTCTTAAATGCCTCGGAGCTGGTCTGGCTTCCGTCCTTTGTGGCTCGCATCGTAGCTTCGATCAGCGCCTTGCTCTCGTTAGCTGCCTCCGCGCTCTTAAGGGCAAGAACCCTTACTTCATCGGCAACCACCTCGAAACCTTTGCCCGCCTCCCCGGCCCGGGCCGCTTCCACAGCCGCGTTGAGGGCAAGGATGTTAGTCTGGAACGCGATGTCGTCAATCAGCTTTATAACATTGGCGATCTTCTGGGAGGATTTATTGATCTCATCCACAGACTTGACCAGCAGGCCCATCTTCACATTGCTGTCCTGCATATCCTGCCGCATGGACTGGGTAAGCTCCGTGGCATGGCCCATCTGCACCGAGTTTTCCATCACCAGGTCTCTGGTCTCATTGCTGGAGGCGTTCAGCTCGTTGACAGCGTCTGCCTGCCTGGCGGCGCTGTCTGCCAGAGTCTGGCTGGCATTGGCAATATGCTGGGACGCGGACGCTACGGACATGGCGATCTTAATGATCTTGGCAAACATAAAGTCATTGGACTGAACCAGGTGATACAGGTTCTTGCCAAGGGAGTCCTCGTGGGAACGGATATTGACAAATACGGTCATATCGCCCTCCGCAAGGCGTTTTACCACCCGCACGTTCTCCTGGATGCTCTCCACCATCCTCTGGAAGGAACGGATCATGGAGCCTATCTCATTGTCCTCATTGCCATTAAGTACGCTGGAGTCAAACTCGATCTGGTCCGCGCCGTCTGAAAGCCGCTCTGACCACTCCGCCACAGCCGTAATAGGACCGGAAATCTGCTTTGCCGAACGATTCCCGTAAAAGGCCGCCACAAGAAATCCCACCAGCGCGCTGACCAGGTTCAGTATGATCATGATAACGATCAGCCTGTCAAGCTCCTCCGACGTATCGTTGGCAATGTTCTGATACTGGGTGGAGATCTTATCCAGTCCGTTGATAACCTGCTGTGTCAAAGGCTTTATCTCCGTGGCATACTGAGCGTATGCCGCCTCCTTGTCATCCTGGGCAAGGCTCAAAAGCGCGGACGCCTGCTGATGCATCTTTTCATGAGGATCCTTGATGGATTTCAGAGTATCTCTGATCACGGGATCGGCCAAATCCTCGTCGCTTATGCTGGCCATCCACTTGCCCAGAAGACAGGCATTTGGATCCAGACTTCCGGTAAACGGCGTTCCGTTCTGAAGGCTCTCCGTAAGCTGCTCTCTCCATTCATAATGTTTCGCAAGAGCAGATTTGGTGTCAGCCTGATTGTTTCGGTTGCTCGCCACAATCCGATAATCACGTCCCACCTGCACTAAAGAAACCAAGGATATGACCACCAGAAGGCACATCACCAGGATCACGCGGCTGTATCCTGAAATAATCTGCTTACGGATAGATTTTACTTTTTTCTTGTTCATGTTGCTATCCCCCTTTGGGCATATGGCCCACACATTTGGTTTCTTTTAACTATAACAAAACCTTAACTGTTGGTCAAGAGGAGATTGCGAAAAACCTTTTATTGAAAATTTTTATGACCCCCAAATTTCGTTCTCCCGCTCCTTCTCCCACAGAAACGGATCCCCCAGCATATCCAGATACTCTCTCAAAATTTTCCTGAACTCCAGCACCTGCTCATCCCCTGTATCCCGGGGTATGACCTTTGGGTAAAGCTGCCACGGGTCTTTCCTGTCGTCGTAGAGATACTCTCTCTGCTTTTCCTCCGGCATATATCCGTTGGAAATCACATACGTAAATTCCGGAGTCTTGATGCCCCGCCAGCCGTGGGCTTTGTGGGTCATGCCTTCTTTGGCAAAAGCCGAAACGCTCTCCGGCGTCCCCGGGTAGGAGCACAGGAACATGTGCCGCGGCCCCCTGTCCTCTCCTCCCAGAGCTGAAGGGGCATGGCTGACGCCCTGACAGGTATCCGGCACAGGCAGGCCCACAAGCTCCAGAAGGGTAGGCATGTGGTCCGGGCTGGCAAATATAACGTGATTCGTCCCTGGCTCTATCCTTCCTTTCTGCCTCATAAGCAGCGGAATATGGACAGCCTCCTCATACCACACATTTTTGCTCATAAGCCCGTGGGACCCCAGCATCTCCCCGTGGTCAGCCGAAAGCACCACCAGGGTGTCCTCCTCCATCCCGTTGTCCCGCAGATACGTAACGATCCTCCCAAACTGCTCATCAATCCCATAAACAGCCGCAAAATACTGTCTTGCGATGACCTCCATCTCCGGTGTCCGCTTCTCATCCGGGACATTTGGCCGCCACTGAACAGGCATATCCCGGAATCTCTCATAGTACTTATCCGGCACCAGCTCATAGGGAAGATGGGGCGGATTGTAGGACAGAAACAGGGCAAAAGGCTTCTCATCCCCCTGTCGGCTTTCCAGGTATTCAAGGGCTTTGTCCGTCTCATACTCTGCCGACCATTTTCCCGGGCAGATCTGCTTTGGCGAATCCGCCCAGTAGTGGGGATTCAGGTGGTCGTCGCAGGCCCCGTAGGAGAGCCAGTAGGAAAACCCCTGTCGCCGCTCCCCAGGCGGCGTGTAGGCGTCCCAGTCTTTAGCCCCTGACTCCGGATTGGCCGTAAAATTCTGCTCCGACGCGTCCAGGTGCCATTTTCCGATGTAGGCCGTCTCATATCCCCCGTCCTGCAGCACGTTTCCGATGCATGTCTCCTGGGGCTTTAGCATCAGTTTCTCCTCCAGCCCCACCTTGCAGTTGGTCCAAAGCCCGATGGAAAAGGGATACTTTCCCGTCATCAGGCTGCCTCTGTGGGGCGTACACAGGGGAAATGTGCTGTAGGCATTGTCAAAGCAGAGACTCTCCTTTGCAAAACCGTCCATATTGGTCGTTATCACCTGGTCTCTCTGGACACAGCCCATGGCATGGTATCTCCACTGGTCCGCAAAAATATAGATTAAATTCGTTTTCATTTCAAATCCCCTTCCGTGACAGTACAAGAAACGGTGATTCGCCGCGGCGTACACAGCCGCCGTCAGACAGCCGCCCCTACCAGTACATCTTCCAATCCGATACCATCCTGGTCAAAGCTTCTATATAGAAGTAATCCCCCCAGGTGTTGCACTCATCCACCCCTCTGTCTGTACACGTATTCTCTTTGGAGTCCCGGGCATAGGTTCCGTGAAGCAAAAGCCCGTTGGACTTCTCCGTATCTTGGTTAGCGCACCGGTCGATCAAGGCTTTTAAGATAATGCGGGCCGCGTCCCCGTATTTTTTCGCCCTCTCCTCATCCAGGTACTTTACCATCTCCAGCATTCCGCACACTGCGATGGCCGCCGCCGAAGAATCTCTTGGCTCTGTGCTCCCTGTATCAAAATCAAAATCCCAGTAGGGGATCAGATCCTCCGGCAGATGTTTGATAAAGAAATCCGCCACCCGCTCAAACAGCTCTATGTAGGACTCATCCCGCAGATAGTGGTAGCTAAGAGCAATGCCGTAGATCCCCCACGCCTGGCCCCTGGCCCAGGCAGAACCGTTGCGGTTTCCCTGGTGAGTCACGCCGTAGGCCGGCTCCCCGGCCTCCATATCCATAAAATAGGTGTGGTACGTGGAGTCATCCTCCCGCAGGATACACTTCATGGCAGTTCTGATATGATTCTCTGCCATCCGGGCGTATTTCCCGTCCCCGGTCACTTCACTGGCCCAATACAGAATCGGAAGATTCAGCAGGCAGTCAATGATCATCCGGTACTCCGAAGCCTCCCCCACATTGCCCCACGCCTGGAGAAACTGCCCCTTCTCCCGGTATCGTCCTGCCAGGTGGTCCGCCGCCAAAAGAGCCGCCTGCCTGGCCTTCTCACTGCCTGTAAGCTTATACGCCGCCACACAGGAAAGACTGAACAAAAACCCCATATCGTGATGGTTCACATCAATCTTATTCTGTATCCTGTGAAGGAAACTGTCCACCTGGATCTCTGCCGCCCTCCGAAACGCCTCATCCCCTGTATGCTCATAAGCCAGCCAGATAACCCCTGTCCAGAACCCGGTCGTCCACTCCACATTCTCCCCTGCCTCATAAAACCCGCCGAAACTGTTGGAGGACGGAAACTTCTCCGTAAACACCCCCAGATCCTCCCTGACAATCCCAACCGCTCTCTCCAGGGCCTCCCGCGCACACTCTACATCCGCCGCCGGATACCTAAAAATAGACTCAAACGTCTGCACCATAACTTTTGCTCCTTATCCTTTAATTCCGCTGGCCGCCACGCCTTCCACAAAGAACCTCTGGCAGCTCAAAAACACGATCACAATAGGCACCAGCGAACACACCGAAGCCGCCATAATCCACGCGTAATCCGCCCCGTACTGGGAGATAAACATCCGAATACCAAGCTGAACCGTCTTTAACTCCTTCGTCTTCAGATAGATCAACGGCCCCATAAAATCATTCCAAACATTGGTAAAGGTAAAGATAGTCAAAGTCGCCATAGCCGGTTTCCCCAGAGGAAACACGATCTTCCGAAAGATTCCGAATTCGTTTAATCCGTCGATCCTTGCCGCCTCACACAGCTCATCGGGAATGCTGATATAAAACTGCCGGATCAGGAACACGCCGAAGGCCGAAAACGCCTGCATCAGGATCAACCCGATGTGAGTGTCATTAAGCCCCATCTTGGACACAAGAATAAACTGGGGAACCATGTACACCTGCCACGGCACCGCGATGGTAGTCACATACATCAAAAAGATCAGATCCCGTCCCACAAACTTACATTTCGTAAAGCCGTAAGCCGCAAAGCAGCTGGTACACAGCTGAACTATGGTGGTAATGATAGTCAGTTTGGCCGTGTTCTTAAAGAATGTCACCAACGGCAGTTTCTTCCATATAACACTGTAGTTCTCCGGGTGCATGGTCTCAGGCCACCACCTCATGGGGATGGAAAATACGTCCTTGTTCAGCTTCAGAGAAGAAATGACCATCCAGTAAAAGGGCACCAGCATGGCAATGGCCAGAACAACCAGAAGAACGTACAGGATCACTTTTGTTGCTTTTCTCTTTGCATTCATTCCGTCTCTCCTCCTATAAATCTTTTGACCATTTCTTTTCGCCGCTGAACTGGATCAGGGTGATAATCAGCACAATGGCAAACAGGACGATGGCTCCCGCGCTGGCAGGACCGAACTCCCAGGTAGTAAACGCCTTCTCATAAATGTAGTTAACCAGGGTCTTAGTGGCATTGCCCGGGCCGCCGCCGGTCATAACGTACACCAGGTCAAAGACCTTAAAGCACTGAATAGTCAGCATGATGAGCACGAAAAATGTGGTTGGAGTCAGCATGGGAACCGTGATGTACCACAGCTTCTGCCAGCCGTTTGCCCCGTCAATACTTGCCGCCTCATACAGGGAGTTGGAGATGCCCTGCAGGGCCGCCAGGTACACGATCATATAGTAGCCCATGTATTTCCACACGCTGACAATGGACACGGCCACCATGGCCCAGTCCTTATCCACCACCCACCGGGGCGGGTTCTGGATGCCGATAAATTTTAGGATCTCATTAACAGGACCGAAATCCGGCTGGAACAGCATGTTCCACACAGCACCCACCGCCACGATGGAGGCGATATATGGAAAATAGAACGCTGTCCGGAAGATGGCCACGCCCTTAATCTTGTTATTCAAAAGCACGGCCAGAAGAAGGGCCAGCACCAGAGTGGGGGCGACGGTCATCAGGGCGTAGCTGACCGTGTGGACTAAAGTTCCCCTGAAGATCTTGTCGCCGAAAATATCAACAAAGTTGGCAAGCCCCACAAACTCCATGGGCCGCTGGGAACCGTCCCAGCTCATTACGCTTAACACAAAGGAAAAAATCACAGGTAAAAATACAAATATGGTATAACCGATCAGGTTAGGAAGGATAAACGCGTACCCTGTCATGTTATTGCGGATCTTTCTCTTTTGACTGGAAGTCAGGCCTCCCGTCTTACCATTACTGCTCATAGGCGTCCTCCATTTGTTTGCTTGAGCACTCTCGGAAACTCTTTGTGCCCGGATTTGTGAGATGATTTTTTGTCAGAAGTGTATAAATTTATGAGGCGTACGTGGAACGTACGTTGATTAAATTTGGGCGCTTCTGGCGGAAAATCAGCCACAAAGATGGGTGCAAGGGAGTTTCCGAGAGCGCTCTGCTTCTGCCAGAGAAAATCCCCCTCCCGCCGGGCGGGCTTTGCTGTCAAGAACTCCCTTTTCCAGGGGCTCCCCCCAACGCCCTTAAAAACTGAACCCGGACAGGAGAGGGATCCTCTCTGACCTGCCGCAAAATTAAGTGTTGAAATTTACTGTAACATTATTACTGCCAGCCCTTGATCTCCGCCACTCTCTCTGTCAGCTCTTTGATCCCGTCGTCCACGCTGTAGGAATGGATCATGATCATCTCATGAACCTCATCCAGCACAGTGCGGATCTCCTCAATCTGGGGATCCAGAGGACGGTCAAAGGAGTAGTGGGTGTAGGAAAGGGCCTCAACATTGCTGTCGCCCTCCGGAAAACGCTCTGCCTCAGCAATGGTCTGAAGAGCCGCGTCGGAAGGAATGCCGGTGAACACGCCCTGTTTTGCCAGAATCTCAGCCGCTTCCTCTGAGGAGGCAAATTTCACGAAATCCCACGCAAGGTCAGCCTGGTCCGTAAACGCGCTGATGGAGATAGGGGTAAGAGCTCCCACGGTGTATCCTGCCTCTGTGTCCTTGGAGTGGGGAATGGTGGCAATGCCCCAGTTAAAATCTGTCTCCCCCTCTTCCTGGGACTGCATCATAGTGGCGATAAACCAAGTTCCCATGGGCATCATGGCGCACTGCTGATTTTTAAACACAGATGAATAGTGGATGTTGGCTGTCTTTAAGGTGGAGTAATCCTGGATGTAGCCTTTATCCTGAAGGGCAAGAGCCTCCTCATACCAGGGCTTCATAAACCCGTAATCCTTCTCCACAACCGTGTTTTTCCCGTCCTGAACCGCCCAGTTGGTCACAAGAGCCTGCCAGGTATGATTGTGGGTGCCGTAGACTTTACTGCTGCCTTCACCGCTGGTCATCTTTGCCGCCAGCTCATAGTACTCTTCCCATGTCATGTCATTGGAGGGATACTCCACATTGACCGCGTCGAAAAGGTCCTTGTTGTAGTAAAGCACATACCAGTCGTTTCTGTATGGAAGAGAGTAGGATTTGCCGTTGTACATCAGCTGCTCCGCCGCTCCCTTGTAGATGGACAGATCCAGATTGTCTTTGGCAATGTAGTCGTCCAGAGGCAGAAGCTGCTCCTTGTCCACCATCTGCAGCATGGATCCCATATCCTTAACCCAGATCACATCCGGGTCCGCCTGTGCCGCAGAAAGGCTGATTCCCAGGGAGTTGTTGTACTCATCTGCTGAGGTGTCGATGATCTTGATCTCCACATTGGGATTCTTCTCCTCATAGGCATCGATCACTGCCTGGAACTGAGGCGTGGACTCATTGTCCCAGGTGGTCACTGACAGTACCTGCTTACCCTCTCCGCCTTTGCCGCTGTCCGCGGAACCGCCTGCCGAATTGCCCGCTCCGGAATCCGCGGCCGTGCCTGCGCCTGCACCCTGGTCTCCCTGTCCCTCTGATGTCTTGCTGCCGCAGGCCGCAAGAGTACCGCACACCATAACGCCTGCCAGGAGTGTTGCTATAATCTGTTTCCTTCTCATAAATAAAATCCTCCCGTTCTTTTGATGTATCCAGTCTAACAAATTTCGTTTTTTGGCGGAATCCACGATTTTCAGATTAAGATTTCCTATTTTTGAATCTGCGGGATGAAAGCCAAAAAAACATATACTATTTTCATATTCTATTACTTTCTGTATATCTTGTATAATTTTTTTTGTAAATATTGTATAATTAAGTACAGGTTTTTAGAAAGGCGGCATCCAATGAATACAAATAAGATACCAATCACCTTCCGAAAACGGATGATACTTTACAATATGCTGATGATCATCTGTATTGCCATTGCCATCAGCATCTATACCTATTCTTTCTACAGAAATGACGCCATTGCCAGTGAGGCGTCCAACTCAGCCAACCGGCTCCACTTAGTTTCCTCCAGGCTTGAAATCGCCTGGGACGAACTGATCAATATTGTCCAGAACTGCGCAGGGCGGAAGTCTCTGTTCCTCACATCCATCCTGTCGGGCCGCGACAGCCGCTCTGAGAAATCCGGCATTTACGCTGCCGACGTGCTGAAGGATTTCTGCGCCATTTCCGGCTATAATCAGTATATCCACAAGATTACGGTGTACAAAAAGGATTCCTTTTTAATCCAGGCCGGCACCTCCTACGGAAGCTGGAATGACGCGGACTCCATTATGGCTGCCCCCTGGTTTGAGGAACTGCTGCAAAAAAATATGCAGGAGTACACCCTGACTGTGAAGGACAACCCTTTTCCCCTAAACGCCAAGACCATTCCCAAGCTGATACCCCTGATCCGGCCTCTTGCCTACTCTAAGACGGAATCCCCTCGGGACGCCTGGGTGTGTCTCACTCTGTCCCCCAAGCTGTTTCAGGACACCCTAAAACTTTTGTCCCAGGACAAGTCCATCCTTATTTTGACCAGCGATTGTTCGCCTGTCAGCAGCATGAATACGGAAGAGTTCTCTCTGGCGGATCTGGAGGGAGTCTTAAGCGCCCACCCGGAGCTGACCGGCAGCCTGCGGGTGCGGCTGTCTGACCGGGACTGCATCCTGACCTGGGAGCGGCTGTCGGTCAGCGGCCTGATCCTCTGTGAAGTACTGCCCCTGGAAAGTATCGCCTTTAATCCAAAGGCCACCCAGGCTACCATCGGACTGGTTTTTCTGTCCTGCATAATCATCGGTTTAAGCCTGTCCCTTTTATTTACCCGGTATCTGACCAGGCCTATTGTGCGGCTGATGGAACACATGGACGTGATCTCATCCGGAGATTTCTCCCGAAATCCTGCCATTGAGGCCAATGATGAGCTGGGCGTCATCGGACGGCAGATCAACGAGATGTCCTCCCACGTGTCCGCCCTGATGGAAAACCGGATCCGGGATGAGCAGGAGAAGATGAACCTGGAGATCAAGATGCTCCAGGCCCAGATCAACCCCCATTTCCTCTATAATACCCTGGATTCCATCAAGTGGATTGCCACCATGCAGCACAGCGCAGGGATCGTCCGGGTGGTGTCCGCCCTGTCCTCCCTGCTGAAAAACATGGCAAAGGGCTTTAATGAAAAGGTAACCGTACGCCAGGAGCTGGATTTCCTTGACAACTATGTCACCATTGAGAAGATCCGCTATATTGAGCTTTTTGACGTTGACATAACCGTTGAGGACCCGGTGCTTTACGACGCAGGCATTATCAAGCTGACTCTGCAGCCTCTGGTGGAAAACAGTATTTTCTCCGGCATTGAGCCAAGCGGAAAACCGGGGCTGATACAGATCCATATTTATTCCAGGGAACAGGTGCTGT
>Ga0137306_103066_pt1 | contig 12904 bp, 13 predicted proteins | sample Inofroosms_March_FD_97187 | JGI IMG/M metagenome (GOLD analysis project Ga0137306, IMG submission 97187) | Mouse cecal microbial communities from Vienna, Austria - N-Acetylneuraminic and N-Acetylglucosamine D2O microcosms_March | ecosystem: Host-associated > Mammals > Digestive system > Large... | reverse complement strand
GCAGATGCCTGAAAAAAATTCAGAACATACTGCGTCTCCTGATTAATCTGACCGGCGCGTGCCGCACAATATCCGTTTCCGTGCAGACGGTTTTTCAATTCCGCATATGCAATCGCAGAACAGATTGAATCTGTATCCGGATTCTTATGTCCGATCACGTATACCGGCGCTGTCTCTGTTGCCATACTTTACTCCTTTTTGATTCTTCCGCCGCCAATTCATTCCGATCAGCGGCATTTTTTCGCAATTCTGTTTTTATTCTAGCACTTCCTGTCTTTTTTTACAACCGTTTCGCTTTTCAGTAAAATAAGCTTTATATGTTTTGTACATATATCTCCGTTTTACTATTTGTTTTTTGTATATTTTCACAATAAGTTCATATTTTGTTCATGATTTATACATATTTGCTTGTTATTATAAATACATCAAAGGAAATCATTCCTGTTATAATCAATCGCATCTATAATTAATGACATATAGATAAATTTTTTCATAATAAGCCCCGGCATCCGTATTGCCGGGGCACTCCTCATTTATTTCCGTGAAAATCATGACGCGCTGCCGTACAGGCATCTGCCGCACCGGTACACAGAAGACCGGATGCCTTCTGATGTCATACTCCGTCGATCCGTTTCATAGCCTCGTTTAGTGACATCATTTTGGCATCCAGTTTGGATATAATGGAAGCACACTCCTGCAGTTCCCTTGCAAAATATCCCGGTGCATTCCCTTCATATTTATAATAGATTTTATGTTCCAGACTCGCCCAGAAATCCATGGCCATCGTCCTGATCTGAACCTCCACCTTCGTAGGAATCACTGCGTCAGCCAGCGCAACCTGAATAGACAGAAGCATATGATAACTTTTATAACCGCTTTCTTTTGGATGACCGATATAATCCTTAATATGGATTACGGACAGGTTATCCTGTCTGGCCAGCATATCCGCCAGAAAATATACCTCTGAAAAAAATGAACAGGTGATGCGTATTCCTGCAATATCGTTCACATACTCCACCATATCGTCAATGCTGATGCTGTGCCCGTTCTTTCTGAGTTTTTTCATAATGCTTTCCGGCGTTTTCAGACGGCTTTTTACATATTCGATCGGATTATACTGATACACATGGTTCAACTCGTTATTCAATACTTCGATCCTGCTTGCCACCTGTATCAAAGCCGACTCATAGATGAACATCGCCGTTTCAAATCCGTCCTTCTCCGAACGATCATGGATATATTCCTGAATCGTCATCTCAACTGCCATGATTCTCTTACACTCCCCTGTATGTCGCGCTGCGCATCCCTTCTCTTTTTATGCGTCCGATCTTCTGCAGTGCCCTGAACGACCGGCAGGCGCTCATAAATGTCTTTTTCTATTATACCATATCCATCATGCGTATTCTGTTAAAATATACCCAAAATTTATGAAATATTTTGACGGTTATTGCGTATTTATAAGTTGTACTTATCTTTTATCATAATCATCAAGAAAATGACAGTATTTCTCTCCTTTATGATAACTGATGATCGTATCCAGATTCACGTTTTCCACACTTCGGAAGATATTCTTCTCAATGACCGGACTGATCTTCCGAAAACGGGCAATCAGTTCTTTCATCTCCTGCCGCTTGGAATTATTTGCCCCATGTTCATCTGCTTCATACTGCTCGGTAAAGCGGCAGGCGCACTGGAGAAAATGCAGGTCGTGATATCTTACCCAGTCCAGAATTGCTTCTTCATGTACCAGATACATCGGGCGGATCAGCTCCATACCTTCAAAATTTGTGCTGTGCAGTTTGGGCATCATCGTCTGCATTTGCCCGCCGTACAGCATTCCCATCAGAATGGTCTCGATGACATCATCAAAATGATGGCCAAGCGCAATCTTATTGCATCCAAGTTCCTTTGCATGAGCATAGAGAAAACCTCTGCGCATACGTGCGCACAGATAACATGGATTTTCCTCAATATCCACCACAACATTAAAAATATCCGATTCAAAAATCGTGATCGGAATCCCCAGAAGTTCCGCATTTTCCTCAATCCGCTTTCGGTTTGCCGGATGATATCCCGGGTCCATTACAAGAAACTTAAGCCCGAACGGATATTTTCCATGGCGTTTCAGTTCCTGCAGAAGTTTTGCCATCAGCATGGAATCCTTGCCGCCCGAGATGCAGACCGCAATGCGGTCTCCTTCTTTGACCATATCATAATCCTGAATTCCCCGAATAAACGGTCTCCAGATATTTTTCCGGTATTTTTTGATAATGCTGCGTTCTATCTCTTTGAAACGTTCCAACTGCTCTTCCCTCAAACTTCTTCTTTACTTTCCGTCCGTAAGCCGATATACTGTATAATCATCAGCTTTTCAGGAGGTCTTTCATGTTCCGTGTATGGGGTAAAATATTCAAAGATAACCGGCTCATAAACGATATCACCGTCTGCAATGATACAGATGATACCCGCACACATAAAGTATTTCATGCACTGGATGAAATCTGCTGCGCATTTGACTTAAGCAGGCCCATCTGGCTCGACTCCAATATCCGGGACTTCAAACGCCATTCCCGGACAAAATTCCGCCGGGACAGCTTTGTCGACGACATTGATTTTGATTACCTGGACTTTCATGTCATTGAAGAAGACTAATCTCTGGACATAAAGTTCTGAATCAGGTCCCATATAGAGGAGACAAAACGGGTAACAAAATTACCTACCTTTTCCGTATCCAGATCAATTCCAAGAGAATCGAGTTTATCATACAGTTCTTTCGCCTGTCCGGCCAGTTTGCCCGCGTCAATATCCAGTTTGTTGAGTTTTAACAGAAGGTCAACAATCTGGCTCACCTGCTGATCCGTCAGACTCACATCCATCTCCCTGGAAGCCTGTTCTACCATCTCTCCCAGTTTGTTCGGATCATCCAGTCCTTTCTCCGCAATCTGCTGTTTCAGATACGCGATCAGGTCCGAGACCTGCTCGGAATCCAGCTCATCAATCAGCTCCCCGGTCAGTACCAGTTCGTCTGTCGCTGTTTCAAAGGCATTCTCATCCACTGTTTCCCCACTGTAAACTTCATACGCTTTCACCGCCCCGATCAGCGCTGCAGTTCCGCTGATAGAACTCGGCGCCGCAACAATTACCTTTGCGTCCTGAACCCCGGCCGTCAAAAGCGCATTCCGGTACATGGCAATCGTGCAGTAATTAATATTATGCGTTTCTACACTGAGACCTGCGCCGTCTTCCTGAGGAATTAAAAGCACAGACGACAGTGCATGGCGCCCAACCACGGAAGCCCCCAGAGAATCATCCAGATACTGATGCTCCATTTCATTGGTAATATATATGGTTTGATAAGAGGCAGCTTCTTCTTCCGTAATTCCCATTTCTGACAAAACAATTGCCCGCTGCGATGCATTCAGGTCTGCTCCCAGAGCGAGGACCGCTGTCTGTGCAGCTCCCGCCCGAATCGAAGGTACCACAAGCAACATCATAGCCAATAACAATGAAACATATCTTTTCATTCTGCTTTCCTCCTTCTTTTGGTTCCACATCATTTTCTCAACCGGTTATTCAATTCATTCTCTCAATGGCATTACACCAGTCCCGTATCTCTTCCTTCACCTGCTCCTTGTCCAGATCATGGATCAGTTCATGCCTGTTTTTCGGATACAGAGTGCAGGTTATATTCTTCATCCCGATTTTTCTCAGCATTGCTGTAAAACGACGCACTCCTTTCCCGTTCTCTCCTACCGGTTCTTCCTCTCCGGACAGAATAAGAAGCGGAAGATCTTTCGGCATCCTTGCCGCCCTTTTCGCGTCTACAACCTCTTCTACGGTCCGAAAGAGCGCTTCAAACGCATTCAGCGTAAATTGAAAGTTCATCTTCGGATCCTGCAGAGCATGAATCAGCACCTGCGGATCACGGCTCATCCAGCTCCCCGTGTGTGCATTGTCCGGATACCGTTTCGCAAAACCTTCACACGTCAAATTATTCAGCAGGCTGCTCTGTCCCCTGCTCCCTTTCCGAAGCATTGACAAATAAGAAACGGCAAGACCGGTCTTCACCAGCAGCGCAGGCTGGTGACCGGTTCCCATGATCACCGCGCCGTCTACCCGTTCTCCATGATAGATCAGATATCTTCGGACCAGGTAAGACCCCATGCTGTGGCCCAGCATAATAAAAGGCACCTTCGGCGCATAGGATGCCGCCATTTTTCGAACCAGTTCGATATCCCGCAGCCAGAGTACTGCCCCCTGCGGCCCGACATACCCCAGTTCCGACGGATCATTTACCGATTCTCCATGCCCCAGATGATCATGCCCCGCCACAAAATATCCGGCGGAAGCCATATACTCCGCCAACTCCTCATAACGGTCTATATATTCCAGCATTCCATGTACAATCTGCAGAACGCCTTTTGCTTTTATCTCCGGATCATACCAGCGATATCCATGTATCATATGCGCTCCGTCAGAGGAGTTTACATAAAATTCTTCCCTTGTAACCATATTACCTCACCTTCATTTCCGCGTTGTACTTTGGCAGTATACCATAGTTTCCCCGGAAACAGCGTAAATTCACAAAATTTTAAGGATTCTTTAGATTATGGGAAGAAAATCGAACAGCAGGATACCCTGTACACAGGAAAGCTCCTGCCACTCTCTTCCAGAGTACAGGAGCTATGGATCCGTCCCGTTCAGATTTCTGCATGCCTTTAAATCTGCGTTGTAATAAAAATATCATAGATTGCCCGGATTGCTTTTTCAAAATCTTCATTTCTGACTCCGACAATGATATTCCATTCGCTGGACCCCTGATCAATCATTTTCACATTTACATTTGCATGCGCCAGCGCAGAAAAAATCCTGCCTGCAGTACCGCGGTTTGCCCGCATAGCCCTGCCCACCACCGCAATCAGCGCCAGATCTCCTTCCACCTCCAGGTAATCCGGATCCACAGCCCGCTGAATACCGGCAAGAACTTTCTGTTCATGTTCTTCAAACTCTTCCTGATGAACCACAATACTCATGGTATCGATTCCCGAAGGAATATGCTCAAAAGAAATACCGTTCTTTTCAAATTCTTCCAGCACTTTACGCCCGAAACCGATCTCGGAATTCATCATATCTTTTTCAATATTGACGGTAACAAATCCCTTTTTTCCGGCAATACCGGTGATCGTAAAATGCGGCTTATGACAGGTGCTGGATACAATCATCGTTCCTCTGTCCTCCGGACAGTTGGTATTGCGGATATTAATCGGAATACCGGCTTTGCGTACCGGAAAGATTGCATCTTCATGAAGCACTGTCGCTCCCATATAAGACAGCTCCCGAAGTTCCCGATAAGTAATAATGTCAATGATCTCCGGATTCTCAATCAGTCTCGGATCGGTTACCAGAAATCCCGATACGTCAGTCCAGTTTTCATAGAGATCCGCGCCCGCCGCCTTCGCGACGATAGAACCCGTGATATCCGATCCCCCTCTGGAGAAGGTCTTGATCTTTCCGTCCTGATATGCGCCGTAAAATCCGGGAACCACCGCTTTTTGCATCTCTTCCAGCCGTTTTCCCAGAAGGCTGTCTGTTAAAGCCGCGTCAAAACTCCCGTCCTGCGCAAAGCGAATGACCTCCGCCGCATCCAGAAACGGATAATCCAGATAGGCCGCCATAATAATACCGTTCAGGTATTCTCCCCTGGATGCCGCATAATCGCTTCCTGCTTTCTCCGCAAAGTGTTCCGCAATCTTCTCAAATTCCTCATCCAGAGAAAGTTTCAGGTTCAGGCCGCCGATAATCTCGTTATAACGCGCCTTGATCTGTTTAAGCATGCCGCTGAAATCTTCCCCGTTCGCCGCGGAATAATAGCACTGATAAAGCATATCCGTTACTTTGGTATCTCCGTCAAACCGTTTGCCCGGAGCAGAAGGCACAACATAACGGCGACTCTCATCTGCCCGGATAATCTTTCCCACTTTTATGAACTGCTCTGCGCTCGCCAGAGAACTTCCTCCAAACTTGACCACTTTCTTCATCACTTTATCTCCTCGTTTTCAAAAAGCTAGTTTAGATTATAATTGTATCGGACCGGGAAAACAACTGTTTTTTAAGAAAAAAAGGTGATCCGTACAGATCACCCTCTTCCTTTCACCACCATTTGATCAGTTCCGTCACATGATTGCGCAGCTCTACAAACTCCGGCGCCGCAATATCCCTCGGCCATGGCAGTTCACATGTTATATTTTTCTTCACTTTTGTCGGCTTATTGGTCAGAACCATAATCCGTTCGCCCAGATATACCGCTTCTTCTATATTATGTGTGATAAAAATTACCGTTGTCCCGGTCTCCTGCCACAGACGGATCAGTTCATCCTCCAGATGGAACCGCAGCTCGATGTCCAGCTGCCCGTACGGCTCGTCCATCAGAAGCAACTCCGGTTCCGTAGCAAAAGCCCTGGCAATGACAACCCTCTGGAGCATGCTGGCAGATAGCTCCGCCGGAAAATAACTGCGGTATTCCGTAAGCCCCACCAGACTGAGCATCCGCTCTGTTTTTTCCTTTCGTACAGCTTTCGGCACACGCTTCAGCTTCAGGCCATATGCTACGTTCTGTTCCACATTCAGCCAGGGCATCGTGGAATATTCCTGAAAAATATAGGAAATATGATGCTTTTTCAGATTGACCGGTTCTCCGTCAATTCGGATGCTGCCTGAAGTCGCCGTATACAGTCCGGTCAGGCTGTTCAGAAATGTTGTTTTCCCGCATCCGGTAGGCCCGACAATGCAGAGAAATTCTCCCTTCATAACATCAAAGGAAATATCATCCAGTACCAGAAGCTCATCAAATTTTTTGGTCAAATGGTCTACTTTTACTTTCACTTCTCTATCCACAGGCCGCCTCACTCCATATTTTTATCCAGCAGATCCGTAATCTCTTTTCTAAGTCTCAGAAACTCAGGATCCACATAGTCTCTCGGTCTCGGCATTCGGATCTCGTACTCCGCCTTCACTTTTGCCGGACAGCTGCTCAGCACCACAATCCGATCAGCAAGATACACTGCTTCTTCTATATTGTTGGTCACAAAGAGAACCGTACGTTTTTCCTGTTCCCAGATCCTGAGAATCTCCGCCTGCATGAGGTATCTGGTCTGTGCGTCCAGATGCCCGAACGGTTCGTCCAGAAAGAGTACTTTGGGTTCATTACAGTAAGCCCTTGCAATCCCGACCCTCTGCCTCATACCGCCTGAAAGCTGATTGGGATAGGAGCGCTCAAATCCTTCCAGCCCAACCAGCCGGATATATTTCTGCGTCCGCGCTTCTCTCTCTTCTTTCTTCATTCCCTGTACGGACGGTCCAAATGATACGTTTCCAGCCACCGTAAGCCATGGGAACAGGGCCGTTGTCTGATAGACAAATCCCCGCTGCGGATCCGGACCTGTCACTTTTACGCCGTTTATAACGGTCTCGCCGGTTGACGGCGGCTCCAGACCGCTTAACAGTTTCAGAAGCGTCGTCTTTCCGCACTGCCCGGGACCGAACAGAACGACGAACTCATTCTCTTTGACATCCAGTTCAAAGCGCTCCACAACGCGTGTTGTTCCCCGCTTTGTTGCAAACTCTTTGGATATGTTTCTGCAGCTGATAAAACTGCCTACATTCCCGATCTGTTCCATCTTAAGAACCTCTCTTCCAATGATCTCATGACAACCGACAGCAGAAGCCCTACGACCCCGATCATTACTATGCCTGCAAAAATCTGTTCCATATTATTCACAGACATTCCGGTGATAATGACCCATCCCAGACCTTCGCTGGCCCGGATCATCTCCGCAGCGACCACTGCCGCCCAGCTGTTGGAAAGAGCAATCTGCATTCCCGCGAAAATATACGGGACGGAGGAGGGGAACACAACCCGCAAAAACAACTGGCTGTCTTTTGCCCCCAGCATCCTGGCACAGCCGATCAGCGTCATATCCACCGACCTGGCTCCGTCATATGCATTAATCACCACATTGCAAAACGCTGCGATAAAAATAATAAACCATTTCGGCATCTCTCCCAGGCCAAACCAGAGAATGGCCAGAGATGTCCAGGCGATCGGCGGAATCGGCCGGACCAGCTGAAACAGCGGCATAAACAACGCCCTGATCTTCGGATACCAGCCCATAAGAAGTCCCAGGAGAATGCCCGTGACGCATGCGGCGCTGTAGGCGATCAACACACGGCTTAAACTGATCAGGCTGTGTTCAAGAAAACCCCTGCGGCCAATCTGTTTTCCTCCAAGCAGATACCGCATAACAGCAATCGGAGAAGGAATCAGTTCTTTCAACCCGGTATAGGTGGCCGCCAGCTGCCAGACGCACAGGAACATGCCAATAGCAGCGGCCGCACACAGGGAATTCACCAGTTTCTCTTTTTTACCTGTCCCCACAACTTATCTCCTTCCCTTCAGCAGCCTTTTCTCGGCCTGCCTCAGAACCCAGGTCAGAATTGTCCCGATGATCCCGATAGCGGCCATGCCCGCGATAATAATGTCAGGACGCGCCAGTCCCCTGCACTGCTGAATCATGAAGCCGATCCCGCTGCTTGATGCCAGAAGTTCCGCCGCTATAACCGCGCTCCACGCGGCTCCAAGCGCAACGCGCAGTCCGGTCATAATCATCGGCATGGCAGTCGGAACCGCTACGGTAAACAACTGCTGCAGATTGGATGCTCCAAATGTCCGGGCAACCCACAGATGCACATCCCGGGTCTGTTTGACTCCGGAGTACGCATTGACCATGCAGGCAATAAATGCCGTCATAAACACAATCATTGCCCGCCCTGTCAGTCCGATCCCAAAAAATGTGATCATAACCGGAATCCATGCGATTCCGGGAACCGGCTTGATCAGATCGAACAGCGGACGCAGCAGGCGGTCCGCCGTCTTAAACCATGCCATACAGACGCCCAGAGGAATCCCGATGACAGCCCCAAGAAAATATCCGCTCAGCACCGTTCGCAGGCTCGAAACGATATGCACCGGCAATGTCGCCCCTTCCGGTCTGGTACTGTAGAATTTTTCTGCAAATGCCCCCAGAACTTTTACAGGTCCCGGCAGCATGGTCTCCGAAAAGAGATGCAGCCCTTCGGTGACCAGCCACCATACCCCCAGAAATGAGGCGACAGAAACCACCGACAGATACCAGTATGTGTTCCCTTTCTTCATCCTATGGTCTCCCACCCTTCCTATGTCAGCTTTCAGTTCCCGCTTTCTTTTTCAACCTGAATACCGCAGATCTCTTCCAGAAGAGAGGTATCCAGACAGTCGGTCACATTATGCAGATTCGCTTCCTCAATCTTGCCCGCTTCCACAAAGACTTTGGCTACTTCCCACATTCCATGTCCGTATATATAGCCTTCCTGAGAGATTTTCTCTTTACTGATCAGATAACGGGTCTCCAGATCCTTTTTCACATACTCGTCGCTGTATTCCCGTCCGCATGCCGCGTAGTAATCTCTGGAGTAATTAAACATCAGTTCTTCATCAGCGCTCAGTTCTTCCAGCGCTTTCAGATACACCTCCAGAAAACCTTTCACAGTATCCCTGTCCTTCTCCATGCACGAAACGGTGGCAAGCATCGTATCCGGCACAACATAATCGGATTCCTCTGCAAAATCATAGATGCATACGTATCCTTCGTCTTCTGCATTCCATGCGTAAGGAGTCATCAGCGCCACCGCGTCTCCTTCTCCGGACTTGAACGCCTGATAATCCGCACCCGAATCCATATTGATAAAATTCACGTCATCCTGAGAAAGTCCGTATTTTTCCAGAAACTGAATCACCATAAGCTGCGACGACGTCGCCAGCTGGCCGATAAAATTCATACCTTTCAACGCATCCGCCGTAATCTCTTCGGAGGCCAGCGGACTGTCTTCCCTCACAAAGATACCGTTCCCTCCGGATGCCACATTTGTCTCATAAATACAGACCGCGTTACCGGTAGACATGGAGATCACTCCTGCCAGTCCGATGACCGCCACATCCAACTGGCCGGCCGCAAACGCCTCATTCATCGGCGCGCCTGTAGCAAACTCATACTGCTCCACATCCAGACCGGCGTCCGTAAAGTAGCCCTGTTCCAGCGCATATGCGACCGGAACGCTTCCGGCAAAGGGAAGTGTTCCTACCCGGATTGATCTTGTTTCCTGGCTGCCGCCGGTATCTTCTTCGCCGGATACCTCCGCATCGGCCGCATCACCTGTACCCCCGCCTGAAGGTTTGCTGCCGCAGGCTGTAAGCGACAAAACCATCACTGCTGCCATCATTAATGCAAATCTTTTTTTCATGTTTTTTACCTTCCTTTATCCTTTCTTTTCTATTTTCCGCCTCATCTGAGACCGGCAAATCTGTTATTCAAAACTCAGCGCCACTTTCATCACCGCCTCCGGATGACTTTTGATCAGATCAAACGCCTCCTGAATCTGCGTAAAGTGAAAGGTATGGCTTCTGAGCAGCTGCGGCTGGAACCACCCGTTTTCCATATTGTCCACCACGTGGCGGAAATGATGCAGGTTCAGCCTCGAACCGACAATACTCAGTTCTTTTCTTGTGATTTCCGACTGCCGGATTTCCACCGGATTTTGATTCAGGCTGATATTAACGACCGTACCGCCGAATGCGGCGATCTCCATCGCCTGTGTAAGCGACGTCTGATTTCCCACTGTGTCAACTACCACATCCGCTCCGTCTCCGCGATACTGACGCAGCGCCCACGAGACAGGATCCTCCTCTTCCGCCTGAATCGTAAAATCCGCGCCCATCCGCTTTGCACATTCCAGCCTCGCTTTCACAAGATCTGTCATCGCCACTGAGGCGCCCCGGCTGCGCGCTTCCTGCATGGCACAGATTCCGATCGGACCGGACCCAAGGATCATAACCTGATCCTCCTTCTTCACCTGCGCCCGATAATTAATCTGCACTCCGATGCTGTACGGCTCCGCCAGTCCCAGCAGAGTCTCATCCATATCTGTTTTATAAAACACATGAACATTCTGTTCCGGCGCCACCGCATACTGTGCGAATCCTCCGTCCCGATGCACGCCCATGGTCGCCAGACTCCGGCAGACATTCCTTTTCCCCCGGAGACAGGAATGACACTTGCCGCAGCTCGTCACCGGATCCACTGTCACGCGGTCTCCGGGACGGACTCTTTGCACCCCGTCTCCGACCGCTTCAACAATCCCGCCGAACTCGTGGCCCATGATGATCGGATACCTGGCAAACGGATGTATCCCCTGCGCAATTTCCAGATCCGAGCTGCAGATACCTGCAGATGTAACCCGAATCAGCACATCGTATGCGCCGGCGATCTCCGGCTTCGGCAGTTCCACGATCCGCGGTCCCTGCCTCCCTGTGACATATACCGCCTTCATCACCTGCATAAGTATCCTCCGTCCACCGGAATAATGGCTCCGTTTATGTAATCGGACCCGGCGCCGCTTAAGAATACCGCCAGCCCCTGCAGATCCTGCGGCATCCCCCAGCGGCCCGCCGGAATTCTGGACAGGAAATCCTGATAAACGGTCTCATCATGGATGATCGCTTCTGAGTTTCCCGCCGCGATATAACCCGGCGCGATCGCGTTCACCTGAATATGATATTTTCCCAGTTCGTTTGCAAAATTTTTCGTCAGTCCCGTCACTGCATGCTTGCTGGCTGCATACGCGACATTGTTGACGCCCCCTCGAAAAGAGATCATGGAAGCAATATTAATAATCTTGCCATGCTTTTGCCGAACCATGACGTCAATCACCTTTCTTGAAAAGAAATAAAGCGCGTCACAGTTAATCTCCATTACCCGCGTCCAGTCTTCCTCCTGACATTCCAGCAGCGGTTTCCGGACAATCGCGCCCGCATTATTAATCAGGATATCAATGGTCCCGGACAGCTCCAGAGCCCTTTCGACCACTCTCTGCTGATATTCCCGGTCCCGCAGGTCGCCCTGAATAAAGTCGATCCGCACACCGCAGTTTCCGGCGGCGCTTCGCAGTTCCTCCTGGTGGTGATCATCCAGACAGGGAATCAGCACATCCGCCCCCGCCTTCATCAGCGCATGTACGTATCCCATGCCGACTCCATTGTTCCCCCCTGTCACAATTGCCGTTTTTCCTTCCAGAGAAAAACATTTCATGGAAAATTCACTCATCTGTACCATTTCTGTTCTCCTTTTTACTTCATCTTTTCAAGTACCGTCCGTTCAATCCGGTCTGCACTGAGTCCCAGAAGTTCTCTTGCCCGATCCAGCGTATTTCCATGCGGATAGATCTCCGGAATTCCGACCGGATGCAACAGGCAGCTCCGCTCTTCCTGCGCGATACATTCTGCCGCCGCTCCGAACAGCCCTGCACAGATGTTATGTTCCTCTATCAGAAACAAGTGACGGCACCGCCCGGCAAAAGCCAGAAAACATTCTTTATCCAGTGGTTTCACACTGTACACATCAATAACCGCACAGCTTTTCCCGCTTTTCTGCCCGATCTGTTCCGCCGCTTCCAAAGCCGCATGCACCGCCGCGCCCATGGCAAACAGCGCCGCGTCCGTTCCGTCTCTCAATACATGCGCTTTCCCGATCTCAAAGGGTTCTTTGTCCGGATAGAGCGTCGGAAGCGGATTCCGATCCAGTCTCACATATACGCCTGACGGATACCGATAGACAACATCTGCTGTCTTTCCCGCTGATACCGGATCGGACGGTACAAGGATCACACTTCCCGGCATGCTTCTTAAAATGCCGACATCCTCCAGTGAAAAATGCGTGGAACCGGCCTGACCGGTACTGACGCCGCAGTGTGTTCCGATCATTTTCACATTCAGACCATTGTAAAACACATCGGTCCGCACCTGCTCGCAGGCACG
>Ga0137306_103064_pt1 | contig 12907 bp, 12 predicted proteins | sample Inofroosms_March_FD_97187 | JGI IMG/M metagenome (GOLD analysis project Ga0137306, IMG submission 97187) | Mouse cecal microbial communities from Vienna, Austria - N-Acetylneuraminic and N-Acetylglucosamine D2O microcosms_March | ecosystem: Host-associated > Mammals > Digestive system > Large... | reverse complement strand
CGAAGGCGGAAGACAGAGACAACAGACAGGCCTTCGGCACAGAGAAAAATCCAAATCAAAAAAAGGAGACTACATAGTATGGCTAAGAAAAAAGTAATCGTCGCATGCGGCGGCGCAGTGGCAACTTCTACAATCGCAGCGAACAAGGTGGTGGAGCTGGCAAAGGAAAACGGGATCGACATCGAGATCTGCCAGATCCGGATCTCGGAGATCGCGTCCAATCTGGATTCCAACACGGTGCTGATCGTGCCGACGTCCAGAGTGAAACGCGATTACGGAGTACCGCTGATCTCCGGCATGCCGTTTATCTCCGGCGTGAAGCTGGAAGAGACGAAGGCGGCGATCCTGAAAGTGCTGAAGGAAGCGCAGTGACAGGTACAGGGAACTGAAAACGGCATCTGCCCAGGCCGTGCGGAACCGGGCCGGAACAGGACGCGGACAGCCTGGAAGCGGTCCTCGCCGGAAGGCGCAGGAAATGCGCAGGAAGTCCGGTTCCCGGACAGTGAAACGGCAGATGCCTGATTAGGACGAGGAGAATCAACATGTTAAATGCAGCAGCATTTGTAATCAATTATGTAATCGACATGGGCGCATCAGTGATGCTTCCCATCGTCATTGCGATCATCAGTATCGCAATCGGAATCAAAGTGGGAAAGGCGGTCCGTTCCGGACTGATGATCGGCGTCGGCTTCGTGGGCATGGGGCTGATCGTGGACATGATGAATGCGGAAGTAGGACCGGCGGCACAGGCCATGTCCGAACGCTTCGGGCTGAGCTTAAGCGCCGTGGACGTGGGATGGCCGGGCATGAGCCCCATCACCTGGGCGTCGCCCATCGCTACCGTGGCGATCCCGGTGGCCATCGGCGTCAATATTCTGATGTTGCTTTTCAAACTGACCAAAACCGTCAACGTGGGTGTGTGGAACATCTGGCATATGACCTTTACAGGAGCGATCGCCTACGCAGTCACCGGCAATTTTGCCGTCGGTATTCTGGGCGTGGTCATTCACGCCGCCATCTCCTACAAACTGGGAGACCTGTGGGCACCGATTCTGTCTGATTATTTTGAACTGGACGGACTGACCTCCCCTCACGGCACTTCGGCATACATGGCGCCCTTTGCCTGCATGGTCGACTGGATCATCGACAGAATCCCGGGACTGAACAAGATCGACCTGACTGCGGACACTCTTCAGGAAAAGGTGGGCGTTCTGGCAGAGCCGGTGGTCATCGGCGGAATCCTCGGCACGGCAATCGGTTTTCTGGCAGGCTATGACGCACAGAGTGCGCTGCCTCTGGGAATCAAGATGTCCGCAGTCATGGTATTGATGCCGAAGATCGTCAAGTGCATCATGGATGGCCTGATGCCGCTGACTGAGCGGGCAAAGGAACTGATGAACGCAAAATTCAACGGCGCGGAGTTCTATATCGGCCTTGACCCGGCGATCCTTCTGGGCGACGCGACGGTGGTATCTGCGGGACTGATCTTTATTCCCCTGACCCTGCTTTTTGCCGTGATTCTTCCGGGCAACACGGTTCTGCCCTTCGGCGATCTGGCGACCATCGGCTTTTTTATCGCCATTGCCGTCGGCGTACACAAGGGAAATCTGTTCCGCAGCCTGATCTCCGGCAGCGTGATCATGATTGTGACGCTCTTAATCACGAACCAGACCGTGGCGTGGACCACACAGCTGGCCGTATCCACCGGAAGCGCCCAGGCCGGCAGCATTGTGGCCGCTATGGATCAGGGCGGATGCCCCATCGCCTATATCTTTACCAGTCTGTTCACCCGTGAAAATGTGTTCGGCCTGATTTTGGCGGCAGCCGTCTACGCGCTGTGCATGGTCTTCGCGGTCCTGCACTCCAGAAAGAGGGCGGCGGAACTGGAAGCGGACGAAGCGTAATTTAAAACAGCATCTGCCCGAGGGTCGCTCCGGAAGGGTTTTACGGAGCGAAGCGAGGGGCGGATGCGGAGCTTTAACAGGAGGTCCATATTATGAAAGCAGGCGTTGTACACGCAAAAAACGACATTCGTTTTGAAGATACAGAAAAACCGGCAGCCGTGCCGGGAAAGGTGCTGGTCAAGGTAAAATACACCGGGATCTGCGGATCGGACGTGCCCCGGGTCAACGGCGACGCGTGCCACTATTTCCCCAATATTCTGGGACATGAGTTCTCCGGCGTAGTGGAGGAAATCGGGGAAGGCGTCACATCCGTAAAGCCGGGGGACCGGGTAGCCGGAATTCCGCTGGTCCCCTGTATGAAATGCGAAGACTGTCAGAAAGGCAATTATTCTTTATGCAGGCATTACAGCTTTATCGGTTCCCGGGAATTCGGAAGCTTTGCAGAATATGTACTGGTACCGGAGAAAAATGTATGCAAATTCTCCGAGGAAGTCAGCTTTGAGCAGGGTGCCCTGTTTGAGCCGGCCACGGTTGCGCTCCACGGCCTGGAGCGGCTGAATTACCGGGGAGGCGGCACGGTGGCGATCCTGGGCGGCGGTACCATCGGCATGTTCGTCATGCAGTGGGCGAAGATCTACGGCGCCCGGAAGGTGGTGGTCTTTGATATTGCCAGAGAGCGTCTGGAGCTTGGCAGAAGGCTGGGTGCGGACGGCGGCATCAACACGCTGGATGCGGACTTCATGGATCAGGCCATGGCCATGACGGACGGCAGAGGCTTTGATTACGTCTACGAGACCGCCGGCAATGTCATCACCATGAAAATGGCATTTCGATTGGCGGCGAATAAAGCCCAGGTCTGCTTTGTGGGAACGCCGACGAAAGAACTCTCCTTCTCCGTGGAGGACTGGGAAAATATCAACCGGAAGGAATTTACGCTGACCGGCTCCTGGATGAGCTACAGCGTGCCGTTCCCGGGACATGAATGGTCCGCGGCGGCCCATTATTTTGAGACCGGAGAACTGAAGATGGATGAATCCTTTATTTTCAAAAAAATGCCCTTAAAGGATATTGCGGAGGCGTTCGAACTGTACAAGACGCCGGGCGCGGTCAAAGGAAAGATTTTGATTGATTCGGAATTTCAATAAAAATGGAGACAGCGATATGAGTATAAGAAAAAATCCCATGCAGGTCATGATGGACCGCAGGCGGGCAGGCGAGAAGATCGGAATTCCGTCCTACTGCACCGCCAACGAGCTGGTCATCGAGGAAATCCTGCTTCGTGCAAAAGAGACAAATATACCAACACTGATAGAAGCAACTGCCAACCAGGTCAATCAGTTCGGCGGATACACCGGTATGAAGCCGGCGGACTACTGCCGCTTTGTCCTTGACCTGGCGAAGAAGACCGGCTGCCCGGAAGAGCTGATCATCCTGGCCGGCGACCATCTGGGGCCGCTGACCTGGCAGCATCTGCCGGAAGCGGAAGCCATGGCGAACGCGGAGGAACTGGTCTACCAGTACACCCGCGCCAGATTTACGAAGATCCATCTGGACACCAGCATGAAGGTGGCGGACGATCCGGACGGGCTTCTGTCCACGGAAACCATCGCAAGGCGCGGTGTTCGGCTCTATCAGGTATGCATGAGAGCCTATGAGGATCTGTTAAAGGAAAAACCCGACGCCGTGCGTCCGGTATTTATCATCGGATCGGAGGTCCCGATCCCGGGCGGCGCGCAGGAGGCGGAAGAGGGACTGACCGTCACCAGCCCGGAAGCGTTTGAGGATACGGTCAACACCTATAAGAGGATGTTCCGGGAAGCCGGAGCGGAAGACGGCTGGAACGACGTGATCGCAGTGGTCGTACAGCCAGGCGTGGAGTTCGGCGACGATCAGGTCTTCCTGTATGACAGCGGGGCGGCACAGGCGCTGACCGCAAAGTTAAAGGAATATCCGGAAGTGGTGTTTGAGGGCCATTCCACGGATTACCAGAGCGCCGAGAGCCTAAGAGACATGGTTTTGGACGGCATCTGTATCCTGAAGGTGGGACCGTCTCTGACCTATGCCATGAGAGAAGCCGTCTTTGCCCTCAGCATGATGGAGAAGGAGCTGGTTCCGGCGGAGGAACAGGCTTACGTGATCGAGACGCTGGAGCACGTGATGACGGACGAGCCGGCCAACTGGCAGAAGCATTACCACGGCAGTCTCAAAGAACTGGCCCTTGCCAGAAAGTACAGCTTTTCCGACCGCGCCCGCTATTATATGGGGGAAGAGAAGGTCACGGCGGCCATCGGGAAATTGTTCGGCAACCTGAGAAAGTACGCGATCCCCATGAACATGCTTCATCAGTACATGCCGCTGCAGTTTGATAAAGTCCGTACAGGGACTTTGCAGATGGACCCCAAAGGGCTGGTGCTTGATGCGGTCCTCCAGTTCCTGTATGATTACGAATATGCGGCCGGATACGATACGGATGCCCGGATCATGAGGGCTTCCGCCGGAAAGCAGGTGTCCTGATATGGCATTGGTGACGAGCAGGGAGCTTTTGCTGGACGCGCAGAAAAACGGCTATGCCGTAGGCGCGTTCAATGTGGAAAATATGGAGATGGTGCAGGCGGTAGTGGCAGCAGCTGAGGAGCGGAAAGCCCCGGTCATCCTGCAGACGACGCCGGGAACTCTGAACTACGCAGACGCAGATTATTTCTATGCCAATGTGAAGACGGCGGCGGAGAAGGCAAAAATTCCGGTGGTGCTGCATCTGGATCACGGCGATTCCTTTGAACTGGCGATGAAGGCGTTTCGGGCGGGATATACCTCCATCATGATTGACGGCTCCAGACTGCTCTTTGAAGAAAATGTCGCGGTCAGCAGGCAGACTGCGGACGCCTGCCATGCAGCCGGGATACCGGTGGAGGCGGAACTTGGCAAAGTGGGCGGCAAGGAAGACGGCCTTGTGGTCACCGGAGACAGCCCCTATACGGATCCGAGGGAAGCGGGAGTGTTCGTGGAGCGGACTGGTGTGGACGCTCTGGCGGTGGGAATCGGAACGGCTCATGGATTTTACAAAGGGGAGCCCCATGTGGACCTGGAACGCTTAAGTGAGATCCGGGCGGCCGTGGACATTCCGCTGGTGCTGCACGGGACTTCCGGGGTGCCGGACGAGACGGTGGCGGAGGCGGTAAAGCGGGGAATCTGTAAAGTGAACTACGCCACCGAGCTTCGGGCGGCGTTCAGCGAGGGCGTGAAAGAAGTGATGAAGGCGGACCCCGCCGTCTACGATCCGAAGAAATACAACAAGGCGGGACGGGAAAAGGTAAAACAGCTGGTGATGAAACGGATCGACAACCTGGGAAGCGCGGGACGCGCATAAAAAATGGAAAAATTCTCCGGCAGCCGGGCAGAGATTTCGGGCACGGCCGGGAGAATGACAATGATAGAGGATAAGGAGGCAGCAGATGATCTGGGAAGAACTGAATCAGGCGTTGATCGTTACCGGAATGGAAGCGTCGGATTATAAAGATGTGATGAAGAACCTGGGTTCGGTCGTCATAAAGGAAGGGTATGCGAAGGAGTCCTATGTGGATGCGCTGATCGCCCGGGAGGAAGAATATCCCACCGGTCTTGACGTGGACGGCATGGGGGGTGCGATCCCTCATACGAGCGTGGAGCATGTGAAGAAAGCAGGTATTGCCATCGCCGCGCTGAAACAACCGGTCACCTTCACGCAGATGGGGACCGACGACGAGACGGTGGAGGTAAGCCTGGTATTCATGCTGGCGGTGGTGGACCCCAACGCCCATATTGACAAGCTTCAGCGGATCGTGGAGATGATCCAGGACAAAGAAATGCTCGGGAAACTGATGAAGGCGGACGCGCCGGAAGAGATGATCCGGATGATCCGAGAAAAGGAAGAGACACTGTAAAAAAGAGAAGAAGGCTTTTCGGAGTGCGGAAGATGCTCCGGAAAGCCTTTTTGCTGATTGAGAGACCTTGAGAAAACTTCATCTTGACCTGGAGTCCGCTCCAGATGTTACAATCAGAGGGAATAAACTAAGAGTGAGGTACAGGTCATGGAATACAGAACGAACAGAAAGACAGGGGACCGTATCAGCGTAATCGGTCTTGGCACCAGTTACATATGCGAAGCATCGGAAAAAGAAGCGGTAGAAGCGCTGCTGTTGGCCCATGAAAACGGAATCAATTATGCAGATCTGGCCACTGCCGGTGCGAAGACATTTGCCTATTACGGCACGGCATTTGCGGGGCTGAGAAAGGAGATGTACTATCAGCTCCACTTCGGCGCTGATTATGAGACCGGAGAATACGGCTGGACCACGGAGCTGGAGCAGGTGAAACGTCAGGTGGACCGGATGTTTGCCGATCTGAAGACGGACTATGCAGACTATGGTTTCATACACTGTCTGGACGGGGCTTCCGACTGGCAGGCATATCAGGATAACGGCGTGCTGGAATACCTTCTGGAGATGAAAAAGCAGGGGGTGGTCCGACATATCGGCCTGTCCACCCATACGCCGGAGCTTGCCCACAGGGTACTGGATACGGGGATCGTGGAACAGCTCATGTTCTCCATCAATCCGGGCTATGATTATCGGCACGGAGAATATGCCAACGGCAGCACGGACGAACGAATGCGGCTCTACCGCCGGTGCGAGTCGGAAGGGATCGGGATCTCTGTTATGAAACCTTTTTCCGGAGGACAGCTTCTGGATGCCAGAACGTCGCCTTTCGGGAAGGCCCTCACCAGATATCAGTGCATCCAGTACGCCCTTGACCGGCCTGGCGTTCTGACTGTCCTGCCCGGAATCCGGGGTACGGAAGATGTGAAAGCGCTTCTGGGATTTTTCGAGGCGTCAAAAGAAGAAAGAGATTATGAGATCCTTGGCACGTTTACCCCTCAGGATGCAGTGGGGAACTGCGTGTACTGCAATCACTGCCATCCCTGTCCTTCCGGACTGCAGATTGGGCTGATCAACAAATACTACGATCTGGCGGCGGCAGGGGACGCTATGGTCGCCGATCATTATGAGAAGCTGAAGAAGCATGCGTCTGACTGCAACGGCTGCGGCCACTGCGACGAGCGCTGTCCGTTCCGTGTGAGGCAGTCAGAACGGATGCAGAAGGTTGCGGAATATTTTGGAAAATAAATTATGAATGATTGAAAAAAACGCTGTTTTCTGCTATGTTTTATCTGTAAATATCCGGTGATCAAAGATTTTTATCTGCTGACAGGGAAAAGGAGGAGTTGTACGGGTTTTTCCATGAGAACGGAAGCTCTCCCGGATGAAGAAAAAATCAGGAGTGGAATGAAATGGAAGGATATGGGGAGATTACAGGCAGGAAAGTGATCCTCCGGGCGGAAAAAACAGAGGACAGGGAGATGCTGCTTGGACTGATCCGGGATCCGGAGATTGTGAAAGTGACAAAAGGTTATCAAAGTCTGGTTCCTGCTGTGCATTCGGTAGATCGTTCCGGTTTTCTGCCGGCTTCTGCCGGCAGCCTTCGCAGGATCATTGCAGTTCGGGAAGATCCGGAAACAGGGATCGGGATTATCATGTTGTCTGATATAGATACAGAAAGCAGAACGGCACAGATTCAGATCAAGCTTTTGAAAACCGCCCGGAGAAGAGGATACGGGCGGGATGCAGTGGATACGCTGGTCTCGTATGCGTTTCAGGAGCTTGGGCTAAACTGCATCTGTTCCAATATCCTGGAAAGCAATACGGCATCCCGTCGGTTGTTTGAAGCCTGCGGTTTTCGGCAGGAAGGTGTACAAGAGAGCAGAGCGGATCAAAAGGGACATTGCCGGAGCGTGTGTTCCTATGTAAAAAGGATGGCTGACAGCAGAGACGGGCGTTGACAGTGAACGCCCGCCTTTTTACATCGATGCACACGGACGTCCGGATTTCGGACCGGAGTCTTTTCCACTTTCTGCTTTCGAAACCGAAAGACGGTGCACAGTCACATAAAAAGCGCTCATGACACAGACGGCACTGAACAGCCAGGCGGTGGTCTCGGCGAAGAACAGGCCGTATTCCCCCACGATCCGGGGTAGGAAGAGGGCCACGGACACGCGCCCCACGCATTCCAGAAGGCCCGCAATCATGGGGATGATGGTATTTCCCATGCCCTGGATGGCGGAGCGGTAGACGTGCAGGGCATAGAGGATGATCAGCGTCACGCTCATAATGGTCAGGTACTGATAGGCCAGCTCCAGCACCGCAGGGGCGTCGGCGTCGGAGGATGAGATAAACATCATCAGCAGATACCTGCCGAACAGCACCATTCCCACAGAGATGGTTACGGCAAACAGGGCGGCAAGCTTCATGGCGCTGCGGATGCCGCTCCGGATCCGGGGCAGATTGCGTGCCCCGAAGTTCTGGCCCGTGTAGGTGGCGGTGGCAAAGCCAAAGGAGATGGCGGAGCTCTCCAGCAGTCCGTACAGCTTGTTGGTGGCGGTAAAGCCGGCGATAAACAGGGAGCCGAAGCCGTTGATGACAAACTGCAGGATAATGCCGCCGAACACGATGGCCACATGGGAGAGGGCCAGAGGGATCCCGAGCTTTAACAGTTTCAGGATGACCGGGAAATCCAAAGCCCAGTCTTCCTTCCCAAGCTTTGCCGCAGGTATTTTTCCGATCATCCGCAGGCAGTAGAGAAATGCCAGAAGCTGGGAAAGGATGGTGGCGACGGCGGCGCCTGTGATCCCCCAGTGAAATCCCATGACAAGCAGGAGATCCAGCCCGATGTTTACCGCGGCGGCGATGATCATGGCGATCAGGGGCGTCTTCCCGTCTCCGAAGGAGCGCAGCACGGCGGAAGCCATATTGTAGGCCATCACGATCAGCGTTCCGGCATACATGACGACCACATAGGAGAGGGCGCCTGCAAAAATATCTTCCGGCGTCTTCAAAAGCCGCAGGAGCGGAGACGCCAGAAACGGAAAGGCCGCGGAGACCAGGGTTCCCATCGTCAGACACAGAAGTGTGGACATTGCGATGGATTTTTTGACAGCCTTTTCATTTCCCTCGCCGATATTCTGGGTAATCAGGACGGCAAAGCCCTGAGTCAGTACCTGTACGGACCAAAGTACAAGCCAGTAGATCCAGTCGGTGGCTCCAAGGGACGCCAGGGCGTCAAGCCCGACTCCCTGTCCCACGATGACCGTATCGGTAATCATATAGATCTGCTGTCCCAGATTTCCGATCATCAGGGGCAGCGCAAAGAAAAAAATCAGTTTTGCAGGGTTTCCGTGAGTCATGTCTTTTACTCTGCTCATTATTTACCTCCTCATCCGGGTGTCGCCGGCCGTTTGACATTTTCCATTGAAATGATATAATCATAATATCAAAAATACGATTTGTATATAAAAATAGTCCTGTTTTTTATAAAAATAGTTTCAAAAGGAGTGGGATGTTATGCAGGTCAGAACGATTAAAACAGATGAACATCTGCGGGAGCTGATTGATTATAAGGATCTTTCTTTTCCAATTGATATTTGTACGGATGATTACAGTACTTTTCTGGACCATACCATGAATTGCCACTGGCATAATTCTTTTGAATTCGGGACCATGGTGGAAGGGCGGCTGGATTTTTATACCGGCGAGACATGCCTGAGAATGGAAAAGGGAGACAGTGTCTTTGTGAACGCCAATGTCCTTCACATGGCAAGACAGGTGGATCCCGGAGAAAATACGGTGATGGTGGGCGTGGTGTTTCCGCCGTCTTTGTTTCCCGGCGGGGGCGTATTCCAGAAATATTTCCAGCCGGTTCTGAAGATGCCGCTTCAGGGCTTTTGTGTGAAGGCGGACAGTCCCGTCGGCAGAAATATGGAACGGACGCTTGCGGAGCTCTGCGGGCTGCGGGATGAGGAAGCCGGTTATGAGCTTCGGTGCTTAAGCCTGATCAGCCGGCTGTGGCTTGACACGCTGGAGTACCTTTCCGGGGAGAATCACGACTTTGTCATGGGGGAAACAGGGCGGCGCCACGGGGACGTGGTGAAGCAGATGATTTCCTACATACAGGAGCATTATGCGGAGCCTGTTGCCATCCGGGATTTGACGGAGCATGCGCATATAAGCCGCAGTGAATGCTTCCGGTCCTTTCACCGCTACACGGGAAAGAAACCCATGGAGTACATCAATGAATACCGCCTGATCCAGGCGGCGGATCTTCTGAAGGAGACCAGCCTGTCGGTCTCCGAGATCGGAAGCGCCTGCGGATTCGGGAGCTCCAGCTATTTCGGGAAGCTTTTTAAGGAGAAATACGGGGTATCGCCGCTGGGGTATCGGCAGGGATCAGCCTGCGCGGTCTTGCCGGAAACAGGCGATGTGTACTGATCGAAGCGGTGGTGTAACAAAGGATGAAAACAGAAAGGAGTTCCGCATTGATTGAGATAAGAAACGAAAAAGAAGAAGATTACCGAATCGTGGAAAAGATCATGAGGAAAGTTTTTTATAACCTGTATATTCCAGGATGCGCCGAGCATTATCTGGTGCACCATATGCGCGGGCACGAGAATTTTATACCGGAGCTGGATTTTGTCCTGGAGCGGAACGGTCAGGTGATTGGAAATATCATGTATACCAAAGCCAGACTGGTGGACGAAGCCGGTACGGAAAAGGAGATTCTCACCTTTGGGCCTGTCTGCATTCTGCCGGAATATCAGAGAATGGGTTATGGAAAGAAGCTGATGGAGCATTCCTTTGCACAGGCCGCGCAGTTGGGGTACGACGTGATCGTTATCTTCGGAAGCCCCGCCAATTATGTGGGGTGTGGATTCCGAAGCTGCAGAAAATATCAGATCAGCGCCGAAGACGGACGGTATCCGGCGGCCATGATGGTGAAGGAACTCTGCCCGCATGCGCTGGACGGAAGAAAGTGGGTGTATCATGGCAGCCCTGTAATGGAATTTTCGGAAGAAGAGGCGCAGCGTTATGATGATATGCTGGAACCGATGAAAAAGGAACATCGGTCCAGTCAGGAAGAATTTTATATTATGAGCCACGCTTTTCTTGACTGATCGGGAAGCAAAATACAATTTTAATTATGGACATATTTTATAAAGAAGAATTCATGAGATAAAGCCAAAGCGTTTTATACTGCCAAACAGGATATGAAATGACTGTGGCCGGAAAAATCTGGTTCAAAAAATCTGGTTCAAAAAAATTAGTAGATGCAGTAAATGCAGCATGCTATAATATAAAAAATGTATTTTTAAGATTACTTAGGTGACAGAATGAACAATAATGTACGAAAAGCATATGTTATTTTTAATTTTCTTTTATATTTGCCGGTAATATTCCTGTTACTGGCCGGAATTACCGGCAGAGATTATTCCAGAAACCAGAGGAGAAACGGGTATCTGATCGGCGCCAGCTATATGACAATGAACAATGAGTTTTATAAGATTCTCAATGAAGAGATCAGCAGCCGCGCGGAACTGGAGCAGGACCAGATGATTCTGCGGGACCCGGCGCTTGACGCCGATCGGCAGATTGAACAGATTGACGCCATGATTCAGATGGGGATCGATGTGCTGGTAGTGACCCCGGTGGACTGGAAAAGCCTGTCCGATATCTTACAAAAAGCGAAAGAACAGGGAATTTTTATTGTGGTAGTGGATTCCAATCTGGAGGACGAAAGCCTTGCGGACTGTACGATCACTTCCGATAACTACAATGCGGGCCGTATGGTTGGAGAATATTTTCTGAAGGAAAATGAAACCGCGGAACTGGTCGTTATGACTCACGATGCGGCAAAGTCAGGGCAGGACCGGGTTCAGGGATTTCTGGACGTGGTAGAGCAAAGGGAAGGAATTCATATTGTGGAAAAGATCAACTGCGACGGACAGCTGGAGATTGCCATGCCGAGGATGCAGCGCATCATAGAGGAGGGAGCGGTGTTTGACAGTGTGTTCTGCCTGAATGATCTGGCAGGAGTAGGGGTGGTTGCCGCTCTGGATGACGGCGGGATGCTGGACCGTGTAAATGTATACGGAATCGATGCCTCTCCTGACGCCAAGGCCCTGATCAAAGAAGGAATGATGTCGGCGTCCGCGGCGCAGTTTCCTTCCCGGATCGGCCGGAAGGCGGCGGATGTGATTTATCAGCTTCTGGAAGGCGGGACGGTGGACAAAAGCGTCCTGGTTCCGGTGGAGCTGGTGACCGGAGAAAATGTAGAACAGTACCGTATCGACAGATGGCAGTAAGTGAGGCGTCGGCTTATGGAGCGGAGACAGTTACCCAATTATGTATTATGTACCATGAAAAATCTGAATATGCTTATTATCCTGTATCTGGCCGGTGTGACGGCATACAGCCTGTCCGGTTATATACAGGAATGTTCAGCCATGGATTTCCTGATCCGGGCAAAGCGCATTCCGCTGGCTCCATGGAAGATTCCGGTGCTGGCAGTCGGGCTGTACATTTGCCTGGTTATGCTTCTTTCCATTCGCTGCAGGAATCATCTTCATTTTTTCATCAAGACGGCGGCGGAACTGGGCGTGGCATTTTTCTTAAGCAGCGCGCTGAATTTCAGCTATACGGGAATTGTGCTTTTGATCATTGCGGATACCATGGGTTACTTTTCGGATATGAAGCAGAGGCTTATGCTTTTGACCCTGATCTGCGCTGCGTATATGCTGCTGGATTATGACCTGCTTTCGGTGAGATATTCCATTATTTCCATAGAGGTATGCTGGGAATATTTCCAAAAGGATGCCCGCTCTTTTCTGCTGGGGATTCGGAATGTACTGAATTCCCTGAATACGCTGGCCTTTATTATATACGCAATTGTGCTCATCCTGGTGGAGGCTTATGAAAAGGAGCGGGTTCAGGGGCTGAATGAGAGACTGAATACGGCCAACAGAGAACTGAGAGAAGCCAATCAGAAACTGGAAGAATATGCACGGGAATCGGAAAAGGCGGCGGAGACAAGAGAACGGAACCGGCTGGCCAGGGAGATTCATGATACGCTGGGACATT
>Ga0137306_103063_pt1 | contig 12907 bp, 17 predicted proteins | sample Inofroosms_March_FD_97187 | JGI IMG/M metagenome (GOLD analysis project Ga0137306, IMG submission 97187) | Mouse cecal microbial communities from Vienna, Austria - N-Acetylneuraminic and N-Acetylglucosamine D2O microcosms_March | ecosystem: Host-associated > Mammals > Digestive system > Large... | reverse complement strand
GATCCGTCCGATGAGGGCGGGGAAGAAGGGGGAGTTGGGTAGCTATGGACGCCAAAAAGCAACGCAGACAGTATCCGGTCCTTGGAGACCTTGGCGCAAGACAGAAGGAGTATATCCCGTGGGATGTGCTGGCCCCTCACGAATCCAGGGTTATCCGAAATCACGCTCAAACACTGGAGCAGCTTGCCGCAAGAGGGGGCCTTGGCTGGGTCGAGATAGTCTGGATTCTCCTGGACAAACGATGGGGCGGGCCGCCTAATCCGCCAGAGGATGTAGCGAGAAGAGCTGTACTGAAATATGTTGCCGCCTGGGAGGCGGAACAGGATAAGGGGGACGAATAGCCTGTGAACACAGAAGAGAAGATTTGGAGTTACCTGAAAGGGCAGGGCCTCACCGACGCTGGCACCGCCGGTCTGATGGGCAATCTCTATGCCGAGAGCGGTCTGAGGGCAAACAACCTTCAGAACAGCTATGAGGGCAAGCTGGGCATGGCTGATGCCGAGTACACCGAGTTGGTAGACAATGGCGGCTACACCAACTTCGCCCGGGACAGCGCGGGTTATGGCCTGTGCCAGTGGACCTACTGGAGCCGGAAGGAGGCTCTGCTGGCCTATGCGAAGGCCGCCGGAAAGAGTATCGGAGACCTGGAGATGCAGCTTGACTTCCTGATGAAGGAGCTGTCTACCGGCTACATGGTGGTGCTGACCACTCTGAAAACGGCCACTTCCGTTCGGGCCGCCTCCGATGCTGTCATGCTACAGTTTGAGCGCCCGGCAGATCAGAGTGAAACGGCCAAGGCCCGCCGGGCCAGCTACGGCCAGAAGTATTTTGACAAATTTGCTGGAAAGGGGAGCCAGACCGTGAACTTTGTTCCAAGGCTGACCCGGCCCGAGGCCGGAAACAAGTATTACATCACGAAGGCCGCCGGAGGGTACTCCGACGCCGTGAAGGGTAGCCCCACCGATTCAGCTTGCAACGTGCTGGCGAATTGCGTGGGGTACGCCTATGGCCGGTTTAATGAGATCATTGGGGAAGGTGCCTGTAAGCACCTGAGACCCGTGAACGCTGAGAATTTCATCCAGTATAAGGGCACCCTGGAGGTCGGCGTGGAGCCCAGGCTGGGGGCCTGTATGGTCTGGCAGAAGGGGTCTACCCTGAAAGGGTCCGACGGCGCGGGCCACGTCGCTATTGTGGAGAAAATCATCAGCGCGACAGAGATCGTCACGTCCGAGAGTGGCTGGAAGGCGAAGAAGCCGTTTTGGACTCAGACCCGCAAAAAGGGGGCAAACGGGAATTGGGGCCAGGGAAGTGGCTATAAATTCCTGGGCTTTATCTATAACCCTGCCGCCTGTTGCCAGGGAACGGCCCCCTCTGGAGGAACTGCGGCTACAACCACAAAGCCGGCCGCCACCACGGAAAAGAAGGCAAAGGGAGCGGCGAAGTCCTTCAGCAAAGCCCTAGCAGGGACCTACACCGTCACCGCTCCCAGCGGCCTCCACATCCGCGATGGGGCTGGAACCGGAGAAAAAAGTCTCGCTCTTCTCCCTAAAGGGACGAAGGTGCGAAACTACGGCTACTACACGCAGATCGGGAACGTGAAGTGGCTGTATATCCAGGTGCTTTACAAGGGTGTTACCTACACCGGATTCTCCAGCTCCGAGTGGCTGAAGAAACAGTGAGCGCTGTCAAGTGTTCGGTGTGTGGCCGGGAAATTCCCATTGTGCGACCATGCGCCTATAACCGCAGGGGGCTCTACACCTGCGATGACTGTTGCGAGGTATGCTTCAATAGTGAACCGTTCCCGTGTAGGGATCACGACAATAGACGGGCGGATATGTCCGCCAATAACTGAGGAGGAATTTTATGGATACCATTGTTCAGTACATTCCTGTTGTTATCTCCATCATCCTGTTCCTGGTGCTGGTGCTCATGGTAGTCACCAACATCGTCACCGAGGTCCTGAAGGGCTTGGTGTGGCAGAAGCTCCCCACCAACATCCTGGCCTTCCTGGTGGCGATGACCGTCACCCTGCTGGCCTTCTTCGCGGTCTGCCAGATCATGGGCATCCGCGTCGTCTGGTATATGATTGTAGGCGCGGTGGTCCTGGGAATCTTCGTTGCCTATGCGGCGATGTATGGCTTCGACAAATTTAAGCAGACCATTGAGCAGATCAAAACCGTCAAGCTGAACAGGAAATGAGACAGCGCCCCCGGCCTATGCGGTCGGGGGCGCTTTTTGCGTTCTGGAGGAAGATCATCCAGCGGAATGTCCGGCGGACAGTCCGTGGAAAATCCAGTTGACATTCCACCGGATAAAGGCTATAATGAGAATAGAAAAGGACACCGCCCGGTAGCCGGTCGGTCCCCTTGTCAATTACTTAAAGAAGTAACCGCGCTCTGTGGCAGGAGGGGCGGTTACTTCTTTTTACCCTGGATGAACAGGCCGCAAATGCCAATGATGACCAGGCAGAGTTGCAGGACCTCAGATGTACTCATTGGGCAGCCCCCCTTTCGTAAGATCAGGGAGCGAAGTCGCCCCCTGTCAAGGGGACCTCACGGACTACCGTTTGCTGGCGGTGCTGTTCCTAGAATACCACACACACGCCTAAAAGGCAAGCACCACGGCGGAATTACCGTTTGTCAATATAGCTCCTCCATCCTGGAGAAATCCAGGTGGGGGAGCTCTTTTTTTATGCCTTGAAACCGGCTGAATTGTTCACCGTTTAGATAAAGCAGATAAAAAAATTTTAGAAATTTAACCAAAAGGTTTGACAATTACCGTTTGGTAAGTTATAATATAAGCATGGGAACGGAATTACCGAAAGGCAAGTCCAGGACCACCCCAGCCCCCGGGAGGGGGCCGGGGATCACAACCGGGCAGGAGGTTGAAAAGCCAATGGAGGAACACAGCATGACCGCTATCGAGGCCGCGAGACTCATTGATTGGCTGATCGCCAACGGGCACTCTGAGAAGGAAGCTACCGAGTGCATCAAGTTCATCGCAACCGGAATCCAGCAGACCACGACCCAGCAGACTGGTGAAAGCCAGTAAAAAATTAGGCCCCCTCCACCGCCTACCAAGCAAGAAGGGGACCTAACCCAAATAGGGGCAGAGGGAACCTGCCTTCCCTCTTGCCCCTCCAGGGTATCACAGAGGCAGGGAAAAGTCAAGGAGGTAGCCACATGGAGACTTACACCATCTACGCAGACCGGATCGAGGAAGTGAAAAAGCAGCTCGACAAGCTGGCTAAGAAGGCCGCCCGTTACTCCGTTCCCTTCGCTTACTCCATCGGTGAAGAGCATCCTGAGACCGTCCAGGTCCGGGACGTTGACCCGGTGACTCAGACCATCTACACGGTGAACACCTTCACCGTCGCCGCCGTCGATGTCAACATCGAGTGTGACGGCTTCATCAAGGCCAACGGCTGGTCCATCCGGGCCAGAGTGGAACACGGCCAGGGCGGCAACATCGTGACGGGGATCGGTCCGAAGCCTGTCAACCCCGATTGGTACAAAGCCCCCGCCCATTGTGAGCATTGTAAGACCAACCGCTTCCGCTCAATCACCTATTTCTGTGAGAACGAGTCCGGCGCGATCCGGCAGGTCGGACGTACTTGCCTCCATGACTATACAGGCATTTCTCCCGCAACCGCCGCGATGTGGGCCGAGGTCCGGGATATTCTCTGCTCCGATATGGATTGCACCACTCGGGAATGGGTGGAACAGGGGCACAGCCAGATGTATTCGACGGAAATGATCTTGGCCCATGCTTGCGACTCCATCCGTGAACGCGGATACGTCAAGAGCTCCGACCCCGGAAGCACACGGGATCAGGTAGCTGAGAAGATCGCCAATTACGCTGAACCGACGGCTGAAGCCCTGGAGGAAGCCAAGAGCATCATGGCATGGATCACCAGTCTCGACGCGGTGCTCCGCAAGGAAGATGAGGACCGGAAGGCCGCCTGGGCCAAGGCAAAGGAACGAGCAATCGCTGACGGCTACACTGAAGAGGGGTTCGATGACTATACGTCATATGTGAGCTCCAAGTATATTTGCTCCTCCGACTATGCCAGCAAGGTCGGAGACCTGGAGCGGAACTGCATCCCCCTTGCCCTCTCTGGATACGCAAAAATCAAGCACATCGGCAGACTGGCCTATATGCCAATCGCCTACAAGCGCCACCTGGAGAAGAAAGCCCGCGATGAAAAGCGGGAGACCGAGAGGCTGGAGGCCGCCGCCGCTTCCTCCTATGTCGGAGATGTTGGACAGCGGATCACCGTTAAAATGGCGACGGCCAACCTGGTGACATCCTGGGAGAGCACCTATGGCATGACCTTCCTCTATAAGTTCACCGATGAGCAGGGAAACATCTACATCTGGTACGCTTCCCGTGGAATCGAGACCCGCGATGGAATGACCCTGAAAGCCACCGTCAAGAGCCACAACGAGCGCGACGGTGTTAAGCAAACGGTAATAACCCGGTGCAAGGCTGCCTGATATGGCGGCCACAGAAAGGAGAGCAACCATGAAAACTATCAAGCTGCAAGGAATCAGCGCCCCTCAACCCGCTATCGAGGCTAAGGACCTCAAACCCGGCATGACGCGGCTCTACAATTTCGGGGAGACCAGCGAGATCGTCAGCGTCACCCCTTCCAAGACTGGCAAGAGCGTCACTGTCACCGTCCTGGAGAACGGCAAGGAGTTCACCCACCGGATGAACGCCGGGACGCTGGTGGCCGTCATCCAGGACGGGGCCAAGGTTGCCGCCCCGAAAAAGTCCGAGGAGATCAAAACCAAAATTGACGCCATCAGCTCCGAGTACGATGAGACCATCCAGCGGATGGTATACCAGAACCCGGACCGGAAAACTGCTGAGGATCACGACAGACTGTGGGCTGAGTTCTGGCGGCAGTACGGGTCGGAGTGGACGGACCGGATCAAGCGCCTGGAGAGCGACTTCAACCGGGAGCTGAACCGGGAGCTGGAGGTGGGCGACGGTGTGACCATGCACCTCTGGAGCGACGCACACGCCTGTACCATCATCTCCAGGACGGACAAAACGCTGACCATCCAGCGGGACAAGGCGATCCGCGACCCGAGCTTCAAGCCTCAATGGGTGCCCGGCGGCTTCTCTGCCATCTGCACCAACAGCGAGGAGCAGTCCTGGACCTATGAGCGGGACCCGGCCGGGGAGATCATCCGTTGCCGGTGGTCCGAGAAAAACGGCTGCTGGCAGTCCGGCTCAGACGGCTCCATCAGGATCAGCCGGGGCCGGCATGAGCACTATGACTACAACTTTTAGGGGGGCGGCGATGACACCGGAGCAAATCGGGGATGCGGTGGTAGCTCTTGCTATTATCTCAGGGTACTTGCTGATCCTGGGCGTCGGCTGCCTGATTGCCGACTTCGTGTTCCCGCACATCCCGTTCATTGAGAGGTATCTGGAAAGCCTTCCCGATTGGGACGATGAGGAGGACTGCTGACTATGTTTGTGGTCTACTACAAGGCCGCCGGGAAGCCTATCCGCTACTTCCACCCGGACGGGATGCAAAAGACCATCAAGACCGCCTGGGCCTTCCCCGAGACCGTCCGGGCAAAAGCGGAGGCCGCCGGTCTGAAGTTGCGATCCATTGAGGCAAGCCCCATGGCGGAGGCCATGTATCCGCAGGGGTGCCAGAAGAACAAAATCCGCTGGTAGGAGGTGCCTATGGGAAAGTACATTCCGCCTGAGCGTATGACAGAGGCTCAGATCAGAGAAGAGGTCAACCGGGAGTTCCGGCGCTGGAACGAGCTGGCCGCCGGAGGCTGCCGCGATCCTCATTGGCCGGACGGCTACAACATGAACCTGGTCCGCAATCACATCATTTACTGGTACTCGCTCCTGAGAGAGAAGATGTCTGCACCGGTCCAGCTCTCCCTCTTCGCAGCTTGTGATCCAATGGGAGGGGAACGCCCGATCCCGCCGAAGGTCCATGACCGTTACATGGTCCGGGACGGAGAGTACCCTAACCGCCTGAGCGAGGCAGTATGGCCCAACCTGGTATGGGGCCGGAAAGGAGAATACCATGCCTGAATATGTAACTGCCTATGCGCAGGACAAAATCAAATCTCTGCTCGGAAATGAGTTGATAAGGCCAGAGCACAAAAAGCGGCTTGAAGCGGCAATAAAGCGGGCTGTTGACCTGTACGAACGCGGCACGATCACCACGGATGAAGTGATGCTGCTGATTGCCAAGGTTTGATTTATCCACCCTGAAATGGGCAAAGAAAGGAGCTGGCATAGATGCCGAAAAGCAAGGAAATCCTCTTCCGCACCAAAAACGGCGGGAGAACGTATGAGGCCCAGCGCGGCAACCTGATCTTCGAGCTGGTGGATGTTCGTGGAGTTGATGATGTGGATTCCACCTACATTGTGAAGGTCCGGCACAAGGTCATTGACACCCTGGGCTTTACCACCTGCGGCCACCGCGACTTCCCCCTGGAGGAAGCAAAGGCGTTCTGCCAGGGGATTGCTGACGGGGAGATTGACCCGGAAGCCCTGCTGATGGAGTTCGCTGCTGAGAATGCGGCGAAGGAAGAGGCCGCGATCCAGGAAGCCACGGCGCGGGCAAAGACGTTCCGGGCCAGGCTTGACGAAGCCGGGCAGACCTTCAGCCGGTTTGTCAGCCAACTGGAGGCGTTGGGGTATACCGTAGAATGGAAGGAGCTTGTGGCGGCAGACTATGGTGCTCCTACGACCCGGAAACGCTTCTTCATGGTGGCCCGATGCGATGGGCAGCCTATAACCTGGCCGGAGCCGACACACGCACCCAGGGACAGCGAGGAAGTCAAAACCGGGAAGAAGCTCCCATGGAGAAGCGCGGCGGAGATCATCGACTGGACCCTTCCAACCCCGTCCATATTCGCTACCAGGGATGAGATCAGGACCAGCTATGGCATCACAGCACAGCGCCCCCTCCGCCCCAACACCATGCGGAGGGTGGCCCGTGGAGTGGACAAGTTTGTAATCAAAACGGGCTCCCCATTCATCGTGACAGTAAACCACGCCGGCGGATTCCGGGGACAGGGTGCTGACGATCCCCTCCAGACCATTACGGCAAAACACGGATACGGGGTAGCATCCCCGCTGATGGCACCACTGACTATGCACAACAACACAAACGCCGGAGGTACGGCCGCAACTGATCCAGTAAACACAATCACCACCGGCGGTCATCAAATGCTGATAGCCCCTACGCTATCCGCTATTGGACAGACGGGCGGTGGGGACCGATGCCGAAGTGTTGAGGCCCCCACACATACCCAGGTATCAAAGGCTGAGGAGTGCTTGGTGTGCCCGGCCATGATCCAGTATCATACCGAACAGACTGAGCGGGTGAGGGGTCAAGGAGTGACCGGTCCTATTATGACCATCGACGCCGCAAACCGGTATGGCCTGGCGGCGGCCAGCATGGTCAAGTATTACGGTCAAGGGGTCGGCCAGGATGTTATGGAGCCTTCCCCAACCATCCTTTCCAAAGACCACGCGGGGCTGACTATCGCCAACCTCTCCAAATACTTCGGCGGAGTGGTGGGCACCGAAGTAACTCAGCCCCTTCCTACCGTCACATCCGTTGATCACAACGCACTCCAGACGGCCCATATGGTCAAGATGAAGGGGGACAACCTCGGCCATGGGATGCAGGAACCGGTCCAGACGATAACAGCAGGAGGAGGCCATTTTGGGGTAGTTACGGCCCAGATTGTAAAGGTATTCCCGGGCGCAGACCTCCAGAACTGGCCGAAAATCCGGGAGTTGCTGAATACATACTGCGATTATTCAATGTCGGACGATGAGGTGATCCTTTTTGACATCGGCGGAGCCGTGTACTTTATGGCGGACATTGGGCTGAGGATGTTGACACCCAGGGAGTTATATCTGGCAAACGGCTTCCCGCCGGACTACCAGATCGAGCGCGACTACACCGGGACCGCCTATGGGAAGAGCAAGCAGGTGGCCCGCTGCGGAAATGCTGTGCCGCCCCCGTTCGCCACGGCTTTGGTGCGATCCAATCTGCCGGAGTGGTGCGGAGAAGAAATCCGTACAATGCGTGAGTTGGAAGGGCTGGTGGCTTCGTGAATGAAATCTGTCATAAAATATCCTGGCGCAAAGTGGTCTGTCGCTCAATGGATTATTGCTCATTTCCCGCCCCACCATAGTTATCTGGAGCCGTTTTTTGGAAGTGGCGCGGTGCTTTTCTCAAAGGAGCGGTCCAACATCGAAACCGTCAATGATATTGATGACGATGTGATAAATCTGTTTGACTGGATACGCAGAGACCCGGAGATGCTGGCTCATGCAATCAGGTGGACCCCATACTCCAGAGCCGTTTACGACCAAGCCTGGGCGGACCAGTATACAGAGAAGGACCCGTTCAAAAGGGCTGTAAATTTCTACGTTAGAATGATGATGGGACACGGTTTCCGCACCACTGGAGAGAAAGTCGGGTGGAAAAACGATATTCAAGGTCGGGAGATGGCCTACGCCGCCCGATACTGGTGCGAGACTCCAGAAACCATTATGCAAGCTGCCGAGAGAATACGGGGAGTACAGATCGAAAAAAAGCCGGCGGTTGAACTGATTGAGCGGTTTAACTATCCAGGCGTTTTGATATATGCCGATCCACCGTATCTCCTATCAACACGGAACAGAAAACAGTATAGGCACGAACTGAGCGACCAGGATCACGTGGAACTGCTTGACGTTCTGAAGGCTCATAAAGGGCCTGTGCTCCTATCCGGTTATGATAGCGAGTTGTATAATGAGGCCCTGAGAGGGTGGCTCCGCGATGAGATAGGAGCCATTGCCCAAACATCGGAAAGGCGTCTTGAAGTGTTGTGGATGAACTTTGAGCCGCCAAATAAACAGCAAAGCCTATTTTGAAATTGGAGGAGGAACGTATGAACAAAACTGCAATCGACTGGTGCGATGTCACCTGGAACCCCGTTACTGGATGCAAGAGAGATTGTCCCTACTGCTATGCGAGGGGTATTGCTAGGCGGTTTTGCGGAGGGACCCCTGACGGCGGAGAACACTTCCTGGATGAGCCGATGATAAAGCGGGGAAAAGCGATGCAGGATGCCAGGGTGGACCCGTACCCGTATGGCTTCGATCCCACGTTCCACCGCTACCGCCTGGGTGAGCCGGCCGAAATGAGAAAAGGGAAGGACATCTTCGTTTGCTCCATGGCTGACCTGTTCGGGCCCTGGGTGCCCCTTCGCTGGATCATGGAGGTCATGGATGCTTGCCTCGCCGCCCCTCAGCACAACTACCTCTTCCTGACGAAATTCCCGGAGCAGTACAAGAGCCTGGACTATGTATCCCTTCTGCCCCGGGCCGATAATTTCTGGTATGGGACCACAGTAACCAACCTGAAGGAGCTGCACAGGGTAGATGAGCTTCCCGAGTTCGCACACAGGTTTGTCAGCATTGAGCCGATGATGAGCCCCATCGACCTGGACTTAGCCAGTCAGCCGGTTGACTGGATCATTGTTGGGGCTGAGACCGGGAACCGCAAAAAGAAGGTAAAATCACACCTGGAGCGCGACTGGCTGATGGGCCTGGCCGGACACGCACACATAAACGGAATCCCGATCCTGATGAAGGACAGCAAGGAGCTGAAGGCTGCATGGGGAGACCGGGCATTGATCCAGGAGTTTCCAGATAGGCTCTAGAAAGGCAGAGAAGGCCATGAGTAAGGGCGGGAAGAACGCATACCTGGAGAAAAAGAAGGCGGAGATCAACGTCTACCGACAGGCCGAGAAGGAAACGTACATCCAGTACATGACCGATATTCTGATGGTGACGCTCAACGATCCTGAAGTCATGGGCAAGGACGTGTTCGGCGCCCAGCGGATTGCAAAGATCGTGGATGCCATGGGCAAAAAGTTTGACCAGTACCACGGTGCCCTGGAGGACGGGCCCGAGGCCGACTACTTCCAGGAAAAGCTCGACCGCCGCCTCCAGCCTATCGCCGGAAAACGGTTTACTCCCTTTGCTGATCGGTACAGGTGGATCAAAAAGATTTTCTATCGTTAATTCAAAAACAAAATTGACGCACGATTATTGAAATGGTATAATAAGCCGCGTCAGCACAGGGAGGGATCACATTGACTGTATCCGAAATCGTTGAAGCCTATCTGAAAACTGAAAAGATGACCAAGGCGGAGCTTTGCCGCCGGATGGGCTGGAGCACACCAAACCTGTCTGGCCGCCTGAGCCGAAATTCGTTCTCCGCAGAGGACTGGAGGAAGGTCATGGAGGTCATGGGCTATGAGCTGCGGATCGTGAAGCCCGGGGCCTCCAGCGGCCTCCGACTCCCGGCCGGGCCCAGGGTCCGCAAGATGGAGGGCAAGATCATCTACGATACTGCCACGTCCGAGCCTCTGTGCAACACTCGCGTCGATGAAGATGACCTGATGTTCCAGGAGTTGTACCGGGATCAGATGGGCCGGTACTTCATCGTCAGCTATGCCATGTGGGAAGGCGGAGTCCACCAGGTCACACCTATCGGCCGGGCGGACGCCAGGACCTTCTACGAACGCTTCTCCGCTGCCGGGGATGCAGATGATATTTTCCGTGAAGGGAGCGGGGACAATGAGTGATACCAGAGGGACCACCAAGCGGATCAGCGCGGAGGAAATCCAGCGACAAATGCAGTTCTGCGCGGAGATCAGGAAGCTGAATGAGGAGCGCCCAGGGGGTCCCCCTCTCGCCTATACTCAGACCTACGGGTGCCAGCAGAACGAGGCCGACTCCGAGCGCCTGCGGGGCTATCTGGCCCAAATGGGCTTCGGCTTCACCGCCGACCCGGAGCAGGCCAGGATCATCGTTATCAACACCTGCGCCATCCGGGACCACGCCGAGCGCAAGGTGCTGGGCACCGTGGGGGCGCTGGTCCACACCAAGCGGCAAAAGCCCGGCCAGATTATCTGCGTATGCGGCTGTATGGCCCAGGAGCCCCATGTAGCGGAAAAAATCAAGCAGTCCTACCGGCAGGTGGACCTGGTCTTTGGCCCCCACGCCCTCTGGCGCTTTCCGGAGCTGCTTTACCGCCTGCTCACCCGCCGGGGGCGGGTGTTCGACCTGGCTGACGAGCCCGGCTCCATTGCCGAGGGCATTCCTCTGGTCCGTCAGCGGGGCGTCAAGGCCTGGGTGTCCATCATGTACGGCTGCAACAATTTCTGCTCCTACTGCATCGTCCCCTACGTCCGGGGCCGGGAGCGCAGCCGGAGGCCAGAAGCTGTGCTGGCCGAAATCCGGGAGCTGGCCGAAGCCGGGTATAAAGACATCACCCTTCTGGGCCAGAACGTGAACTCCTACGGGAAGGACCTGGACGACGGCGCCGACTTTGCCGGTCTGCTCCAGGCCGCCGGTGAAATCCCCGGCGATTTTCTCCTGCGCTTCATGACCAGCCACCCCAAGGACGCCTCCCAGCGGCTCTTTGAGACCATGGCCGCCTGCCCCAAGGCGGCCCCCCATTTCCATCTCCCTTTCCAGTCGGGGAGCACCCGTGTGCTGGAGGCCATGAACCGCCGCTACACCCGCGAGCGCTACTTGGAGCAGGTGGCCGCTCTGCGGGCGCTGATTCCCGATATCGTCCTGACCTCCGACGTTATTGTGGGCTTCCCCGGGGAGACGGCGGCGGAATTTGAGGAAACCCTCCAGCTGGTGGAGCAGGTGCGCTTTGACGCGCTCTTTACCTTCCTGTTCTCCCCTCGTGTGGGGACTCCCGCCGCCAGCCTCCCGGACCCCATGCCCAAGGAGGAAAAAGCGGCCAATTTCCAACGTCTGGTGGCCCTCCAGGACAAGATTTCCGAGGAACGCCACGCCGCCTACCTGGGAAAGACCCTGCGCTGTCTGGTGGACGGCTCCGACGAAAAGGGCCTCACCGCCCGGACGCCGGGCAACCGGCTGGTGCGCCTCACCGGCGGGCCGGAGCTGATTGGGCAGTTCCGGGAGCTGACCATCACCGGGTCCAACAAATGGTCCCTGACCGGTACATTGACCTGACATGAAGCGGTCCCCCTGGGGAAGCGGCAGAAATACGCCGCCCCCAGGGGGACCGTTTGCGCCGTTATGAGGCCGGGGCCTGCTTCAGCTCCAGGAGCACCTGCCCCGCCGCGCGGGCGAAGAGCCGCGCCCCGGCCAGGGCCTCCTGAAGGGTGTTGCCGTGACAGCCCACCTCCACCAGCAGCGAGCCGTTGGTCATGTGCTGGTTGTACCGGGGCACCCGCAGGGCCATGGGCCGGGCCAGGGTGGGATAGAGCCGGTCCAGGCTCTGCTGAATGCGGACGGCCAGGGCCAGATTTTCCGTCCAGTTGGGGTGCTCTCCCCCCTCGCTGGAGCCCAGTACCAGCATCACCTGCGCGGTTTTCACCCCGTCGATGGTGGTAACGGCCTTGTACACCGTGCCGTCCTCCCCCACCAGGGCGTCCCGGTGGATGTCCAGCACAATGCGGATGGTGGGATACTGGGCCAGATAGGCCGCAATGCCCGCGCCGGAGCGGTCATAGGCCCCGTTGTATTTGGGGTAGTCGTAAAGGCTCCGGTCGTGGACCACCGAGAGGCCCAGCTCGGTGAACACCCGCTCGATTTCGTCCCCCACCCGAACCACGTTGTACCCCTCATCCAGGGTGCGGGTGTTGTTGTCGGAGGGCTCGTACTGGTCTGTACCGTCGGGCGTATACGCCTCGGTGCCGTGGGTGTGGACAATGAGCACTTGGGGTCCTTCCTCCGGCAGGGTGATGTTCACCGGCGCTGCCGCTGCCGCCGCCAGGTCCACCGGAAGCTGTGTGCGGTTATAGAGATAGAGCCCGTTGGCGTATACATACCCCTGGGGGCTGGTGGGCACCAGGGTGCGCTCCAC
>Ga0137306_103062_pt1 | contig 12909 bp, 9 predicted proteins | sample Inofroosms_March_FD_97187 | JGI IMG/M metagenome (GOLD analysis project Ga0137306, IMG submission 97187) | Mouse cecal microbial communities from Vienna, Austria - N-Acetylneuraminic and N-Acetylglucosamine D2O microcosms_March | ecosystem: Host-associated > Mammals > Digestive system > Large... | reverse complement strand
AGTGCCGACAATGCACTCTATTTCTCCCGTGCAATCATACCATACGTAAGGGGACATGAGTGGCAACAGTGGCTCGATGCAGCTAAATTCCACACTCATGTGGGACTCTATGCCTACCGTGCGTCTACTCTCGAAAAAATATGCAGACTGCCGCAAAGCCCGCTTGAGAAAGCCGAGTCGCTCGAGCAACTCCGGTGGCTGCAGGCCGGTTACAAAATACGCATGGCATATACCGACGAGCCTAATTTCGGCATCGACACGCCGTCCGACCTCGAAGCCGCCAACAAATATCTTGCAGAACTCGAATGAACCGTCAACAGGCACCAGAAGTAAGACCGTTCGGCAGACTGTCGTTGCCGGATGAAACCGTCGAAGTATTATCCAATGGAATACGTCTCCACTATGTCAGCGGCGGAGACCAGCCAATCTGCCGACTAATACTCTGCTTTTCCGGCGGCATCGCCGAACTCGGCAACGCTGCAACGGGAAAAATCGTTATGTCGATGCTCACCAACGGCTCGGCACACTATTCTACCGAAGAGACTGCCGACATACTCGACTTCAATGGCGTGCGCATAGGCTCTTCACAGCGGTCGCATTTCTGCACGCTGCGCATATCGATGCTCAATCACCGTGTGGACGGCGTGATGCCGCTGATTTCAGATTTCATCAACACACCCTCATTTCCGGCCGACCGGCTCGCCACCGCATGCCTAAATGCACGCACGCAGATTGAAACAGAAATGGCCGAACCCTCTTTCGAAGTCGAGAAAACTTTCAACGAACTGATGCTCGGCAAAGAGCATCCTCTGGCAATAGTTACAACTCCGTCGGTTGTAGAAGGTTTTACCGTAGACAAAACCCGAGAACTCTACAGCCGACTACTGTGCACCGGCAAATGCGAGGCCTTTCTATCGGGAGCGCTCGACGAACATATATTACTGCTGGTACGCACAACATTAGAGAGTGTTGTATCGCTCTCCGACGGCTTCATCCCCAACTATGTGGATACAATGCCTCCCGAAAATTGCGTGCATCTGCGCGTCGATGGTCCCGAGTCACTTCAAAGCACAGTCAAAGCCGGAATACCGACAATTGGACGCGACAATGCCGACTACATACCGCTGCACCTCACGGTAATGGCGCTCGGAGGATATTTCGGCAGTCGCCTGATGACAAACATACGCGAAGAAAAGGGTCTTACCTACGGCATCCATGCCTCACTCATAGGGCAGCGCGAAGGTGCATATATACAGATTTCGGCACAATGCGACAAAAGCTACACCGCTCGGGTTCTTGACGAAATACGGGCTGAACTCCGGCGACTGTCGACAAACCCACCCACCGGACGCGAGCTCGAGCGGCTTAAACTCTACGCCACATCATCACTCGCCAAAAGCCTCGACAGCCCCGACGAAATAATGGATTTTCACATGACACGCCTTATGGCCGACACCCCGGCAGATTACTTCGATGCCCGACTGAGGGCAATCAATGCCCTCGACTCCGAAACAATAGCCCGTAGTGCCGCAATGTATCTCAATGCCGACCGACTGTCGACTGTTACCAACGCATAATGTTCATGCTAAAAAATAAACGGGTGTAAACACTTATTCACATTTAGGTGCGGCAAAATACAAAAATTTTTGCTTACTTTGCACTCCGAAAAAGAAAAACCAATAAGTCAATCATATAAAATGAAAAAAAGCGCTTTACAGAAGGCTCGCGCAGCTTACCAGCCCAAGTTGCCGATTGCTCTTCAAGGCCCCGTAAAAGTAGTTGAGGGTCAGCCCACAAACTCTGTAGCAGACCAGGAAGCTATCAAAAATCTTTTCCCCAACACTTATGGTCTGCCCGAAATACATTTTGAAAAAAACACGGCCTCAGCTCCCGGCAAGCCTGTTAACGTAGGCGTAATTCTCTCCGGCGGCCAGGCTCCCGGCGGACACAACGTAATCAGCGGTCTCTTCGACGGCATCAAGAAAATCCACCGCGACAGCCGCCTCTTCGGCTTCCTCATGGGTCCCGGCGGTCTTGTTGACCACAAATATATCGAACTCACAGCTCCTATCATCGACGAATACCGCAACACAGGCGGTTTCGACATCATCGGTTCGGGCCGTACAAAACTCGAAAAAGTAGAACAGTTCGACAAAGGTCTCGAAATAATAAAGGAACTTGATATCAAAGCACTCGTAATCATCGGCGGTGACGACTCGAACACCAACGCAGCAGTCCTTGCAGAATACTACAAGGCTAAGAACACCGGCATTCAGGTTATCGGCTGCCCCAAGACAATCGACGGCGACCTCAAGAACGACGTTATTGAAACATCGTTCGGCTTTGACACCGCTACAAAGGTTTACTCCGAAGTAATCGGCAATATCGAGCGCGACTGCAACTCTGCAAAGAAATATTGGCACTTCATCAAACTCATGGGCCGCTCGGCAAGCCACATCGCTCTGGAGTGCGCACTTCAGACACAGCCCAACATCTGCCTTATCTCTGAGGAGGTACAGGAAAAGAATATGAGCCTCGCCCAGATTGTCGACTACATCGCCGGCATCGTGACCATGCGTGCTAAAGATGGCAATAACTTCGGCACTGTGCTCATTCCCGAAGGCCTTATCGAATTCATCCCCGAAATCAAACGCCTCATCGGCGAGCTCAACGAACTCCTCGGTGCAAAAGCCGACGTCGTGAAAGACTTCAACGAAGAGCAGCTCACCGAATTCATCCTCTCAAATATCGCTGCAGAGAACGTTGCTACACTCAAGAGCCTTCCCGAAGGCGTGGCTCGTCAGCTTATGCTCGACCGCGACCCCCACGGCAACGTACAGGTATCGCTTATCGAAACGGAGAAGCTTCTCAGCGACATGGTTGCCGCCAAGCTCGCCACCAGCGAAGAATTCAAGGCTGCAAAGGGCAAATTTGCCGCTCAGCACCACTTCTTCGGCTATGAAGGCCGCTGCGCCGACCCCTCGAACTTCGATGCCGACTACTGCTACTCTCTCGGATTCAACGCCGCAGCCCTTATCAACGCAGGCGTGACAGGCTACATGTCTTCAATCCGCAACCTCGTTAAACCCGCAGTTCAGTGGATTCCCGGCGGTATCCCCATCACAATGATGATGAACATCGAACGTCGCAACGCCCAGGATAAACCCGTTATCCAAAAAGCCCTCGTACGCCTTGACGATGCACCCTTCCAGAAATTCGCCGCAAAACGCGACGAATGGGCTCACGACACATGCTATGTTTATCCCGGTCCAATCCAGTACTTCGGCCCTGCAGAAGTATGCGACCAGCCCTCGATGACGCTCAAATACGAGCATCATAGCAAATAAGACACTTCTAAAATCAGCTTGCAATAGAGAAGTCGCGCGACATCAGCCGCGTGGCTTCTTTTTATTATTTAGACAATCTGCCGACAACACCAAGAGATAATATTGAGAAAACGTTTTAAGAACTCTCAGAAATGAAGTTTTCCCAAAAAAATTACAATCATCTAATAATTAGCACATTTACTTTTTAGCACATCCAATAAGTTTTCCAAAATGAAAAATTTCGAAATATTTTATCGGCAAATAATTGTCGATTCCGAAAATAATCCTTAGCTTTGCACTACAAAAAATCTGACAAAAGCTTACCAACAATACCTATTTCGACATCGACTGATGATACACACAGTAGTCAAGCGCGACGGACGCATCGTCGGCTATAATGAAGAAAAAATAAAAGCCGCAATACGCAAGGCAATGCTTACCACCGACCTCGGCGAGGACGAAGGTCTGATTCAACGTATAACAGACCGCATAAGCGCCCTCGGCTCTGAGCGTATGACCGTAGAAGAAATTCAGGATATGGTCGAAGTCGAACTCATGGACAGCCCGCGAAAAGAGGTTGCCAAGCGCTACATCGCCTACCGCGACCAGCGCAGCATTGCACGACGTGCCAAGACTACCGACATCTTCAGAGAAATCATAGAGGCAAAAAACACCGACGTAACACGCGAAAACGCCAATATGAATGCCGACTCGCCGGCCGGCATGATGATGAAATTTGCGAGCGAGACCACAAAACCCTTCGTCGACGACTACCTCCTCACCGAAGAAGCTCGCCACGCCGTGCGCCACAACTATATCCACATTCACGATAAAGACTACTACCCCACCAAGAGCCTCACCTGCGTGCAGCACCCACTCGACAAAATTCTCGAGTATGGTTTCATTGCCGGCCATGGCGAATCGCGCCCGGCCAAACGCATCGAGACCGCATCGGTTATTTCGTGCATCTCTCTCGAGACCGCACAGAACGAAATGCACGGCGGACAAGCAATTCCGGCATTCGATTTTTATCTCGCACCATTTGTCCGCTCTTCATTCATCGAAGAAATAAAAACTCTCGAAAACCTCACCGGCAGAAACCTTGAACACCTCTACAACGCCGAGCTTAAAGATTTCATAAACAAAGACCTCAACGGTCTTGAAGGCGAAGAGCGTATTCTTCAGCATGCCATAAACCGCACTGTGGGACGCGTACACCAGTCGATGGAAGCGTTTATCCACAACATGAACACAATCCACAGCCGCGGCGGCAATCAGGTAGTTTTCAGCTCTATAAACTACGGCACCGACACTTCGGCTGAAGGCCGCTGCATAATTCGCGAGCTCCTCCACTCTACATACGAAGGTGTCGGCAACGGAGCAACCGCCATTTTCCCCATTCAGATATGGAAGAAAAAACGCGGAGTGAACTACTGCGAAGGCGACCCCAACTACGACCTTTACCGCCTGGCGTGCAAAGTGACAGCCCGTCGATTCTTTCCCAACTTCGTAAACCTCGACGCTACATTCAACCAGCACGAGAAATGGCGCGCCGACGACCCTAAGCGCTATATGTATGAAGTAGCGACAATGGGATGCCGCACACGCGTGTTCGAAAACAGATACGGCGAGAAAACATCGATTGGCCGAGGCAACCTCAGCTTCACGACAATAAACCTAGTGCGCCTCGCCATTGAATGCATGCCTATAAAAGACAGCACGGAGCGCATCGAACTCTTCTTCCACAAACTGAACGAAGTGCTCGACATTACGGCCCGTCAGCTCAACGACCGCTTCAACTTCCAGAAGACTGCTTTGGCAAAGCAGTTCCCCCTCCTCATGTCAAAACTCTGGAACGGAGGAGAAAAACTGCAACCCACCGACACAATCGAACCGGTAATAAATCAGGGAACTCTCGGCATCGGATTCATCGGACTGGCCGAATGTCTCGTTGCTCTCACCGGCAAACATCACGGAGAAAGTGAAGAGGCTCAGAACTTCGGTCTTCGAATCGTAGGACACATGCGTAGCCGCGCAAACGAATACAGCGAGGAATTTGGCCACAACTATTCGATTCTCGCCACTCCGGCCGAAGGTCTCTCGGGCAAATTCACCACACGCGACCGCAAAAGCTTCGGCATTCTTCCAGGCATCACCGACAAGATATACTACACCAACTCCAACCACGTGCCGGTATATTACCACTGCAGCCCGCGCCACAAAGCCGAAATCGAGGCTCCATACCACGAAATCACACGTGGCGGACACATTTTTTATGTTGAAATAGACGGCGACGCTACCCATAACCCCGATGCGGTTTCGTCGATTGTCGACCTTATGGATAAATACAACATCGGATACAGCTCGGTAAACCACAACCGCAACCGTTGCATGGACTGCGGATATGAAGATGCGGCCGAAAACCTTGAGGAATGCCCCGTATGCCACAGCCACAACATTGACCGCCTTCAGCGCATAACCGGATACCTCGTCGGCACCACCGACCGCTGGAACAGGGCCAAACTATCGGAACTCAACGACCGCGTAGTGCATAAATGAACCGCCATTTGCAAATAATTAAAATCGTTGAAGGCACATCTGTAGATGGCCCTGGACTTCGCACGTCGGTCTATTTCGCAGGCTGCGCACATGCGTGCCCCGGCTGTCACAATCCGCAATCGTGGAATTTCACTGCCGGAAACGACATGAGCATCGACGAGGTCATGCAAACAGTGCTTTACAATGACTTCGATGTCACGTTTTCGGGAGGAGACCCCTTCTACCAGGCCGAAGCCATAGTGCCGCTGGCCAAAGCAATACGTGCTGCCGGACTCGGCATATGGAGCTACACCGGTTTTTCGTTCGAAGAACTTATCGCCTCGGACGACAAATACAAACAAGAACTTCTCAGGCTTAGCGATGTGCTCGTCGATGGACCATTTATACAGAGTCTGCGCGATACATCGCTCATATTCAGAGGCTCGGCAAACCAACGGCTCATCGATGTACCGAAGTCGCTCGCATCAGGCTCGGTACAACTCTTCCAGCCCACAGCAAAAGAAATCTTACAGTAACAAATACGACGCTCACGAATTTCCGACATCGTCATCCGCGACAGAAGAAACTGCAGAAGCATCAACAGGCATATCATCTGGCTCCGCTCCTTTGCGGAGCCCTTTTTTTGCCTTAGCGCCCATAAGTGCAAGTTTCTCGGCACGCGAAACGAGATTGCCCGGACCGGCAGTGAGTTTGCGAAACGCATCATTCCAGCTCTGATGTGCAGTAGTGAGCGATTTGTCGATTTTTTCCATATCGTCAAGAAATCCGCGGAATTTGTCGAGCATTCTGCCCGCCTCCTCGGCAATTGCCACGGCGTTGCGGTTTTGCTTGTCGTGCCGCCACATCTGCTCAATAAGTTTTACAATCGACATAAGATGCGCCGGCGATATTATAAGCACGCCGGCATCGAAAGCCGTCTCCCATAATTTAGGATCAAGGTCCATTGCCGCCAGAAATGCGCCTTCGTTAGGAATAAACATGAGCACATAGTCGAGACGGACATCCGAGCCAAGCACTTCGTGATATGATTTTCCACGTAACTCGGCCACATGCTTGCGCACCGAAGCCACATGCAAAGCAGCCGCCGACGAACGTTGTTTTTCATCATCGGCACCGAGCATGTCGAGATACGAGGTAAGCGACACCTTCGAGTCAATCACAATTTTACGGCCTTCGGTATAGCTGATAATTACATCGGGGCGCAGGCGACGTCCGTTGCTGTCTGCCACACTCTGCTGCACCTGGTATTCATAGCCACGACGCAATCCGGCGCGTTGGAGAATATTGTCGAGAATCATTTCGCCCCAGTCGCCCTGTATACGCGAATTTCCCTGCAGGGCATCGCGCAGTCGCCTGGTCTCGTTGCCAATGATGCGATTGAGGTCAATAAGCTCGCGCACACGTTCGCCGAGAGCAAAGCGCTCGCGAGCTTCGCGCGAGTATATATCGTTGACTGTACGCCTGAAATTATCTATATCTTCTTTCATCGGAGCGAGCACCTCTTCAAGGCCTGCATGATTCTGGCGACGGAGCGACTCGGCATTGTCGGCCAGTGATTTATCGGCCATAGCGGCAAAGCGGCGCTCGGCATCGGCATTGATGCGGTCAAAGTCGGCACGTTGCCGGGCGAGATTGTCGCCGGCCACACGCAGTCTCTCTTCAAGTCTGATATTGTGCGACTTAAGAATGAATATAAATATTATAGCTGCTATAAGAAGTATCGCCAGAAGCACAGTTATCAGATTCATTATAAAAAAGCATATGAGTTTGCAGTAATATAATAAAAAATCTCGCAAGCACTGAAGTACAATTGCTTACGAGATTTTTAGTGTCCGAGATGAGATTCGAACTCACACAGCATTTCTGCCACTACCCCCTCAAAGTAGCGTGTCTACCAATTCCACCACCCGGACATGGTCTGCGGAATGCAGGAGGGTTTATTTGAGCGAAAAACGGGACTCGAACCCGCGACCCCGACCTTGGCAAGGTCGTGCTCTACCAACTGAGCTATTTTCGCGTTGGGCAATCGTGTTTCTCAATTGCGGTGCAAAGTTACGCACATTTTTTCTTTCTGCCAAATTTTTTACCAATTATTTTTCGAATATTTTTACTCTAACGGATAACACGCTAATCCTTAACCCATTGTAAAAACACAAATTTACCTCTTCAACCTGCATAATCACCGTTTTTCATCGCGGACATACAAATAGTCGTCGCATAGATAGGAAGGTCGAAGCATAATCGTTCAGCAGCACATTTATAGGTCAATCATGGTGAGACAACGGCGGATAACAACGATGTCGATAGGCGAGATGTTGCCGGTAACCGCTCCAATAATGGCATCACGTCCAAGCTTGTTGACTGTCCTGCCATGAACAAGCGCGACAAGTTTTTCTGCATCTGTCTCAGTTGGGTGGTCGACGTTGTGGTCGACGTTGAACATTCTGTAATCTTTTTATTCTGTTGGTGTAGAAATATCGCGATTTATATGTAAATTTGCGTAATAAACACAAACAATCGCATCACCTATCGTTTCTTACAATGAAAATCGCAGCACCAGTTTTTGCTCTTGCCACTGCAGCCTTGTTCTCATGCCAGAGCCCAACCGAGACAACTGATTACGCCGCATCGGTCGACCCCTTTATCGGCACAGGTGGCCACGGCCACACTTTTCCCGGCGCCGTCGTACCCCACGGCATGATACAGCCGAGCCCCGACACCCGCATACATGGCTGGGATGCCTGTTCTGGTTATCATCGCTCCGACACAAGCCTCAACGGCTTCTCTCAGACGCATCTCAGCGGCACAGGCTGTGCCGACTACGGAGATTTTCTGATTATACCCACAACTGGTGAACAAAAAATCGACCCTCAGCAAAACCATGAGTCCGTGCGCCCCTACGCCTCCACTTTCTCGCACGACACCGAAATAGCCGAGCCGGGGTATTACTCCGTTCGACTTGACACTTATGGCGTCGACACCGAAATTTCGGCTACCGAACGTGCCGCTATTTACCGCTTCACATATCCGGCCAGCTCCGAACCGGGAGTAATCGTTGACCTTGACTACTCGATACAGAATCAGCGAAACAACGATATGAAAGTGGAGATTGTTGGCGACAAAGCTATCAAGGCATGGAAAAGCACCAGTTACTGGGCTGGCGACCAAAGCCTCGCCATGTATGCGGAATTCTCCAAGCCTTTCACTGCAACTATTGTGCGCGATACGGTGACCGACACCGACGGCGCTATATATCCGCGCTGCAAAGCATTGCTCAAATTCGCTCCCACGACCGAAGGAGAAGAGATAACTATGAAAATCGCCGTTTCGGGCGTAGATACAGATGGTGCCGAGCGAAATCTCGCAGCAGAAATTCCCGACTGGGATTTCAACAAAGTGCGCGACAACGCCCGGCAGAAGTGGAACGAGTGGCTCGGCAAAATCGAAGTGCAGGCCGATAACGACACCGACCGCCGAATATTCTACACTGCCCTATATCACTCGGCAATCAGCCCCAATCTCTACACCGATGTAGACGGACGCTATTTCGGCATGGACCACAAGCCTCATCAGGGCAATGCTGAGAATCCGGTGTATACCATCTTCTCTCTTTGGGATACTTTCCGTGCGCTTCATCCCCTGCTCACGATTATTGACCCAAAACTGAACAACGATTTCATAAACTCGCTGCTTTCGAAATATGAAGAAGGCGGAATACTGCCCAAGTGGGAACTCGCTGCCAACTACACAGCCGAGATGACCGGCTACCATGCAGTGTCACTCATGGCCGATGCCATCAGCAAAAATGCGGCCGATTTCGACATCAGTAAAGCAAAACGCGCTGCTATCCGTTCGGCAATCTACAATCCCGACAGCATATGCGCCTCTCCACGCATCAGCAATATCCTCTCGCCTATATCGAAGAAATATAAGAACGAACTCGGATTCATACCCTGGGATGTAGAGCTTGAGTCGGTTGCCAAAGGACTCGAATATGCCTACGACGACTATTGTGTGAGCGTGATTGCCGAAGCCGCCGGAGATACAGCCACGGCAAAAGAATATTTAGAGAAATCGAAGGCATACCGTCAATATTTCGACCCCGAGACACGATTCATGCGCGGCAAAGACATTAATGGCAAATGGCACGAACCGTTCAATCCCCGTTCGTCGAATCATCGTGCCGACGACTACTGCGAGGGCACTGCATGGCAGTGGACATGGTACACTCCTCACGACGTTGCAGGCCTCATCGAACTTATGGGCGGCAAGGAACCTTTCGTTCAGAAACTCGATTCGCTTTTCATTGCCGACTCGGCTCTTGAAGGCGATGTAAACTCACCCGACATATCGGGTCTCATCGGACAGTATGCCCACGGCAACGAGCCCTCGCATCATATCATTCACATGTACAACTACGCCGGACGCCCCGACCGCACACAAGAAAACATTGACCGCGTGCTCAAGGAAATGTATTCCGACAAAATCGACGGCATTGCAGGCAACGAAGACTGCGGCCAGATGTCGGCATGGTATGTGCTAAACGCCCTCGGATTCTATCAGGTCGCTCCCGGCATTCCCACCTACTCGATTGGCCGTCCGTGGTTCCCCAAAGCCACAATCAATCTTCCCAACGGCAAAAAGGTAAACATAACGGTGAAGAATTATGGCAAAGACAATATGTATATCAAATCCATGAAGCTCAACGGCAAGGAGTTGTCAGAGCCTTTCTTCTCACACGCCGACATAGTCGACGGTGCCGATTTTGAATTCGAGATGTCGGCAACCCCGACACGATAAACACAAGCTAAACATTGATTAAAAGCCGTGCGTTATAAAACGGACGGCTTTTTCAACCTCTGAAATACAATAAACGGACATCCATTCCGTAAGACAAATATGAAGACTGCATTAATAACAGGTATCACGGGGCAGGACGGCTCTTTCCTTGCCGAGTTTTTATTGGATAAAGGATACGACGTGCACGGCATCATCCGCCGGTCGTCGGTCGATTTCCGCGAGCGTATAGCCCATCTCGAGGGCCTTAAGCACTTTCACCTCCACTACGCCGACATGGGCGACTCGATGAGTATAGTGCGCATTCTTGCCAAGATAAGACCCGACGAAGTATATAATCTCGCAGCACAAAGTCATGTGCAAGTAAGTTTCGACTCACCGGAATATACGGCCAATGTCGATGCTGTGGGCGTTCTGCGCATGCTCGAAGGCATACGTCAATGCGGTCTATCGGATACATGCCGCTTCTATCAGGCATCGACTTCCGAACTGTATGGTAAAGTTGAGGAAGTGCCCCAGAACGAGAAAACTCCATTTCATCCCTATTCGCCGTATGCCGTAGCTAAATTATATGGATTCTGGATTGTAAAAGAATATCGCGAGGCCTACAATATGTATGCATGCTCCGGAATTCTTTTCAATCACGAAAGCGAGCGGCGAGGCGAGACCTTTGTTACCCGAAAAATTACTCTTGCTGCAGCTCGCATAGCCCAGAACAAGCAAGAAAAGCTATATCTCGGAAACTTGTCGTCGCTACGCGACTGGGGTTATGCGCCCGACTATGTAGAATGTATGTGGCTGATTCTACAGCAGGAAAAACCCGACGACTACGTCATCGCTACCGGCGAGCAGCATTCGGTGCGCGAATTCTGCCTCCTGGCATTCCGTCGAGCCGGCATTGAACTCCGCTTCGAAGGCGAAGGTGCCGACGAAAAAGGTGTAGACATAAAAACAGGAAAAGTGCTCGTGGAGGTGTCGCCAGACTTTTACAGACCAACAGATGTGGTCAATCTGTGGGGAGACCCTTCAAAGGCGAAAAAAGAACTGGGATGGGACCCATCGAAGAAGACTTCGTTCGAACAGCTCGTCAATCTCATGGTCGATGCAGACATGGCAAAAGTGGCTGTGGAGCGGGCCGGAGAACAAGTGAAAATGAATCTCGCCGAGTATCTCGAGAAAGGAATCGTGAAATGATGCAAAAAGACTCGAAAATATACGTTGCCGGACACCGGGGTATGGTGGGCTCGGCGATTGTCCGCGAACTGCATCGTCAGGGCTACACCAACATCATAACACGCACGCATAAGGAACTCGACCTTATCTGCCAGCAGGACGTAGACAACTTCTTTGCCTCTGAGAAACCTGAATACGTTTTTCTCGCTGCGGCAAAAGTAGGCGGAATTGTCGCTAATCAGTCGGCTCTTGCCGATTTCATGTACGACAACATGATGCTTGAGATGAACGTGATTCATGCGGCGTGGAAAAACGGATGTCGGAAACTCGAATTTCTTGGTTCGTCGTGCATCTACCCCCGTATGGCACCGCAGCCCATGCCCGAGAGCTGCCTCCTTACATCTTCGCTCGAAAAGACCAACGAAGCATACGCCCTCGCCAAAATATCGGGGCTCAAATACTGCGAATTTCTAAACTGTCAGTATGACACCGACTATATTTCGGTGATGCCAACCAATCTCTACGGCCCCAACGACAACTACCATCCTGAGCACAGCCATGTGTTGCCGGCTCTCATACGGCGCTTCCATGAGGCAAAAGAAGCCAGAGCTGAAAGCGTGACATGCTGGGGCGACGGCTCGCCACTGCGCGAATTTCTCTATGTCGACGATCTCGCAAACCTATGCGTATTTCTCATGAACAATTACAGTGGCAACGAGACCGTAAATGCAGGTACAGGCAAAGAACTATCAATCAAGGAGCTGACAGAACTTGTAGCCTCAATTGTAGGGTATAAAGGCCGAATTGAATGGGATACTTCACGGCCCAATGGAACACCCCGCAAGCTCCTTGACGTGAGCAAAGCCACCGAACTGGGTTGGAGCTACAAAACAGAGCTACCCGAAGGCATTCGCCTGGCATACAACGATTACCTCACCAATCCAATGAGGGCCGAAAGATAAAGACGCGTCGGCGTAAAAATAAAACACCCCACAACATAGTGTTGTGGGCAATATCAAATGAAAGAATTTTAATTTTTGATGTGAAGATTCCA
>Ga0137306_103060_pt1 | contig 12914 bp, 14 predicted proteins | sample Inofroosms_March_FD_97187 | JGI IMG/M metagenome (GOLD analysis project Ga0137306, IMG submission 97187) | Mouse cecal microbial communities from Vienna, Austria - N-Acetylneuraminic and N-Acetylglucosamine D2O microcosms_March | ecosystem: Host-associated > Mammals > Digestive system > Large... | reverse complement strand
GAATACCAGGATACCATCAATGGATACGTGCTGGATTACAATGAAAACGGTCTGAATCCCGGAACTTTTAACTATATTGGAAATGCCGGGAATTCTACCGTAGGAATTAACCTGGCAACGATTGGTACTCAGTTCCAGAACATCAATGTGGATTTCAGTACTTCCACCTGTTATGAGAACGGAAATAACTGTACGCTGGATATGCTCAAAGGGGATGAAAAGGGAATTGACGGAACAGGCAGGAAGCTGGGAGCACTGACCGGACTGCAGGTACAGGAGGACGGAAGAATTTTCGGTACATATGATAATGGCAATACCACTCTGCTGGGACAGATTGCAGTGGCAACCTTTGCTAACCCCTCCGGACTGGAGAAACTGGGTGACAACTGCTACCGGACCACTCTGAACTCCGGTGAGTTTGACGGAATCGGTCAGGATATTACCGCAGACGGCGGAAAAATGAACAGTGGTGTTCTGGAGATGTCCAATGTGGACCTTTCCACAGAGTTTACGGAAATGATTACCACCCAGAGAGGTTTCCAGGCGAACTCCAGAATTATCACAACTTCTGATACGCTGCTGGAAGAACTGGTGAATCTGAAACGATAATAAACTTATAAAATAAATATGACGGGGAACTGTGTTTCATGGTTCCCCCATATAATGAATCGGTGAAAGGCAGGTGAGGCTCCATGATAGAAGTGACGAAACTGAACGGAAGTACCATTCTGATCAATGCGGAACTGATAGAAAGCGTGGAGGAAACACCGGATACTGTCCTTTCTTTTGTGACAGGGAAGAAATTAATTGTAAAAGAAAGTAGACAAGAAGTAAAAAATTTAGTAATATTATACAAGAGAGAAATTATGACAACGGGTCTTCCCTGGTTGGCAAAAGAATAGCCTGTAGAACAGACAGGTGAAATTACGGATAGAATATATTTCATGGATGAAAAGGGCAGGTGGCTAAATTGGATATAGCGTCTTTATTGGGTATTATACTTGGAATTGTGTTGTTTGTGTTTGGAGTTATACAGGGTGGAGGTGACCTCCTCAGAGACTTCTGGGATGTGCCTTCCGTTATCATTACCATCGGAGGTTCGCTGGCGGGTACGCTGGCTGCTCACAAACTTCCGGATTTTATCAACGGGTTAAAATCCATTACTCTGACATTTAAGGATACCAAATCGGATGTAAGCGAAGTAATTAAGAATATTATTGATTTATCAAACATAGCAAGAAAAGAAGGACTTCTGGCACTGGAAGAAGCAGCCAACGGCATTGAAGACGAATTTCTGAAAAAGGGTGTTATGCTGGTGGTTGACGGTACGGACCCGGAACTGGTACGAGGCATTATGGAAGCGGATCTGGTCAGTGTGGAAGAACGTCATAATGTGAATATTAATTTCTGGAAGACATGGGAAGGTCTTGGACCTGCCTGGGGTATGATTGGTACCCTGATCGGTTTGATTAACATGCTTGCAAAGCTGAGCGACCCGTCTTCCATCGGACCCAGTATGGCGGTTGCTTTGGTTACCACACTGTATGGTTCTCTGATTGCCAACTGGCTCTGTAACCCTACAGCGGCGAAACTGAAAGTTAATAATGATGAAGAAATTCGAATAAAGGAAATTACCGTGGAAGGGCTTTTGTCAATTCAGGCGGGCGAGAACCCCCGTGTAATTGAGGAAAAATTAAAATCCTTCCTGTCCCCGAAAATGCGTGAAGGCATGACGGAGCAGGGCGGAGGTGAAGAATAATGGCAAAGAAGAAGAAAAAGGATTCCGGCGGAGGAGCTGCCAACTGGATGAATACCTTCGCAGATCTGATGAATCTTTTGCTGTGCTTTTTCGTGTTGTTGTTCTCCATGTCCTCTGTGGATGTGGATAAATTTGAAGCGTTGGTGCAGTCTCTGGAGCACAGTTTCAGTATTCTGCCTCAGGGAGGTTCCTCCATAGGCGATGGCCAGATGGTGGCGGCCGGTGTCAATCAGCTTCAGCTGCTGGATCAGTATTATAAGGAAGCTGCCAATTCAGCCAGCAAAGAAGATGGGGAAGACAACGAGGAAGAAGAAAAGGATCCGGAACAGGCTTTGAAGGAAGAGATGGCGGAAGCCGGACTGAAAGAGTCGGAAGAGATGGCGGAACAGATTGAGCAGATGGCGGAAGAACAGGGAGTTGCCGGTCAGATGGAAATTGATTCCAACGCCCAGTTTGTGCGTATTACCCTGAACGGAGCGTTGCTGTTTGATTCCGGGCAGTCTCAGATCAGAGAAGATGCTCTGCCGCTGGTGGATAAACTATCACTGATATTGGAAAGTTATGACAGTAGTCTGATTGATATAGAAGGGCATACGGATAATGTGCCCATAAGTAATGAGAAGTATGAGAATAATGATGTGTTGTCTGCATACCGTGCATTTGCAGTGAAAGATTATGTATTGGGTAAGACTGCGCTTGAGGCAGGAAAAATCAATGCCACCGGATGCGGGGAATACAGTCCCGTGGCGGATAATGCAACACCTGAGGGACGGGCAAGGAACCGAAGGGTAGAGATAAAGATATACAATTCGTATAATTCAAATTAGAAAGGAAAGACAGCAATGAAGAAGAATTTAATGAGTGTTTTAATTCTGGCACTGGTAGTTGCGAATCTGATTTTAACAGCAATCCTGATGATTTCCGTTGTGCCTCAGTCAAAGAAAGCAAATGAGCTCATTACCAAGGTGTGTTCCGCCATTGATCTGGAGCTGGAGGGCGGCAAAGATAATTCCTCCCTTTACATACCCATGGAGCAGTGCGATACCATCAAAGTTTCCGAGGGGGCAAATCTTACCATCAATCTGAAGAAGGATGACAGCGGAGAGGAGCACCATGCGGTGATTTCCGTGGCCCTTGTTCTGGATACGAAAAATGACGGATATGAGAAGTATGTCAAAGAAGGTGTGATTGCACAGGAAGACATTATTAAGAGTGAAGTGAATAAAATTGTAGCCGGTCATACCATAGATGACCTGAGGGAAAATCAGGCAGCGGTACAGGATGAGATTCTGAGCCGCCTGCGCAGACTGTACGAATCTGACTTTATTGTAAGTGTGGCATTCCCGACCTATAATTATGAATAGGACAGTATGGATCAGCGGTGAAAGATTAAAATTGCAGTATAAATGTCAGGTGGTGAGTGAGGATGGGCGAGGTCTTATCCCAAAATGAGATAGACAGTCTGCTGAGTGCTTTGAGCAACGGTGAGCTGGACGCAGATGAGATTAAGGATACCGGGGAAAAGCAGGTAAAGGATTATGACTTTGCAAGGCCTGCGAAATTCTCCAAGGAACATCTCAGAACGATGGAGATTATATTCGAACATTATGGAAGACTGCTTTCTACAAATCTTCCGGCATATCTGAGAAAAAATATTCAGGTGGAAGTTATGAATTCGGAGGCAGTTACCTATTCGGAATTTTCAAATTCCATGTCCAATCCGGTACTTTTGGGGATTGTGAATTTTGCACCGATGCCGGGCAGCATTATTATAGATCTGGCTTCCAATCTGGGATATGCCATGGTAGACCGAATGCTGGGCGGTATGGGAGTTCCTCTGGAACGCAGCCGTGATTTTTCAGAAATTGAGTTGCTGATTATTGAGCGTATTATGAATGTGTGTATCAATCTTCTCCGGGAGCCCTGGGAAAATGTGCTGGAGATACATCCAAGGCTGGAGCGAATCGAGACGAACTCCCAGTTTGCACAGTTTATTTCTCCCAGTGAAATGATTGCGATTATCACAATTAATATGAAAATCGGAGATGTGGAAGGTCTGATGAATGTCTGTCTTCCCTATATGACGCTGGAAGACGTGATGGATAAGCTGAATACCAAATTCTGGTTTTCCACCATGCAGGCCCGCGGCGAACAGGAATATACGGAGGTTATTGAGTCCATTATTTCCAAAGCGCCCATGCCGGTGAAAGCAGTTCTGGGAAAGAGCGCTATTTCAGTAAGTGATTTCATCAATCTTCAGGTGGGCGATATTATCCGTCTGGACCGGAAAGTGGAAGATGAATTGGATGTATATGTTGGAAATATTAAAAAATTTACTGCTTTGCCTGGTGCATCTGGGGAACAGTATGCAGTAAGAGTTACATCAGTAATCAGAGAGGAGCAGTGAGATTATGGATGGAATGGATGGAGTTTTATCACAGGAGGAAATTAGTGCTCTGTTGAATGATGATGCAGGTATGGATGCAGCCGTTTCCGGAACGGAAGGGCTCGAAGACCTGACCCCGGATGAAATTGACGCCATAGGCGAGATTTCCAATATCAGCATGGGGACAGCAGCCACCACTTTATTTTCTCTTGTAAACAGGAAAGTGGATATCTCCACACCGGTAGTTACCTTTGCTACCTGGGATGATATCGTGGAGGCCTATGAGAGACCCTGTGTATTTATCAGAATTGCCTATACCGTGGGACTGGATGGGAGCAATCTTCTGGTATTAAAGGAACATGACGTGAAAATTATCACGGATTTGATGATGGGAGGAGACGGCACAAATCTGGATGGTGAGCTTGGTGAACTGCATCTGAGTGCAATCAGCGAGGCTATGAACCAGATGATGGGAAGCGCTGCCACATCTCTGTCATCCATGCTGAATAAAATGATTGATATCAGTCCCCCGTCTGCAGATCTGGTAGATTTAAAAGATACTCTGAACGGAGAGGAAATTGATGAATTTCTGGCCGGCCGGTTTGTAAAGATTTCTTTTAAGATGGAAATCGGGGATCTGGTAAACAGTGAGATTATGCAGTTATATCCATTTTCTTTTGCGAAGGAAATGTGTTCCGGTGTGGCACAGACCATGGAAGCAGATACTTCATCAACTTCCGCAGCAGCACCGGCACCTCAGCCGGAAGCACCTGCACCTGCGCCTGCACCTGCGCCGGCACCTCAGCAGGCGGCTCCGCAACAGCCCATGATGGGACAGCCGATGATGGGCGGGCAGCCCATGATGGGACAGCCGATGATGAGCGGGCAGCCCGTGATGGGAATGCCGATGATGGGAGATATGTCTCAGATGTATGCTCAGCAGCCGGTTAATGTACAGCCTGCTCAGTTCCAGGCTTTTGCAGGTGATTTCAATCCGATTACTCAGCAGGAAAACATTGGACTGATTATGGATGTTCCGCTGGATGTAACGGTGGAACTTGGAAGAACCAGCAAGTCCATTCATGATATTCTGGAATTTGCTCCGGGAACTATCATAGAATTGAATAAGATTGCCGGGGAACCGATTGATGTGTTAGTAAATGGTAAATACGTTGCCAAGGGCGAAGTCGTAGTACTGGAAGAAAGTTTTGGCGTGCGTATTACCGAAATTATAAATAACTAATAAAAAAGTGATATCAAGGAGAAAAAGATATGGCAAAGAATATTTTAATTTGTGATGACGCAGCGTTTATGAGAATGATGATCAAGGACATTCTTACCAAGAATGGCTACAATATTGCAGGAGAAGCTGAGAATGGTCTGAAAGCAGTGGAAAAGTACAATGAGACCAAACCGGATCTGGTACTGATGGATATTACCATGCCGGAAATGGACGGAATTCAGGCTTTGAAGCAGATTAAAGCTGCAGATCCTTCCGCATGTATTATTATGTGTTCCGCAATGGGACAGCAGGCAATGGTTATTGAAGCCATTCAGTCCGGTGCCAAAGACTTTATTGTAAAACCGTTCCAGGCAGAACGTGTATTGGAAGCTGTGAAAAAAGTAGTTGGATAAGATGATTTTGCTGGAAATTTCCTCAGGATGGGAAAGTTTTTTCCAATTGATCGGCGTGCTTCTGGTATTTCTTCTGGTATTGGCGCTCACCTGGGGAGTGACCAGGTGGATTGCCGGATATCAGCAGGGAATGATGGCAGATAAGAACATACGGGTCATTGAAACATTCCGGGTAAACAATAATAAGTTTATTCAGATTATTCAGGTTGGGAAAAAATATCTGGTCATTTCCGTCTGTAAGGATACCATCAATATTCTGACGGAGCTGACGGAGGAACAACTGGTCTGGATGCCTTCCCCGGAAGGGAAAAATCCGGTTAATGTGAATGAGAATTTTCAGGAAATATTGAATAACCTGAAGAAAAAAATTCCCAGGAAGTAGGCAAAACACTATGAGAAAGCTGAAAAAAATATATTGCGGGACTTCCTTTGCCTTTGGCACAGTTACGCTGATTCTTATGCTGTTTTTATGTTTTGGGCAAAGCGCATATGCGACAGGAAGTGCAGCGGACGCCAATCAGCAGATTACGGACACCACCAGGCAGGAGACGGGAGAGCTTACCACTCCCAACACTCAGAGGGCAGAACCGGGAACTACCAATGGGCTGACATTCAGCTGGAATAATGAAGAGGGGAATTTATCCGGTAATATCAGGATTTTGCTGATACTTACAGTGATTACACTGGCGCCGTCCATTCTGATTATGCTGACCTCCTTTACGAGAATTATTATTGTACTGCATTTTGTGAGGACTGCAATTGGAACCCAGACGGTTCCTCCCAATCAGGTGCTGGTAGGTCTGGCGTTATTTTTAACGCTGTTTATTATGAACCCTGTATTTTCAGAAATTAATGAGACAGTGATTCAGCCTCTGGAGGCCAATGAGATTAATCAGGAAGAGGCCATGGAGCGAATCGAAGCTCCAATCCGCCGGTTTATGTACAAAGAAATGCAGCGAAAGGATTTGAAGCTGTTCTGTGATATTGCGGAAATTGACATGACCGGTATGGATTTAAGCGAACCGGAGACGCTGGAGCCTATTCCCATGCATGTGGTAATTCCAGGTTTTATTGTCAGTGAACTGCGGACAGCATTTATTATTGGTTTCCTGATTTATATACCGTTTATTGTGATTGATATGGTAGTGGCTTCCGTGCTGATGTCCATGGGTATGATGATGCTGCCTCCTACTACGATTTCCATGCCCTTCAAAATACTGCTGTTTGTTCTGGCAGATGGATGGGATCTGGTAATCGGAAATCTTGTAAAGACATTTTATTGAGTACAACCACTTGTGGAAGCAAGTGGTTGCGAAGTGTAGAGGTGAAAACATATGATTACAGAAGGACAGGTGCTGGACATTGCCAGAGAAGCATTGTTTTTGATTATCAAAGTATCTGCACCGTTGCTGCTGATTTCCCTGATTGTCGGTCTGATTATCAGTATTTTCCAGACGGTGACTTCCATTCAGGAGCAGACTCTGACCTTTGTACCCAAGATTATCGCTGTCTTTTTGGGAATGATGCTGTTAGGCGGGTGGATGTTGGAGAATCTGACAGGCTTTATGACGGAATTATGGAATAATTTCGGTCTGTATCTGCGTTAGGTTGAGACAGTATGATAAACTATGAGTTTACAGTATATACATTTGAATATTTTCTGATGATATTGGTAAGGGTTGCATCATTTACCTTTGTTGCTCCGTTTTTTGGCATGAATAATAGTCCGGGCCGGGTGAAAATCGGGCTGTCGGTGTTTGTGGCATTGATTTTATATCAGGTGATACTGCCGAAAGAATCTTTGGAATATGCCGGAACAATCGAATTCGCCATCATCGTTCTGCGGGAAGGAATTACAGGATTGCTTATTGGATTTGCAGCAAATATTTGTAATTCCATTATTGTATTTTCCGGTAAAATTATTGATATGGAAATCGGCCTTGCAATGGCGAATATTTATGACCCTACTACCCGTACACAGTCCGGTCTGACCGGAACCATGTACAATTATTTTATTATGCTGCTTCTGGTGATTACGGATATGCATCACTATATTCTCCGGGCTCTGATTGATACTTACCAGTTGATTCCCATTAACGGAAGTGTTTTTGACTGGGAACATCTGATGGGCACCATGACCATGTATATTGCAGATTTAATGGTAATCGGATTCCGTATTGTACTTCCCATTTTCGCCACCAGTATGATTCTGAACTGTATTCTGGGAGTTATGGCAAAGGTAGCGCCTCAGATGAACATGTTTGCGGTGGGAATGCAGTTAAAGGTTTTGGTTGGGTTTTCCATTTTGTTTGTAACAATTATACTGCTGCCTGATATTTCAAATTTTATCTTCAGGGAAATGAAAAGAATGATTGTTTCTGTAGTTGAAGGAATGTATTAGCGTGAGAGAAGAATTCTGTTTTTTGATGGAATATGACCTCCAGTGGTTTGCAAAAGACGGAAATGGCGGGGAAAAGACAGAGCCCGCCACAGCCAAGAAACTGCAGGATGCCAGAAATGAAGGCCAGGTGGCCAAAAGCCAGGAGCTGAACAGCGCCTTAAGCCTGATTGCATTATTTTTAATGCTGAAAGTATTTATTTCCTCTATTGGCGAAAGTTTATTTCGCAATTTTTCTGTGTATTATAATAAGATACCGGATGTGATTGACGACAGTGTGGGCGGTCTGTCAGCTCATGCCGCTGCTGTGATTATCAACAATACGATTCTGACAATTATGAAAGTCCTCGGACCTGTATTTGCCATAGGATTTGCTGTTGCACTTGTCAGCAATATTTTTCAGGTGGGATGGAAGGTGACTACGAAGCCCATGCATCCCAAATTTAACAAATTAAATCCCCTCAATGGTTTTAAGCGGATTATTTCCAAAGATTCTCTGTTTGAGCTGTTGAAGTCTGTTGTAAAGGTAAGTTTGATTGCCTATGTGGCTTATTCGGCCATCAAAGACCATCAGGATGAACTGTTTCTGCTGTATGATATTCCGCTGATGCAGGTGATTCTGCTGGTGGGAACCATTGTGATTGATGCCGGGCTGAAAATCAGTCTGGTGTATCTGCTGGTAGGAATTGCCGACTGGATTTATCAGAAGCATAAATTCAAAGAAGACATGAAAATGACCAAGCAGGAAGTAAAAGATGAATATAAAAATACCGAGGGAAATCCGGAAATCAAGGGAAAGCAGCGTTCCAGGATGAGGGAGGCCTCTCAGCGGCGTATGATGCAGAATCTTCCCAATGCAGACGTGGTAATTACCAACCCCACCCATTACGCGGTGGCAATCCGGTATGATGCCAGTCAGTATTCCGCTCCTGTCGTAGTGGCAAAGGGTGAGGATTATCTGGCCATGAAGATTAAGGAAGCGGCCAGGGAACATCAGATAGAAATTGTGGAAAACAAACCGCTGGCAAGGATGCTTTATGCCAATGTGGATGTTGGCGAAGAAGTTCCGCCGGAATTGTATCAGGCAGTAGCGGAGGTACTGGCCTTTGTTTACAGCCTGAGGGAGAATAGATAAATGAGACAGATGAGACGAAAGGAGAAAACAGCATGAAAAAAGCTGATATGGGGGTTGCACTGTATCTGCTGGTTGCAATCATATTCTTTATTGTGCCGATTCCCTCGATTCTATTGGATATCATGCTGGCATTTAATATATCCATAGCATTGGTAATATTGATGAATGCCCTGTTTGTAAAAGAAGTGCTGGATATGTCCTTTTTTCCAACCCTCCTTTTGTTCACGACCCTTTTTCGTATTTCGCTGAACGTTTCTTCCACACGTCTGATTTTAACCACAGGGGATCCGGGTAATGTTGTGCGTACCTTCGGCCAGTTCGTAGGTGGAAGCGATTTCATTATCGGCGCCATTATCTTTGTGGTTATGATTTTAATTCAGTTGATTGTTATCAACAAGGGTTCGGAACGTGTATCAGAAGTAACAGCCAGATTTACTCTGGACGCCATGCCTGGTAAGCAGATGGCCATTGATGCGGATTTGAATACAGGTGCCATCAGTGACAAACAGGCGATAGAACGAAGAAATAAAATTCAGCAGGAGTCCAGCTTTTTCGGAGCTATGGATGGTGCGACCAAGTATGTAAAGGGAGATGCGAATGTAGGTATTCTCATTACCCTGATTAACCTGGTGGGCGGAATTGCCATGGGGATGCTCCGTCAGGGTATGACAATCGGCGACGCCCTGAATGAATATGGAATCCTTACCATCGGTGACGGTCTGGTCAGCCAGATTCCTTCCCTTCTGATTTCTCTGGCAACCGGTATTCTGGTTACCAAGGCTTCCAAGGAAGCAGATTTCGGAGATACGCTGATTCATCAGTTATTTGGAATTCCAAAAGTATTGTATATTGTAGGCGCGGTACTGATTTTCCTTGGCATTGTAACGCCTCTGGACTGGAGACTGTTTATTCCCTTTGGAATTGCTTTTCTGGTTGCAGCCAGAAATATGGATGCCAGCCTTGGGATGGAAGCCATCGAAGAAGAAGTGGATATGGCGGAAGAACAGGCGGAGGAAATACGCCGGCCGGAAAATGTGGTATCCCTTCTCCAGGTGGATCCCATCGAGCTGGAATTCGGATATGGTATCATACCGCTGGCTGATGTGAATCAGGGAGGCGACCTGCTGGATCGTGTGGTTATGATTCGAAGGCAGATTGCTCTGGAGCTTGGCACCGTTGTACCGATTATCCGCCTCAGAGATAATATCCAGTTAAATCCCAATCAGTACATTATTAAAATTAAGGGAATTCAGGTTACGGAGGGAGAAATCCTGTTTGACCATTATATGGCCATGAATCCGGGATTTGTGGAAGAAGAAATTTCCGGTATTCCTACTTTTGAACCTTCTTTCCATCTGCCGGCTCTGTGGATTACGGAGAGTCAGAGAGAACGGGCCGAGAGCCTGGGCTATACAGTGGTGGATCCGCCTTCTATCATTGCAACCCATCTGACGGAAGTAATCAGGATGCATATTGATGAGCTGCTGTCCAGACAGGATGTACAGAATCTTGTCAATAATATTAAGGAAACCAATCCGACTCTTGTGGACGAGCTGATACCCAAGCTGCTGGGCGTGGGCGAGATTCAGAAAGTGCTTCAGAACCTGCTGCGGGAAGGTATTTCCATCCGGGATTTGCTTACCATTTTTGAAACCATGGCAGATCATGCGGCCACAACCCGTGATACGGACGTACTGACAGAATATGCAAGGCAAAGTCTGAAGCGGGCAATTTCCAGCAAATATTTCCCTGCCAACGAAGTGACCAGTGTGATAACGCTGGATCCCGCTCTGGAACAGGAAATTATGGGTGCGGTAAAGCAGACGGAACAGGGGGCATATCTGACCCTGGACCCGGAAAAGACAAAAGCCATTATGGCCTCTGTGGAAACAGAGACAGCCAAGCTGGAGAATCTTGGGAAGAATGCAATTATCATAACATCGCCCATTGTGCGTATGTATTTTAAGAAACTGACAGAAGATTACTTCAGGGATTTAATTGTAGTTTCCTATAATGAAGTGGAATCTAATATAGAATTACAATCAGTAGGGATGGTGAGCCTTTCATGACGATAAAGAAATTTCAGGGGAGAACAGAAGAAGAAGCCACTGCCAGGGCAAGAGAGGAGTTTGGACCTCAGACAGTGATTATGAATGTGAAAGAGATAAAGCCAAAAGGGTTTCTGCGTTCTTTCAAGACTCCCTTGTATGAAGTGACGGCAGCCATAGAGGAGGATCAGCAGGCAGGAGCCAGAATTCCGGCGCACATGCCTTCGGTAACACCGTCTATGCCCGCATCTCCGGTGTCGCCCATATCTTCTGTATCTGCTGTGCCGTCAGGAATGCCCATGACCCAGACGCCGCCCCTGGTTCCGGGGACTTCCGGTTCTGTGCCGGCTTCCCCTCCCGGTAATATCAATATTGCGGCAGACGAGCCAATTTCCATACCGAAGCCGGAACCATTAAAGGAAGTATTTGCAAAAGTGGAAAATACCTGGGCTTCTTCCATGGGTGCTCAGGAGGCGGAAGAGAAGAGAAAGGACAGTGCCATGGAGAACAATCTGGAAGAGAAGCTGGAAAGTCTGCAGTCTCTTCTGGAGAAAAAGCTGGCGCCTCAGCCGGAGCCGGAAAAAGAACTTCCCAAAGAAGCTCCGGTGGATGAGAATTTTAAGTTTATCAAAATGATTTACAGTATTCTGCTGGATAATGAAGTAGATGAGAAATATGTAAATCAGATTATGGATGAAGTGGAAAAAGTGATGAAGGGCGGGGCCAGTGTGGATTTGATCCTGTCCAGTATTTATCAGAAAATGATTCTGAAGTTCGGACAGCCTCAGCCCATTGAACTGTCCGGCCGGAAACCGAAAGTAGTATTTTTTATCGGTCCTACGGGAGTGGGAAAAACCACTACCATTGCCAAGATAGCGTCGCGGTTTAAAATGGAAAAGGGAAAGAAAGTAGCCCTGCTCACAGCAGATACCTATCGAATCGCGGCGGCAGAGCAGCTTCGTACTTATGCAAATATTCTGGATACTCCGCTGGATATCGTGTATTCTTCCGAGGAGCTGAATGAGAAACTGAGAAATTCCGAGGAATATGACCTGGTGCTTGTGGATACCGCAGGGTTTTCCCATAAGAATGCGGACCAGCGGAATGAAACAAGGCATCTGATTGACAGAATACCGGGGGAATATCAGAAAGAAACGTATCTGGTACTGAGCGCTACCACCAAATACAGGGATTTGCTTGATATAGCGGACGTCTATAAGGAAAATTTTCATTTTAAATTAATTTTTACCAAACTGGATGAAACAAGTTGTCTCGGAAATATTCTGAATATGAAACTGTATACGGGAGCAGATTTATCCTACTCCACGTACGGACAGAATGTTCCGGAGGATATTGAAGTTTTTAATACGCAGAAAATTGTAAAACTTCTGCTTGGAGGAAAATGACATGGACCAGGCGGAGCAGTTAAGAAATATTGTAAAAAAGAATCAGCAGTCCACCCGCAAAGCCCGCATTTTTACAGTAACCAGCGGAAAAGGCGGGGTAGGGAAATCGAACGTGGCAGTAAATCTGGCAGTCCAGATGCAGAAACA
>Ga0137306_103059_pt1 | contig 12916 bp, 9 predicted proteins | sample Inofroosms_March_FD_97187 | JGI IMG/M metagenome (GOLD analysis project Ga0137306, IMG submission 97187) | Mouse cecal microbial communities from Vienna, Austria - N-Acetylneuraminic and N-Acetylglucosamine D2O microcosms_March | ecosystem: Host-associated > Mammals > Digestive system > Large... | reverse complement strand
TCTATTCCAAACGGCGGGCGCGCCGTCTGAAACCTTTGGCCCCGTCCCCGCCCTGCGGAGCAGGCGGCGGGGGGAGCGCGGGGCTGCTATTGGGATACCGGCGCGCAGAGCACACCATAGTCCTCGGGATGGCGGTCTTTCAGGCTGGGCATATTGGCCCGGCAGGCATAGATCTCGTCCAGATCGACGGTGCGGACAATGAGCCCGCCCCCCTCCTGCGTCAGCTCCTCAATCACCTGGCCCCGGGGCCCGGCGATCATGCTGTGGCCAAAGAGGAAGAGGTCGCCCATGTCTGCGTACTGGTTGGCCGCCGCCACATAGACATTGTTCTCCAAGGCGTGGCAGCGGATGAGCAGCGGCCAGATGTCCGACTCCTGCACCCGCCAGGCTGCGGGCATGAAGATAATCTCCGCCCCTTTGAGGGCCAGGATGCGGGCGGGCTCGGGGTAGTTGTTGTCGGCGCAAATCATAATGCCGATCCTGCCGTATTTGGTGTCAAAGACAGGGTACTCGCCGGTGCGGGTGAAGTAGCCGCACTCGCCGCCGAACAGGTGGTTCTTGCTGTAGGTCCCCTGCACCTCGCCCTGGTCGTCGATGACCACGGCGGCGTTGTTCAGCGGCCGGGTGGTATACGCCTGGAGGGCGATGGGGGCGATGAGATAGACCCCAAGCTCTTTGGCCAAGGCCCGCATGGCGGTGATGGCGGGCCCGCTGAGCCCCTCCGCCAGATCGTACAGCCCCTCGCCGAAGGTGTTCAAGTTATAGCCCGTGACGAACAGCTCCGGCAGGCAGATGATCTGCGCGCCCTGGGCCGCCGCCGTCCGAACCAGCCGCTCCGACTCCTTCAGGTTATTGTCCTTGTCGCCCACCCGGCTCTCCAGCTGGACCAGGCCAATGGTCACGTTTCTCATACTGTGTGCCTCACTTTCCCGCGGCGGCCGCATGCTCGGCCTTTTTCCGCGCCAAAAAGCTCTTGTCCGCAGCCGCCATGAGGGCGAAGTATACCAGCATACCCACCAGGGTGCCCACGATGATGGACGCGTCGTACAGCCAGTGCAGCGGGGCCACCCACAGCCCCAGGAAGATCACGATAAAGGTGATGGCCATGGTGAGCATACTGACGGGGTTGATGCCGCCGTTGCGGTTGATAAACACCAGCAGGCCCAGCGCCGCCACGATAACCGCCATCGCCACCATGGAGAAGCGCATGGTGCAGCCCAGGGTGCACACCGCCCCAGCCCAGCCGGCCGGGGCCAGGAACGCCACCAGCAGCATAATCGCGCTGGCCCCCCAGCAGCCCGCATAGGTGGGCAGGGCAAACTTTTTCAGGTTCTCAAACATGGCCTCCCCCTCGGGGACGTAGAGGCTGCGCAGGTCAAGCTCCGTCCGGCAGACGAAAAAGTAGTGGCAGATGGTAATGCCGATGATGGGTCCCAGCAGCGCGCCGCCGCCGTTGAGGAAGAAATTCATGTAGACGCCCATGTCGTTGATGAGCACCCAGGGGCGGATGGCCACGCCCAGCACGCCCAGGGCAATGGCCGCCCATTTGAAGTTCAGCCGGCCGCCTGTAAGGTGGACGATAGCTACCGCAGGGGTCAGGGCGTTGGCGGCGATGTTGGTGGTGAGGGTGGCGATCATCAGGAAGCACATCATGCCGATAACCAACCAGACATTTCCGATCATGCCGGTGAGGGCCACGGGATCCCAGATAGCCTCGCCGAACATCACCACAGTGCAGCTGGTGACCAGGGAGCCCACCAGGGCCAGCCCCACGATGCCAGTGGGGATGCCGGCAAACTGGCCAACCATGTGGGACTTCTGATCCTTGGAAACCTTGGTAAAGTCGGTGACGGTGAGGGGCATGGAGCCCCAGTAGCTGATGTTGGCGTTCAGGCCCACGATGAAGAAGGCGATGAACTCGCCGGTGGTGGCGAATTTGCCCGTCTGGTTCACCAAGGGGCCCCAGCTGCCCGCGCTGGTGCGCGCCCAGATAAGCAGCACCACCATCCAGATGACCAGCATGGGGGCGCACCAGTGCTCCATCTTCTTAATAACGCCCAGGCCGTTGATGAGGATGAAAATATTCACAACCAGGAACACGCCGAAACAGATCCATATACCCGGCGCCCACTGGCCCCAGGCGGGGAAGAGCAGGCTGAGCACTGTGTTCAGCGCGGAGCCGCCGATCCAAAACTGGATGCCGCACCAGCCCGCCGCCACAATGCCGCGCATGATGGCCGCCACGCTGGCCCCCCGGAAGCCGAAGGCCGAACGCCAGTAGATGGTGGACGGGATGCCGTATTTCGCGCCGGCATGGCCGTTGGCCAGGATAGGGAAGGCGATAATCACGTTGGCCAGCAGGATGGTGATCATGGCCCAGGGCAGGTTCATGCCCCCGGAGATGAGGCTGGAAGCCAGGTAATAGGTGGGTATGCCGATGTCCATGCCAATCCACAGCGCAAAGAAGCTGTAGATCCCCCAGTTGCGCTCCTCAGGCTTGGAGGGCAGGAGATCGGGGGGGACTTTTGCGTTGCCGAGATTCAGATCCTTCATACCAATTTTCTCCCTTCTGCGTCGTCGTTGGTTTCGTTCCGTCCGCTGGGCGCAGCCCTGTTTTGCGGATGCCTTGCCCTTGCCGTTCCCTCCTCTCTCCCACAATACGCTGTCTTGTCAAGTAATCGTTTACATGCGGAGAAAAAACTGCTTTCTCAGCCGTTTTTCCGATGACTGGCGTCCACATTTCGTAAATAAGCTACACGAATTTATACATGTAAACGTTTACTTATTTACATTTTATCGGCCTCTGCCTTTGCGTCCCGCAAATTGGAGGCCGATAATCTCGCTCATAGCCTGGTTAAATCCTTTACGCTGTTCCCCTCAATGAGCTGGCAAGGGCAAATGTAGCGCTTCTTTGCCAGCAGGGGGCTTTCCTCCCCCTGGAGCTGGGCCATAAGGATACGTCCCGCCGTGGAACCCACCCAGTCCTCGCTCTGGTAAATGGTGTGGTACTTGGGGGAGGAGAACTGCGCCCACGCCGGGGTGCCCACCATGATGACGGAGATGTCCTCGGGCACGGACAGGCCCATTTCCGCCAGGTAGCGCACACCCCCCTGGGCATAGCTGTGATAGCCGAAAAACAGCGCCGTGGGCCGGGTGCGCTGGAGCAGCTCCCGGGTGAGGCGGTAACCCTCCTCGGTGCTGAGCACGTCGGACGATTCCACCTCCAGGCTGCCCCCGTTCCGAAGCTGCCTGCGGATTCCCTCGTAAAAGCCCATGCTCCGATCCATGGCGCTGGACACGGTGCCGTTCCACTCAATGACGCCGATGCGGCGGTGGCCGTTCCGAGCGAAGCACTGGCCGGCCAGAAATCCCGCCTGGTAGCTGTCGTCCCCCACAAAATAGGCCTCGTTATCCTCCTGGCTGTCCTTGTCCGGGGAGATCTCCCGCCCCACCACCACATAGGGGATATTGAGTTTGCGCAGGATGGCAGTATTCTTCCAGCCCGAACTGGTGGGCCCCAAAATGATACCGTCCGCCCGCTGGGCCACGGCGTTTTCTATGAGCTTCCGCTCCCGTTCCGGGTCTTCCCGGGTGTCGCAGATCATGGGCAGGAAGTCGTTGGCAATAATCACATCCTCCAGGCTCTCGCAGGCGCGGGTAAAGTAGATGTTGCTGAACTGGGGAATGAGCAGGAAGACTAGCCCCCGCCGGTTTACCCGCAGGCTGGAGGCCACGGCGCTCTTGGTGTAATGCAGCTCCTCCGCCGCGTCCAGCACCCTGTCCCGAAGCTCCAGGCTGATCAGCCGGTCGGTGTTCCCGCTCAGCACATAGGACACCGTCGCTGTGGATGTGTTGGCCAGCCTGGCCACATCTTTGATTGTGGGGTACTTTCCCCGCCGTTCGCCCATGTGAACACCCCCCTGCTTCCTGGCAACCGATTCCGAACAACGCTGATTTTATTGATCTGATAACTTTATCATACAACAAAACCGGGAGGAATGCAATGCCGCAGGGGCATTTTCATATTTTTTGGATAAAAATAGTCCGAAAAACGTATAATAGCCAATATGTAAACGTTTATCTTGCTTGATAAAAGCATAGCACAGAAATCCCAAAAATGCAAGACGGAAATTTGAAAATATTGTTGGAAACTTTTGCAGCCTCCCGGGCCGAGCTGCCGTGGCGCCCATGGCCGTTCTCAAGCCGCACGGCGAACGCGGAAGGAAAGGACAGGGGACCGGGCGAGCTGATCTCGTCCGATCCCCTGTTATGTCCTCTCCCGCTATGGGCGGCCCGGCTCCCGCGGAGCGGCTCGTTCAGCCCAGCCTTTTCCACAAAAAAGAGCTATAGCCGGCTTTTCAGCTGGTAGAGCAGGTTCATCGCCTCAATGGGGGTGAGGGTTTCCACCGGCACCGAGCGCAGCTGCTCCAGCACCGCCGCCCCGGCCATATCCCCCAGGGACACCTGCCCCTCCTCTGCCGGGGCTGGCCTGGGCGGAGGGGCGGTATGGCCCTGGGCCTCTAGCTCCGTCAATATCTCCCGGGCCCGGTTCACCACCTGGTCCGGCACCCCGGCCAGCCTGGCCACCTCCACGCCGTAGCTCTGGTCCGCCCCGCCGGGGACGATCTTGCGCAGGAACACGATGCCGTCCCCCCGCTTTTTGGCGGCGATCTGGTAATTCCGCACCCCCTCAATGGCGTGCTCCACCTCGGTGAGCTCGTGATAATGGGTGGCAAAGAGGGTTTTGGCCCCCAGCCGTCCCTTATCCGCGCAGTGCTCCAGCACCGCCCGGGCGATGGACATGCCGTCGTAGGTGGAGGTGCCCCGTCCGATCTCGTCCAGGATGAGCAGGGAGCGGGGGGTGGCGTTTTTCAGCATCTGGGCCACCTCCGTCATCTCCACCATAAAGGTGGACTGGCCCGCGCCCAGGTCGTCGGACGCCCCGATGCGGGTGAACACCCGGTCCACCACCCCGATCCGGGCGGACCGGGCCGGGACAAAGGAGCCCATCTGCGCCATGAGCACAATCAGGGCCACCTGGCGCATATAGGTGGATTTGCCCGCCATGTTGGGGCCTGTGATGATGGACAAGCGGTCCGCGCCCCCATCCATATAGGTGTCGTTGGGGACGAACAGCGCGTCCTTCAGCATCCGCTCCACCACAGGATGGCGGCCCTCCCGGATGTCGATGGCGCCGCCGCCGTCCACCGCCGGGCGGACGTAGCCGTTCGCCACCGCCGCCGCCGCGAAGGAGGCCAGCACGTCCAGGCGGGCCACCCCCCGGGCCACGTCCTGCACCTGCCGCACCCGCTGGGAGGCCGCCTCCCGCAGCTGGCAGAACAGCTGGTACTCCAGGGCGGTGACCCGGCTTTGGGCGGATAAAATCTCGTGCTCCAGATCCTTCAGCTCCTGGGTGATAAACCGCTCGCAGTTGGCCAGGGTCTGCTTTCTCACGTAGTCCTGGGGCACCAGGTCATAATAGCTTTTGGACACCTCGATGTAATAGCCGAACACCTTATTATAGCGCACCTTCAGGCTCTTGATGCCCGTGCGCTCCTTTTCCCGGCCCTCCAGGGCGGCCACCATGTCCGCCCCGTGGTCGATGACCTCCCGGAGGTGGTCCACCTCCCCGTCGTAGCCCCGGCGGATAAAGTCCCCCTCCCGGATGGTGAAGGGCAGGCGGTGGTCGTCCTCATCGTCCCGGATGGCCTGCTTCAGCAGGGCCTGGAGGTCGTCCAGGCCGGTGAATTCTTCCAGGAATCCAAAGCGCCGGGGGGCCGCCTGGGCCAGGGGGGCCGCCTGCCCCGCCAGCTCGGGCAGCACCGCCAGCCCGTCCGCCAGGGTGAGCAGGTCCCGGGCGTTGGCCGAGCCGTACACCACCTTGCCGATGAGCCGCTCCAGGTCGGGCACCCGCCGCAGGGCCCGGGAAAGCTCCTCCCGCACCACGCCGTCCGCCGTCAGGGCGGCCACCTGGTCCTGCCGGAAGGAGATGGCGTCCGGGTCGCACAGGGGCTGCTCGATCCAGGCGCGGATAAGCCGGTGGCCCATGGGGGTGCGGGTCTTGTCCAGCACCCACAGCAGGGAGCCCTTTTTCTCGCTGCCCCGGATGGTCTCGGTGAGCTCCAGCGTCCGCCGGGCGGTGAGGTCCAGCTCCAGATAGCGCTGGCCCCTGGCCCCGTCCACCGTCAGGCGGCCCAGGTGGCTCAAGTCGGTCTTCTGGGTCTCCTTGAGGTAGCCCGCCAGCGCCCCTGCCGCCTGGTAGCACATGCGCAGGCCGTCCTGGTCCGGGAGGGAGCGCTCCCCCTCCTCCAGGATGCCCAGCGCAGCCAGGGCCTCCAGCGCCTGGGCGGGGCGGAAGCGGGCCTCGGGGACGCCCTGGCATAGGCAGCCCAGGCGGAGCTTCAAAAAGTCGGTGAGCTGGGCGTTGTCCGCGGCGCCATCGGACAAAATGGCCTCGCTGGGGGGGCAGGCCGCCAGGGCGTTGAGCAGGTGGGTGAGGCAATCCTTTCCCTGGAATGGGGCGGCGGTGAACGCCCCGGTGGACAAATCGCACCGGGCCAGGGCCGCCCCGGCGCCGCCGGCGTAGACGGCGCAGATATAGTTGTTCCGGCTCTCGTCCAGCATCTCGTCGGCCATGGCGGTGCCGGGGGTGACGATGCGGATCACATCCCGGTCCACCAGCCCCTTGGCGGTGGCCGGGTCCTCCATCTGCTCACAGATGGCCACCTTATACCCCCGCTTGATCAGCCGGGCGATATAGCTCTGGGCGGAGTGGTAGGGCACGCCGCACATGGGGGTGCGCTCCCCCTCCGGCTTGCCCCGGTCCCGGGTGGTGAGGGTGAGGCCCAGCTCCTCCGCGCCCAGCTTGGCGTCGTCGTGGAACATCTCATAGAAGTCGCCCAGCCGGAAGAACAGCAGGCAGTCCGGGTGGGCCTCCTTCACCTTCCAGTATTGCTTCATCATGGGCGTCAGCTCCGCCATAGCGTTACACCTTCTCTTTCTCTTTAGAAACACAGGGGAGGGGCTGACCCCTCCCCGGAGCTTGTCCAAAAAGCCTCGCAGAGTTCGCGCCCGCAGGCGCGAAGAAAATGAAATCCGTTTTCCCCGGCGGCATGTGCGTCGGGGAAAACACTTCTCGGCCGAACAGTGTGCGAGTTGGCCGCCCCAGGCGGACAGCGAGTGCACGCATGAGGCCGCAGATTTTCCCGTCGGAAAAGGCAACGCCTTTTCCGACGGACTGAGGGGAGGGGCTGACCCCTCCCCGATAGACAGGTTTTATTCCCCGTAGTCCACAATGATATAGACGTACTGTATCTCCGCGATGTCCGCCGCAGGCTCCACCTGGGCGTAACGGCTCACGCCGTCCTCCTCCACGTAGAGGGTGCGCACCGTCCCCACCACCAGCCCGGGCGGGTACACCCCCCCCAGCCCGGAGGTGGTCACCTGGTCGCCCGTGACCAGCTTGGCCTGCTCGGACACGAAGGACAGCCGCACCAGCCCCTGCTGCATCAGGGTGAAATCCCCCTCCAGAACGGCGTCCTCGTCGGTGCGGGCCACCCGCCCGCCCAGCTCCAGGGCGGGGTCCAGGATGGTGGTCACCCGGGAGGAGTAGGGGCTGGCCTCGGTGACCACGCCGACCAGGTGGCCATACTGGTCGATCACGCAGTCGTTGACCTCCACCCCCCCGGCGCTCCCCCGGTCTATGGTGAAGTCCGCCGTCCAGTTGGAGGAGGCCCGGCGCACCACCGCCGCGTCCTGATATTGCAGCTCCGGCCGCTCCTCCCGCAGCCCCAGCAGGTCCCGCAGGCGCTCATTCTCCCGCTGGGCGTCCTGCCCGGCGATGGCGTCCTGCTCCAGCTGGGCCACCCGCTGGCGCAGCGCCTCATTTTCCACCGCCAGCTCGTCATAGCGGAAGGCCCGGTCGTACTGGGCCTGGGTCCAGCTGGTCACGGCGGCGGACGCCGTTCGGAAGGGGGTGGCCAGCACCTCCAGCGCGCTGGTGAGGGGGTCGAAGCCCAGGATCTGCGCGCCGATGGCCAGCACCGCCGCCAGCAGGGCAGCGGCGATGAGCAGCAGCCCGCCGTTATTTCTGAAAAATCGCTTCATACATGGTCTCCTATCGCGCCGCGCCTGCCAGCGGCTCCACGCCGAACCGGGCCAGCATCCGGCCCAGCCGGAACACCGGCAGGCCCACCACATTGCAGTAGTCCCCACGGATGCCGGACACCAGCAGGGCCCCGATCCCCTGGATGCCGTAGGCGCCCGCTTTGTCCATGGGCTCCCCGGTGGCGATGTAGCCCCAAATCTCGCCGGGGGCCAGCGCCCGGAAGCACACGGCGGTCTCCTCGTGCTCCGTGACCGCCCTGTCCCCCCGGAGCACGCTCACCCCGGTGTATACCCGGTGCTCCCGGCCCGACAGGGCGGACAGCATGGCAAAGGCGTCCGCCCCGTCCCGGGGCTTGCCCAGCACGGCCCCATCCAACGCCACCACCGTGTCGGCGGCGATGATCAGCCCGTCCGGCCCGGTCTTGTCCGCCGCCGCCCGGGCCTTGCGCAGGGACAGCTCCTCCACCATCCCCGCCGGGGACAGCCCCGGCTCCACCCGCTCGTCCACATCGGGGGAGATGACCTGGAACCCCGTTATCCCCACCTGCTCCAAAAGCTCCCTGCGCCGGGGGGAATTTGACGCTAAAATGATATCCATAGTACCTCCGCGGCATTGCCGCGCAGGGATTGGCCCCACGGCCGGGCCGCCTTCCCCGCGCTTCTTTATTCCAGGAAGCACGGATTAAACCGGCAAGAGCGATTTCATCCGTCCTTCCTTTAGAAGCTGTACCAATAGCCTCAGCACCCAGCTTTACAGCCAATCTGAATACTTCGGCTATCCGTACAGCTTCTTACTCCACGTCCCTGTAATACAGGCCCCGGGTGAAGTTGTTGGGGATATAATTCCCCTTCCCCCGGTACGCCTCCAGCACCTGGACGCACTCCACCCCGTTCTCAGTGGTAAACAGTAGCCGGATGGCCCGCAGCCCCGCCTTTTTCCAATCCTGGGCCTTATCCGCTAAAAACACCTTGTTGGCGTTGAGAATTTCATTGCGGCAGCCATAGGCGCGCTCCACCGGGAAGCGCACCCCTTTGCGGTCGGTGAGCAGGTTCACGTTGGAGCACACACACTTGCCCGTCTGGTTTTTGACGGCGCAGTTCTCGGTGATCATCAGCGGCAGCCGCCCATAGGCAATGATCTCTGTGTCCACCGCCTTGGCCAGGTCCCGGATCTGGGCCAGCTTCAGCTCAAAGGAGGCGGTGACGGACTGGAAGCCCAGCCGCTTGTACTCCTTCACCCCCTGGCTGTTGAATACCTGGAGGCCGAAGTCCCCCCGGAGGGTGAAGCCCAGCTCCTTGCACAGGGGCACATGGCCCAGATTGCCCACGTAGGCGTCCGTCACCCCGGCCTCCTTACATGCCTCCAGCTCCCGGCGCAGCCCGGGAAGCTCCCGGTCAAAGCAGATCCGGGGCAGCACCGCCGCCACCGGCACGCCCCGGCCAATGGCCGCCTTTACGTCGTCCGGATGGGCGGCGATCTCCTCGGCGGGGAGGGTGATGAGGCTGGGCTTGGCCTTTGTCAGCTCGAAAGTGAGCTGGCCCGCCCGGCGCAGGGACACGCGGATATCCGGCTCCCCCCGGTAGTTCTCGTACCGGGCGCCCAGCTTATACGGGCCGTGCCGCCGCTGGGGCAGGGCGGTGCGCTTGGCGGTGAGGCCGTCCAGCACCTGCCGCCGCAGGGCGTTGAGCGCGGAAAGGGGCACCGCCAGCCCGTCCTGCACCAGGGAGCGGACCTCCGCCACCCGGTAAGGGGTGCCCCCCGTTTTGGTGAGCTGGCCCTCCACCTCCGCGCGGGTGGCGGCCCGGCGGCGGGCGGCCTCCGGCACGTTTCCGGCGGCGGTGACCACCCGGCCCTCGCTGTCCTCCACCCCCACCTGGAGCGGCTCGCCGGGGCGGACCATGGCGTAAAACTTCACCGGGACGCCGGGGCCCTCCCCCTTCTCATAGGCCGCACGGGCCTGGGCGAACAGCTCCCGGGGGTTCTTGGCCTCCTCCCGGACGCCGAACATGTCCGGCCCCTTTTTCTCCACAAAATAGCCGTCGGTAAAGCCCTGGCGGGAAAAGGCCTGCTCCAGCTGGGACAGCTCCTGCGCCGTGGGCTCCCGGCCCTCCCGCAGGGCGTCGGCGTACACACGGGTCACAATATAGACGTATTCCGGCCGCTTCATCCGCCCCTCGATCTTGGCGCTGGCCACGCCCAGCTCCTCCAGCTCCTTGAGATGGCCCGCCAGCGACATGTCCTTGAGGGAGAGCGGGTGGCCATCCGCCCAGTCCCCCCAGCCGTAGGGCAGGCGGCAGGGCTGGGCGCACATGCCCCGGTTGCCGCTGCGCCCGCCGATGACGCTGGACATGAAGCACTGCCCCGAGTAGCACATGCACAGCGCTCCGTGGACGAACACCTCGATCTCAATGGGGGAGCGCTGGCAGATATACGCGATGTCCCGGCGGGACAGCTCCCGGGCCAGCACCGCCCGGGTCATGCCCAGCCCGGCGGCCTGCTTCACCCCGTCCAGGGAGTGGAGGGTCATCTGGGTGGAGGCGTGCAGCGGCAGGTCGGGGGCGCACTGGCGCAGCGAGCGCACCAGGCCCATGTCCTGCACCAGCACCGCGTCCGCCCCCAGCTGGGACGCCTGGACGGCGCAGTCCACCGCCTGGGCCATCTCCCGGTCTGAGCACAGGGTATTCAGGGTGAGGTACACCTTCACCCCCCGCAGGTGGCAGTAGGACACCGCTGCGGCAAACTCGTCCCGGGTGAAGTTTTTCGCCCCCCGGCGGGCGTTGAATTGTCCAAAGCCGAGGTAGACCGCGTCCGCCCCGGCGCACACCGCCGCGCGCAGCGCCTCCGGGCTGCCGGCGGGGGATAGTATTTCCATGGCTTGTTCTCTCGTTTCTGTGAATGGTTTGTCGTGCCGCGCAGTTGTCACGCTCCGATTGGGCGTGCGGCTATCGTCGCGCTTCGGCTTTGTCACGCTCGCTTTGGGCGCGCTGCCCGCCCCGGCTTCCCTCCGTCTCGGATAAAAAACAGATTTGCTCCGCAAATCCTGGTTTTTCATCCTCGCTCCGGTCCATCCGGGACGGCGCGCCTAAGCTCGCGCTTCCTTATCACGCTCGCTTTGGGCGCGCTGCTCGCCCCGGCTTCCCTCCGTCTCGGATAAAAAGCAGATTTGCTCCGCAAATCCTGGTTTTTCATCCTCGCTCCGGTCCATCCGGGACGGCGCGCCTAAGCTCGCGCTTACCGCTTCTGCTGCAATTTGAATATCTCCCGCTTGGCCTCGCTCAGCTCGCCCTTGAGCCGGGAGTTCTCCTCCAGCAGATCCTTGAGCTGGCGGCGCAGGTTTTCCGACGCCTCCCGCTCCTTGAAGCGCTCGTCGGCGATGTTGACGGCGGTGAGCACGGCGCACCCCATCTGGGAGGAGCCGCCGGCCTTGGTGGTCTCCCTCAGCTTCTCATCCACATAGGCGGCTACCCGGTGAACGTACTCCTCCCCCTCGGCAGCCAGCAGGGTGTATTTCAGCCCACCCACGGTAACGGTGACGCGGTTTTGCATGGCGCTCCCTCCTGCACAGTGATTTGCTCAGCATTATATCACAGCTTTGAAAAAAAGGAAATGAAAAAAGTATAAAACTCCGCTGATTTTTCACCGGGGCCCGCCTTGATTTTTCCGCCCCGCTGTGCTATGCTCTTTGCAAGCACATCCCGTCCGGGGACGGGGCCGGAAAGGAGGCGTATTGGCATGGACGATAAGCTAAACCGCGCCGCGGCGCGCAAAAGCGCCCTCAAGGAGCTGCTGGAGGGCGCCGGCATGGCCGCGCTGGGGGCGCTCATGTGGATGCTGGGCGGGGACTTCACCTTTGTGGAGGGCGTGACCACCCGCAGCGAGGGCCGCACCCAGATGTACCTGATGGCAGGGGCCGCGGCGCTGATCATCATCGGCGCGGTGTTCCTGGTGCTGGGGCTGATCCATCTGGCGCGGCCGGGCAAGGGCGGCAAAAAAGAGGGCTGAGCCCCGTTCCGCCCCCTTGACAGCCCCGGCTTTCTGTAATAGAATGGACGCCGCAAAGCAGTGACGGAGAACAGTACCACGCGCACGGGTTTCAAGAGAGGGGACGGACGGTGAGAGTCCCCCAAAGGCGCGGCGGGAAGGCCCTCCCGAGCCCGGGCAGGAAATGGCCCGGCGGCCCCCGCCGTTACCGGGCAAGAGCGCGCGCCCGGCCCATCTGCGCCCGGCGCGAATTCAGGTGGAACCGCGGACAAGAAGAAGCGCGGAACAAGGGGCTGTGAGGAAGCTTGGACCGGAGCGAGGGCGAGCGCAGGGCCGCAGGGCGGCCCGCAGCCGGCCCGAGTCGAAGGGAAAGCGACCGAGCGTCCAGACCCTTGCGAAGCGTGACAGCTGTTCGCCCTGAGCCAAACGGCTCAGGGCGTTTTCGTTTTGAGCCGGAAAACACGGAAAAGGAGCGGTATATTGTGAAAAGCAGCGAAAAGAGTATGGAAAAGATCGTGAACCTGTGCAAGGCCCGGGGCTTCATCTTCGCCGGGAGCGAGATTTACGGCGGCCTTGCCAACACCTGGGATTACGGCCCCCTGGGCGTGGAGCTGAAGAACAACGTGAAAAAGGCCTGGTGGAAGAAATTCGTCCAGGAGAACCCCTATAACGTGGGGCTGGACGCCGCCATCCTCATGAACCCCCAGGTGTGGGTGGCCTCCGGCCACGTGGGCGGCTTCTCCGACCCGCTGATGGACTGCAAGGAGTGCCACGAGCGCTTCCGCGCCGACAAGGTGATCGAGGACTGGTGCCAGGAGAACGGCTTCC
>Ga0137306_103058_pt1 | contig 12918 bp, 15 predicted proteins | sample Inofroosms_March_FD_97187 | JGI IMG/M metagenome (GOLD analysis project Ga0137306, IMG submission 97187) | Mouse cecal microbial communities from Vienna, Austria - N-Acetylneuraminic and N-Acetylglucosamine D2O microcosms_March | ecosystem: Host-associated > Mammals > Digestive system > Large... | reverse complement strand
GGCAGACGTTCAGAGCCATGTTTCCTACAGGATGACGCTCCAGTGCCTGGCGCATATTCCTGTAGTCTTTCAGTATCAGAATAGTACTGATGATGATTACAAAAAAGACGCCCAGGAACACAAACAGGTTTTTGGCATACAAAATGGTTCCGTTCATTACCGTGGGAAGCATGTTTGTTTTTGCATGGTTTATGAGTGACGGAAGCTGCTTTTCCACCCTGCTTTGAATCAGTTCGGCTTTGATACCGGTAATGTTTTCAATCTGGCAGCAGCATTCCTCCCAGAACACGCCGGCCTGTTGTTTGTAGCTCGGAAACTGTTCCATTATATTCCTGAGCTGCTCCAGGAGGGTTTTCAGGAAAAAGAATACTGCCAGCCCAAGGAGCAATAACAGGATTCCTACCAGCAGGGAAGCCCATATACCTCTTTTCAGTTTTAATTTATTCTCCAGTTTTTCGGTGAGCGGGTTCAGGAGTTTTGCCAGCAAAAAAGCAGCAAAAAAAGGAATTACCAGCGGAAACAGCCAGCGGAGGCCGGCGTAAACAGCCAGAGTAATTCCCAGAACTTTTCCTATGCTCCGCATACTTTCTTTTGCTTCTGTTTTCATGAAATCAGTATGCGGTATTTTCCGTCTTTTATGCGGGAAACACAGGCCTGGTTGAATGTTCCATGCCAGGCAGATGTTACATGAGTTCTGCAAACAGTTTTCCCATGGGCTGAACGCAGAATTCCACAGGTGCTCCCGTGGAGGGATGCTGAAATGACGTCCGGATGGAGCAAAGTCCCACCGGAAGATAACCTGGCGGACAGTTTTTGTTGTATTTTTTGTCGCCCAGAAGGGGATGGCCTGCGTGAGCCATCTGCACGCGAATCTGATGATGGCGTCCGGTGTCCAGACGGATATTCAGCAGACTGACCGGTCCTTTGGAATAAGGCGTTTCATGAAATACACGCTGTACTTCATAAAAAAGTCTGGCTGATTTAGCGCCTTTGGTGTTTTTGGAAACTACCTGGGATGTGTTGGTTTTTCCATCTCGTAAAAGCCAGTCCTCCAAAATACCGGAAGACTCTGAAAAGATGCCTTCTGCCAGTGCCAGGTATTCCTTTTTTACTGTTTTTTCCTGTACCTGCCGGCTCAGTATGGCTGCGGCCTGCCGGTTTCTGGCAAATACCATAATCCCTTCCACAGGCTGATCCAGACGCCGGATAATGAACACGTCTGAGGATTCCTTTTTGTCTGCAAAATAATTCCGCAGCATACTCACCATATCGGACTGGCTGGTTCTGGCAGTCTGTACGGGGATTCCCGGCATTTTATGGCAGACAATAATGTCCTGGTCTTCGTATATGATGTCTGTCATAATTTATACCTTAAACCGATAGCCTACGCCCCATATGGTTTCGATGTACTGGGGCTTAGTGGTGCTGAATTCGATTTTCTCCCGTATTTTCTTAATGTGTACGGTGACGGTTGCAATATCTCCCACCGATTCCAGATCCCAGATCTGGCTGAACAGTTCTTCTTTGGAGAATACGTGGTTGGGGTTCTGAGCAAGGAATGTGAGCAGGTCAAATTCCTTGGTGGTAAACTGTTTTTCTTCATCATTAACCCATACCCGGCGCGCTGTTTTGTCAATTTTCAGGCCGCGGATTTCGATGACGTCATTTTCCTGAATGCTGCTGTTGATCAGGCGTTCGTAGCGGGAGAGGTGAGCTTTTACCCTGGCCACCAGTTCGCTGGGGGAAAAGGGCTTGGTAATGTAGTCGTCTGCGCCCAGTCCCAGGCCGCGGATTTTATCAATGTCGTCTTTTTTGGCGGATACCATTAAAATAGGGGTATTTTTATTTTCCCGGATTTTTTTGCAGATTTCAAATCCGTCTACCCCCGGCAGCATTAAGTCCAGAATGAACATGTCAAATTCTTCGCTTAACGCCCGTGCGAGGCCCTGATTGCCGTTATTTTCAATTTCCACATGGAAGCCGCTCAGCTCCAGATAATCTTTTTCCAGATCGGCGATTGCCACTTCATCCTCAATAATCAATACTTTGCTCAATTTATTACCTCCTGGTATTTCCGGATTACAAAATACATAATGGTTCCCGTATCTTCTTTGCTGTTCGCCCAGATTTTTCCGCCGTGGTCCTCAATAATTTTCTTTACGATGGACAGGCCGATACCGCTGCCTCCGGTGGCTGAATTCCTGGAAGCGTCCGTGCGGTAAAAGCGGTCGAAAATGTAGGGCAGATCTCTGGCGGCGATTCCTTTACCGTTATCTTCAATCTCAACCTGAATAAAATCCCCCACATCCCGGATGCGCATATTGATAAAGCCCTGAGATTTGTCCAGGTATTTGACGGAATTGCCGATAATATTGTTAATGACACGCCGGAGCTGTTCCGGGTCTGCAATAATCAGCACGTCTTTGTCTGCATAGTTGATATAGGTGAGCTTGATATTTTTGGCCTCTAAATCCAGACCTACTTCTTCCACACAGTCTTCAAAGTAATCTGCCACATTGATTCGGTTAAAATTATAAGGGATTCGGTTGGTATCAATTCTGGAATACAGTGTCAGCTCGTTAATCAGCATGTCCATTTCATTTGCTTTATTGTAAATAGTACGGATGTATTTGTCATGCTTTTCCGGCGTGTCCGCTACTCCGTCCATAATGCCCTCCACATATCCTTTGATGGCTGTGATGGGGGTTTTCAAATCGTGGGAAATATTACTGATTAAGACTTTGTTTTCTTTTTCTCCGGCTACTTTTTCTTCTGCTGACTCCTTCAGACGAAGCCGCATTTCCTCAAAGTTTCGGCAGAGTTCTCCGATTTCGTCCTTTCCTTCGGCATCGACGGTGAAATCCAGGTTGCCGGCTTTGATATTCTGAGCAGCTATTTCCAGCCTGCGAATGGGATTGATAATTCCCTGATAAATCCAGACTGTCAGCATTCCTGCGGTGAAAATCAGAATCAGAAGCACTGAAATCATCAAATCCAGCAGAACGCCTTTGATTTCCGGCAGAATCCGCTCCATGGATGTGACGATAAAGACGCTTCCGTTGCCTCCGTCCTGAAAGTTAAAATCAATCTGTTTGATGAGGGCCTGTTCTTCCCCTTCCATATAGAATCCGGAAGCTGCGCTTTGTATGGTATCGCTGTCATATTCCGGCAGATCTTCTTCCAGTATGATTTCAGAACCGGTATTTCCGTTGAAAATCAGTTCTTTCCCTTTACGGACCAGGAGATAGGAGTATTTATCTGAGAGCTGTCGGTTGACCTTTTCCAGCCAGGCGGGGTCTTCCAGCTGTTCCGGCTGGTTTTTTGCCACCTTCTGGAGATCTTCATACGTTGATTTGGTAAAGTGGCTGAGCACTTTAAAGGAATTTACAAAATAGTCATAGGCATTGCCGTCTATATTGTAAATCTGGCGTACCGCTTTCATCTGGTACTGGCCGAATCCCCATATGGTTGCCACTGCCAGAAGCACCGGCACAAATATAATAATACAGAATGAAATGATTAATCTGGTCCTTAATTTCATAATAATGCTGTAACCTCCGACAGCTTATATTATACCAGTTTTTGTAGAAAATCATATGGAAAATTTATAAAAATTTATAAAATTTGTATAAATTCATCGTTTTCCATATCCTGTGGGGAAATATGATATAATATAAAAGCTGAACGGCCTGTAAATCAAAGGCTGCTCAGCTTTATTTTTAAAATTCTGTTTAAAGATTTTTCCGGACGTTCCTGAGAAATGGTTCCGTCATATTCCGGTTCTTTACGAAAAAGTTCCTCAGCTTACCTTAAACTGGAACTTCTGAATCTCTTTCTCGGTGCTGACCTTCTCAATCTGGGCTCCGAGGCCTTCCAGCTTGGTCTCAAAAGATTCATAACCCCGCTGGATATAGTGGATATCGTCAACGATGGTAATGCCTTCAGCGGAAAGGCCTGCAATGACAAGAGCAGCTCCGGCCCTTAAATCCGGTGCGCTGACTCTGGCTCCGGTATAGCCTTTCACCCCGTTGATAATGGCAATATTGCTTTCTACTTTAATATCTGCGCCCATACGGGTCAGCTCATCCACGTATTTGAAGCGATTTTCAAAGATACCTTCTGTTACAGTGCTGGTTCCCTGGGCAATTCCCAGTACCACGGACATCTGGGGCTGCATATCCGTAGGAAATCCCGGATAGGGCAGAGTAGTAACCTGTGTATGCCGCAGAGGCTTTGAGGCTACCACGCGGACAGCATCGTCAAATTCTTCCACTTCACAGCCTGCCTCCAGCAATTTGGCTGTGGTGGCTTCCAGGTGTTTGGGAATCACATTCTTGACCGTAACGTCTCCTTTGGTGGCTGCCGCCGCGAACATAAAGGTACCTGCTTCAATCTGGTCCGGAATGACGGAGTATTCTGTCTTATGGAGTTTCTCCACTCCCACAATACGGATAACATCGGTGCCCGCACCGCGGATATTTGCCCCCATGCTGTTCAGGAAATTGGCCACATCCACCACATGCGGCTCCTTCGCTGCATTTTCAATCGTAGTTTTTCCTTCTGCCATAACCGCCGCCATCATAATATTAATGGTGGCGCCCACAGATACCTTGTCTAAATAAATGTGGCTTCCGATTAAACGATCTGCTTCTGCCGCAACTGCGCCGTTGCGGATTTCCACATGGGCTCCCAGGGCGCGGAATCCCTTAATATGCAAATCCATGGGCCGGCTTCCGATATTGCAGCCGCCAGGCAGGGTCACCTCCGCACGCTTGTATTTGCCCAGCATTGAGCCCAGCAAATAGTAGGAGGCTCTGATTTTTTTCATAGAATCATAGTCTACCGGAATATCTTTTACAAAAGAACCATTTATTTTAACGGTGTGTGCGTCTGTTCTGTCTATTTTTGCTCCAATGTCTCCCATTGCCTGAAGCAGAGCATTAATATCCCTTACATCGGGTAAATTATCTATCGTTACGGTCTCATCCGTCATGATGGCTGCTGCCAGAATTGCAAGGGCCGCATTTTTGGCTCCGCTGATTTCCACTTCGCCGACTAACGGATTACCTCCTTTAATCACATACTGTTCCATATTGCACCTCTATGCTATATTTTTCGTACAGGAAGTTATCATAGTAACATCTTTTTGCCTTTGTCATGTTTTTGACAAAAAAATCTTTATGTACTATTATAACACACTTTGTCGATTTGTAAATCTTTCCTTTTCCGGGGGTCACGTGTCAGCACCGTATGTTCAGTACCGGGCTGTGGTTATCAGCTTATCTTATTTTATGCCGAAATGCCGGAACGGTGCATGACCTTTCTGAAAATCACTGTTTTTAGTATGGGCGTTTCCTGAAAATTCATGCGCCTTTTTCCTGTGTTTGTCCAATTTAAGATTTTGCAGTGTTGAAGCCATAAAACAGGCTCCGGTTGTTATCTTACCATATTTCTTTCTAAATTCCTACTGTTTTTTTTATAAAAAAGAATGCGCAGGCGCATTCTTTGCGCGCGGGCGGATTGCGCAGCAATAAATTTCATCTCCGCGAGCTGCGCATCCCGCCCGGAGGGCTTTCTCTTACAGGAAATTAATAAAAAGCGTGGTATCACTCGAATACCACGCTTTTTTCCAGATATTTTGTCTGAATTACAATATAGGGATAAGATTTTACCTGATTGATTTTTTCTCCTTTGGAAGGACCGATTAAAGTGGTGTCAAAGTAAATGGCATTTCTGGTCAGATAGCAGTCATTGACAGAGATGCTGTAACCGCCGGTTTCCTGTACTCCGTATCCTGCGGCAATGTACAGATATTCTTTATCCGTGTAGGTCAGCTTGAATATGCTTTCTTTTTTTTCTTCAATGACTGACAGAAATTCCTCCGGAATGTCTTTTTCTTCCAGTATTTCGTAGGACAGGTCCTTCAGCTTTTCCGTGTCTGTTTCTTCCAGTCCGCAGCCGGGCAGAACAGGCAGGCTGGTCAGCAGCAGGAGAAGTAGTCCCCGGATGAACAGGCTCCGATAGATTTTTTTCATAAGACGTTCCTTCATTTTTATACATTCTTCCTGAATTTTATGAAAAAATTCTGTTATTTATGATTGTATTTCCCGTTTTCACTCTGTATAATATAGAAAGTGAATCATTGATAAGGAAAAGGTAGAATACTATGATACGAATAATTTTGGTGGCGTTTTTTTTGATTACTTTCCTGATTCTTTCCATTCCGGTTCTGATTGTGGAACAGATTCTGAAGAAATTCAATCCTTATGCTGCGGATATCAGCAGTCTGCGGATTGTTCAGTGGGCCTTTCGGGTGGTGCTGTTCCTGGCGGGGACGGATATTACGGTAATCGGGGAAGAACATGTGCCGAAAGATCAGCCTGTGCTTTATATCCCGAATCATCTCAGTTACTTTGATATTGTGATTACTTATTCCAGATGTCCCGGCCTGACCGGCTATATTGCCAAGGATAAAATGGAGCGCTATCCGTTGCTTTCCACCTGGATGAAACGGTTATACTGTCTGTTTCTGGACCGGGAGGATATGCGGGAAGGGCTGAAAATGGTTCTGACAGGGATTGACCATATTAAGCATGGGATTTCCATCTGTATTTTCCCGGAGGGCACGAGAAATCCCAATCCGGAAGAAGGCATGATGCCTTTTAAAGAGGGAAGTCTGAAAATGGCTGAAAAAACAGGATGTCCTGTGATTCCCGTTGCCATTTCCAATACCCATAACATCTTTGAAAGCCATATGCCTTTTATCCGGAAATGTCATGTAATTGTGGAATACGGAGAGCCCATTCTGCTCAAAGAACTGGATAAGGAGCAGCGGAAGTTCTCCGGAGCCTATACCCGTTCCAAAATTGAAGAAATGCTGAAAAAGCATCAGGATATGCTGTAGGAAGTTCTTATGGGGTTCCTGCAGCATAAAATGATTATTTGAAATGTGCCCGAAGGGCTTCCACAACTTTGGGATAATCCATAAAGTGGGAGGCTTTTACAAGAACGGTATCTCCTTCCTGCAGGTATTCCAGAAGATGAGACTGCATTTCATCTCTGGAATCAAAGTGGAAGACTTCGCACCAGTCGTTGGTATCGCAGGCGCCTCTGGCAGTTTCACTGGAAAGAGGGCCGGCGCAGAAGATGGTGTCAATCTGTTTTTCTGCGGCGTAAGCCCCCACTTCATAATGAAGCTGTTTCTCATTTTCACCCAGTTCACCCATATCACCCAATACGGCTACGGTTCTGGCAAGTCCGTTGCTCAGCACATCCAGAGAAGCTCTCATGGACACGGGATTGGCATTATAACAGTCGTCTATGATGATAAGGCCGCCTGTCTCAATCAGGTTTGAGCGGCCCCCAATGGTTTCCACAGCTTCGATTCCTGCCCTGATTTCTTCCAGGCTCATATGAAGGGCCAGTCCGGCGGCCGTGGCTGCCATGGCATTGAATATATTGTGCTGTCCCGGAATGGGAATGTGTACATCCATGGTGCCGCAGGGTGTGTGAATGACCGTTTCCACTCCTTTTAATCCCAGGTTTCTGATATTGTCTGCGTAAATATCCTGCTGTACGGTCTGATTTTCCCCAAATCCATAAAAGACAGGACGAACGCCTCTGATTTCTTTCAGGGTGGACAGTTTGTCGTCTTCTCCGTTCAGTATAATAGTTCCTTCCGGTTTCAGAAAATCAAATATTTCACTTTTGGCTTTCAGAATACCGTCTCTGGTTTTGAGGTTTTCCAGATGGCAGATACCGATATTTGTGATAACGCAGAGATTTGGGCGGGCTATTTCTGCCAGCCGGTGCATTTCGCCGAAATCGGAAATTCCCATTTCCACAACGGCTGCCTGATGTTCTTCCTGAATGCGCAGCAGTGTGAGGGGCAGGCCGATTTCATTGTTATAATTTCCGGCTGTTTTCAGTACGCTGTATTTTTCTGAGAGCACAGAGGCAATCATTTCTTTGGTGCTGGTTTTTCCTACGCTTCCGGTGACACCGATAATGGGAATGTTAAGATTGCTGCGGTGAAATTTTGCAATGTCTTTCAGCGCCTGTTCCCCTGACCCCATTAATATGTAGGGTTTCTTACAATTTTCGAGCCTTTTTTCCGAGAGAACAGCGGCAGCGCCCTGTTCCAGCACATCCGGAATGAAATCGTGGCCGTCCACCCGTGCGCCTTTGATGGGGATAAAAAGAAATCCTGCTTCCACCTGCCGGCTGTCTGTAACCACACCCCGGATTACCGTATCTTTTTCTGATTCCGGGCCCATATAAATGCCGTTACATGATTCTGCAATACGCGCTAACGTCAAATGTTTCATAACTTCCTCCGTTTATTGATATTTTTCCATGGAAATCTGAATAATCTTCTCGCAGAGTGCGTCAAAATCCATACCCGCTGCCTGGGCTTCCTGGGGAAGCAGGCTTACCGACGTCATGCCGGGAAGGGTATTTGCCTCAAGACAGTAAATATGTTCCTGTTCATCCAGCAGAAAGTCCATACGGGCGTAAGTTTCCAGATTCAGAACTCTGGCCACCTGTTCTGCATAGTCCTGCATGGAGGCTGTAATATGCGGAGGCAGTTCTGCAGGGCAGGTCTCCACTGTGCTTCCGGCTGCGTACTTGTTTTTATAATCGTAAAAACCTTCCAGCGGAGCAATTTCAATGACCGGCAATGCTTTAAAATCTATAATTCCGACGGAAAATTCCCGTCCTTTTATATAGTCCTCGATAATAATTTTTTCTTCCCAGCGGAATGCTGCTTCCAGCGCTTTCCGGTAATCTTCTTCTGTGCGGACAATGGACACGCCGATACTGGAGCCGCCACAGCAGGGTTTTACCACACAGGGCAGTTTCAGCCCGGTCTGTCTGAAATCCCGGAGACAGTTGTCCCTGTTCATGGAAATTCCTGCAGGTGTGGGAATATGGTTGGTGAGGAACAGGCGCTTGGACAGTTCTTTATCCATGGCCAGTGCGCTGCTTAAATATCCGGTGCCGGTGTATTTGATGCCATATAAATCAAAAGCCGCCTGAATTCTGCCGTCTTCTCCGTTTTCTCCGTGGAGAGCCATAAACACAATATCTGCCATTCGGCACAGCTCAATGACATTGGGGCCGAAAAAGCTGCTGCTCTGGTCTTTCCTGCTCTTTTTCACCGCTTCGAGATCCGGCGTTTCTGCAGATATGCCCGTAACGGTGGCGCTGATTTCTTCGGAGCGGTCAAAAATGTCTGTCAAATTTTCGGGTTCGTCTCCGTATCCCATAAAGACGTCCAGTAAAATAACTCTGTGGTCGTTCCGCCTTAAGGCGTCCGCTACATTTTTCCCTGTTACAAAGGATACGTCCCGCTCGGTGCTCAAACCTCCTGCCAATACTACAATATTCATTTGGAAACCTCCCTGAATTCAATATTCTGTGGCTATCTTATACTATTTTATTCTTCGTGACAAGAACTTCCACCCATTTCGGCACTTTTTTCCGGAACCGGGCACTTTTTTCCGAAATGGAGTGCAGAAGACTCTGCGCATCATGAGAAGAAAAAACAGTTAAAAAATAGCTGTCCGAACGCCATTTTTAACTGTTTTTGGAAAGATACATGATGACAGCCTGTCCAGGGACAGGCCTGCCGTCCGTATAAAATTATGAAGTGCCGGGAAACCTAAAATTCCGGTTCAATCAGGCCGTAGGTGCTCCCTTTGCGTTTATACACTACATTTACTTCTTCTGTTTCCGCATTCTGGAATACGAAGAAATTATGTCCCAGAAGTTCCATCTGAACGCAGGCGTCTTCCGGATACATGGGCTTCATGCCAAACCGTTTGGTACGGATAATCTTTACTTCCTCGTCGTCCTCTACTTCCTTTTCGATAAATTCCTGCTGGAAGTTGCCTGCTGCCTGCTGCTGGTCAATAATCTTGTTCTTGTATTTCTTCAACTGTCTTTCAATGACTTCTTCCACCAGATCTATGGATACATACATATCATTGCTTACCTGTTCGGAGCGGATGATATTTCCTTTTACCGGAATGGTAACCTCGATTTTCTGCCGCTCTTTTTCCACACTCAGAGTTACGATGATGTCTGTCTCCGGTGTGAAATAACGCTCCAGTTTCGCTAATTTTTCTTCTATCGCTTTTCGCAGCCCGTCTGTGATATCGATATTTTTTCCGCTGATTGTTATACGCATGGTGTCCAACCCCTTTTCCGTTTATTTTTAAGTGTTATAATTATACCATACCTGAATTCTGAATACAACAAATCTATGGGAATTCCTGACATTTTCCACTGGATAGTATGAAAAATTATTCTGTGTATATGGCCGGGGATTCCGGAAGATGCTATACTGAATCCGGAACAGATATCATTTCGGAACGATAAAAAACCGGTTACGGAGGAAAGGAATTTTTATGAAATCAAAAACTGTTTTTATTACCGGCGCTTCCCGTGGCATAGGCCGGGCCATTGCAGAGGAATTTGCCCGCGGAGGATACTCTCTTGCTCTTAACTGTAAATCTTCCGGGGAAGAACTGCATGTATTTGCCAGGCACCTTTCGGATACCTTTCAGGTGCCCTGTCTGCCGCTGGTGGGGGACGTGAGTGATGAGAAGTTTGTGGAACAGGCTTTTGAGGAGATTCAGCAAATGTTCGGCAGGACGGATATTTTAATTAATAATGCGGGCATTTCCCATGTGGGTCTGTTGTCTGATATGAGCCTGGAGGAATGGAACCGGGTGCTCCAAACCAACCTCACATCCATGTTTTTATGCTGCAGGTATGCTATTCCTGCCATGGTACATGAAAAATCCGGCAGGATTCTGAATATTTCGTCTGTGTGGGGCAGCGTGGGGGCTTCCTGTGAGGTGGCTTATTCTGCTTCCAAAGGAGGCGTGAATGGATTTACCAGAGCGCTGGCCAAAGAACTGGCTCCCAGCGGTATCACGGTGAATGCCATTGCCTGCGGCGTGATAGATACCAGGATGAATCACTGCTTTTCAGAGGAAGAGCGGCAGCAGCTTGCAGAGGAGATTCCTGCCGGGCGTTTTGGACTTCCGCAGGAGGCAGCCAGCCTTGCCATGTCGCTGGTCACAGCGCCTTCTTATCTGACAGGGCAGGTGATTGCTCTGGACGGAGGCTGGATGTAGCAGGCGATTCACATTTATGAATAAGATTCGCGATTTGAATAATTCCGTTATTTTCCATATATTTTTTCGTAAAATATTTCTATCGTACCATGGTTTTTACGGGAGAGTTATTTTACAAAAGAGGAATGAGTATAATATGAAATTATCCAGCAGACTGGAAAATTTGTTAGAGGAGCACAATCTTACTCAGAAAAAATTATCTACGGAACTTCATATCGCACCGTCTACCCTGAACGGATACCTGAGAAGAAACAGAGAACCGGATTTTGCGACGCTGATTAAGCTGGCCAATTATTTTCAGGTGTCCACCGATTACCTTTTGGGCGTTACGGATATTCGCCGGCCATATAATCCTGAAAAATTTTATGATGATAATGAGGAGGATTTACTGGATACATACCGGTCCCTTGGACCGCAGGAGCAGATTTACCTGATTAAGCAGGCGCATATATACTGTAATCATGATCTGAGTTTCCCTCAGAAGAAATAAAAAGTACTCAAACTGCATGGATGAAATTACAATCTGCGTATTTCTTTTTTCACCGGGGCATATTCTATTAAGATAAAGATACTTCAATTTATCTGAATGGGGGTGCCCTTATGGATTTCTATATTCGCCTGGAAAATCTGATTGAGGAAAGAAATCTGACACAAAAGCAGTTGTCTCTGGATCTTCATATCGCATCGTCCACTGTAAATGGATATGTCAACAATAATCGGGAACCGGATTTTGCAACGCTGGTTCGTTTTGCGCAGTATTTTAATGTATCCACGGATTATCTTCTGGGTCTCAGCAGTGAAAAGAAGCCGTCGCCTTCTTCCTTAAGTCCTGCGGAAGGAGCATTGATACACCTGTACCGTTCTCTGCCACAGGAGCGGCAGGAGTTGATTGTTGAGCAGGCAAAATTTTATCAGAATCTTGAACAGAAGCGTCAGAAAGCCTCCAAAACACGTTCCGGCTCTCATTCCTGAGAGACCGGATGTTTTGACGGAGCATATCTGTACGGAAACAAAAATCAGCCTTTTCTCTGTAAAGGCTGATTTTTGTTTTAAGGCATTTCCAATAACTTTTTTACTGCGTGTTGCATTTCCGGACAGTCACGATACCGCAGAATTAATGTGCGTTCTTCTTCGGAAAGAAACATATTATCCATGGAATCATTATAGCCAAAAGTACCCAGAATGTTATCAATATTATATATTTTACAGAGGATCAGCAACGTATCCGCATCCGGCTGCGTCTGGCCGCTTTCCCATCCATAAATCGTTTTCGGGGCAACAGGCAGATTATGGTCTTCCAGCCTTATTACCAAATCATTAACGGAAAAATTGTTTAGTTTGCGATATGCCTTTAAAACTTTGGAAATATTCGGATTTTTCATGCTCTCACCTCTTTTCTAATCATAGACTACCCGAAAATCCCCGTCAATAAATTAGAAATAATTCTCTGAAACCAAGTAAATGAATGATTGAAATTCTTTTTAAAAGAGAATATAATAGATAAAAAAAGGGAGGGGCAGTATGGGGGAACAGGCGAAGAAGTGGTTGGCAGAGCAGATGAGGGAAAAACGCATTTCAGAGGAGATTGTTGCAAATGTGCTGGGAATTCCTGCAGAGAAATTTTATGTGGGAACGGGTGAAGTTCTGGGGGCGGATGAATTCCTTCGGATATGTGCCTATCTTCACATTCGTCCGGAAAATATGTCTCTGGATGAGTAAACACATTATATTTCTAAGGCTGCACAGGAATGGAGCTGCGGCTTTCTGATTT
>Ga0137306_103055_pt1 | contig 12927 bp, 13 predicted proteins | sample Inofroosms_March_FD_97187 | JGI IMG/M metagenome (GOLD analysis project Ga0137306, IMG submission 97187) | Mouse cecal microbial communities from Vienna, Austria - N-Acetylneuraminic and N-Acetylglucosamine D2O microcosms_March | ecosystem: Host-associated > Mammals > Digestive system > Large... | reverse complement strand
CTCAAAATCATATATAGCATCCTCAACCTCCCGGACGAGCCCTGAGTAATTCACAAACGGCATCTGAATTGGGTGTTCTGGCGTTCCATCATTTACACGGTCAATCGCCCAATCTCCGATTTTATCTTCTTCAAGCATCGGCAGGAAGTCCGTAAGTGATTTATAAACTCCGACCATTCTTTTACACCTCTACTTCCACTCTCCTGTATACAAGTCAAGAAATTGTTCTAATTTAATTTCGCTTTGGAACATTTCTCCGTACTCTCCAGCCCTTGTTTGGTCATCAAGTTTAAATGAAATATTATAAAGTTTACCTGTTTTGGTTTTCTGTATCATATCATTGTCCAAAAAAAATTGGATAACCTTCTTATGACTTTCCATATCATCACATTCAAGATAAAAACACGAAACGCCCTCCGGTGCATCACTATGCTTAGCCTCTAAAACAATTTCCTGCTCCACTGCGGCTTTGCAAAGCCCTGCCACTCTCTCTTTATCCTTGAAAAAATACATCCACTTTCCTACCTTATGCTCGTCAAACTGAGGCTTTCCCTCAATGTAGAAAACCCAAGGTCCTAAATTAATGATTCTCATTATAACAGTCTCCCTTCTTTCCTTTAATAAGAGCAGTCTATCACACCAAGTGTCCCAAAAAACGGACTCGTTATTTTTCTACACATCTGCCCTTGTATAGAATGTCGCTTTTCCTTTTCCATGCCTGTCAACAACCCCATCCTTCATCAGTTGTGTCAACGAATTTTCTACGGAAGCCTTAGACAGGGACGGCACAAGTTCCATGATCTCACTCTTCGTAAATTTACCGATTTTTTCACAAACTGCTTTTCTGACCATTTCTATTGCGGGCAGTTTATCATCCACAAGACTGATCCGGGTCTCAAAATCTCTATAAGCTGCCAGCACAATTCCAAGCATATATTTTATAAATGGTGCCGGATCATTTTCATTCTCGTGCCAGCCATTCCCGCACTGTTCCAATACATCGTAATAATTTTCCTTAGTCTTTTCTATTTTACTCTCCAAGCTGATATATCTCCCTACAACATACCCGCACCGATATAGAAGGAGTGTGGTGAGCAGGCGAGACATCCGGCCATTTCCGTCATTGAATGGATGGATGCATAGAAAATCATTGATGAAAATCGGAATCAATACCAGCGGATCCACTATACAAGCATCTATTGCCTGATTGAAATTATCGCAGATGGAATCGATTGCTTCCGGTGTCTCATAAGGCGCCAAAGGAGTAAATCGCACTGTCTGCGATCCATCCGGGTGATTTTCGGCTATCACATTCTGCGTATTCTTAAACCTTCCCCCTATATCCTTCTGTGAATATTGATATAAATCCCGGTGGAGCTGCAAAATATAAGAGGAACGAATCGGGATATATTCATAGCTCTCATGGATCGTATTTAAAACATCCCGATACCCCATAATTTCTTCTTCGTCTCTATTCCTTGGTGTCGTCTTTTCCATAACAAGCTGCTGAAGTCTGGTGCTTGTCGTAACAATACCTTCAATTTTATTGGAAGCCTCAGTACTTTGTATTTTTGCTATCTCGGCCAGTTTTTCCAATGCGGCTGGTTTCTGCTTAAGATATAATTCCTGTTTTCCTTTAAACTCATGAATCTGTGCTACCAATCCAAGAATTTCCGAATCCCATCTGTAATCTTTCAAATTAGCATAGTTAAAAATCCGCATTCGCCTAACCCCTTTCTTTTCGCCTGATTTTACCACTTCTTTAGGCAATAATCAATATTTTGCCCAGAATTCGCCTAATTCATTCTCGAATTATGCGAACTTTTAAGTATTAGGCGATTTCAATATCCAAAAATATATACAAACAAAATTTAAACCAACTTAAAAATGGCCAGTACCTTTCACACTGACCCTTTAACGATTATTACACAATTTAACAATAATCCTACTTCATAACGATACCCTCTGAGAATTCCTACTTTGTAACGATTGCCTCTACTATCTTAACGATAACTGTAATATCCGTAGTTTTCCTTTCTCCATTCGTAGTATTACCGTAGTCTTTATTTTGAAAAAGGAAAGTTATGCCCCCACTTTTGACTTTATGACAGAAATTTTAGACCCGGAGGAAGGCGAGGTAATCTGTGATCCAACATGTGGCTCTGGCGGTTTCCTTATCAAAGCATTTGAGTATGTTAGAGAAAAAATAGAGACTGATATTCGTAAACATAAAGATAAATTAAGGTCTGAGATGGAAGGTGCTGATTACGATAGCAAATCAGAGGATAAGCAAATAGAAATAAGTCAATCTATTGATGAAATGCAGACAGCACTCAACACAGAACTTGATACAAGTATAGTAGGCAGCCGTATGTACCAGCTTTCACGAAATTGTATTTATGGAACAGACGCCAATCCTCGCATGGCTCGTACATCAAAGATGAATATGATTATGCATGGAGATGGACACGGTGGAGTACATCATCATGACGGCTCATTAAATGTAAATGGTATTTTTGAAGAGCGTTTTGATGTTATTCTGACAAATCCTCCGTTTGGTCAGAATGTTGATAGAAATCAGATTATATCTGTGGCAGATAAATTTACTGATGAAGATATGAAGAAAAAATATAGGACACAATATGGTAAAGCATATGACGAAGCCCTTAAACAGGTAGATGATCATATAGGAAAGTCCTTATTGTCACTTTATGATTTGGGATCTACATCTACCCTTACAGAAGTACTTTTTATGGAGCGATGCCTAAGATTGCTAAAAAAGGGGGGACGTATGGGAATGGTTCTCCCGGAAGGTGTCCTTAATAATAAAAATCTTCAGGCTGTGCGTGAATATTTTGAAGGCAAGGCCAAACTTATTCTCATATGCTCTATTCCACAGGATGTATTTATTGCCGCCGGTGCTACTGTTAAACCCAGTCTTGTATTTATGCGAAAATTCACTGATGCAGAAGAAAAGACATATGCAGAGTGTAAACAAAAAGCTATTAATGAAGTGACTGCATTGCATCAGGCAGAACTTGATGCACTCAACAGCACTATCGAAATGTGTGACAGTCTTACAAACTCTTTAAAAGACGATTTGAAGGATGCAAAGAACAGACTTCTGAACGTTAAAAAAGCGAAGAATGACACCTCTGCTATTGAAACTGAAATAACTGATATACAGCAGAAACAGAAAGACAATAAAAATAATAAAAAGAATGCTGAAAAAGAGTTAGCAACGCTTCAGAAACTGATTTCTGAAGAAATCAAACCCGTAATCAAAAAATTTTTTGATTACGATATTCCTATTGCAAAAATTGAGGATGCCGGAATTACAACAACTGGTGCAAAATCAGATGGAAACCAGCTTCCTACGCTCGTAGAAAAATATCGTGAATATAATAAACTGCATTCTCTTTGGATTTCATCCACAATACAGTATTCATACAAGCCAAATCCTACAGGATGTTATAGTAGCTACATTGATGCAGCGGAGGTTCGAAAATTATGATTTTGACTCCTAAAAAATTATCGCTTTTTAAGGATTGGAATATAGATATGATTCTTTATACAAAAGAATTACATAGCAAGTATCCAATGTTGCCTTTAGAAAAAATAATTAAGCCAAGAAAAGAGAAAACAAAAGCCAAGGATGTCCCCAAAGACAGACAAGTTGTTAACAAAATCAGATTTATAGACGGTCACATTTTCTTTAAAGATCGTATTATAAAAAACGATATGAACAAATCATGTATAAATGATTTATTAGTTTCAAATATCAACTTTGAAAAAGGTGCATTTGCTGTCAATGCATGGGGAGACCTTTACGCATCTACCGATTATACATCGTATATAATTGACACAACAGTAACTAAACCGGAATATCTTTTTCTTTCATTACGGTGTCGGACATTTATGGAATATGTGGCTTCTGTAAAACCTAAAGGAATGAAAACTCGCGCAAGGTATGAATTCATAAAGAATTTTGAGATTCCTGTACCTCCACTAGCAGAGCAGGAAACAATTTTGAAAACCTACCATGAAATGCTTGACGAAGCCGAAAGAAATATACAAAGCGGAGATGACTTTGGTGCTAATCTACTTTACGATATTCAGTCAAAAGTTTCAAATATTAAACACGAAACATATAATATTCAAAAAGATAATTCCATTATGCGCATTATACCTTTTACTTCTACAAGACGCTGGGAAGTTGATTATATTCTTAAGGAAGGGTGTTTGGAGAATATATATAACAGTTTCATGTATGACAATTATTGCATCAAAGATTTACAAAAAGAATCATTGTTTGGTCTATCCGTAAAAGCATCTACAGAAATGAAAAAAGGAATGATTCCAATTTTAAGAATGTCAAATGTGGTAAATGGTGAAATAGATTTTTCAGAGCTTAAATATCTGCCAAAACAATGTGCCGTTACAGCCAAGGAGCCAGATAAATGGATTTTAAAACCCGGTGATTTTTTAGTCACAAGGACAAACGGAAGTAAAGATTTGGTCGGAAAAGCTGCTGTATTTAATAGCAATGAAATTTATACATATGCTTCTTATTTGATTCGATATCGCTTTGATACAACTAGGGTTTTGCCGGAATATGTTAATATTATGTTTATGATGCCTCTTGTTCGCAAACAAGTTGCTGTAATGAGGAGGCAAGGTGGTGGTCAATATAACTTAAACAGTGATGAAATAGGTGCTATTCGTATTCCCGTTCCTTCTATTCCTATATAGAAAGAAATTATCAAAAAATATAATAATACCAAAGGCGGAGCAAATGTTTATTACGAAAAAGCACAAAAATATAAAGAAGATGCACAAATAAATTTTGAATCGGAGATTTTTGTATAAAAACATAACTTTTATAATCCCAACTTTCCACTTGCCAATTTCTCAATTCAGAGGTAACATCAGACACCATGAAAGGAGGGATTGGATGGGAAAGGAACATGCGCTATACCAAAGTCACGAACCACCAGCCCTGCTGGTGTTCGTGACTTTGCATTGCGTTCCTCATAACAGCACCTCCAGATACGCTCTAAGTTTTGATTCAACCTTTCAATTCACATCATAATCCGATATATTTAGTTTTTCATACAATTTCTTAAATTACTAGAGAGTGAAAAGTTCTTTTCATTTTTTCGAAAACAATTCGCTCAATATTTCTCAAAAAATACTAAACTTTAAAACTATTGACATACATCAAAAAATGTGTAGTCGGAAAAAAGTAAAATCAAAACCAAGAGTAAAGGTACCGCAAAGATTACCGTTGTAATGAAATCCGGCAACAGGCCACATGCACTGTCAGGGTAAAGGCGAAAAACACATCTTCCAACAACGGTAATGGAAATACTGGCAACGGGAACGAAAATTCTGGCGGCACTGGTAACAATGGAGGTGGAACCAAATCGCTGCCGACAAACAGCAGCCCGGAGCAGAAACATATCCCTTAGCAAACAGTACAGGGGCGCTCTTAGCGGCGGCAAAATCCACCGTTTACGAAGACTTATGCGTGAAGGCTCTCCTGAACGCATTAGTCGTAGTTAACGGTTAGTTTGCCAGAGCGCTGCCCCGTTTGCGTGGGATATGTTTCTGCTCCGGGCTGTGTCCGGGATATGTTTCTGCTCCAGGCTGCGTCCGGGATATGCCTCTGCTCCGGGCGGCGTCCCCACCTCAACTTATTTCCCGTCAGAGTACACTGGCGTGATCACGATATTTTCCGGCGCGATCCCCGTCTTCCTGGTCACAATGTCCTCAATCTTCGCAAGGCTGGCATCATCAATCTCCTTCGCATTCACCACCACATCCGCTGATTCGGCCGTAAGGCTCACCACCGTCTCACTGAATCCCTTGGATGCAAGCATTGTCTCCGCAGCGGCCTCCTTCTCCATCAGATCCGTCATCGCCACCATCTGATTAATGGCATCCTGCTTCTGTTCCTCACTGATACTTTCATTGTCAATAATCTCAAGTAGGGTTTCCTTATTCTTCGCCCGCACCTGCTCTCTGGAAACCTTAGCCTCCGCCACAACTGCACTTGCCTCGCCGGAAGTAAGTACTGCCTCACCGGGTGTCCCGTCCACACTACCGTCATCGCCGTCCTTGCTTTCAATATCATCGGAAGCACTTGCAAGATCCTCCTCCGAAATATCAAGAAGCTCCTGGTTTGCAATCTCGTTATTCGCTTTTGTTGCATCCTTTTCATTGCTAAACAGCCTGCCTGAATAATTCAGATATCCGGCAGCCGCGATCATTATCGCCAATGCTGCAATAACGATCTGATTCTTTTTAAATATTCGTTTCACCTATGCTTCCCTCCTACCTTTCACTATTCTAATCTTATGCGTGTCTATCCCAAATAATGCCTGAACTGCCTCAGTAATATTTTTTACTACAACTGCATTATTCCCGCCCGGTGCAATAACCACCACTCCCTCCACCTTTGGGCTTAATTCTTTGCTGACATAAGGGGATCTTCCATCTCCTTCTGCCTCATCATTCACTGCCGTCTCACTGCGGTTCTCACTCTTTGTCGTTCTTTTTCCTCCCCGGCTGTCACTCTCCGTCACCTGCTCCCGGCTTTCCTGGGTGTCCTTTTCCACTACTTTTTCCCTTGATTCCGCAAGCGTGATCATAACTGACACCCTCCCGGCACCCTCCATCTCAGACAGAATGCCCTCCAGCTTCTCCTCCAACTGTGCCACATACTCTGTCTCGGAAATCCGGGTCTCCTTCCCTTCTTCGGAAAGAAATGTACTTTTTCCCCTGTCCTCTGTTTCTTTCTTATCTCCTCCCGGGATTGCTATGACAAGCAGAAGGATTCCTGCAAGCAGTACGATGAGAATCTGGTCCTTTTTCAGTTTTTTCCCTTTAAATGCCTTAAAAAAGGTATTTTCAAAATCCTTCCTGCCAGTCAATCTGAATCTCCTCCACTTCAATTCCATCTGCCCCTCTTTCGCTGCCCTCTGAGGACTCTCCCGCGATGCCGGAGTTATTTTCTGTCATCTCTCTGCCCTCTGACGACTCTTCCGCTTCGTTATTCCAAAATCTCTGCGCCTCCTCTGCCATGGCATTCTCCAGGCTCTGTATAGATTCTCCCTCTGTATATTCTTCCACTTCTTTTATAAAATCAGTGATCCGGATCTCGGTTCCGAAAATTTTCAGAACCGGTGTCAGTATCATAAGTATCAGCACAAGCCCCGTAAAAAAACGAATATATTTCTTATAGTCCTTATTCGGAACTGCATGAAGAACCGCTGTCACCAAAACGAGGTAAAACGCAATATTCTGTATCCACTCATAAATATAGTCAAACATTCTTCCTCCCTATACACTGTCAATGCCGAAACTGCCTCACTGAAGGTGCCTCACGGTGAATACGGTATTGCAGCAGTCCTATACACTTCCTGAAACCAAGACTACCACAATGAAGATACCTTACAGTGAATACGGTATTGTAGTAGTCCTATACACTTCCTGTCGATGCCGAAACTACCACAATGGTAAGCAGGAACAAAAATCCTGTGGTAAAGACGATCCGCATCAGGAGTCTCAGCCCGTCACTGACGCTTTCCACGCACCCGGTTACTCGTTTATCCGACACTGGCTGAATCAATGCAGCCGCTAGCTTATACATCAGTACAATGCACCCGATCTGTACAAGAGGCACAATGCACAGAGCGAAACAGATTACCGCCCCTGTCACCCCAATACCATTTTTTACCAGTACGGCTGTTCCAAGCACCACCTCTGTCATTCCGCCAATGGCATCGCCGACCCCCGGGATCGCCTCAGCTCCTCTTGTCACCACACTTCTCTTCACCGCATCCACTGCAGGACTGATCAGGCTCTGTATCACATTCAGTCCTATAATACACGCAAGCAGAGACTTCAAGATCCAGGAAACCGCCGTCTCAATCAGTTCCGCAAATTTGCTCAGATACTCTTCTTCTGACAGAAAATTCAGAACTTTCACCATCATATATACATGTACCAGAGGAAGCAGAATCTTCACAATGAACAGCTCCACCAGAAAAATCAGAAACAGAACCAGATGATAAAATGCTGCTGCCGTTACGCCTCCCTTCGCTGCGGTTACTGCCAGAAAATACACCGGGCAGAACGCTCCCATAAATGTTGTAAGCCCCTCGATTCCTCCGGTTGTCCATTCCACAACCTCCCGGAAAGAATTTAAAGACAGGGCAAGCAGAAGGATATACAGCACATAAAAACTTACGGCTGAGATCTGTTTACTCTGAAATACTTGTCCGAAATTGGTAAAGACTGCCGCCATAATGCATAAAAACAGAATATGCAGAAGACTTTTCCGGCTGCTTTCCACAGCATAGGTAAACTGGTCAGACACCAGCCTTCCCAAAAGCTCCATCGTAAACTCCGTATCCCCGGACAAGACATCGAAAAGTGTCTCCTGGAATCCAATTCTCTCCCTGGGAAAAAGATTTTTAAGCTCCTCGTCAATCTCCCCGAAGTCAAACTGCCCTGCCAGTTCATCTGCCATGTCTCCTATATTTTCCGAAGACTTCCCACTGGATGCCTGATCATACCCTTCTGCCAGTTCACCACTGGATGTCTGCACCCGGGTTCCTGCTGACTGCTCTCTAGATTTCTGCTCCTTAGTTCCTGCTGACTGTTCTATGAATGTCTGCTCCTTTGGAAATTCATATTCACCGGCCTGTGCTGATTCCTTACTGTACGTCCGGTCCCTGTTTTCCGCCGCCTGGACAGGCATACATTTCAATTCCGCGCACAATACATCAGTCATAAGGAGTATAAATAATCCGGCAAAAACCCCTGCACATTTCCTGCCTTTCATTCTCATGACAAAAAATCCTTTATCACTGTAAGAAGTGCCAGAAGCACTGGTATACTAAGCACAAGTACCGCGAGCTTTCCAAATATCTCAATCTGCACTGCAACTGCCTGATATCCTGCATCCTTGCAGATGCCGGAGGCGAATTCCGCAATGTACGTAATTCCAAGCATTTTTATAAGCGTCCCCACATAGGCCGTATCCATTCTGATGTATCCGCCAAGGGTCTTCACAAGGTTAATCACTGCCTCCAGGTGCCCGAGAACACAGAAAAAGATAATCAGACTTAGCGCAATACTGATATAGATTCCATACTCTGCCTTCCCACTTTTAAACTGCACTGCAAGAAGCACTCCTGCAACCCCGATAATACCGATCCGTATGATATCCAAACCTAAGCCCCCTTCCATATTTGTATAACTGAAAAGATTGGAAGATTATTTTCCAGCCATCTGCTTTTCCTGCTACCCAGTCATCTCCTTAACCATATTGGGAGTTCAGCACTTGTTTTATGAGACAAAAAACAGTCTCTGTATGGACTCGAATAGTTCATAGATATATGGCACAATCCAGAATAATACAAGCAGCAGCCCGGCCAGGCTTGTCAGGAATGCATGCTCCTCTCTTCCGCTGTGTTTGAGAACCTGGCTCAACACTGAGACAAGAATCCCCACCGCAGCAATTTTAAAGATCATATTTACAGTCATGTAACCCTCCCCCTATAGCAGCAGGATTACAATCAGTATCCCGCTCATAATTCCCAGGCAATGGCATAATCTCACCTTTGATTTCATTTCCCCCTGCATCTCTTCCATAGACAGCTCTAACCTTGTAAGATAAAGCTCCAGGATCTTCACCTGCATGGTCACATCCGCAAGTCCCAGCCTCTCCCCAAGTTCCTTAAGCTTTAGGAGCTCTTCCCCGGAAAGCGCACAGCCCCGCAGACTCTCGTCTATGCTTGTCTTCCATATCTCCTCAAAAGTTCCCCCATCTCTTTTTTCAAGCCGGGTTCCAAGTCCGTTAAGCCACGTTCCATATGGCTCCCTGGCAGATTTCCCAATATAGGAAAATATTTCCCCAAGAGGGCTTCCGGCATAGCGTATCTCACTCTGGACCCAGTAAAAAAGCTGCCTGACATACTGCATCTGCGCATACTCGTCATGAAGCATTTCCGCCTTCCTAAGCCCCAAAAGCACCGTAGCACTGATTACAAGAACACTTCCCGCTGCTTTTAGCATATCTCCTTCTTTCGTACCTCCTCCTGAAAAATGCATCGGATATTTTCGTCAAAGATTCCCCGGATCTCCCCGGCTTTTTCGTGATTTCCCAAAAGAATATAACGCCCAAAATGCTTCTCCCGGATCATATTTCCCAAAACCGGCTTTTTCGCAAGCTCCTCAACCGAATTTCCATGTACCGTGGCAATCAGCCTGCATCCGCAGTGAAGCGCATATTCAATGGCACGCACATCCTCCTCTGATCCAATCTCATCCACTGCAATCACCTCAGGGCCCATGGAACGGATCAGCATAATCATTCCCTCTGCCTTCGGGCAGCAGTCCAGTATATCCGTCCGGATTCCCAGATGGTTCTGCGCCACTCCCATATAACAGCCGCCAATCTCCGACCGCTCGTCAACCACTCCCACCGGCTTTCCCGAGAGAAATGCATTTCCATCAGAAATCTGCCGGATCAGATCCCTAAGCAGTGTCGTCTTCCCACATCCAGGGGGAGACACAATCAGTGTATGATAGAGTCCCCTCTGCCTTGTAATATAAGGGAACACCTTGTCCGCACATCCGGGCACCTCATGGGAAATCCTTACATTCACCGAAGAAATATACTTCAGGTTCTTCACTCTTCCTCCTTCCAGCATCACCTGCCCTGCCATACCGATTCTGTGCCCCCCTTCTATTGTAATGAATCCCTGCCTCATCTCCTGTTCATAGGCATATAAAGAATAATGGCTGATATAATCAACCATTTCCCGCAAATCCTCCTTTGTAACAATATAGGGCTCACCGCGCGCTCTTTCCACAAAAACCTCCTCCCCACTGTACAAAAGAAGAAGCGGCTTTTGCGCCCTGAGCCTGATCTCCTGAAGCAGATCAAACTCACACTGTATCCTCCTTTTAAGAAGCAGCCGTATACCGCGCGGCAGTACATTCAGGATTCCTTCTCCCTGCATCACATCACCACCTCTTAACAACAATATATGTCCATGCTCCCAATTTATTCCAACAACCAATTTGGGACGGGGCATTTTTAAAAATGCCCCGTCCCAAATTAACGGCCATACGTTATGGCAAGCTCCTTCATTTCTTCCTGGAGCTCTTTGCTAAATTGTCCCTCCCTTAACCTCCATTTCCAGTTTATCCCAAGAGTGGACGGCTTGTTTGTTCTCGCCCTGTCATCAAGTCCCAGATAGTCCTGCATGGGAATGATGCACAAGTCCGCCACACTTCCCAGTGCCAGGCAGATCAGTTTCATTGGAAGCTCCCCTGCATCTGCATGAAAATCATGCAGATAAGTCCGCACCATACGGCGTTCCTTCGGCGTGATGTTCCCAAGCCAGGATACTAAAGTTTCATTGTCATGGGTTCCTGTATAGACCACGCAGTTCCTCGGATAATTATGCGGGAGGTAATCACTGGCATTTCCAGTATCCCTCTCATCAAAAGCGAATTCCAGCACCCGCATATTCGGGTAGCCGCTGTCCCTCACAAGCTGCTTTACGGACTCTGTCATATAGCCAAGATCCTCTGCAATAATCTTCCGCTCCCCAAGATGAAAGGAAACCGCCCGGAACAGATCCATCCCTGGTCCCTTTTCCCACCATCCTCTTGCTGCCGTTTTATCTCCATAAGGAATGGCATAATACTCATCAAACCCCCGGAAATGGTCAATCCGAAGTACATCATACATGGTAAAGCAATGGGCAATCCGCTTTACCCACCAGTCAAAGCCGGAATTTTTATGAACCTCCCAGTTATAGAGCGGATTGCCCCAGAGCTGGCCTGTGGCGGAGAATGCATCCGGCGGGCATCCGGACACCTGTACCGGACGGTTGTCCCTGTCAAGTTTAAACAGCCAGGGCAACGCCCATGCATCTGCACTGTCCATTGCAACATAAATGGGAATATCCCCGATAATCTCAATCCCCTTCTCATTTGCATAGGCCTTAAGCTTTTTCCATTGTTCATAAAACTTAAACTGCATATATTTCTGGAATTCAATATCAAAATACAGCTCTTCCCTGTAATAGTCTAATGCATTCTGATATCTCAGGCGGATATCCTCCGCCCACTCGCTCCAGGGTCTTCCCTCAAACCGGCCCTTTACTGCCATGAAAAGCGCATAATCTGACAGCCAGTAATCCTGCGCTCTTTCAAATGCTGCAAATTCTGGATTTTCCGCAATCCGGCTCCGCTCATATGCCTTCCTTAAAAGCCCGAATCTCTCCAGATACATTTTCTCATAATTCACCGCCGTACCATCATCTCCAAAATCCGCCGCATTGCATTCTTCCTCTGTCAGAACTCCCTCCCTGATCAGCTCCTCCAAACTAATAAAGTATGGATTTCCGGCAAATGTGGAAAAGGACTGATACGGAGAATCCCCGTAGCTCGTAGGTCCAAGTGGAAGAATCTGCCAGGAACTCTGCCCTGCCTGGACAAGGCTGTCCACAAATTCATAGGCGCTCCTTCCAAAATCGCCGATTCCATATCCTCCCGGCAGACTGCTCACCGGAAGCAGCACTCCGCACCGTCTCATTTTATACATCACAATTCCTCCTCGCAGCTCGCACTGTATTCAAGTGCTCTATTTTGACGCTTGTATCATGCTTTGCATCCATAACCTTTATTATACACCCGACAGACATGAAAAAATATAACATCGTTCGTTTTTTTAATGTTCACACAGGTCTGCCCCAGCGAAGCGAGGTCATCCCCCGGAGGGTTTTTATGATATAGGGAACGAAGTTTCCTATATCATAAAAAAGGGGCAAGACATAAAAATGTCTGCCCTTCCTTTGAACATGTTTCAAACATGCCCTAATCCCATTTAATTTTCCGGTC
>Ga0137306_103054_pt1 | contig 12929 bp, 12 predicted proteins | sample Inofroosms_March_FD_97187 | JGI IMG/M metagenome (GOLD analysis project Ga0137306, IMG submission 97187) | Mouse cecal microbial communities from Vienna, Austria - N-Acetylneuraminic and N-Acetylglucosamine D2O microcosms_March | ecosystem: Host-associated > Mammals > Digestive system > Large... | reverse complement strand
AACATTTTGATTCTTCTAACTCTCTGCTGCTGTTCGATCCTATTCAGACCTGGAAAAAGACTCACCTAGCTCCGGATAGCTATACTCTGCGTGAGCTGCTAATTCCGGTCTTTAAGAAGGGAGAATGTGTCTATCAGTCTCCTAAGGTAATGGAAATCCGCGATTACTGTCGCCAAGAGCTGAATACTCTTTGGGAAGAATCCCTGCGTCTGGAGTATCCGCATCGTGTCCATGTGGATTTATCCAATGAACTTTGGCATATGAAAAATCAATTATTGGATAGTTATCATTATAATGATTAAACTATGGTAAATGATGTGCCAGACGGCACTCAGCCTGAAAAGAAATATTGAGGCAGTTCCTCGGAAGAGGGAACGAACTGGCAAGTTTTGCAAGAGCTTTGTTTATACTCTTGTTCACCTTTTGTTTACAATTGTTCACAGATATTCTATATTTATGATAAACCTACTTCATAAATCTTTCCTATACTAAGAACATCAAAGAAAACAAAGCGTTTTCTTCTCCAATTAACAATTAGACAAATTTTTTTCATAATCGCCGGCAGCTATCGCAGTAGTTGCCGGCTCCTCCCTTTTTATAAGAAAATCATTATCTTCTTTCTATTCTCCCACTACTTCAAACATATCCCATCTGAAACGCAGAATCAAAAATTATTCTTCCTCAAATTAGTAATTCTCTGCATGTACTTCAAAATAGCTTTGTGGATGATTACAGGTAGGACAAACTTCCGGGGCATTTGTTCCAATGACGATATGTCCGCAATTGCGGCATTCCCATACTTTTACTTCACTCTTTTCAAATACTGCTGCTGTCTCCACATTTTTAAGTAAAGCACGATATCTTTCTTCATGGCGCTTTTCGATCGCTCCTACGAGTCTGAATTTCGCAGCAAGTTCAGAAAATCCTTCCTCCTCTGCCGTCTTGGCAAAATTCTCATACATATCTGTCCATTCGAAATTTTCACCATCTGCAGCAGCAGAAAGATTTTCCTTCGTATCACCAATCCCGTTCAGTTCTTTCAACCACATCTTCGCATGTTCTTTTTCATTATCTGCTGTTTTCAAAAATAAAGCCGCGATCTGCTCATACCCTTCCTTTTTGGCTGCTGAAGCAAAATAAGTGTACTTATTCCTGGCCTGCGATTCTCCTGCAAATGCTGTCTCCAAATTCTTCTCTGTCTGTGTTCCTGCGTACTTCGTTGTTTTCATGTGTCTTTCCTCCTTCATTATATTTAATATCACACCATGTCCACATCACCATGTAAATCGCTCATTCCCTTTGTAAGGAATCCTGGCTCATAGAGATGCCTGACCTACGTGTGTAATATTTGTATGTTCGGATGTTTGCAGATAGGATATTCTATCAATTCAGAAAACGACTTCCCTTCTTTTTCTTCATCATACGTGTATCCACAGATGCTGCATTGGTAGACCATTGCAAATACCTCCTTTTATTTTTTATCTCTGCATTTTGAGCAGAGATAAAATACCTTTAAATCATAAGACAGAATTCCCTGTCCAAGTTGTTTTTCCAAATTCCTGGTCAAATCTTCAAAATTGATATCTGATAATACACCACATTTTTGACATACAAGGTGGTCGTGTTTTTTGATTTTATCATAACGGTCCGGTGATCCCTCTATGGACAATTTTCGTATCCGCCCCTTTTGGCACAGAGTATTTAGGTTATTATATACCGTTGCCTGGACGACTTTAGGCTCTATTTTCTTCAGTTCTAAAAAAATTTGTTCTGCTGTCATATGCCCGTCCGACTCATGGATCAACTTTAATATCTGTTCCGCATATTTCGTCATCATGTCGTCCTCTTTATTTTAGAATTATTCTAATTATAATACTTTTCTACCTGTTTGTCGAGATATTTATAAATATAAAAAAACAGGGCAACCCAGACCCAGTCAATTGGTCCGGAATGCCCTGAAAAATCAAAGGTTTTTTATTTTTTAATTAGAATTTCCCAGCCTTAGCCGCTTCCTCAATCGCAACTGCTACTGACACAGTCATACCAACCATTGGGTTGTTACCTGCACCGATCAAACCCATCATCTCAACATGAGCCGGCACAGAAGAAGAACCTGCAAACTGAGCATCCGAATGCATACGTCCCATGGTATCGGTCATTCCGTAGGAAGCCGGACCTGCTGCCATGTTATCCGGATGAAGGGTACGCCCTGTGCCGCCACCGGAAGCAACGGAAAAGTACTTTTTGCCCTTCTCCATGCATTCTTTCTTGTAGGTTCCGGCAACTGGATGCTGGAATCTGGTAGGATTGGTGGAGTTACCGGTAATGGACACATCCACGCCTTCTTTCCACATAATAGCCACGCCTTCCGTCACATCATTAGCTCCGTAGCAGTTCACTTTCGCACGCGGACCATCCGAGTATGCCTTTCTGTATACTTCCTTCACCTCACCGGTATAGTAATCCATCTCGGTCTCAACAAATGTAAAACCATTGATTCTGGCAATCACCTGAGCCGCATCCTTGCCCAGACCATTCAAAATAACACGCAACGGTTTCTGACGAACACGGTTCGCCTTCTCTGCAATACCGATCGCCCCCTCTGCTGCTGCAAAGGACTCATGGCCTGCCAGGAAAGCAAAACAGTCAGTCTCCTCCTCTAAAAGCATCTTGCCCAGATTGCCATGTCCCAAACCAACCTTCCGTTGATCGGCCACAGAACCAGGAATACAGAATGCCTGCAATCCCTCACCAATCGCAGCCGCAGCATCTGCTGCTCTCTTGCATCCTTTCTTGATAGCGATAGCAGCGCCTACGGTATAAGCCCACTTCGCATTTTCAAAACAGATCGGCTGAATACCTTCCACCATCTTATATACATCAAGACCTGCGTCCTTAGTGATCTTCTCCGCTTCTTCAATGGAAGCAATTCCATAGCTGTTCAGTGCTGCATCAATTTGTTTGATACGTCTCTCATAGGATTCAAATAATGCCATGACTTTTAATTCCTCCTTCAATTACCTGTATTGGCGTTTTGGGAAACGCAAACTCCGCTTTGCTCTGTTTGCGTAGCGAAAAATTTACGTTCCACGTAAATTTTTCTTTATTCTTGTCTGGGATCGATAATCTTTACTGCGTCTGCTACACGGCCGTACTGACCTTTTGCTTTCTCCCATGCAGTGTTGGGATCATCGCCCTTCTTGATAAAGTCAGTCATCTTGCCAAGACTCACGAACTGATAACCAATGATCTGATCATCAGCATCCAGTGCGATACCAGTCACATAACCTTCTGCCATCTCCAGGTAACGAGGACCTTTCTTCAGTGTTCCGTACATCGTACCAACCTGAGAGCGAAGACCTTTGCCCAGATCCTCTAAGCCGGCGCCGATAGGCAGTCCATCCTCAGAAAATGCGCTCTGCGTTCTGCCGTAAGCAATCTGCAAAAACAGCTCTCTCATAGCGGTGTTGATCGCATCACATACCAGGTCAGTATTCAATGCCTCCAGCACGGTCAAGCCGGGGAGGATCTCAGATGCCATAGCTGCGGAGTGGGTCATACCAGAGCAGCCGATGGTCTCCACCAAAGCCTCCTGAATGATCCCTTCCTTGACATTAAGGGTCAGCTTACATGCGCCCTGCTGGGGAGCACACCAGCCGATGCCATGGGTCAAACCGGAAATATCAGCAACCTGTTTGGATTTTACCCATTTTGCTTCTTCCGGAATGGGAGCGGCGCCATGATGAACGCCCTGTGCGACTGTGCACATCTTCTCTACTTCATGTGAATAAATCATGTTAAAACTCCTTTCAACTATGTAATTTCCTGAAGTACGCGGCTTAACGACTCCATTCTCTTGCATTTCCCGGCAAATTACCGATACACGGTTGATGGAATCGTTAAATTAATCACATCATACCTGCTAGTATTTTCTCACAAAACGTCGAATTAGTCCAGTAGTTTTTGAGAAAATATCCTGTTTTTTATTGCTTTTTTTGTACCCTCCATGGACAAGAGAACACGTGATTTATTTCCCCTTTCACCCCGTCTGATAAAGCAGCGCGTTACAAATAGCTGCCGCAATATTGCTCCCGCCTTTTCTCCCTCTCGCGATGATGCAAGGCACTCCCGCCGTGCAGATACGCTCCTTGGACTCTTCCACATTGACAAATCCCACCGGAACCGCAATCACCAATGAAGGCACAAGCTCTCCGGCCCGAATCATTTCATCCAGACGAAGCAATGCCGTAGGCGCGTTACCAATGGCAAAGATTACCGGACCATTCAGCTTAGCCGCCCGCTCCATACTGACCACAGCTCTGGTGATCCCCCGCCTTGTTGCCTCCTCTGCCACGTCCTCCGCCGCCATAAAACAGTGTATTGTTCCTCCCAACCGCCCCAAAACTTTTTTATTGATTCCTGCCGCCGCCATGTTGGTATCGGTGACAATTCCAGCTCCTGTTCGCAGAATCTCAATCGCCCGTTCCACCGCCCCTGGCGAGAAGTACAAATTTGATGCATAATCAAAATCTGCCGAAGTATGAATACATCGTTTGACCACTGCCCGCTCCCCTAGCGTCCAGTTGCCCGCCGGCATTTCCTGTTCAATGATTTCCATGCTGCGCCGCTCAATATCCTCCGGACGCATCCATTCTTTGTGTTCCATTCTGCAAGCTCTCCTTCTGTCCTTGAAAATACAATCTCGTCCTCCATATTACAGATCAGATACCGCTTTCTTCCAATATCTCGTAAATTTTTGTCATATCCAGGGATGTTCTCACCAGATCTGCCAATTTATCATACTGGCGTTCTTTATATTCTTCTGATGACTCCGCATCCTTATTTTCCTTGTACTGCCAGATTTTTTTGCCGTCTTCCTTTTTGTTGCCATCCGTACCGTCTTTCCTCTTTTCCTCCATCAGTTTCCGAATCAGTCCTTTTGTCAGTTCCTCATTATCAAACAGACCATGGAGGTAACTGCCGAACACTCGTCCATCTTCCCTCTCCATTCCATCTTGCCGGCCGTCCGACAGCCTTATCATCATCTGGCTTTTCTTCGCTGTTTCCGGTTTTTCATGCCTTCTGGTTCTTTCTTCTACCAAACTTGTTTCTCCCATATGAATCTCATATCCCGTAAAATATCCATCATACCCCTGGAACATCTGGCTCTTTTTTGTCATCGTCCCGACGATCTGCGTCCGTCTCTTTCTTTCTGAAAAAACAGTCTCCGCTGGCAACAACCCCATCCCATGCATACATCCTCCTGGCACGCCTTCCACTCCCTCCGGATCCCGCAGCCAGCTTCCCAACATCTGATAACCACCACAGATACCAATAAGAGAAATCTCATCCTTTGCAACCAGCCGCAAAATCGCTGATTCCAAACCACATTCCCGCAGCCAGGTCAGATCCGCCATCGTATTTTTTGTCCCCGGCAGAATAATCAGATCTGGCTTTCCCAGCCGTCCGACTCGCTCTTCATATCGCAAACGGATCTCTGGTTTTCGTTCCAGCACATTAAAATCCGTAAAATTAGCGATGTGAGGTAAACGAATGACTACAATATCCAAAAGCCTTTCCTCTCCGGTTCTCGCAAGCCGCTCTGACAAACTATCCTCGTCATCTAAATCGATCTTCTCCATGGGAATAACCCCAACCACCGGAATCCCCAATCGCTCCTCAATCATCCGCAATCCTGGCTCAAGAATTTTCGGATCTCCACGGAATTTGTTGATCACCATCCCCCGAATTCTCGCACGATCTTCCGGCCGCAAAAGCATCACCGTACCATAAAGAGAGGCAAACACGCCGCCCCGATCGATATCCCCAATTAACAATACCGGCGCATCTGCCATCTCTGCCATCCCCATGTTCACGATATCATTTTCCTGAAGATTGATCTCCGCCGGACTCCCTGCCCCTTCCAGTACAATCACCTCATACTGTTCTTCTAACCTGGCAAAAGCTTCCCGAATCATTGGAATAAATTCCGGTTTTTTCCGATAATAATCCATGGCCTTCCAGTTGCCGGCCACCTCTCCTTTCAGAATCACCTGACTCCCCATATGGCTGGTCGGTTTAAGCAAAATCGGATTCATATCTACAGTCGGCCGGATTTTCGCCGCCTCCGCCTGCATCGCCTGTGCACGACCGATCTCCATACCATCGTCCGTGATATAAGAATTCAATGCCATGTTCTGAGACTTAAAGGGCGCTGTCCGATAACCATCCTGCCAAAAAATCCGACATAAAGCTGCCACTAAAAAGCTTTTTCCCGAGTTGGACATCGTACCCTGGATCATAATTTTCTTCGCTGCCATCTGTTTTGCCTTTTCCTTTTCTCGTCTGTTATGCTCAGTTTTCATGTCCGCCGTTTTTTGCCGTGCGATATTCATGGCCAAATTCTGGATCATAAAGCTTGGAAGTTTCAAAAACATCTCCCAAAAACTCTCCCACCATCACCAATGCCGTCTTACGGATTCCTGCCGCTTTCACTTTTTCAGCTAAGTCCCTCAACGTCCCACACACAATGGTTTCCTCTTCCCAAGATGCCTTATAGACGACGGCTGCCGGTGTGTTTGCCTCATATCCCCCCTGCTGCAACTGCTCACACAACAGCGCAATCTGCCCGACACTGAGAAAGATCACCATAGTTGCCTGATGTGCTGCCAACTCCGGAATGCATTCCCGCTTTGGCACAGGCGTCCTTCCCTCCATCCGCGTCAATATCACCGTTTGGCTGATTCCCGGCATCGTATACTCTCGCTTTATGGCGGCGGCGGCGGCCAAAAAAGAACTCACTCCCGGAATCACCTCATAGGCGATTCGCAAACGATCCAACTCCGCCATCTGTTCCCGAATAGCTCCATAAAGAGAAGGATCTCCAGTGTGAACCCGCACCACTCTTTTTCCTTCTTTTTCTCCCTGGCATAGTACAGAGATAACCTCGTCAAGCGTCATCGTTGCACTGTTGTAGATTTTTGCCCCCGGTTTTGCTCCGACAAGCACTTGCGGATTCACCAGCGAACCGGCATAGACAATCACATCCGCCTCCTCAATCAGGCGTTTCCCTTTTATTGTGATTAGTTCTGGGTCCCCCGGGCCTGCACCGATAAAATATATCATAATCTCTCCTTCCACAATACGATCGTTTCCTACCACATGTATCACATGCAGATGCAGAAATCATTATTCCATCCGTTCATATGCTTTAATCTGGATATCGGCAAAAGTACGGTTCTGCCGGTACACCGCCTCCGCCATATCCAGCAGTGGGAACAACATCACCGCTCCCGTGCCTTCCCCCAGAGCCAGCCGTCCATGAATCAAAGGTTCCAAACCCAACTTTTGCAATCCCCGCTCACAGGCCGGCTCCCGACCCACGTGCGATGCCAGCAGATAATCTGTCACAATTGGACACATTTTCTGTGCAAGCAATGCCGCCGCCAGCGAGATCATCCCATCTAACACCACCGGAAAGCGATAGATGGCGCCGCCCAGCATCAGACCGCACATCCCAGCGATATCCAAACCACCAAGTGCTGCTAATACTGCTACCGGATCCTCCGGGTCCGGCTGGTGAAGCGCGATTGCCTCTCGAATCACCTGACGTTTCCGTTGTAATCCTTCTTCTGACAGCCCCGCTCCCCGCCCGGTTACCATCTCCACCGCCTCATTCAGCATCACACTGGCAATCGCGCTTCCCGTTGTGGTATTCCCGATTCCCATCTCTCCCACAGCCAGAATATCGTATCCGGCGTCCTTCATATTGCCTGCAATGCGGATTCCCGTATGAACCGCCGCCAATGCCTGTTCTTGCGTCATCGCCGGCTCCCGGCGCAGATTGGCAGTTCCCGGCGCAATTTTGCAGTTCTGTACGCCTGGCTCACCAATCTCCCCGGCCACTCCGATATCCACCGGCATCACATCCGCCCCAGCCACCGATGCCATCCGGTTGACACTGGCAATCCCCTTGGCAAAATTCTCTGTCACCACCGCCGTCACACTGCTGTCGGTCTGAGTCACGCCCTCCGCCACCACCCCATTATCAGCGCAGAAAATCACCACTCCCTTGCGATCCAATGAAATCTCCTTTGTCCCACGAATTCCGGAAAGCTTCGTGATCATCTCCTCTAGCAGTCCCAGACCGCTAAGAGGTTTGGCAATGCCATCCCAATGACGGCGGCTTTCCTCCATGGCCGCCACATTCAACCCGTGCACATTCTTACATAGACATTCCAGCTGTTGACGATAATATTGCTCCATCCTTTTGTGTACCTCCTCTCCTTATTCTCCTATCAAACAACGATTCGATACCCTCGCGGCGTCACCATTCTCCCACCGCACTTTCTGGTCTGAGAATTTCCGATAAACACGGTGGTAAACATATCCACTTGCCGCTCCCGCAGCTCTCTTAATGTCAGTATTTCCCCGTGCTCTCCCTCCCGGCCAATCAAAACTGCTAAACCACAGACTCGCTCTTCTTCTATCACCTCCAGCAGGATATCACAAGCCCGCTGCAAATAATCAGCCCGCTTTTTGCTCGACGGATTGTAAATGCAAAGAGACAGATCCGCTAGCGCTGCTAATCGTAGTCTCTTCTCAATCATCTCCCAGGGCGTCAGCAAATCACTCAAACTAATCACCGCAAAGTCATGTCCTAACGGCGCTCCCAAAAGAGCTCCCCCCGCCAAAGCTGCTGTCACTCCCGGCACGATTTCCAGCAAACAGTCCGGATATTCCTCGGTTAACTCCAACATGAGTCCGGCCATTCCGTAAACACCGGCATCCCCGCTACACACCATTGCCACCTTGCTTCCATTTTTTGCCTCCTCAAAAGCCATTCGGCAACGCTCTACCTCCTGCCTCATTGGTGTGGTACGATACTCTTTGTCCGGCAATAGTTTTTTCAGCAACTCCACATAAACCGTGTAGCCCACAATCACATCACAGTCCGCCAACACTTCCCGCGCCTGTAGGGTCATTTGCGCCTCACTACCGGGTCCCATTCCCACTACCCAGATCGGATTCATCACATGTTCCCGTCCTTTCCTCTCCCAAAATATTCTTTTTATTCCAACTCACTTAATCCTGTATACAACTCATAATACCGCCCTTTTTGCGCCACCAACTCCTCATGATCTCCCCGCTCGATGATCTCCCCATGCTCTAATACCATAATCGCATTGGCATTGCGCACCGTGGACAGACGATGGGCAATCACAAACGTAGTTCTGTCAGCCATCAGCCGATCCATCCCATGCTCGATATGTTTCTCCGTCCGTGTATCCACCGAGCTTGTCGCCTCGTCCAGAATCAGAATCGGAGCATGAGAGATCGCCGCACGGGCAATATTTAGTAATTGCCGCTGCCCTTGGCTTAAATTTGCCCCGTCACCTTCTAGCATCGTCTGATAACCTTGAGGCAGACGATTGATAAAAGAATGGGCCGACGCTGTTTTTGCCGCCTGGATCACTTCCTCATCTGTGGCGTCTAACCGGCCATAGCGGATATTTTCCATCACCGTTCCGGTAAATAAATGCGTATCTTGCAACACCATGGCAATGTTCTCCCGCAGATTATCTCGCCGGATATGGCGGATATCCACCCCGTCGATGGTGATCGTGCCGCCCTGAATATCATAAAACCGGTTGATCAGATTAGTGATTGTTGTTTTTCCTGCTCCTGTGGAGCCCACAAAGGCTATCTTCTGCCCCGGCTTCGCATACAAACTGATATCCTTTAGGATTACTTGTTCCGGATCATAGCCAAAAGTCACCTGATCCAACACCACATGTCCTGCCATTGGCTTAAGCTCCACCGCATCTATGTCATCCACTGGTTCCGGCATCTCATCCATCACTGCAAACACCCGCTCCGCGCCGGCCAATGCGGAAAATACATGACTGATCTGCATCGAAATTTCATTGATCGGCCGGGAAAATTGCCGGGAAAAATTCAGAAATACGGTCAGTCCGCCGACATCAAAATTACGGAAAATACACAAAAGTCCACCGATGCAGGCAGTCAAAGAATAATTTACCTGGCTTAAATTTCCCATAACCGGCCCCATAATTCCGCCGAAAAACTGAGCGCGGATCTGATTGTCCTGCAAGTCTTGATTCAACAAATCAAATTCCTCTTGCGCCGTCTCCTCATGGCAGAAGACCTTCACCACCTTCTGTCCAGTAATCATCTCTTCAATGTAGCCATTGACAGCTCCCAGAGAAGCCTGTTGTGCCGAAAAATACTTTTGGCTCCTTTTCGCCACCGCCCCTCCGGCCTTCATCATCAGCGGAATCATCACCAATGTTATAACAGTCAGCCAGATATTGGTATAAATCATCAAAAACATCGTCCCGATAATGCTTAAAATCCCAGCAAACAACTGCACCAATGTATTGCTCAGCATCATGCCCACGGTATCCACATCATTAGTAAAACGACTCATCAAATCTCCGTTGCTGTTGGTATCATAAAAACGTACAGGAAAACTTTGCAGTTTCCCAAACAAATCGGTGCGCAGCCTTCGCAGCGCCGTCTGCGCCACTGTCAACATAATCCTTGCCTGCAGATAGTTGGCTCCCACTCCCACCAGATAAATAAACGCCATCAGCGCCAAGGCTCCTGCCAATCCTGCCGGATCTCCGCGACTGCCGTCTATTGGCACAATATACGTATTGATAATCGGCCGTAATAGATAGGAACCGAGAAGTGTTCCCAACGTATTCAGAATGATGCAGATAAATGCCAAAAATAACTTTAACTTATCTCCTTCCAGATAACCCAAAAGTCGGCAAATCGTCCCCATGCTGTGTTTTGGATGTCCGCCCTTTGGGTGTCTGCCCCGCTCCGGTCCACCGACTCCCGGTCCTGGCCTTCCAGGGCCTAGCCCGCCAAAATGACCCGCCTCACTCTTTCTGCCATAGCGTTTTTTCAGATGTTCTAGCCTTTCCTTACGATTCATGCACTCACCTCCTGCTCTCTGTCCCGTTGGGAATCATAGATCTCCTGATAGGCTTCACAGGATGCCAGCAGCTCCTCGTGCCGTCCTCTACCGATGATTCGGCCCTCATCCAACACTAGAATCATATCTGCTTCTTCCACAGAACCGATTCGCTGCGCGATGATAATTTTAGTGGTATTTTTCAACGTTGTGCGGAAACATTCCCGAATCTTCGCTTCTGTAGCCGTATCTACCGCACTGGTGGAATCGTCCAAAATCAAAATTTTAGGCTGCTTTAAAAGTGCCCTTGCAATACACAAACGCTGCTTCTGTCCTCCCGAAACGTTAACGCCGCCTTGACTCATATCTGTATTATACCCTTCTGGAAAAGCATCGACAAAACTGTCCGCCTGCGCCGCTTTTGAAAAACTACGTATCTCCTCCTCTGTGGCAGCTTCATTGCCCCACCGCAGATTCTCCTCAATTGTCCCTGAAAAGAGCACATTTTTCTGCAACACCATTCCCACGCCATCCCGCAAATTTTTCAGTGAATATTCGCGCACATCCACATCGTCCACCAGCACCGCCCCCGCCGTCACATCGTAAAGCCGCGGAATCAATTGTACCAGCGAACTCTTGCCACTGCCAGTAGCTCCAATAATACCAATTACCTGCCCCGGTTTCGCCGTAAAACTGATGTTTGCCAGCACCTCATCCCCTTCTTCTTTGCCATATCGGAAAGAAACTTCGCGAAATTCCACCTTACCCATAGTCACTCGCTTTTCCTTTTGACCGGCATCCCGATCAGTCAGGCGGATCTCCGTTCGCATCACTTCGTTGATACGTTTTACCGAAGCCATGGCCCGTGAACTCTGCAAAAATACCATGGATAACATCATAAGCGACATCAAAATCTGTACAATATAGGTAGTAAAGGCTGTCAGATCTCCCACCAGCATCCTGCCACCGATGATCAGATTCCCGCCGTACCATACCACTGCCAACGTTGTCACATTCATTGCCAACATCATCACTGGCATCGTCAGAATAACAATCCGCAAGGCCCGCAGACTGTTGTTCTGCAGATCTTCATTCGCCACCCGAAACCGTTCCCTCTCAAAATCTTCCCGCACAAAGGACTTAATCACCCGCACATTGACCAATGCCTCCTGAATCCCGGAATTTAGCCGATCCAATTTCGTTTGCATCACGCCAAATCTAGGATAAGCGGTAATCAGAATCGCCGCAATCACACATCCCAGCACAGGAATCACCACCAAAATTATCATTGCCAACTGATAATTCATAATAAAGGCCATGATAAAAGCCCCGATCAACATTCCTGGCGCCCGCAGCGCCAAACGGAGAATCAGCATCATAACCATCTGTACCTGCTGAATATCATTCGTCAGCCGCGTCACCAATGATCCTGTGCTGAAATCATCGATATTCTGAAAAGAAAACTGTTGTACTTTAGCAAACAGATCTCTGCGCAAATCACTCGTAAAACAAATCGATGCTTTTGCAGAAAAATAAGCGCCGCCAATGCCGCTCAACGCCATCAAAAATGCCACCCCTACCATCAAAAATCCAATCCGCAGAATATATCCAAAATCCTGTTCTGCCACTCCATGATTGACAATCAACGACATCAACTTCGGCAGCATAATTTCCCCTAATACCTCCAGTATCATCAGACAAGGTCCGATAATAAATGCATGGAGATAGGGCTTTGCATACTTTCCATAACCTTTCATATATTCCTCCTGTCATCTCGATGCCTGCTTTTTTCTTCGCCCGCAATCCATTTTGCCAAATCATTGAGGCAAATCCGTCGCTCCATCGTGTATTATGTTCTTTTTTCTGTTTTACTGCACCATTCTTTCATTAGGGCTTATTAAAAACAGAAAGATCTGGACTAAACCAACACAATAGTGATGGAGGCCAGATATTTTATGTCTCTATTTTCGCACAGATATATATT
>Ga0137306_103052_pt1 | contig 12938 bp, 11 predicted proteins | sample Inofroosms_March_FD_97187 | JGI IMG/M metagenome (GOLD analysis project Ga0137306, IMG submission 97187) | Mouse cecal microbial communities from Vienna, Austria - N-Acetylneuraminic and N-Acetylglucosamine D2O microcosms_March | ecosystem: Host-associated > Mammals > Digestive system > Large... | reverse complement strand
CGGTCTGCCGGATTAGATTTTATAAGCCCAACCTGGAAAGCATACTGTAAGCACTTTCTTATATTGGCATGGCGATGGATCACGGTATTACTTGTTAAGCCGACTACATTCATTTCATAGGAATAGTAATCCTGAATGAATTTAGGGTTATCTTCCAGATCCCTTAGTGTATATCCCTTTTCTTTGAAATAGGGGACAACGCTGCTCTTTGCACTCGAAAGATAGCCTGCATAAGTATTCAGATCCACGCTGTTTTCATTATAGATGCACCGGATATGCTGGAAATAGTCATGAGGGAAAAAGAAGGAAAACGTTATATGTTTGTATTGAACTTCCGGGCTCACGATGTGGAATTTACACTGAGAAAGAAAGCGAGATCCATGTACACGGGAGAAGGAGCAGAAGAGCAACAGAAACTCTCGGCATTTGGAACTGCAGTTTTTGAAGTAATAGATAATTTTTAACCGAGGTTGCTGAAAATATTAATTGTATATTTTGCCTGTTGAAAAATGGACGGTATTTTCGTATACTTATATCAGATGAATACTGGAGCTGGGTCGGACATTGAGGGACTGCTTGAAAAGCAGTCTCTTTTTTAGTATAATGAAAAACAGGTTTATTTGATATGACTTTCAGCATCTGTTGCCTCGCTGAAAGCAGTTTTTAAATAGGCTTGTGACGCACGGTTGACATAAAGCAATTTTCAAACACGCTCTAAGGAACTGTATAAAAATAATTTATACATCTTGACTTGCCTGCTTCTCCGACTGCACAGGTCAAAAAGCCGCGATGCAGCCCGCTGCGCCTGCGTTTTTTGACCTGTATACTCGAAGAAATATCCATCGCAATTTGTACAAGTTATTTTTATACAGTTCCTAAACGGGAATATAAATAGGAATATAAATAGGAATATTTACCAAAATGCAGACAGGCGGGATTTGTCATGGGTTTATTTCAGTGGATTTTAAAAAGACATAGGACAGGACGCATCCTTTCTTCATTTAAAGCAGTGAAGGAACGTCCGGCTGAGTGTGTGCAGCTTTTTGGGGTGAAGGCATTCCTGGACCAGCTGTTAAGCTCAGAGGACTATATTGCAAGGAGCAGCTATGAAAAATCACTGCAGGCATATGGAAGAATCATTGAATATTTCAAGGTTCTGACGGACAGTGAATCCATTGCATCTTACTGCAGAAGAAATGGCATCGCAGCCTCGGATGTCTCAGAAACAATTGAAAGGTACAACCATATAGCCGGGTTAGTTGAGGAGCACAATGAACGCTATATAAAAGAAACTCTTCAAAAGGACAAGAAATACCTGGATCATATACTGGAAGGTGTGGATCCAGGCATTCTTTTGGATGAGGAGCAGCGGAGGGTGGTTCTGACGGATGAGGATTACTGCCTTGTGATTGCCGGAGCCGGTGCAGGCAAGACAACAACAGTGGCGGCCAAGGTTCGGTATCTGGTGGAAAGAAAGGCGGTAGATCCAGAGCAGATTCTTGTCATTTCATTTACCAATAAGGCAGTAAAGGAGCTCCGGGACAAGATCAACAGGGATCTGGATATTCCATGTCCCATTGCCACATTCCATTCTACCGGAAATGCAATTCTGAACAAATACACACCGGAAAAGCTTAATATTATTGATTCATCAAAGCTGTATTTTCTCCTTCAGGATTACTTTAAAACGAATATTCTGAAAAATGAAAGCCTGGTGAATAATCTGATTTTATTCTTTGCCTCATATTTTGATGCACCTTATAAAGGAGATGACCTGAACCAGTTTTTTAATAAGGTTGCCCAAGCAAATTTTTCCACCCTGCGCAGTGATTTAAATGAATTCCAACGGCAGATTATGGATAGCAGATCAAAGAAAATGGTGACAATCCAGAATGAGATCCTGCGGTCTTTCCAGGAGGTAGAGATTGCTAATTTCCTTTATCTGAATGGGATAGATTATGAATATGAGCCAGTCTACCAGTATCATATTCTCCTTTCCAGAAAGCCGTATACACCAGATTTTATCATAAAGCAGGATGTCAGGAGGGCATATCTTGAACATTTCGGGATCACGGAGGATGGCAGGAACAGCCGGTATACCCCGGATGAATTAAATAAGTATAAGAAGGCGGTAAATAACAAGGTGCTTCTTCACAGGAGTCACGGGACGGATCTGATCTATACATTTTCCGCCTATAAGGATAAGAGAAGCCTGACAGAACATCTTAAAGAGGCGCTGATCCGGCACGGATTCGAGCTCAGGCCCCGTTCGAATCAGGAGATTATGGAAAAGCTTGTGGCATCTGAGGAGAACCGGTATATTAAAAAGCTTCTCACACTGATCTGCCGTTTTATTGTTAATTTTAAAACAAACGGATATAAAGCAGAAACCTTTAGCCGTATGTACCATACAACGAAAAATGAGCGTACAAGGCTGTTCCTTAATATCTGCAATGACTGCTATCTGGAATATGAGCGTTTTCTGAAGGAAAACCATGCAGTTGATTTTGAGGATATGATTAATGAGTCGGCACAGATCCTGCGGGAAGCGGAGGCCAGGAGGCAGAAGCTGCCCTTCCGGTACATTATTGTGGATGAGTATCAGGATATTTCCAGACAGAGGTTTGACCTGGTGCAGGCCATGCATGAGGTGACAGACGCCAGAATTGTTGCGGTAGGTGATGACTGGCAGTCAATCTATGCATTCAGTGGCTCAGACATTACATTGTTTACAAAATTTGCAGAGAAGATGGGGTATGCGAAGCTTCTGAAGATTACACAGACCTATCGCAATTCTCAGGAAGTTATAGATATTGCAGGTAATTTTATTCAGAAAAATGCGTCTCAGATTACCAAGGCCTTAAAGTCTCCGAAGAATATAGAGGATCCAGTTATCATCTATACCTATGACAGTACACGTAAGGCACCTGGCGGAGATAGCCGCAGCGGAGTGAATTATGCCGTTGCCCACGCAATTGAAACCGCACTGGGCCAGATTGTGGAATATAACAAAAAGGAGGGAAAGAGTGGGAATTCTTCCATCCTGCTGTTAGGGCGTTTCGGTTTTGACGGGGAGCGCCTGTCGCGTTCCGGGCTGTTTGTGTATAAGACCCGCGGCGGGAAGCTGAAATCCTTTAAGTACCCGGAATTAGATATTACATTTATGACAGCTCATGCGTCCAAAGGGCTTGGCTATGATAATGTCATTGTTGTGAATGGGCGTAATGAGACCTATGGATTTCCTTCCAAGATTGAGGATGACCCTGTACTGGCGCTGGTGATTAAAGGTGACAGTTCCATTGATTATGCAGAAGAGAGAAGACTATTTTATGTAGCAATGACGCGGACAAAGAACAGAGTGTATTTTATTGCACCGGAGCAGAACCCTTCTGAATTTTTACTGGAAATAAAGCGTGATTATAAGAATATTGTGCTGAAGGGGAACTGGAATGAGGAGGTGGAGAATCATTATCTGGGGAAGAAAAGATGCCCGGTCTGTGGATATCCCATGCAGTTCCGTTATAAAAATGCATACGGGCTGCGTCTGTATCTCTGCACAAACGACCCTGAGCTGTGCGGCTTTATGACTAACGAGTATGCCGGGGGAAGGCTCTCGATCATGAAGTGTGACCAGTGCCGGGACGGGTATCTGATTGTGCGGAAGGGAAGGAATGATCAATATTTTCTTGGATGTACCAATTACAAAAGGGATGGAACCGGCTGTAACAATGCAATATCCAGGGCAAAATATGAGGCGATGATGAAGCAGCAGCTATAGCAGAATAGCGGCTGTACTAAATAATTTTTCTGCAGTTCTCAAGGAACTACAGAGATAAGAAGGAGAGGTTTTTATGAAGAAAAAATTAAATTTAAGAGAGAGTGTGATTTTGGTCGTGGGTATGTTTATTGTTGCAGTGGCGGTCTATTATATGATGATGCCAGGCGGGTTTGTGCTGGGGAGCCTTTCAGGCCTGGTAATCGTACTGGTTAATTTTATTCCGCTGCCTGTATCAGTGCTGACATTTATTATCAATGGAATTCTTTTGGTTATAGGATTCCTGCTCATTGGAAAAGAGTTTGGGGGAAAGACAATCGTTGCATCCATCCTGCTTCCGGTATACCTTGCTATATTTGAAAAGGTCACTCCGGATGTCACCTCGCTGACCGGGGATGTTCTGACGGACATGCTCTGCTATATGCTGACCATCTGCTTCGGGCAGGCGCTTCTGTTCGGCATTAACGCATCCTCGGGAGGGCTGGACATTGTGGCTAAGCTTTTGAACAAATATTTCTATATGGAACTTGGGAAAGCAGTTATGATTGCCGGATTTGTAACTGCGGCAACATCGATTCTCGTATATGACAGAAAAACTCTTGTGGTCAGCATTCTGGGAACATACCTGAGCGGTCTTGTGCTGGATCATTTTATTGACGGATTCCATACAAGAAAGAGGGTCTGCATCATCACCGCCGACTATCAGGCTGTCCAGGACTATATTGTAAAGGAACTGCACAGAGGCGTGACGCTTTATTCAGCATACGGCGGTCTGAACCATGAAAAAAAGACAGAGGTCGTGACGATTCTTGAAAAAAATGAATATGGAAAACTGCTGACCTACATTCATGAAAATGATCCGTCTGCATTTCTTACGGTATCCACGGTCGGCGAGGTAATCGGAGAATGGAACAGAAACCGCAGGAAGCTTATATGAGTTTGGGGACGGGGCAATTTTAAAATTGCCCCGTCCCAGATTAAAAATGACCTGTCCCCAATTGAGCCGGAAGATTTTTGTTGAATGGACAGCTGAAAATTGTTATACTGTGAAGGCAAAGGTATTTTTGGAATGGAATATTAGAAGTAAGATATCGGAAGAGACTTAAAAGTAAGAAAGGGACGATAAGATGGTTACGATTCAGGAATACAGAGGACATATTAGAAACTGGCGGGCGCTCTGCGCAGAGCTTGGGATCTCGGATTCGCTTCCAAGGGAAGAGCGGGAGAGTGAGATTTTAAGGAAGGGATATGAGACGTGGGGGCAGGATATGGCGGAGCATATGCATGGTATGTTTGCATTTGCCCTGTGGGATGAAGAGGAGGAGACGCTGTTCTGTTTAAGAGACCAGTTTGGAACAAAGCCTTTTTACTATTATATAACTGCAGACGGGAGGCTCCTTTATGGAACGACGATTCGCCGGATTATGGAGCAGCCGGGATTTGTGAAGGAATTGAATGAGGAGATGCTGCAGATTTACTTAAGCCTTACCTATGTGGCAGGTGAGGAAACATTTTTCAAAGGGGTGAAGAAGCTTCTGCCTGGGCGTTGTCTGATCTGGAAGGATGGGAAAGCACAGATCAGGCGGTACTGGAAACCGGAGTTTCACCCGGATGACAGCAGGTCACTGGAGGACTGGGCAGACGAGATCCATACAACGCTGGAGCAGATTATGCCTGAGGTAAAGGAACCAGGGGAGGGGGCTGAGTCTTTTCTTTCAGGAGGCGTGGATTCCTCCTATGTGTTGGCGATGTCAGATATACAGATGACGGATTCCTGTGGGTATGACGAGGAGCGTTTTGATGAGTCGGGGCTTGCAGCAGAGACAGCAAGGCTTTTGGGACGCGGGAACAACAGATGCCGAATTACACCAGAGGAGTATTTTGAGATTGTTCCTTATGTCATGTATAATATGGAACAGCCTCTGGGGGATGCGTCTGCCATAGCATTTGCCATAGCATGTAAGGCTGCGGCAGAGCATACGAAGATCTGTTACTCCGGGGAGGGGTCAGATGAGTTTTTCGGCGGGTACAATATGTACCGCAATGCAGAGCGATATGGGGATAATCTTAAGACTTTCTATGTAGGAAATACAAATATTATGAAGGAAGATGAGAAAAAGAGGATCCTTAAGAACTATTCCGAAGACCTTCTTCCGATTCACCTGGTGAAGGAGATTTACGAGGAGACAGAGGGGCTTGATCCTCTTACAAAGATGTCTGATGTAGATATCCAGATCTGGCTGGAGGGTGACATCTATCTGAACGTGGACAAGATGAGCACAGCGGCAGGGCTGGAAATCCGCATGCCTCTTACGGACAGGAGAATTTTCGACATTGCATCAAGGATGCCTTCAAAATATAAGGTAAACGAGGAACAGAACAAGGTAGCTTTCCGTACAGCGGCGGCGAAGGTATTGCCGGAAGAGATTGCATTCCGCAAAAAACTGGGCTTTATCGTGCCAATTCGTATATGGATGGCAGACGACCGGTATAATCAGGACGTGCGGGAAAAGTTCCAAAGTGATATGGCGGCAAAATTCTTCCATATAGACGAGATCAATGCTATTTTTGATGATTATGTAGGAGGAAATTCAGATAACTGGAGAAAGGTCTGGACAATCTACACCTTCTTAGTGTGGTATGAGGAATATTTTGTTAAATTTGGGACGGGGCATTTTTAAAAATGCCCCGTCCCCATATAGCCTTTGAGGAACTGCCGGGTTCTTTCTTCAGCAGGGTGTCCGAAGATCTGGGATGGCTCTCCCTGTTCTACGATCACTCCGTTGTCCATGAAGATGATGTGATTTGCTACGTCTTTGGCGAATGCCATCTCGTGAGTTACGATTACCATAGTGGTGTTTCCATCGGCAAGGTTGCGGATTACCCGGAGCACTTCCCCTGTAAGTTCTGGGTCGAGAGCGGATGTGGGCTCATCGAAGCAGAGGATGTCGGGCTTTAGTGCAAGGGCGCGTGCGATGGCAACGCGCTGGCATTGGCCGCCGGAGAGCTGATGCGGGTAGTTGTCCATCCGGTTTTCAAGACCCATCTGTGCGAGAAGAGCCTCTGCCTGTGCGCGGATTTCTTCGTGGATGTCCTTCTTTTTTGCCTTATAATCGGGGCGTTCCTTTGCGAGCAGCTCTGTCGCAAGCATGGTATTTTCCAGTGCCGTATACTGTGGAAACAGATGGAAGGACTGGAATACAAGACCGAAATGAAGCCTTTTTTTACGGATGGCTGATTCGATTCTTGTTGACGGATCATTTGCGTCAAAGAGGGTTTCGCTGTTTACACGGATGATGCCCTGGTCAGGTGTTTCCAAAAAGTTCAGACACCGCAGAAGCGTTGTCTTTCCGCTTCCAGAGGAGCCGATAATGGAAACTGCCTGTCCTTTTTCCAGTGAAAAGGTGATATCCTTTAATACTTCTGTCTGATGAAAGGATTTGCATATGTGTTCGACTTCTAAGATTGGCATGATCATTCCCCCCCCCCTTTATCTAAAATAATCCAGCTTCTTTTCCAGGCGTCCAAGAAGCATTGTCAGTATACCATTGAAAATCAAATAGTATACGGCTGTAAAGAATAATGGCCAGATCGCACCAGAAATACCGTGGGACCCTTTCATAAAGGCCTGCCCTGCCCAGATGATTTCCTGAAGTGCGATGATACGGGCAAGGGATGTATCCTTTACGAGGGTAATGATCTCATTGGACATCGGCGGGACGATGCGCTTGATCATCTGGAGAAGCGTGATCTTAAAGAAAATCTGAGGCTTTGTCATGCCAAGCACAAGGCCGGCTTCCTCCTGGCCTATGGGTACACTTTGGATACCGCCCCGGTATATTTCAGAAAAATAGCATGCATAATTGAAGATAAATGACACGGATGCTGCTAAAAACCGTCCTGCCTCGCCGCTCCCCCAGATGGGGTTATGCAGAACAAGACCAGGAAAATAGTAAATGATAAGGAGCTGGATCATCAGAGGGGTTCCCCGAATGATCCAGACGATCAGCTTTGTAAGATAACTGAGGGGCCGGAACCGGGACATGGAGCCAAAGGCAATCACAAGTCCAAGCGGAAAAGCGCCAGTCAGCGTTACAAAGAAAAGCTTTAAGGTCTGCAGGAAGCCGATGTTCAGCGATTCAACGACAATCGGCAGCTGCTCTGATATTTGTCCCATAAATTTGTTCCTCGGATCTTTTGTCTGTTACTGTGCATCTGTTTTGCAGCTATGGATGGCTTACTGCTCAATAACTGCAGCCTGGACGCCATATTTTTCCGCACATTCTGTCATACTGCCATCACTGTAGCTTTTTGTAAAGAAGTCGTTCAGCGCTGCTGCGAGATCAGAGCCTTTGCGGAAGCCAACGCCATATTCTTCGCTGTTTAAACCGCATGTATAGGTAAGATCCTTATAACCAGTGCCTTCTCCTACCATGGCAGCAGCCATAAGTGAATCAATTACAGCGGCGTCAGAGGTTCCGGCAGCAACCTCCATCAGGGCGTCTGCCTGTGACTTTACGGCGGTGCAATTAAGGTCCAGCGCCTGAACCTCAGCCTCGCCTGCGCTTCCTGCCTCCACGGCAAAGGTAAGATCAGAAAGGCTGTCTGTGTCCTGGTACTTGTCAGCAACATCCGAAGGAACGATCACAACCTGGGCATTGTTGCAGTATGCCTTAGAGCATTCCATGGAGCTTGTTACTTCATCTGTAAGCGTCATCCCGTTCCATACACAGTCGATCGTCTTGCCGTCAAGCTCCATAATCTTATTATCCCAGTCGATCTCTACAAATTCAGCCTTGACGCCAAGGCTTTCTGCAAATGCTTTTGCCATGTCGGCATCGAATCCAATCCACTCATCACCGTCTCCCTTATAATCCATGGGCTCAAAGTCCGTGATGCCGACTACCAGTGTTCCCTTGTCCTTTACATAAGCCATATCGCTCTCAGAAGAGGCATCGGATCCAGTGTCAGTGCCAGAAGAGCCAGAGTCAGAAGAGCCGGAACCAGAATCAGACTTCGTGCTGCCGCATGCGGTTAAAGTAAGAAGCATGCTCATCGTTAATAATAGTACAAGTAATTTTTTCATAATAAGTTCTCCTCTAAATATTCTTTTTTTTTGTCATCACGCTACTATATTATCAATTTACCATAATGAAGTCAAGCAATACTTTACAGAGTTACTTCAAAATCATGATCTTGAAAAATGGTCTTAAGTGTCGTACAATAGTGAAAAAGTAATTGTAACTATTGCAGGTACGGAGGCAGGCATCCATGGGCAGAACAATGATTCAGACTGAAAAACTGATATATGAATATGAGAGACGGGACGAGGAGGGAAATGTGGTAGGCACATCCCGGGCGATTGACCGGGTGGATCTGGAGGCAGTGGAGGGACAGTTCATCGCCATCCTCGGGCACAATGGTTCTGGGAAATCCACTCTTGCCAAGCATATGAATGCAATCCTTGTTCCCACAGGAGGGACGATGTGGGTAGACGGGCGGAATACAAAGGAGCTAGAGGAGCTGTGGAATGTACGTCAGTCTGCAGGTATGGTATTCCAGAATCCGGATAACCAGATCATCGGAACAGTTGTGGAGGAGGACGTCGGCTTTGGTCCTGAGAATCTGGGAGTCCCCACGGATGAGATCTGGAAGCGGGTGGAAGAGAGTCTGAAGGCAGTGGGGATGATTTCCTACCGGCATCATTCCCCGAATAAGCTGTCCGGCGGGCAGAAACAGCGCGTTGCGATTGCAGGTGTAGTGGCCATGGAGCCGAAGTGCATTGTGCTAGATGAGCCTACGGCCATGCTTGACCCGGTTGGAAGAAAAGAAGTATTAAAGACCGTACAGAAGCTTCGCGAAAAAAAGGGCGTTACAGTGATTCTCATTACCCATTACATGGAAGAGGTTATAGATGCAGACAAGATCTATGTGATGGATCACGGACATATTGTGATGGAAGGAACGCCAAAGGAAATATTTTCACGGGTAGACGAGCTGAAAAGCTACCGTCTGGACGTGCCGCAGGTTACCCTTCTTGCAGATGAGCTGAAAAAAAGAGGGCTTGCGATACCGGAGGGAATACTAAGAAAAGAGGAGTTAGTGAATTATTTATGTCAATTAGATTAGAGAATCTCAATTATGTATACAGTCCGGGCACGGCATATGAAAAGCATGCCTTAAAGGACGTGAGTCTTACGATTCCCCATGGGGAATTTGTCGGGATTATCGGTCATACCGGCTCAGGGAAATCAACACTGATCCAGCACCTTAACGGACTGATCCGGGCAACCTCCGGGCAGATCTATTATAATGAAGAAAATATTTACCAGGATGGATATAATATGAAGGAGCTTCGAAGCCAGGTAGGGCTTGTATTCCAGTATCCGGAGCATCAGCTGTTCGAGATCGATGTGATGACTGATGTATGCTTCGGGCCGAAAAACCAGGGACTTACTCTGGATGAATGCAGGGAACGGGCACTGGAGGCTCTGAGGCTTGTAGGACTTAAGGAAAAATATTATAAGGCTTCTCCCTTCGAGCTGTCCGGCGGACAGAAGCGCAGGGCGGCTATTGCCGGTGTTCTTGCCATGCGTCCCAGGGTACTGGTGCTTGACGAACCCACGGCTGGTCTTGATCCGAAGGGACGGGATGATATTCTGGAACAGATTGCATACCTGCACAGGCAGACAGACATGACCGTAATTTTGGTTTCCCACAGCATGGAAGACATTGCACGCTATGCGGACCGGATTATCGTGATGAACCATGGTGAGGTGATGTATAACGATGAACCTAAGAAAGTATTTGCACATTTCAGGGAATTAGAAGAGGTAGGCCTTGCAGCCCCGCAGGTGACATATATCATGCATGACTTAAAAGAGCGCGGCTTAGCTGTGGATACTGGTGTGACAACTGTAGAGGAGGCAGCAGACGAGATTATGGCTGCCATGAGGTAGCAGGTCAGTTTCTCTGAACTGTTGCGCCATGAGCGGACAGCCAGTCCGTGAACCATAATTATACGTGTATTGGAGACAGAAAAATGATTCGAGACATTACAATAGGACAATATTATCCGGCAAAAAGCGTACTGCACAGGCTTGACCCAAGAGTAAAGCTTGTGTCTACCCTGCTGTATTTAATTTCATTATTTTTATTCAAAAGCATCCCAGGGTATATCATGGCAACCCTGTTTCTTTTTGGGGTGATACGTGTATCAAAAGTTCCCTTTAAGCATATCGTAAAGGGCTTAAGAGCAGTAGTCATGCTGCTGATGATTACCGTAATTTTTAATCTTTTCCTCACAAGGGACGGGGCAGTGCTGTTCCATAAATGGATCTTTACGATCACAGAGGGCGGACTTAGAACAGCAGTCTACATGACCATCCGCCTGATCTATCTGATCATCGGCTCATCACTTATGACATTTACCACAACCCCCAATGAGCTGACAGATGGAATCGAAAAGCTTCTGTATCCGCTTAACAAGTTACATGTTCCCGTGCATGAGGTGGCAATGATGATGTCAATCGCACTGCGCTTTATCCCGATTCTGCTGGAAGAAACCGACAAGATTATGAAAGCACAGATTGCCCGCGGCGCGGACTTAGAAAGCGGCAACATGATCCAGAGGGCAAAGAGCATGATCCCAATCCTGGTGCCCTTATTCGTGTCCGCCTTCCGCCGGGCAAATGACCTTGCCATGGCAATGGAGGCGAGGTGCTACAGGGGCGGGGAAGGCCGGACAAAGATGAACCCCCTTCATTACAAAACCAGAGACAGAATTGCGTATATTGTTGTGATTGTATATGTAATAGGAGTGTTTTTTGTGGGAAGGTATGTACCACTGGGGATCTGGATCTTTTAATTGTAGTCGGGGACGGGGTATTTTTAAAAATGCCCCGTCCCCGACTGGAATTCGGAGGAAATTGTATGAAAAGAGTGAGAATTGTTGTTGCCTATGATGGTACGGATTACTGCGGATGGCAGATTCAGCCGAACGGGATTACGATTGAAGAGGTGCTGAACCGGGAGATTGGCAGGCTGACTGGGGAGGAGATCCGCATCATTGGTGCAAGCCGGACGGATTCGGGGGTACATGCGCTGGGGAATGTGGCGGTATTTGATACTTCATCGCGGATTCCGCCGGAGCGTATGGCGTATGCCATAAACCAGCGTATGCCAGAGGATATTGTGATTGTGGGTTCTGAGGAGGTGCCTGCGGACTGGCATCCGAGATACCGGGACGGGATTACGAAGATTTATGAGTATCATATCTATAATCACGGGACTCCGAATCCCCTGAGGAGGCGTTACAGTACTTATATTTCATTTCCCCTGGATGTGGGGAGGATGCGGGAGGGGGCGGCTTATCTGATCGGGGAGCATGACTTCGCAAGTTTTTGTAATGTGAAGACGAATGCATCAGATACGGTGAGGACGGTTCGGGATATCAGCATTGCGGCCAGGGGTCCGGAGATTACGGTCCGTGTTACGGGAAATGGTTTTTTGTATAATATGGTGCGGATTATTGCGGGGACTTTGATTCGTGTAGGGCGTGGTTTTTATGAGCCGGAGAGAATCCGGGATATTTTAGAGGCAAGGGAACGGACGGCGGACGGGGTGACTGCGCCGCCAAATGGATTAGTGTTAGTGGGGATTGATTATGGAGAACCGGATTTATTTTGATAATGGAAGTACGTCATGGCCCAAGGCGCCGGGGGTGGCAGAGGCTATGTCAGAGTTCCTGATGAATGGAGCGTTTAATATTAACAGGGGTAATTATGAGGGGGCTTATGAGGTGGAGAGCCTTGTGCTTGATACAAGGGAGCAGCTTTCGAGATTATTTCATGCAAAGGATTCAAAGCGGGTTCTGTTCTCACCGGGGATCACATACTCACTGAATACTTTTATTAAGGGCTTTCTGGAGCCGGGAGATCATGTGATCGTGACAGGCATTGAGCACAACGCGGTAATGCGCCCCCTAAGACAGATGGAGCAGGTGGGCGTGACCTATAGTGTGGCGCGGACAGATATGGAAGGAAGTGTCATGCCAGAGGATGTGGAGGCACTTGTGCGTCCGGATACAAAGGCTGTGATTGTCTCCCATGCGTCAAATGTGTGCGGGACAGTGATTCCGGTCCAGGAGATTGGGGATGTGTGC
>Ga0137306_103048_pt1 | contig 12953 bp, 9 predicted proteins | sample Inofroosms_March_FD_97187 | JGI IMG/M metagenome (GOLD analysis project Ga0137306, IMG submission 97187) | Mouse cecal microbial communities from Vienna, Austria - N-Acetylneuraminic and N-Acetylglucosamine D2O microcosms_March | ecosystem: Host-associated > Mammals > Digestive system > Large... | reverse complement strand
CAGACAGAGTATCGTTAGAACCGTCAACTCTGACGCTGGAAAAAGGCGCAAGTGCGGACTTAAAGGCAATTATTACACCGGCAAACGCAACCACGGGTCTGAGCTGGAAGAGCGGCGATGAGGCTGTGGCAACGGTAGACAACGGTAAAGTAACCGCAGTTGCAAAGGGAAGCACAACTATCACTGTTACTACAGATAATGGTAAGACGGCAACCTGTACGGTAACGGTAACGGATAAAAGTCAGGATGAAAACCAAGGTGGAAATCCAGGCGGAAATCCAGGTGGAAACCCGGGCGGAAATCCAGGCGGAAGTACACAACCAGTGAAAGTAACCAGTGTGGCGTTAACTCCGTCAAGCCTGACACTGAAAAAAGGCGCAGTTTCTACGCTTACGCCGACCATAACGCCAACAAATGCGACAAATAAAAATGTAACCTACAGATCAAGCAACCAGTCTGTAGCAACAGTGGATGCTGCAGGTAAAGTTACGGCAGTCGATAAGGGAACGGCGGTCATTACTGTCACTACGGCTGACGGAAATAAGACGGCGACCTGTACGGTAACGGTAACGATTCCTTCTACGAAGGTGAAAGTCAATACCAAAAAGCTTTACATTGTAAAGAATAAAAAGGTCAAAGTAAAAGCAACAATGACGCCGCGAAATAGTACGGATAAGCTGGAGTGGACCAGTTCCAATAAATCCGTTGTGACTGTTACGACAGGAAAACCTATTGTAACGATTAAAGCAAAGAATGCCAGCGGTAAGTCGGCAACTGTCACAGTAAAGACTGAGAGCGGAAAGACGGCAAAGATTAAAGTATATGTTGTTAAGAAAGCAAAGAAAGCGAAATCCATTAAGCTGAATAAAAAGACATTGAACCTTGCAAAAGGCGGCATCTATGACCTTGTACCGACTGTAAAAACAAAGTCTACAGATACGATTAAGTGGACCAGCTCCAATAAGAAGGTTGTTTCGGTAGATGCGTTCGGTATGTTGACTGCAAAGAAGGGCGGTACTGTAACCATTACGGCAAAGACTTCGAGCGGTAAGAAGGCGACCTGTAAAGTGACGGTGAAGGTAAAGGCCACAAAGGTGAAGTTAAGCAAGAAAAAGCTGAGTCTGAAAGTTGGAAAAACAGCTACTTTGAAAGCAAAGCTGACACCAAAAGACGCAACAGATGCCTTGAAATGGAGTTCTTCAAATAAGAAGGTTGTTTCGGTCGACAAGAAGGGTAAGATTACAGCAGTGAAAAAAGGAACCGCAACCATTACGGTAAAGACTTCAGGGAAAAAGACAGCAAAATGTAAGGTAACAGTAAAATAATGTATTTTGGTTCGCCGCACTTATGCAGAGGCATGAGTGCGGCGAATTTATAATTCCTCCCAAATTTATGATAATAAAAAAACAACACCAAAATAAAAAAGACACACCAAAAACGATAAAAAAATAATACTATCTTAAAAAAAATTATCTTAAAAAAAAGCGTGATTGACGTTATTATTAGCATAAATGACATCTTTTAGTGGACTAGATGCACATGATATGGGGACCACAAAGAGGAAAAGGAGGTAATGATAAGTGGGAAGAAGAAAGAGATTTAAGAAATGGATAGCGTTTGCATTGGCGGCGGTTGTGACTGCAACATCCGTGATGCCGGCAACGCTGCAGGAAGTGTATGCAGAAACTGCGCTGGATCCGGGAAATCCGTTCGGGCAGAACGTTGCAGAAAATAAAACTGTAACTGTGCTGAATGCAAACGGAGAAGCGGACAGCAACGTAGACGCATCTGCGTTGGTCAATGGAGTAGTGGAAGAGGGTAACCCTTTTGAGAAGGGGTATCTGTATGATGATGGCAAGTATAAGCTGGAGCTTATTATTGATTTAAGAGGAGAGTATCTGATTGACTGCGTGAATATACATTGGCGTAATGCAGCCGCAGCGAAAGAATACCAGATACTGACATCTATGGATAATGAAAACTGGACGTTTGCGTCAGGTGAGCAAATTCAGACACGAGAGGGAGACGGGACGGAAAAGAAAACTGCATTTCATGAGCGTAATGCGAGGTATGTGAAGATATTCTGTACAGAGCAGTGGGCTTATAATGTATTCTCGATAAGAGAGATAGAGATCTATACAGTCGGAACTGTTGAGGAAGAAATATCTCCCAATTATGCATTGGGAAAGCCGGCATATGCGTCAATAAATAATGAGACGGCAGGAAGGCTCACAGATGGAACGGATGCAAGATGGGAAACAGGAAACAATGTCATGAATCAGGAGGGAGCGCCGACCTCAGTATACTGTTATGTTGATTTGAAAGAGGTAGAAAAGCTCAACAAGATAAATGTGCGTTTTTCGGCTGCTTATGCTAAAAATTATGTGATTGCAACGGCTACAGACGAGGCTGCAATTTTGGATAGCAATATAAACAGCGCAGACTACTGGACGCAGCAAAAGGCTGATGCGGAGAATACGCAACAGGAGATATCAATTGGATTTGACAGCGGCAATGAAATAGAGGCGCGTTATATTAAGATAACCATGAGCGAGCCGGTTAATGCGGTATGGGGATTGGAAATAAACGAACTGGAAGCAAAATATGAGAGGGAATATTTGCAGGCAGAAAAGGTTCATCTGAGCAGGACAGAAACATACGCCTTTAGCGAAGCAAACGCAACTCTGCAGCTTTATGCACAGGCAATTCCCATGAATGCACAAGATGCGCAAATTGTATGGACATCAAGTAACGAGAGCGTGGCAACGGTATCGGAGAACGGACTTGTAACTGCAGTGGGACAGGGAATGTCAACAATCACGGCAACTGCCGGCGGCGTTTCAAACTCCATAAATGTAACGCTTGCGGATAAGCTGGCAGACCCGGTAGTAACTGCGGTAAGCGGCAAAGAAGGCGACAAGGATGTTATTAAGGTTTCATGGACAGTTCCGGAAGGGGCAGGAGATGGTGTTAAGTATATTCTTAGGCGCAAGCGCGATGATGAACCGCTCACGTTTATAAAACAAATCAGCGAGGGATTTACGGAAACAGAATATACAGATACTATGGTATTGCCGGGAAGGACTTATCAGTATTATGTTAAGGCATATAAAGGGACAGAAGAGAATCTGGAGGCTGCAAGTGAGTGGGGTGAATCAGAACCTGTCACTATTAAAATGGCAATCACGAATCTTATTATAAGCCAGTCAACAGCAACACTGGGAATTCAAAACGGAAAAGCGGAGACACTGCAGCTGTTGGTGACAAAAGAACCGGAGGGAGCAACAGACGAAGTAATCTGGGAGAGCAGCAATCCTTTGGCGGCAACTGTAAATGCGAGGGGGTATGTGACTGCGCAGGGTGCGGGAACTACTACAATTACGGCGAAGGTGAAAACAAATGAAAGCATATCTGCATCCTGTGAGGTTACGGTGAAAGAACAGCTTGCTTCGCCGGAGGTAACAGCGAAAAAGACAGATGCACAGAAGATTACGCTTAGTTGGAGCAAAGTGGATAATGCAGAGACTTATCAGATTTACCGTGCAGAGGGAAAAGATGCTGCCGCAAAAGATTTTGAGCTTTTGCAGATAAACTTATCGGATATTACTGTTGAGGGAACCAATGTTCAATATACAGACACAATAGACAGCGATGAAAAGATGGGTAATTATTACAGCTACATGGTAGCAGCTGTTCCGGCAGAAAGCAGCAACTATACGCTTGGCGAAAAGAGCGTAGCAACAAAGCAGATTGCAATCGGACAGGTGAATCCGTTTGGTACGAATATTGCGCTTGGTAAGACAGTAACTACATCGGCAGAAAATGGTGGAGGCGCAGATCTGAATGTTTTGACAGACGGTGATTTAGATGGTGAGTTCTGGGAATCCGGTACGGCTGCCGGCGGCGAGGATAAGAATGAGGAGCAATCTGTAGGCGAAATGATTTTCGATGTCGATCTGGGCGATGTCTATAATATAAATAAAGTAAATATTTATTGGAGAGATATAACAAGAGCTACAGAATATACGGTTTCGGTACTGCCGCAGGATGCGGAGGAGTATGTACAAGTTGGAGACCAGACTACATCGCGGACGGAAGGAAATACATTGTCAGAATGCACATTTGAGTATAAACGTGCCCAACATGTAAGAATTACTGTAACAAAGACGGCGGGATATGCGAAATGCGGAATCCGCGAGATTGAAGTCTATACTCCAGGTACAGTAACAATGGAAGATCCTACTTTGACACGTATTCTTCTCAGCCAGAGAACGGCACGTATGTCAGTAGGTGACAAACTGGATCTATATGTACAGAAACTTCCGGCGAATGCAGTGGAAAATATTACATGGACCGCTGTGAAAGGACATGGAGAGGGTACAACGGGTGACAGTGCAGAGGAATTTGTATCCTTAAAAGAAATTGACGGTAATTGTAAAGTGACTGCGCTTGCACCTGGAATTGTAACGGTATGGGCGCATGCACATGAAGCCGAGGCAGCAGGCAATACGGATGACAAGTATCATAGAAATTGTAAGATTGTAATAACAGGTAAGCTTGAAGCGCCGACCGTAACAGCAAGTATTGAGCCGACAGAAGAAAAGAGTATTGAGGTAAGCTGGAATGCGGTTGACCATGCGGATAAGTATAATCTTTACCGCACAGTGGGAGAAAAACCGGCAGGAGAAGCGGAACTCATTGCCGAAGGATTAACGGAAACTACATATAACGATACTAATGTAGAAGTTGGAAAATATTACAGCTATCAGGTAGTTGCTGTGAACGAGTCTGAGACAATACCTGACACAGATCCGGCAGAAAAGCTGTATGAGGACAGTGAAAAGAGTGAAGCTACTGAGCCGATACCGGTTCCGATCCATGTAGAAAGTATTTCTTTGGATAAGACAAGAGAAACGATTACGATTCAGCCGCAAGAAGCTGATTCCCGAACATTGAAGCTGACAGCAACAAACAATCCTGAAAATGCAACCTTTGGTTTCACATGGGAATCCAGCGATGAAGAGGTTGTTACTGTAAGTGAGGAAGGTCTTGTAACGGCAGTTGGAGTCGGAACGGCAACAATTACAGCGAGAACGAAAGATGAAAAGAGCACGGCATCCGCATCCTGTGAGATTACGGTAAAAGAGCAGCTTGCAACGCCGGAAATAGCCACAGCGGTTGCAGATGATGAGAAATCCATCACAATAAGCGTGAAGGAAGCGGTAGACCATGCGGCATCCTATAAGCTGGAGAAATCCGTTGATGACGGTACGTATACAGAGATTTCAGAAGCAGGTTTGACGCCGGATAATTCTTATCAGGATGAAGATGTAGAACCGGGCAAAACATACAAATATAAGGTAACTGCACTTCCGGCAGCGGAGGATACGGATTATGTAGAGAGTGAATCTGCTGAGTCAGAAGGCGACAGAATTGCTGTCCGTATAACGAAGATAACGCTGAAAAAGGGCGCGGAATATGAAATTGGTTTGGGAGAAGAACTGCAGTTAGAGGCGGTGATTGAACCGGAGAATGTAGACGACGATCTCAAAGCCTTGAAGTGGACTGTTTCTGAGGGTACATGCGTAGAGGTAGATGAAGAGAGCGGTCTTGTAACAGCAAACGGACTTGGTACAGCAAACGTTACGGTTCAGGTCGTAGATGAAAAGAGTACGGCAGAGGCAGCGACCTGCACCATTACGGTTCGAAAAAGACTGGCAGCGCCGGAAGTAACAGTTGTACAGAGCGCAGATAAATCATCTGTCACGGTTTCATGGAATATGGTTGAGAATGCGGCTTCTTATAAGCTTTGGAAGACGATCGATGAGGATGAGGCGGTCGAACTTGATGTTTCAAAGATAGAGCCTGCAGATGGCAAGATGACTTACACGGACGCAGTCGAAAAAGGACATACGTACACATATAAAGTAGTGGCAGCACCTGAATCTGCTGAATACTTGGAAAATGAAGGTTCTGCAGATCCGGTCAAGGTAAAAGATGATTTGAATGTTCCGACAGGAGTAAAAGCCGCAGTATCCGGGCAGAATGTAACAGTAACATGGACGGCAGTAGCAAATGCAACTGGATATCTTGTGCAGAGATCCACGAATGGAACAACATTTACATCCCTTGCAACCATAACGGAAGCGAAATACGAAGATAAGAATCTGGCAGTTGGAACATATTACTACAAAGTAATTGCAAAAGGTAATGACGATTATGATGATAGTAAGGAAAGTTCTGTTGTAACGGCAACAATCACCACAACATCACAGCAGACAACAAAATACACCGTAACCTTTAATTCCAACGGTGGAACAAGCGTGGCAGCCCAGATTGTAGAGGCTGGCAAAACAGCAAAAACGCCGACGGCGCCGACCAGAAGCGGTTACACATTTGCAGGCTGGTACAACGGGGCAACAGCATATAACTTCAATACGCCGGTAAATTCTAATCTGACGCTGACTGCAAAATGGACTGCAAATGCGGTTAAGGTAACCAAGGTTAGTATTACCGGAAACTCTAAGAAGATTGCGGCAGGCAAGAAGATTACCTTAAAGGCAAATGTTGCTCCGGCTAATGCATCCAAAAAGAAAGTGACATGGAAGAGCAGTAATACGAAATATGCAACAGTCAGCCAGAGCGGTGTTGTAACCACGAAGAAAGCAGGAGCAGGAAAGACAGTTACGATTACTGCAACTGCACAGGATGGAAGCAACAAGAAAGCTACTTACAAGATCACGATTATGAATAAGGCTGTTAAAAAGGTAAAACTGACGGCAAAGACTAAGACAGTGAAAGCCGGTAAGAAGCTGACGGTAAAGGCAACGGTGACCCTGACTGCGAAGATTGACAAGAAGTCAAAGTCTACGAAAGCAAATAAGACCGTAGAGTGGAAGTCGAGCAATAAGAAGTATGCAACGGTAAGCACCAAGGGCGTTGTAACTGCGAATAAGGCAGGAAAGGGCAAGACGGTAACAATTACTGCGACTGCTACAGATGGAAGCAAAAAGAAAGCAACAATCAAGATTAAAATCAGTAAATAATGGAAAAACATTCAATATGATGAAATGATGAATGTATGGGGCTGCTACAAAACAGATGGAAAATATCGTCTGTGGAGTGGCGGCCCCTCTTGCAATTTGTCCAAAATAATGAGCAGGGTATTCCGATAAGAAAAGACCGTTATTTTATGACCATATTCAATTGTTCATTGCAAGAAGAAAAGCAATACATCTCTTAGCCATTCCATAATTGAAAATAATGTATTCCTATAGTATAATATCAATTGATATTATACGAAGCAGAGCCAGCTTCGCATAAAAGGACACTGGTTATCGGAGGACATACAATGAGCGATAAACGAACAGACTATATTACCTGGGATGAGTATTTTATGGGAGTTGCCATGTTATCTGGGATGCGTTCCAAAGATCCGAATACGCAGGTGGGAGCATGCATTGTCAGTGAGGATAATAAAATATTGTCTATGGGTTATAACGGATTTCCAATGGGCTGCTCGGATGATGTGTTTCCGTGGGCGAGAGATGGAGATGAGCTTGAGAGCAAGTATTTCTACACAACGCATAGTGAGTTAAATGCGATATTAAATTATCGGGGAGGGAGTCTGGAGGGGTCTAAAATGTATGTGACACTGTTTCCATGCAATGAGTGTGCGAAAGCAATTATACAGGCGGGAATCGGGACGCTGGTCTATGCGAATGACAAGTACGAGGGGACTCCGAGAGTAATTGCATCAAAACGAATGCTGGATGCTGCAGGGGTACGGTACTATCGGTATGCACCGACGCATCGGAAGGTGGAAATAGAGCTGTAACGGTTCAATCTGCAACTGCGCACCTGCCGCGCAGTTAGCAGCCAGTAAAGTTAAATAGCCAGAGAATCCGCCCCTTTGCCTTTGGCAAACTTGGGATGGGCGGATTCCGTAACAGCGAAGCCGAAGGCTGAACTGTTACATGGAGCTGTAAGAAATTCCATTTATTTTATGGACAAATTACCTGAAAATGGTATACTATAAAAAGTGGGATTGATGGTGAAAGGAGCTGCATGAGTGAAGGAAGACAAGGGCATATATGAATCGCTGGTATTGATAATGCAGTTTGGTATCAACATGATAGTCCCTATACTGATCTGTACTTGGTTCGGCGTCTGGCTGTCTGAGCGGACGGGGCATAAGTTTATTGTGGTCTTGCTGTTTCTGACCGGAGCTATTGCGGGAATGCAGAATTGTTATAAGCTAACAAAGCGCATGATTCAGCGGGAGAAACTGAGAAAGGGAAGCCGTGAGATTGCATCGGAAATTGCGGCACAGGCAAGGAAGAATCAGACTGCGCATACGGAAACAACGCGCGGCGGGATCATGCAGAAAGAATCCGGCAGTAAGACCGGCGAGAAATAAGGAAAAAGCGATGTTAAAAAGAATCAATGCGGTATTGCCGGAACTGATATGGGGAATCCTTATATACGGAATCGTAATACAGCTTGCCGGCGTTTGGTTTGTAAGCGACAAATTGAGATATTCAAGCGGTTTATGGATAGGGATTGCATTGGCAGTCGGGATGGCAATCCATATGGCGGTCGTATTGAACGATGCGGCAGACATTGCGGCAGAAGAGGCTGCAAGAAAGAGAGTTATATTCCAGTCCACATTAAGATATGCAATGGTTGTTATTTTGTTCTTTCTTGTTGCATATTTTAAGCTGGGCGATTTAGTTACACTATTTTTCGGCGTAATGGGGTTAAAGGCGGGAGCCTATTTACAGCCTCTTACACATAAAGTTATTTTAAAACTGACAGGGAGAAGCGATGCATCTTTAAGTGAAAAAAATAATGAAGATAGGAGGTGAAAGCGTGAATCATGCAATATTATTATCATCCGGCGCGGATGACATTGACTTTATGATACATGGGATATTTTCCTATGAATTGTTCGGTCATACGGTATGGATTACCACATCCCATGTGTGCATACTGATCGTTATGCTGATACTGATTGGCTTCGCAGTTGCGGCCAATATTAGGATGAGGCATGCGACGGAGGTGCCGGGTGCATTCCAGAACATTGTGGAGCTGATCGTCGAGAAATTAGACGGCATGGTTACAGGTGTTATGGGTAAGAATGCATCCAAGCTTGTGAACTACATCAGTACCATATTTTTATTTATCTTTATGAGTAATATATCCGGTCTGTTTGGTCTGCGGCCACCGACCGCCGATTATGGTACGACGTTGGCGCTTGGTCTGATAACCTTTTTTCTGATTCATATCAATCAGTTCCGTTATCAGAAGCCGAAGCAGATTTGGGCAGATATGTGCTCGCCGCTGCCACCCTGGCTGCCAATCTGGTTTCCGATTAACGTTATCAGCGAAATTGCGGTGCCGATTTCATTGTCGCTGCGTTTATTTGCAAACGTATTGTCAGGAACCGTTATGCTGGCACTGGTCTATGGATTGCTTGCAAAAATCGCAGTAGTCTGGCCGGCGTTTCTGCATATTTATTTTGATTTGTTCTCAGGAGCAATTCAGACCTATGTATTCTGTATGCTGACGATGACTTATGTCAATCAGGCGATGAGTACGGAAGAATAATAGTTTAAGAGTTTAACAAAGAATGTAAGGAGGACTTCATTATGGGAATCACAGGAAATGATTTAATTTTAGCATGCTCAGCAATCGGCGCAGGTCTGGCAGTTATTGCCGGTATCGGACCTGGTATTGGACAGGGTATCGCTGCAGGTCATGCGGCTGCTGCAGTAGGACGTAACCCGGGCGCTACAGGCGATATCATGTCAACCATGCTCTTAGGTCAGGCGGTTGCAGAGACGACAGGTCTTTACGGTCTGTTAGTTGCCATGCTGCTGCTTTTCTTAAAACCGCTCGTATAAGCATACGAAGAGTGAAGGTTTCTTTTGTCCGGCGGGCAAAGGGAATGCCGTAAGGCGATTCAGAGATAATTAAGAAAGGAGGCAGGTCAGGCAACGATGGAGAGATTATTTGATCTTGATTTTCAGTTATTGCATGATGCGGTGATACTTGCAATTTCCGTGTTCGTGTTATTCCTGTTCTTGTCCTATCTGCTCTTTAATCCGGCACGCAAGATGTTAAAGGACCGTCAGAATAAGATAAAGACGGATATTGACACTGCGAATGCGGACAAGGAAGAGGCGGCTGCATTAAAGCTTCAATATGATGAGAAGCTGAAAAATATCGAGAAGGAAGCGGAAGCAATCTTAAGTGAAGCGCGTCAGAAAGCAATGAAAAATGAAGCGCGCATTATTGATGAGGCGAAGGAAGAAGCATCTCGCATCATCAGACACGCACAGGAAGAAGCAGAATTAGAGAGAAAACGTGCGATGGACGATATGAAGCAGGAGATGATTACAATTGCTTCCATGATGGCAGGCAAGGTAGTTGCAGCCTCTATTGATACAACGGTACAGGATGCTTTAGTGGAAGAGACATTGAAGGAAATGGGTGATGTATCATGGCGAAGCTAGTATCAAAAACATATGGCGATGCGTTGTTTGAGGTTGCGGCAGAAGATGGCAGGATGGATGAATTTTACGAGGAAGCGAAAGGCATCCTTGACATATTGGGAGCAAATGAGGATTTGTCCAGACTGATGACACACCCGCAGATTGCAAAAGAAGAGAAATTGCAGATGCTGGAGAAGATTTTCACCGGGAAAATTGCAGATGAGATTCTGGGATTGATGCGAATGGTGGTCGATAAAGACCATTTCGGGGAAATAAAATCCGTATTTGAATATTTTATCGATGCGGTTAAGGAATATAAACACATCGGAACTGCATACGTGACATCCGCATTGGATTTATCCGAGGCACAGAAGGCGGCGGTGGAAAAGAAGCTGCTTGAAACAACCGGGTATGTAAAATTTGAAATGCATTATAAGACAGACGCCGCACTGATTGGCGGCATGGTAATTCGAATCGGGGACCGGGTCGCAGACAGCAGTGTCCGCACGAAGTTAGAACGGTTGACCGGTGAATTATCGAAAATACAGTTGAAAGTAGGTGAATGCGCTCCATGAATTTGAGACCAGAAGAAATAAGTTCCGTCATCAAAGAGCAGATGAAGAGATATGCAGCGCAGCTGGAGGTGGCAGATGTCGGCACCGTAATTCAGGTGGCAGATGGTATTGCCCGTATCCACGGACTTGAGAATGCGATGCAGGGAGAGCTTTTAGAGTTCCCTGGTGAAGTATATGGAATGGTATTGAACTTAGAAGAGGATAACGTAGGCGCCGTATTGCTCGGCGAACAGAGGAATATCAATGAGGGAGATACCGTAAAAACGACCGGACGCGTGGTGGAGGTTCCCGTAGGAGATGCCTTGTTAGGACGCGTTGTCAATGCGTTAGGACAGCCGATAGATGGTAAGGGTCCTATTCAGACAGACAAGCACCGCCAGATTGAAAGAGTGGCAAGCGGTGTTATTTCCAGAAAGTCCGTAGACACTCCGCTGCAGACCGGAATCAAGGCAATTGATTCGATGGTTCCGATTGGACGCGGACAAAGAGAGCTGATTATCGGAGATAAGCAGACCGGTAAGACGGCAATTGCAATGGATACGATTATCAACCAGAAGGGGCAGGGAGTGAAATGTATTTATGTTGCCATCGGTCAGAAGGCGTCAACAGTTGCGACTCTGGTAAAGACTTTAGAAGAGTATGGCGCTATGGCATATACGACCATCGTAGTATCTACGGCGAGCGAGCTCGCACCATTACAGTACATTGCACCGTATTCAGGATGTGCGATGGGTGAAGAGTGGATGGAGAACGGCGAGGATGTGCTGATTATCTATGATGACCTGAGTAAACATGCAGCTGCATACCGTACCCTTTCCTTGCTGCTGAAACGTCCGCCAGGACGTGAGGCTTATCCGGGTGATGTATTCTATTTACATTCCAGATTGTTAGAGCGTGCGGCAAAGCTATCCGACAAATTAGGCGGAGGTTCTCTGACGGCGCTTCCGATTATTGAGACGCAGGCAGGAGATGTATCGGCGTATATTCCGACGAATGTAATTTCCATTACAGACGGTCAGATCTATCTGGAGACAGATATGTTTAATGCAGGTTTCCGTCCGGCAATCAATGCAGGTCTGTCCGTATCCCGTGTAGGAGGAGCCGCACAGATTAAGGCGATGAAAAAGATTGCTGCGCCGATTCGAGTAGAGCTGGCGCAATATAGGGAGCTCGCTGCGTTTTCACAGTTCGGGTCTGAGCTGGATGCAGACACGACCGAGAAGCTTGCACAGGGCGAGCGAATTAAGGAAATATTAAAACAGCCGCAGTATCAGCCGATGGCAGTTGAGAAGCAGGTAGTGATTATCTACGCAGCTACCAAGAAATATCTGTTGGATATTGAGGTGGATCATATCCTGCGTTTTGAGGGTGAGCTGTTTGATTACATTGATACAAAATATCCGGAGATTTTTGAGTCCATTCGTGAGTCGAAGCAGTTAGAGGAAGAGATAGAGCAGAAATTAATCAAAGCAATCGAGGAGTGCAAGGTGCAGTTCCGTTAGTATGGAACTACAGTGTTCTCGGAAGCAGAGATTCCGAGAAATGTGCACAAGACGAATGCTTTAGAAAAGGCGGTGAGAACTATGGCGTCCATGAGAGACATCAAACGGCGCAAAGGCAGTATACAAAGTACACAGCAGATCACAAAAGCCATGAAGCTTGTTTCTACCGTAAAGCTGCAGAAGGCTAGGGCAAGAGCAGAGGAAACGAATCCATATTTTAACTATATGTACCGGACTGTAAGCTCTATGCTTTCCCGTTCCGGTAATATCAACCATCCGTATCTTACGGGAGGGCAGTCCGGCAAGAAAGCAATCGTGGTCATTACTTCTAACCGCGGACTTGCAGGAGGCTATAATTCCAATATTGTCAAGCTGATTAC
>Ga0137306_103047_pt1 | contig 12953 bp, 13 predicted proteins | sample Inofroosms_March_FD_97187 | JGI IMG/M metagenome (GOLD analysis project Ga0137306, IMG submission 97187) | Mouse cecal microbial communities from Vienna, Austria - N-Acetylneuraminic and N-Acetylglucosamine D2O microcosms_March | ecosystem: Host-associated > Mammals > Digestive system > Large... | reverse complement strand
TGACTGCCTCCACCCTCGTCTGCTGGAGCATGATCTCTGAGACCCACACGCGGTACGGCTCGGGCTTCTCCCGCCAGGGCAGTTCCCTGCGGTTCTTTCTGTACCACGGAACCAGCAGCGCCGCCACTTCGCCCAGGATATCATTTCCCAGGTCGACCGGCACCTCCCTGCCGATAGCTATGCCGTCTTTTTCCTCCAGGATAGCATTTCCCAGGTCGACCGGCACCTCCCTGCCGATAGCTATGCTGTCTTTTTCCACCAGACAATCATAGGCGACGACCTTCACGCCCCCATCCGCCGCCTCCTTAAGAGCCTTGGCAAATTCCGGGTGGGTATCCTGGTTAGGCGTAAAATAGCGGACATCCTTCATCTGGATCACGAAAAATACGTACGCCTCATATCCCTTCTTTACCGCCTCCTTAAGCTCCTGCACATGCTTTACCGCCCGCTCGCTGGGCGCATCCGGGAACCGCACTACGCCCTCTTCCTCCAGCGTCACTCCCTTCACCTCGATAAGGATCTTCTTCTCCCCTGCCTCTACATACAAGTCAATGCGCGAGCTGCCGTAGGTATACTCCGGCCGTACGGCAGTAATATCCCCGATGAGATTCCCCTTTTCCAGCCATTCCTTCACCGCCTTATGGGGGATCTGAGAGTCTATATTGACGATCCGCTCTCCCTTTTGTACCGCGATCAGATCCCATCTCGTCTTCCTCGCCGGACTTAAGCTGTCCTGAATATATACTTCCGCCCCCGGCTTCAGCAGCTCCCTGCACCGGCCTGTATTTTTCACATGCACCGTCTCCTCGCGGCCGTCTATCTCCACGTGGGCGATAAAGCGGTTGGGACGGTCGATGAATCTGCCTTCATATATATTTTCATACTTCATGATGCTGTACCACACCTTCCAAATTATATGCTCTGGACTGCACCGGTCCTTCCAACAGAAAAGACCCGAGTTCAACTCAGGTCCCCGATACTTGCTTTTGCTCAAGCAACGTCTCTGTCTGACTATATGTACGCTTCTTTGACTCTTCGTGATTCCTCAGGCATTGCAGAATCGCCTCATTCAGTGTGAGCATCTTCTCATCCAGAGACGACACCATCTCTGCACACTCCCGAAGATCCCGGCTGATATACTCCGGGGCATTTCCTTCAAATTTGTAATATATCTTATGCTCAAGGCTCGCCCAAAAATCCATGGCGATCGTGCGTATCTGGATCTCCACCTTAGTATCCACCACACTGTCCGACAAAAAAATCGGGACAGATACGAGCATATGATAGCTCTTATATCCGCTTTGCTTCGGATGCCTGATATAATCCTTGATCGAAAGCACCTTCAGATCACTTTGGTTCCCGATCATCTCTGCCAGCCGGTAAATATCCGATGAGAACGAGCAGATCAGCCGGACACCGGCAATGTCATTGACATACTTCACCATATTCTCAATGGACGTCTCATATCCATAACGCTTCAGCTTTTTTACGATACTCTCCGGTGATTTCACCCTTTTTTTAATATGTTCTATGGGATTATACTTATGAACATGCTGAAATTCATCATTCAATATCTCCAGTTTCGTTCCAACTTCCTTCAACGCTGCATTATAGAGAAATATAATCGTCTTCCAACTGTCAACATCTTCGTAGTTCTTAATTGCGTTCTCCAAATTTATCTCTCCTCTCTATGCGAAGAGCCGTTCCGTACATATCTATATTATAGCATAGAATAAGGAGTTATGTCTTCTTTTTAATACTAATTTAATAAACATATCACAATTAATATTCTATTCCCAGCCGGGCCCCGAATCCCGCGTCAAATGGATGTTTCTCCTTCTTCATCTCCGTTGCGTAGCTGGCAATTTCCAGCATCTTTTCAGACGCCTTGTGACCTGTCAGAATGATTTCCAGCGTCTTCGGTTTATGACGCAGAAAGCCCAGTAATCTGTCTTCGTCAAGGGCCCCGAGCATCACTGCGCACAGCGCCTCGTCCAAAACAAGTATGTCAAAAGAATCACAAAGTTTGACAATACCATCCAGCATGGCCATGTGATAAGCTTTAAGCTCCCTGCGCTCTTCTTCGTCCATCCGGCTGCAGAACTTCACCTTATCCTTGCCCGGGATACAGGTAACATTAGGAATCCTTTCTAAGATCAGCCTTTCACTGGAAGAATTATCTTTTAAAAACTGGAATACGAGCACCTTTAAGCCCGCCCCGGCAGCCCGCACTGCCTGTCCCACGGCCGCGGTCGTCTTCCCCTTGCCGCGCCCGTAATAGATATGGATCATTCCGTCTTTATCCATCCAAAGATACCTCCGGCATATATTTCCTTACATCTCAAGCTTCATGTCGCCGAACTTGATCCAGCCCTTTTTGCGCATAAATTCCGAGATGCCCAAAGTCACGGCGGCAGGCAGGATAATCTGGATAGTCAGTATCTTTATCATCACCATCGAGGCCGGCTCTGTCTGTATCATCGTCTGCCACGTCATGATCTGCCCGACCAGCCCTGCCGTACCCATCCCGGATCCGGTGGCATTGCTTGTCATATGCAGCGCCATCGTCCCTACCGGCCCCAGAACCGCGCTGGATAATATGGCCGGAAGCCAGATCACCGGCTTTTTCACAATATTCGGAACCTGCAGCATAGATGTGCCGATCCCTTGAGCCAGAAGTCCTCCCACCTTGTTCTCCCGGTAGCTTGCCACCGCGAACCCAACCATATTGCAGCAGCAGCCTACCGTGGCTGCCCCCGCTGCCAGACCGGAAAGGTTCAGGATGATCCCGAGCGCCGCCGAGCTTATGGGCAGGGTGAGGATCATCCCCATAAGCACCGACACGATAATTCCCATAAAAAGCGGCTGCTGCTCTGTTCCCCAGTTGATGACCGCCCCAAGCCACGCCATGAACCCGGATATCGGCGGTCCCAAGATCAGCCCTACTGCAGAGCCTGTTCCAATCGACACAAGCGGCGTCACCAGGATATCGATCTTCGTCCTGCCCGATACCAGATGCCCGAAAAAGATACCCACATATGCGGCAATAAATGCCCCAAGCGGCTCTCCAGGCCCGGCATACACCATAGCGCCCTCCACCAATACCGCGCCGGCCAGCAGCTTACTTGCAAAAGCGCCTACCATACCCGCTGTCGCCGCGGATACGACTACCAGCGGGCTCTCCCTAAACCGATAAGCTACCGCCGCCCCGATTCCCGCTCCCGTAAGAGAAGCGGCCTCCTTTCCGATCACAAAGATCATATCCCCGGCCGTTCCTCCCATAAGCGTCCCGATCTGCTGGATGATCGTCCCGATGATCAGCGTAGCAAACAGTCCCTGGGCCATGGCGCTCAGCCCCTCGATAAATATCCGATCCAGTGCGTTCTTTATCTTTTCCATATGCAAACTCCTCTTAGCCATTGTTTTGTCAAGTGTCTTGTCACTCGTTGAATTGTATCATATCCGCTGCTCTTTCGCAAGTATTCATTTCTCGCTTCCCGGTATCAGTGCGCCGAATGTTACTGGTCACGGGCCAGGAATGCGCACTGGCTGCTCATTTCGTAAGAACATGATGTAAGAGTGAGGGGCGGCTTTTGCACAGCAAAATATTTGCAGTACTAGACAGTCTCCTGCCAAAGAGGTATACTGTTTTCAGCTGCACAAATAATAAAATACTTAATCTGAGAGGTACTGCCATGTTCCGTTTATGGGGAAAAGAGTTTAAAGACAACCGTATGCTGAGAGACACCGTTATCTGCGATGACTCCGACGATACACGGACGCATAAGATCTTCAATGCCTTAGAGGCGCTCTGTTATGAATTTGACCTGAGCAGGCCGATCTGGCTGGATGCGACCATCAGCGAATTCAAGCGCCACAGCAAGGCCCGGTTTAACCAGGATAACTTTGTGGATGCTATTGATTTTGATTATCTTGAGATACAGGTGATCGAGGAATAGCAAAAAAGGATCAGCGCCTTAAAAGGGCGCTGGTCCTTTTGTTATTCTTATCCGTTCCGGATCGCCTCCAGCGGGCTTAGCTTCATGGCGCGCTTTGCCGGGAAATATCCGGCGACGATCCCTACCAGCATGGCAAATCCGATGGAAGCCAGCATCAGCCATATCGGTATGTAGGAGATATCCGCACCGCCGGTCGATATCATATCTGAATTCGCCGTCAGCGCATTGATCACCATCGACATGAGGAAGCTCAAGGCATTGCCGACGATTCCTCCGAACATCCCGATAAATGCCGCTTCCATGAGGAACATCCCTCTGATATTGCCAAGGCTGCATCCCAATACCTTCATGACGCCGATCTCCTTCGTCCGCTCATAGATAGACATCATCATCGTATTGGCTATACCTATTGCCGCCACAAACAGCGACACCGCCCCGATTCCGCCGAGAACAGCCTGGATGATCCCCATCTGCCTGTTCACGCTGTCCATCATCTCTGCGTTAGTCTCTACATTATACCCCATCTCTTTGATGGTATTGGCTACTTGCGCCACATTATCCTTATCATCCACCTTAAGCTGGGCGTAGGAATAACAGAACTCCTTCATGGGCTTTCCGTTCTTCGTCTGCGGCTGCCCCGGAATAACCCTGCCTGCAAACTCTTTTTTCAGCACCTGTTTTAACGTATCCAGGTCACAGAATATGTAATAGCAGTTGGCATTATAGTCCTCAATTCCGCCCTTTACCAGCCCGCAGCCGCGGACCACATGCTTCTGCACCGGTTTGCTGCTCTGTGCGCCTTCGCCTCCGTCATCATCTCCGCCCATATCCAAAGGCGACTGCTCCCGGCTGGCATAATAGCTATCCTGATCCAGAATCAGAAACAGGGAATCTTTCGCCAGGTCAATATCCGGTAGCTCTCCGGTATCCCAGTAGGAATTTCCCGTCCCTTTCTCATAGAAGTTCATGATCGCCATATTTCCATATACAAGCTCGATCTGCGCGCTGCCCTTTGCCGGGAGACTTCCCTGGGACAGCTCGATGTTCCTGGTCTTAAGCCCCTCCGGGGTCATGGCCATCAACTGCATATTGCCCTCGTACGAACCCTTAAGGAGCATAACTGACATATTGTACACCGGCTCCACGTTCGTTACGTGCTCAAGCTTAGCCAGCTTCGCCAGACACGCGTCGTCTACGTATTCCTCAGACTCCTCCTGGGAATCATCCATGTAGCCGTACATCATGTCGCCTCCGCCGTTGGCCCCTGACACATTGACCGTAGTCAGTCCGCCGTACTGCTCGATCTCCTGGTACATCGCCTGCTGAAGCCCAAGCCCCAGCGAGATCATGACTACGATCGATGCCGTACCGATGACAACTCCGAGGACGGTAAGAAAAGTACGTAACTTTCTTCTGCGCAGGTTGCTACCGCTCATCCTCAGAAGATCCATCCAGTTCATACAGAAAATCCTCCTCCTCGCTCTTTCTCATTCTCTTTTTACGCCGCTTGAGAATGATCACTGCTGCTACGATCATCGCTATAACTCCCACAGCGATCACTACCGGCACTACCGGGAATCCGCCGCCCTGCATATCTTCCTCTATAGGCATTCCCACATCCATGCCCTCATTCATCAGCTCTGTGACCTCAAGCATCAGTTCCTTCTTCTCTGTGATCGCTTCGCCTTCTTCATTTTCATAGCTCATGGTCATAGTTACGGGCGCAGGCCCTTCTGTCGCCTGGGTTCCTTTGAGCATGGCATCTATGGACGCTGTGGCGCCGGACTCTACATTTCCGATAAACACCTCTTCCTTCTCGATGGACTCTCCCTCAAAGATCGCCCTTACATTGTAAAGCTTGATCCTCCCGAGATTATAAAGGTTGCACATAACATTCGCCTCGTCGTCCACAGCGACACTCTCGGGATTGATCTCGAAATCGCTGAATTCAAACCGCGCGTCCTGCTTGACCGGGATGGACAGGCTTGAAGTGGTTTCTACGGAGCCGCCGCTGGCGTCCTCATATTTCATACTCAGCTCAACGCTGTAAGGCTTCTGTAAAAGATCCGACTTGGCATTAAGCTTAATGGAAATATCCGCCGTGCCTTTCGCCTTCATCCCCTCCAGATAGACCGAACTGCTTCCTGAGGACGGGAGAAATGCCGGCGCTGTCGTCTGCTCATCCGATCCCTCCTCAGGCGCATTAAGATCGAACAGCATATTCTTTACTCTTGTTTTCTTAGAAGTATTTTTCAGATGAACCGTAAGGGTGAAATCACTTCCCGCCTTTACCTTCTTCGGCTTCGTATCAAAGCCTGTCACGATAACTCTCGGCACAGACCCGTCAGAGCTGTCGTCACCGCCGCCTCCGCCTCCGCCGGAATAGGACACTTCACCGTTGCTGATCCCGCCGTCGTCCATGGGGATTTCCCCAAGTCCTTCATCTTCCTTCTTCTTCGTCGTATCGGTAATCTGCACCTGCAGGGGCTTGTCTTCCTTCTTCTCCTCGGGCTTCGCCGTAGTCTTTACCCAGAACGCTTTCCTGCTACTTTTCTCTTCTCCGTTTACTTTATATGAGCACTCAAAATAAATCTTGTGGTTGCCTGTCGCCACATCGTCCCGCTCTTTGAAGGTGAACCGGATCATCTGGCTCGTGGTATTTCCCGCCAGCCTGTCGATCTTTACCGTATCGTCCTGATTATCCTTCTGGAACGGCCATTTAGAAATATCTTCTTCATCAATATACGGCTCGACCTTAATATTAGTGAGTTCCTGATCCCCGGTATTCGTCAGGTACATATCCAGGCTGTTGGCCTTCTGATATTCAAATACAGGAACCGTATTACTTGCCGCCTTCCATTCTACAGCCGCTCTTTCCTGCGTATTGATCTCCGGCTCCTTTGCATTAACCGGCGCGCCAAGCCCTCCGCCGGCAAGAACCACCGCCGCAAGAACGCCGGCTGTTCCTCTCATCAATTCCTTCCATCTGCTCATTGTTCTTCTTCCTCCCTCACTCTGGCATGTTCTTCGATCTTTAAAATCTTTCCGTCTCTGATATGAAAAACCCTGTCTGCATAAGTTGCAAGATGGTTATCATGGGTAACCATGACCAGCGTCTTCTTCTGCTCCCGCACAACCTTCTGCATCAGCCGCATCACATCCTCCGACGTATGTGAATCCAGATTGCCCGTGGGCTCATCTGCAAATATGATCTTGGGATCCACCACCAGCGCCCTGGCGACGCCCACCCTCTGCTGCTGTCCGCCGGACATCTGGTTAGGCATGTGCTTTCTATGCTTTTTCAAACCTACAAGATTAAGCATCTGATTCGCTTTTTTGAGGCGGAGCTTCCTGTCCTCTCCCCGGAAACTTAAGGGCAGCGCCACATTCTCCACCGCATTCATCGTTCCCATGAGATGGAACGACTGAAAGATAAAGCCGACATTATTTCTCCGGAAAGCAACCAGCTCATTCTCTTTCAGATTCTCAATATGCTGCCCGCCGATGACTATGGCGCCCTTCGTCGGCTTCTCAAGACCGGCAAGCATATTAAGGAGAGTTGACTTACCGGAGCCGGAGGTTCCTACGATCGCGCAGAACTCGCCATGATGGATATCAAAATCCACTCCGTCCAGCGCCCGGACTGTCTCATCTCCGACTTTGTAAAGTTTATACAGGTTCCTGACCTGAATTACCTCTTCCATAATCTGTATTTCTTCCTTTTATCCCTATTTTCTCCTATCATAACACAGAATACGAAATACTTTCATTAGAAAAACGAAAAAATTTCTTAAGATTGCGTATATCTTATCTTTATGTTAAGATATTGAAACCAAAGAGCAGGAAAAGGTCAAAAAGAAAGGAGCGGGTACAATGATCGACACCCCCGGATTATCCGTCAATTTTTTAAAAAAAGAAGCCTATACCGGTTCCCATGCCAAAACCCGGTATTATCTGTGCAGCGCAGGCGATACCCTGAAGGCATGCGTCTATCCTGAACCATGGTGCTTTGAAGCCACGCCGGACGAAGAGAAGACCTGGAAGGAATTCCCCTTCTCCCCAGAGGGCCTGAATGACGCCGTAGAGTGGATAAACGCCGCGGCTGAAAGCAGAGAAAACGCGGGGAATCCCCTATAACCAGGTGAATTCCCCGTGCGGATCCTTTATTCTCTTTTATAGCCTTTTTATAATCCTTTTAATACCTCTTCCGCGATATTTCTCGCATGATCAGAGATACGCTCTAAGCCTACCAGCGCATCAAGGAAGACGATCCCCGCCTCGGTATTGCACTGGTTGTCCGCAAGCCGGGCGATATGCTTAGTCCGAAGCCTGATCTCAAGCTCGTCGATCTTCGTCTCCTTCTCGATGACCTTAAGCGCGTTCTCCCGGCTGTTTTCCCTGAACGCTTCCATCGCATACCTGTAGCTGTCTATAGTCTCTGACATGATCTCCTCCATATGCGATCTGGCAATATCGGAAAATGATACCTTCTTTTCCATCATCGTCTCCGCGTACTCGGATATATTTTCACAATAATCGCTTACACGTTCAATATCCGAAAGAATCTGCAAAAGGCGCGCCACTGTCTCATGCTCTTTCTCGCTGATGCGCATGGTGCTCAGCTTCACCGCATAATCCGTGATTCCCGCGCACAGCTTATCTACGGCAGACTCATCCTCCCTGATCTTGTCGATGGCATCCTGCTCCTTGGCAAATAATACATCCCGCGCCGTCTCCATCGTCTCCATGACCAGCTCGCCCATACGGATCGCCTCGTTAAGGGTAGACTGCAGGGCGATACCGGGGGTCTCCAGCACACGTTCGTCTAAGAGCACCTTTGCCCGGTCCTGCTCATCCTCTTTGACATTGCCGATCTTCTTGGCAAGCTTTATGATCAGGCCCGACGCCGGGAATAAAAGTACGGTCGTCCCCACATTAAAGACCGTATGGACCATACTGATCTGGGTCTGGGTGATGCTTCCCACTCCTGCCTGCGGGTTCAAAAGCTCAAAATAGATGATCGCCACCGCGCTGAACAGCACCGTACCGATGATGTTGAACAGAAGATGCATAAGCGCCGCCGTCTTCGCGTTCTTCTTCGCTCCGAGGCTTGAAAGTACTGCCGTCACACAGGTACCGATATTCTGGCCCATGATAATGTATATGGCCGCACTGAAAGGCACCAGCCCTGCCGCCGCCAGGCTCTGTAAGATTCCCACCGACGCGGACGAGCTCTGAATGATCGCCGTCACCACCGCGCCGGCAAGGATCCCTAAGACCGGACTCTGACCCAGGACGACGAACATATTGACAAAGCCCTCATATTCCCTGAGCGGCTCTACCGCGTCTGACATGGTCGTGATCCCGATGAACAGAAGCCCGAAACCGATAATGATACTTGAGATATCCTTTGCCGAGCGCCGCTTTCCGGTCAGCATCACGACGACGCCGGCGATTACCGCTACCGGAGCCATCTTCGACGGGCTTAAGAACTCCGCCCACTCTACAGAAGAGACGAGCCATCCCGTTACCGTCGTACCGATATTCGCTCCCATGATGACGCCCATCGCCTGGGCAAGATTCATAAGCCCGGCATTGACAAAACCGACGACCATAACTGTCGTCGCAGACGAACTCTGGATCACCGCCGTGATCGCCGCGCCGAGAAATACCCCCAAAAGCTTATTTTTCGTCAGGATCTCAAGCAATGATTTCATCCGGTTCCCGGCAGCATTCTCCAGTCCCTGCGCCATAATCTGCATACCATAGATGAACATCCCCAGCCCGCCTGCAAATGGTATGATAATATTTACGTATTCCATTGATTTCCTCCCATGTATTCATCCGCCACTTACCGTCCGGCCCCAAAAAGCTTCCGCTTATAAGCAAAAAGCCGCCCATGACCAGTCTAATCTCACAATATCATGTAGCGGCAGCGAAAACAATATGCAATTATAGCTGATAATTCGCCGTTATTTTCTTATTTGCTTGTCAATTATACACAAGCCTGAATGATGTGTTCTGCTCACTATACGGCCGGCGGCAGGCTTATTTCTTCATCTTCGGCTCGCAGATCAATGAAGCCAGATAGCCGAACACAAGCGCCGCTGAGATCCCTACTGCACTTGCCTTGAAACCTCCCAGAAAGATTCCGATAAAGCCTTCCTTGTCGACAGCCTCCTTGACGCCCTTCCACAGAAGATTCCCGAATCCGGCCAGCGGTACGCTGGCGCCTGCCCCGGCATAATCCTGGATCGGCTGATAGATGTGAAGCGCCCCAAGTACGGCCCCAGTACATACTAAAAGCACCATCACCCTTCCCGGCATCAGCTTCGTGCGGTCCAGCAGGATCTGTGCAAGAGCGCAGATCAGTCCGCCTACCCAGAATGCGTTGATATAATCCATATATATTTCCCCCTCGTGTAATAAATTAACAGTGCTCCAGCACTATCCCGTGTGCGATGCCCGGCACGCTCGCGCCCTCGTTGAAGCTCACGGTAGACATCAGCGCGCCCGTCGGGACGAACAATACCCGCTTCCACTCTCCCCGCTCCAATTTCGGCAGCACGTAAGAGGACAGCACCGATGCCGCACAGCCGCAGCCGCTTCCTCCGGCGTGGGTATCCTGCTTGTTCTGGTCAAAGATCATCATCCCGCAATCGATATGATTTTTCTTAATATCTATTTCTTTTCCCCTCATTAAATCAAATAGTATGCTCTGCCCAACATATCCCAGATCCCCGGTGATGATCCGGCTGTAATCATCCGGTTCCCGCCCGAAGTCTTTGAGGTTCCTCTCGATGGTATCCGCCGCGGCCGGCGCCATACATGCCCCCATATTCTGGGAATCCTTAAGGCCGAAGTCCACGATCTTTCCTACGGTGATCCCGGTGATTCTCACATGGCTGCGCTTTTTCCCCACCAAAAACGCACCGCTCCCGGTCACCGTCCACTGGGCGGACAGCGGCCTTTGGTTGGCGTAGCTTAAGGGAAAACGGAACTCCTTCTCCGCGCTTCCGAAATGGCTTGAGGTCACGGCAAGCATATAATCCCCGTAGCCTGCCGCCACGCTCATGGACGCTAACGCCAGCGCCTCCCCCGAGGTCGAGCAGGCTCCGAACAGCCCGAACATGGGAATCCCGAACTGCTCGACTCCGAGAGACGTAGCGATCCCCTGACGGAGCAGGTCGCCGCCGAACAGGAACCTCACATCCTCCTTGTCAATATGGGCCTTTCCCATGGCCAGAAGGCACGCTTCCTTCTGCATAGTACTCTCTGCCGCCTCCCATGTATCCTCTCCGAAAAGGTTCTCTGTCTCTACCATGTCAAACATCTTCCCCAGCGGCCCCTCGCCCTCCTTTTTTCCGACGACGGACGCACTTGACACCACATATGGCGACTGTTCAAATGCAATACTTTGTAATCCCTGTGTCATAACTTATTGTACCTGCCTTTTTTCCTGATTATAGTAGTTACCGTTCACTCCTTGAACTGTATCTTATAGTAGTCCTGCGATCTTCCCGATCCAGTAAAGGAATCCAAGCACCCAGCTCGTGAATACTCCGTATAGAATCACCGGCCCTGCAATGGTGAAGATCTTACAGCCGATTCCCATGACCTGCCCTTCCTTCTGGAACTCTATAGCCGGCGCCGCCACGGAATTGGCAAACCCGGTAATCGGCACCAGCGCACCGGCTCCGCCCCATTTTGCTATCCTGGGATAGACATTAAGGGCAGTCAGGATGACGCTCAAAAGGATGAGGATCATCGATGTCCATCCGCCGCTTATATCCTTGTCAAGCCCCATTTTTTCACAATAATTTAAAATACTCTGTCCAATCACGCATATGATGCCGCCTGTGATAAACGCTTTCGTCATATTCGCCGGGAGATTGTGCACCGGCGTCTTTCTCTTCACATAATTTTCATACGCTTCCTGCTGTTTTTTTCTGTCCACTCTACCCTCTCCTTCCAAGCTTTCCGTGTTACTGTCCGCTCCGGCCAGCCGCATGCCAAAATCCACTTCTACGATTGCAGCATTTTTGCTACCATCCGCGGTAAAAGAAGATAAGCGCGCCGATTCCTTTTCCCAAAGCCATGGCGGCGATCAGATAAGGAATACACTTGATCAGCTTCGCGCGCCTGATAAATATAGGAAATACATTCAGTATCTCCGCCAGCGCCATAGACCAGCACCCCACGAAGATCCCCGCAAAGATCCCGAACACACCCAGGAGTACGCTTCCGCCAGGTATTGCAATATGATATACCCAGAATATATTTCCAAGCATTCCTCCAAGCGCAACGCTGTCTTCATAAAGAAGGATATGATCGCCTGTGTGCGTGCGGTCGGCAAAATCCGAGATAACCCCCAACCCGATAATGAAGGAAAAAAGACCTGCCGCCACCGCCAGTCCCGCGCTAAGTCCGAGAACTGCCAGAACGGTCTGGGTTACCCACATCCAGCTCCTTCCCCTTCCGCGAGAAATCTTCGATCAGCGTCGTCTGGATATCATTCTCATACAGACGCATCTCCACCTCCATCGGCGTCGGGTCCACCGTGAATTTCTTTTTACCAAAATGGTTGAAAAATGTAAGGATCCCTATGATTACCCCGATGCTGTACGTAAGCTCCAGGATCGTAAAGCCGGGGCTTTCGGTCCCCGTCATACTTTCGTACACCTGGCCGAATAATTTTGTCACGTCAACATCGTTGTTAAATGCCATAATCGAAAATGCGGCGCCGCAAAAGGTAATGACCACTACAAAGAAGGTTTTTACCCAGTGGACGAACTGTCCCGCCGTCTTTTGCTCCTCCAAGGTGACGATGAAATCCTGTTCACCGGCATTCTCCACATCTGCATTAGGATAAACCTCATGGATGCAGGCGATCACCTTAAGAATCGATACGCAGGTACGGTTTTTATTTTTCCTGTCCGTATCATGGAATTTAAGCAGCTTCAAGGTCTTTACTCTGGAAGTGACAGAAGGATT
>Ga0137306_103046_pt1 | contig 12954 bp, 8 predicted proteins | sample Inofroosms_March_FD_97187 | JGI IMG/M metagenome (GOLD analysis project Ga0137306, IMG submission 97187) | Mouse cecal microbial communities from Vienna, Austria - N-Acetylneuraminic and N-Acetylglucosamine D2O microcosms_March | ecosystem: Host-associated > Mammals > Digestive system > Large... | reverse complement strand
GCGCAAGCGACTTCGGCAACAAGTTCGGGCAGCCGCTTATCTGCGGTTCGGTGCTCACGTTCGAGCATCAGGAGAGCGCAGAGAATACAGAGAGAGCAGAGAGCAGAGAACAGAGGTATGATAACTCTCAGGATTCGGCACAGGGTGAAGCTGCAAAAGGTAATCATACCTCTTCACTCGACACTCGGAACTCAGAACTTAACGTCTCTTCACTCGACACTCGGAACTCAGAACTTAACGCCTCTTCACTCGACACTCGGAACTCTAACCCGAACTTGAACCCGAATACCAAGTATGCCTACGACAAAGTGATAATGCTGGCCGGCGGCGTGGGCTACGGCACCAAGCGCGACTGCCTGAAGAAAGAGCCCGCCAAGGGCAACAAAGTGGTCGTAGTGGGTGGCGACAACTACCGCATCGGACTGGGCGGAGGCTCGGTATCGTCGGTAGACACCGGCCGCTACAGCAACGGCATCGAGCTGAACGCCGTGCAGCGTGCCAATCCCGAGATGCAGAAGCGTGCCTACAACTTGGTGCGTGCGCTCTGCGAGGGCGACGTGAATCCGGTGGTGAGCATCCACGACCACGGTTCGGCCGGCCACCTGAACTGTCTCTCGGAACTGGTGGAGGAATGTGGCGGACGCATCGACATGACACAACTGCCCATCGGCGACAAGACATTGAGCGCCAAGGAGATAATAGCCAACGAGAGCCAGGAGCGCATGGGACTGCTCATCGACGAGAAGCACATCGAGCAGGTGCGCCGCATCGCCGAGCGCGAGCGTGCCCCGATGTATGTGGTGGGCGAGACCACTGGCGATGCGCACTTCTCGTTCGAGCAGGGCGACGGCGTGCGTCCGTTCGACCTCGACGTTGCGCAGATGTTCGGTCATTCGCCCAAGACCATCATGCGCGATGTTACCGTAGAGCGGCATTATGAGAATGTAACTTATGTAGGTCAGAGTGCAGAGTGCAGAGAGCAGAGGTATGATAACTCTCAGGACTCGGCACAGGGTGAAGCAACAAAAGGTAATCATACCTCTTCACTCAACACTCGGAACTCTGAACCGGCAACCTCTTCACTCAATACTCTTGACTCTGCACTGGACAACTATCTCACCAACGTCCTCCAGCTTGAGGCCGTGGCCTGCAAGGACTGGCTGACAAACAAGGTTGACCGTTCGGTGACGGGAAAGATTGCACGTCAGCAGTGTCAGGGACGCATACAGTTGCCGTTGAGCGACTGTGGTGTGGTGGCACTCGACTATCGCGGACGCAAAGGTATCGCCACGTCGCTCGGTCATGCTCCGCAGGCAGGACTGGCATCGCCCGAGGCCGGCAGTGTGCTATCGGTGGCCGAGGCGCTGACCAACATCGTGTGGGCTCCGTTGGCCGAGGGTATGGACAGCCTGAGTCTGTCGGCCAACTGGATGTGGCCTTGCCGCTCGCAGCAGGGTGAGGACGCACGTCTGTACAGTGCCGTAAAGGCTTTGTCCGACTTCTGTTGTGCCATCCATGTCAACGTGCCTACGGGCAAGGACTCGTTGTCGATGACACAGCAGTATCCCGGCGGTGACAAGATAATAGCTCCGGGAACGGTTATCGTCAGTGCCGGCGGTGAGGTGAGCGACGTGCGTAAGGTAGTGTCGCCCGTGCTCGTCAACGACAAGAACGCATCAATATATCACATAGACTTCTCCTTCGACGAGCAGCGTCTGGGCGGAAGCGCTTTTGCCCAAAGCCTCGGCAAGGTGGGCGACGATGTGCCTACGGTGAAGAATCCGGAATACTTCTGCGATGCTTTCAATGCCGTTCAGGAACTTGTCAAGCGCGGATGGATAATGGCCGGACACGACATCAGTGCCGGCGGACTAATCACGACATTGCTCGAAATGTGCTTCGCCAATACCGAAGGCGGACTGAGCGTCAACCTTCACGACCTGTGCAGCGACGGCGACGTGGTGAAAACGTTGTTTGCCGAGAACCCCGGAGTGGTCATAGAGGTTAGTGACGAGCACAAGACTGAGTTCCGCAAGTTTATGGAAGATTGTGGCGTGGGATTTGCTAAGATTGGATATTCGGTACCGGGAGAGCGCACGATTAAGGTGAAGAGTGGTGACTTCGAACACGTGTTCGACATCGACGCGCTGCGCGATGTATGGTATCGCAAGTCGTACCTGCTCGATCGCAAGCAGAGTTTCAACGGATGTGCCGGCGAGCGTTATGCCAACTACAAGAACCAGCCGCTTGAGATGAAGTTCAACAAAGCCTTCACCGGCAGTCTCGCACAGTACGGGATATCGGCCGACCGCCATGATATGACGGGCGTGAAGGCTGCCATCATACGTGAGAAGGGTACCAACGGCGAGCGCGAGATGGCCTACTCACTCTATCTGGCAGGCTTCGACGTTAAGGACGTGATGATGACCGACCTTATCACCGGTTGCGAGACGCTTGAGGATGTGAACATGATCGTGTTCTGCGGAGGATTCTCCAACAGCGACGTGCTCGGTTCGGCAAAAGGGTGGGCCGGTGCCTTCCTCTTCAATCCGAAGGCCAAGGAGGCTCTTGACAAGTTCTATGCACGCAAGGATACGCTGTCGCTCGGCATCTGCAACGGTTGCCAGCTTATGGTTGAGCTCGGTCTGGTGGGCAGCAAGGAGGGTGGCAAGGCCCGTATGCTGCACAACAACTCGCATAAGTTTGAGAGCGGTTTCGTCTCGCTTGACATCCCCCAGAACAACAGCGTTATGTTCGGCTCGCTCGGTGGGAGCAAACTCGGTATATGGGTGGCCCACGGTGAGGGTAAGTTCTCGTTGCCCGAAGCCGAGGACAAATATAACGTGATAGCCAAGTACAACTACGCCGGCTATCCCGCCAATCCCAACGGCAGCGACTACAACGTGGCCGGTATCTGCTCGGCCGACGGCCGACATCTGGCAATGATGCCGCACCTTGAGCGCGCCATCTTCCCGTGGCAGAACGCATGGTATCCCGCCGACCGCCGCAATGACGACGTGACACCGTGGATAGAGGCGTTTGTCAGTGCGAGGGAATGGATCGCCGGGAGAAAGTGAATTGAGTTTTTTTAAAAAAAGGAGTCAGAGGAGTAAAAGGGAGCGATAACTCCCTTTTACCATTTGGCTCCTTAATACTTATAGGAAATGTCCGATATTTATCTTACATCTTTCAAGACATTTTTCAAGATAGGGTTGTTTACCCTTGGTGGCGGATATGCCATGATACCGCTTATAGAAAAGGAGGTCGTGGACAACCATAAGTGGATGACGCGCGAGGAACTGCTCGATGTGATTGCCATCGCGCAGAGCTGTCCGGGAGTGTTCGCCATCAATCTTAGTACGTTTGTAGGCTACAAACTGCGCAATACGCGTGGTGCCATATGCACGTCGTTGGGCACGGCCTTGCCTTCGTTCATCATCATCCTGCTGATAGCCATGTTCTTCCGGCAGTTTCAGGACAACCATGTGGTGGCGGCCGTCTTTCGCGGAATACGTCCGGCGGTGGTGGCTCTGATTGCCGTACCTACATTCAACATGGCCCGCAAGGCCGGCATCGGTTGGGCCAACTGTTGGATTCCCATACTCGGAGCGCTGGCCATATGGGCTTTTGGCGTGTCTCCGATAGCAATAATCGTCATAGCCGGTGTCTTTGGCTGGCTATACGGCAAATTTATAGCACCTACAGAACAATGATATTCCTACAGCTTTTCATAACATTCTTCTTCATCGGACTTTTCGGTTTCGGTGGAGGTTACGGTATGTTGTCGCTCATACAGGGCGAAGTGGTGCACCATTGGCACTGGATGACAACGAGCGAGTTTACCGACATCGTGGCCATAAGCCAGATGACCCCCGGACCCATCGGCATCAACAGTGCCACCTATTGCGGATATACTGCCGTGCACAATGCCGGCATGGGCAACGCCATGGCCATACTCGGCAGCATTACGGCTACATTTGCCCTCGTACTGCCATCGCTCATTCTGATGATTCTGATAAGCAGGATGTTTATGAAATACATGAATACCTCTGTCGTGCAGTCTGTTTTCATGGGGTTACGTCCGGCGGTGGTGGGACTGCTCGGAGCGGCTACGCTACTGCTCATGACGTCTGACAACTTCTCTACACCGTCGCAAAATCCATGGCAGTTCTGGATAAGCACGGCGCTCTTTGCGGCAACGTTCGTCGGGACCATGTATTTCAAGATAAACCCCATACGGATGATTCTCTACTGCGCATTGGCCGGACTGCTGTTACTGTACTGACGAAAGTGTCAGGTATCGATGTGCCGTGAGCATAGACATGGAATGATGTCATGTGAGTGGCATATAACAATAATTTTTTTAACTATCATTTATGAACAGATTGGTATCTATTGTCTCATTTGTTGTTTTCCCGCTTGTCGTTCAGGCACAGTCATTCGTTACCGACCGTCCGATGGTTCACGACCCCGTTATGGCACGTGAGGGAAATATGTATTATATGATGAGTACGGGCCGTGGCCTGCAGATGGCAGAATCTGCGGACAGAAAGACATGGCGGGTGTGGCGTGATGTGCCGTTGTTGGACGAGATTCCGGCATGGACACACGATTCGGTACCGGGATTCCGCGACCATGTATGGGCTCCGGACATAATACGGTGGCAGGACCGTTGGTGGATGGCTTACAGCTGTTCGACATTCGGAAAGAACACTTCGGCTATCGGGCTTGTCTCTGCCGACAGTCTGCGGCCGCTTTCGGCTGATGGCAGGAATATGATAAAGTGGCGCGACGAGGGTCCGATAGTGTGTTCGAAAGGTAAGCGCGACAATTGGAATGCAATCGACCCTAATTTCATCATCGGTGAAGACGGTATGCCGTGGCTTGTGTTCGGCTCTTTTTGGGACGGCATACAGCTCGTACGACTTGACTCAACCATGCATATGGCACGACCGGCGTATCAGCGTACTATCGCCCGCCGCGTGACAAACGGGCGTGAGAATCCGGTTGAGGCTCCGTTCGTTTTCCGTCACGATGGATGGTTTTATCTGTTTGTGTCGTGGGACTACTGCTGCCGTGGCATGGAGAGCACATATAAGGTGGTGGTGGGGCGCAGCCGCACTGTTGCCGGTCCGTATCTCGACCGCGACGACAAGGATATGGCCGAGGGTGGCGGAACGCTCGTTATCGAAGGTGACAAAAAGCGATATGAGGCTGCCGGGCATAGTGCGGCATACCGTTTCGACGATGAAGACATCTTTATATGCCATGGTTATAGTATAGCAGATAAGGGCGCTTCCGTGCTTGTGCAGAAGAAAATAAAGTGGACGGAAGACGGATGGCCGGAAATAGAATAATTGAGAATTGAAAGTTGATAGTTGAAAATTATGATTTGCTGCAAGAATACTAACGTTTTCGTTAGCCATATGGGCAGAGTGAGCTTGCTCAAACTCTGCCATGGCGAGAAAACGCGCATGAAAATGAACGTTTTCGTTAGCCATATGGGCAGAGTGAGCTTGCTCAAACTCTGCCATGGCGAGAAAACGCGGGATAGAATCCGGCATAAAGATATCTTTTTAGCAAATCATAATTTTCAACTATCAACTTTCAATTCTCAATTATTTTACTCTTCCGTTACCCCGCAGTTTTCGGTGTCAAGCACCAGATGCGCCTTCTCCATCGTGAGGAACGTGCCTTTTACGCCGGTGGGCAGTCCGCTTACGGTGTATGAATAGTTGTAGGTCTTGCCGGTGGCGGTTGCCGTAACGGTTTTCATTGTTGCCTTGTCGCCGTCCACAGTTACGGTCATGTCGACAGCGGCACCGTCCATGTCGTCACCAAAAGTGTCCCAGTTGTAGTCGTGTGTCATTCCGGCTGTGCGCTGTGCCTCGGTGGCATAGTCTCCCCATCCGTAAGCGTCGGCCCTCAACACGAAGTATTCCTTATATCCGCTTTCACCACGTTCCTTACCGTTGGTCAGTACGAGCAGCCAGTTGTTCCAGTTGGCGGCCTTGTCGGTATAGTTGGTGAACGAGTAGTGGAACTCACAATTGGACGATGAAGAGGTGAGATAAGGTGTGAATACCGTCCAGAATGCCGCGGTATTGTCCTCGGCCCCGTATGTCACGTGGCGCTGTGTCTCTGTTTTCTTGCCCCAATAGTTCTTCTTTCCGGTCGAGGTATATCCGGCATATACTATCGTCGCCTTGCGTGGCGAAGACTCCCAGTCCGTTTCGCGGCACACAAGCAGTTTCTGTGTGCCGATGGTAAGCAGCCCCTTTCCGGCATCATATTTCCAAGTCCTGCCGCTGAAAGGTGAGCCCTGCACCTTGTGGTCGGCAGTGAATGTCAGCATTGTGGGTGTGCACTGCTTCTGATACTGATATTCCAGAACGATGTTTTCCCAAGTACCTACGAGTTCGTCCTCCGTTATCGGAGCCTGTGGCACGGCGCCGTAACACTCCGGCATCACCACCGGCCATCCGTCTTCCGTCCATAGTATGCGGCGTACCTGTCCCATCATGATGGCGTTGCTGTAAGGATCGTCGTAGGCGTTGGCAGGCAGACGGCCCTGTGACGAATAGTACCAGTTGTCGTTGCCGTCGTCAAAAACCGCGCAGTGGCTTATGCCCACCCATCCGTAGCCTTGCGAGAATTTATAGGGATGTGTCAGCAACGGCCAGGCGTCGCCACCGTTAGCAGTGACGTTTGTGCCGTCTATGCCGTAGTAAGGACCGTCGATGTTCTTGGAGCGTACCACTCGCGTATTGTATGCCACGGCCAGTTCGTCGCAGGCCATGAACAGATAGTAATATCCGTTGCGGTATACCACCTCGGGAGCTTCCGTGGCCTGCCAGCGGTTGCCCATCTGTCGGGTGTATATGCGCTTTCCGTAGGCGCTGATGTCGCCCCATGGCATTCCGAGTTCTTTCTTGGGCATGCCTGTCTCGGCATCAAGTTCTAAGGCGGCGAATCCCGAATGCCACGAGCCGTAGACGAGCCAGTGCCCGCCTTCGGGCGTTATTATATACGATGGGTCTATAGCGTTGTATTTGAAGTAGCAGTTGGCCCAGTCGTCCGGTTTGACATGATAGTTTAGTTGCTTGTCTGATGCGTTTGTCAGCACATATCCTTTGTCGGTCCAGCTGCTTGCACGCCACGGGGTGGCAGTCTCCATCATACCGATGAAGGCCCGTTCGCTCCATGTGCCGTCACCGGCGATGGTGCCCGGACAGGTGATGGCGTAGTACATGCGATAGAGCCCGTTCCTGACCTTGCGCACACATGGTGCCCAAAAGCCGAACTGATTGTCATCGTTGAAGTCGGCCGTACTTTCGCCAAGTCCCATGGCAGCGCGTATCTCATTGAGTTTTGGCTTGACCCATGCCGGCAGTTTTGGCATAGTGGTGCCAAGAAATGTCCAGTCTACAAGATTGCGCGAGCGGCGGCACATGAAGTGCCCGTGCCCCGTATGTGCATTGCCGAAACTGGCGTCGGTGGTGTACATATAATAATATCCGTCTTCGGCACGCATCACAGACGGGTCGTGCACGTTGGCCAGATTCCATTGGCGCCGCTTGTCCCATCCTGAAATGTTGCGATAATAGTCGCTGTATGTCGGTGCCTTGTAGTTGTTGAGGCGTTCGTCCAGCGGCATCGTTGTTATACGGCTGATGTTGCTGATGTTCTTTCCGCCGAATGTCCAGCTGCCGTCAGTGCCTTTCTTGAATGCGGCGTCGGTGGTGCCCGGGATATTCTCGTGTGTGCCGTCGTTCATCTCGGCCACAAACTGTGCTTGTGCTGCGGTGGCGGTGGCGAGCAGTGCCGCCATCATTATGTGTCTTGTTTTCATGTCATGTTCCTCTCGTATTTTATTTCTTTAAGAATTTGACGGAAGTTTCTCCTGTCCGCAGCATGTATACCCCTGAGGGTAGCCCGGTCACGTCGACGATAGTTTTGCCCTCCATTACCCTTATATTGCGCACTTTCCGCCCTCCGGTGTCATATACTTCGACCTCAGTCCCGGGCTTGCATCCGGTCAGTGTCAGCCTGCCGTCTATGCAGCCTTCCAACATCGGGGTGTTGCAGCAGCGTTTGGCGGTGGCTATGCTTGTGGGGTCTACGAGGGCAAAGTTTATTTCTTTTGCTCCGTATATCACGGTGCCGTCGGTGCATACCACGGAAAACGAGTCTTCACCGTCGGCAGCCAGCAGAAATCCCACCTTGTCCATAAGCACCTGTGTGCCGCTCTGTGGTTCCACCAGCGCCCATTCTTCCTGTACGTTCTGCGCCATGGCAGCTGCAGGACAGGCCATCATCAATGGTAGTAACAGTCTTTTCATATGCTCTTGTTTTTTGTCAGTAATTCATAACGGTTGTCATTTGTGTCGGTACGTCATCACCGCTGTCTTCCTGTAATGACGTCAGAGATAGTAGTTCCGGTTACAAAAGTACGATAAAAAAGTGAGATACGGAAAAATGCGGCACAATATAATAAGGGCTGTGTCATTTCTCCACGAGCAGTATGTCGCCGACGATGCCCGAGGGCACGAGCCTGCTCTTGCGGTCGTAGAGCTTGGTGTACATCTGTATGCGGCGTTCGTGCTCGGGCAGCATGTCATCGCCTACAAGCCGGTTGACCAGTGAGTTCCTCACTTCGATGCGGATATCGTTTTTGCCGTTCTTCATCATACCGGTGACGTCAGTTTCCCACGGTGTGCACCACACTATGCCGGCATCGTGTCCGTTTATATATACACGTGCTATGCCCTTTATGGCAGGAAGGCGCAACATGAGTCTTTTATTCTCTTTCGTGTCGGCTTTTTTATGCTTGCCCTGTCTTTTGCCGGGCAAGTCGTACTTGATGGTTTTCTCGTATATGGCAAGGCCCGAGAAATATTTTATGTCGGGATTGTCGTGTGTGGTCCAGTCGGTCAGTTCGCTGAATACTACCGGATACTTTGGCCCGCCCATCAGCGTGTCGAATGTTACGGTCCACGGTCCTTCTATCGGCGACGCTGTCTCTTCGGTATTTATGCTGTATGTCTTTAATCCTGTCGCTGCCTTCCGGCGTGCCACGATGAATCCGGCCTCGTCGGGGAGCATCCGTAACACGGCTTTCAGTCCGTGTGGTGTGTGGATGGTGGCAAGTCGGCGCCGTTTGCCGTCGATGGCGTCCCACCATTCAGCTTCAGGATAGTCGGTGCGCAGTGTCACGGTGTCGGCAAAGGTGCGTGTTTTTGAGTGGTTTACGAGGAAATAAATATCGGTCTCGTCGGTCTTCCGGTGCGAGAAGAACACCCTGTCGGTGGCGCTTTTCTTGCTTCTTATACCGAGGTCGGGGAGTATGCCGGCCTTGTCGAGCATTTGTGCGAGAGCATTGTCGGGCATGGTGCGGTTGTCGAACACGGGCAGTCCCTGTGTCTTGAGCTGTGCGATGCGCTTTTCCGACTCTGGTCCCACCACGGCTGTTTTCTCTATGGCAAGCATGCGGTAGCGCGAGGCGTCGATGTGTTGCAGTCCGTCGGCGGAGCAAACGTCGAAGTCGTAGCCCTCGGGGATTACCGGCAGATTGTGTGCCAGCAGTTTCATGGGGGCTTCGTCGCCGGCGTATACTATGATGTCGACCACCGGTCGCCCTTGGCGCATCATATAGCTGTTGCGTGCCTGGTAGTCCCAGAATCCGCGCAACAGCGGCCACATCGGGTTGCACCTGTTCAGGGCGTAGTCGCGGTTGTAGCCGGTGTTTATCCTTACCGGCCCGGACGTGCCGGCGGAATGCACCCATGGCTGCGACTCGGATGCGCACACTACAAGTTCGTTAACCCTGAATGCAGCAGCCATGTCGGTCTCGTCCTTCACCTCTCCGGGCGTGTTGTTGTAGTTGAAGTCGGTGTAGGCTTCGGCCGACGCTATGTGCTTGTTGTAGATGTTGGCTGCCGATGCCGCTTCCTTGATGTCGTAGGCACCGTTGTGCATGCGTGTCCAGAACTCACCCTGCGGGCGTTCCACCCGTCCCTTTGCCGCAAGGTTGTCGGAGCAGATGCTCTGTCCGTTTCCCATGGCCTGTGCCGTGAAGTGCACTCCGGCCTTGGTGGCCATCCGCTGCAGGGTGGTGAAGTAGCGGTCGTTGATGCCGCCGGCAATGGTACGGCGCAGGTCGTGCAGGAAATTCTCGGTCTCTTCCACCGAGTTCACTATGTAGCCCTGCATGGCCGGCAGGAAGGGCGTGATGTCGTATCCGCATGTCTTGCTGAACAGTGCGGGGAAATCGTGCGTCCAGTTTTGTGCCCCGGCCTCGTGACTGTCCATGCAGATGCCCGACAGGGGGCTGCCGGCGGCTCGGAGCGAGTCGATTATCACTTGTGCGTAGTTGTTCCAGTGTGTTTCAGCCGCGTGTGCGTTGAGTTTGTCGCATTCCAGACCGAGCAGATTCTTGCGCCCGTGCTTTGTCTTGCCGTTGGTGGGTGCGTAGTAGAAGTGTATTATCTTCCAGTCGGTTCCTTTCGGCGCGTGCCAGTCGAGCCGGTCTTGTGCGTCGATGCGTGCGGTCAGGTCGATTATGTCTTTTCTGTTTACCACCTCGTCGCCCTTGTAGTCGGGTGTTTCCGTCCGGCGGATGTATTCGGTGCTGTATGCCGCGCGTTCCTCCCACCGGTATGTGGCCGCGCGTGCCGACAGCTCCACGTTGCTTATCTTCAGTTCGCCCGTTGCCGGTTTGTCGCCTATCATGGCCTTGGTGTTGTTGTCGGCCTTCCACCATCCGTGCAGGTTCAGGCGGAAGAAGCGCCCCGTTGCTGCCGGAAAACTGATGGTGAGGTTGCGACTGAGCGACGACTTGCGGTAGCAGGGCTTCAGCGTGGCTGCCTTGCGCCATGTCACGCTGTCGTCGCTTACCTCCAGCTCGCCCAGTGGCGGCAGCAGCGTGAAGTTGTTGCCGCAGAAGTCGTCCTGCGGGTCGCACGGCTCGTTCATTATGCTCTGCGGACCTTTGCTGTAGCCGTTCGACATGTACGCCAGCGAGCGGGCTGTGAACGGCTTGTCGAAAGCGGCAATAAGCACCGTGGTCTCCTCGCGGGTCGAAAAGCCCGCGGGCAGGCACTTCACCGTCTCATGGCAGCCGCTCTTCACCGGTATGGCCAGCACGGCCACGCGGTGGCTTCCCCTCCTGGAGGCCTGCGGCAGCCCGCCGGTATAGTGCGTGCCTCCATGTACCAGTGTCTCGCTGCTGTAGAGTGCCTGCATGCCCAGTTCGGGCGTTATCCACGGGCCTCCGCATACGTAGCCGTTGGAGATGTTCATCTCGAACGACAGGCCGAGGCGTGCCGCCTCCTTGGCCGAGAGTTTCAGCATGTACCACCACGTGGGGCTCATCGACGGTGCGGCATCGGGGGTGCCGGGGCCGTGCTGCTGGTCGTAGTATACCACGCCGCCCACACCGGCCCGGCTGTAGGCTTCGAGGTCGGCCCGTATGCCTTCTTCGGTTGTCGTGTTCTCGCCGTGAAACCACCATACCTTGGTACGTGTAGAGTCTGGCACGCGGCTGAACTCGTCGTACATCTTGTCCACGTTCTGTGCTCCGGCGCTTGCCGCGAAAGCGATGCTTGACAGTAAAATCAGTTTTTTCATATAGTTTTATATTTACAGCATATATATACTTTCACTCAAGCATCGCCATTATCCGCTCCATCTCGCTCCTGCTGACCCGTCGGCCGCGCAGTGAGCGGGTGAGGGGGAACGATGCGAAGTAATCGTTTGCCGATACGTACCATTGTCGGCTCTTTATCATCGGTGACTGTGCGGCTATGCTGTCCACATGCGCTATGTACGACGGATTGACCACCGATACGAACTGCCGGCCGTCGGTAGCGGTGAGTGTCAGCACGTTGTACTGTGCTTTGCGGTTCGCTTCTGCCACTGCCCATTGTCGCGTGTTGGTGCTTACCGTTATGTGCCATCCGTGGCTGTTGAGTGTGTTCATCATCCTCTTGAACAGTACGCCGTGCGGTGACGTGTCGCGCATCCCGTGGTAGGCTATGTGGTAGTGTATCATCTCGTGCAGCAGTATGTTGTGATAGTCGCGCTCGGTGATGTCGTAATAGCGACTCACCTTTATTGTGAAACCGGTACAGACGGACGGCCGCAGAATTTTGCGTCGCTCGCGGGTACAAATGAATTGTCCGAGAATGGTGCGCGAGTTGGTCACGGCAAAGCGCGGCACTGGGAGTTTCCCATCGAAGTATGCTTTGTTGAACTTGTCAAAGTATATTGCCAATATATCTGTTGTGATGTCCATATGTTTTGCAAACTTAATTAAAATCCGTTTAAAAATCAAGCTAAATCATTAAAAAGTGACCGTTTTCGTTAAGCCAGATGAGCAGAGTGAGCTTGCTCAAACTCTGCCATGGCGAGAAAACGCGCATGAATATGACCGAATATTGAAGTCTTTTTTGTTTTGTCGTTTTCCGGTTTCTGTCCCGTGGTCTTTCCGCGGCGTTCTTGTGGTAAAACGGTGTTATTGACTTTAGTTTTTAAAGTTATTAGGATTACACCTTGAAGTCAATAACTTTACCGGGTAATCTTATTGACATCATTTTCCGGTGATGTCCTTATCATGTTATGTCTGCGGTCCCGTCGTCTTCTGATAAGGCAGCCTCTATGTCTGTACATTGGTATACTGCTCATTTTTCGATGGTGTCATCTCTCCATAGTATCTCATTTCTCCCATTGTTCCTTTCCCTTTCATGCTATATAATAATGTGTCTCCTATCTTGCTGGTGTTGTTTTGTATGATTTTGCGAAAATTTTGCTTAAAATTATAATTTTCTTGTTTGAAAGTTTGGTGGAAAGTTTAAAAGTGTGTACTTTTGCATCCGCTTTCAGGGTTTAACCTGTCAGGCGTTTAAGAAAGAGTTCTTTGAAAGATTTACATAACAGATAAGTAGTAGTACAAGA
>Ga0137306_103045_pt1 | contig 12955 bp, 12 predicted proteins | sample Inofroosms_March_FD_97187 | JGI IMG/M metagenome (GOLD analysis project Ga0137306, IMG submission 97187) | Mouse cecal microbial communities from Vienna, Austria - N-Acetylneuraminic and N-Acetylglucosamine D2O microcosms_March | ecosystem: Host-associated > Mammals > Digestive system > Large... | reverse complement strand
CTTAATCTGAAGAGCCGCCTGATCCACCATCTCCTGAGTGTAGCTTTCAGTCAGACTACTGATATCTTCTATGCCAAATTCCTTTGCCAGAACCGCATAGTCCTCTTCGGAAAGGGTCAGATTTTCTTTTTCAGCGATTGCGTCCATTACCAGCTCCACCTTAATGGTATTGCTGACCTGCTCCTTAAATGCTTCCTGGAATTCCTCAACGCTGGACATCCCGTTCATAGAGGCATAAAATTCCATGTCCATGCCGTACATGGCAGCCATATTGTTCATCTGCTCCCACTGTTCGCCGTACTCTTTCTCAATCCGGGCATCAATATCGCTGAATTCACAATTTGCAATCACTGCTTCTAATACGTCATTCTCCATCTGCATCTTGGCAATGCTCTCGTTGTTTTCCTCCAGACTGTCACGGATGCCTTTCCGGTATTCTTCCGTGGTAGTGGCGCCGGATTCCAGCTCCAGGCTCTTTACAAAGTCATCATTTAATACGGCTTTTTGTTCCTCCTTTACGGCATTAACCGTAACATCAAAGGTAACTTCCTGTCCGGCCAGTTCTTCGCTGTGATAGCTCTCCGGGAAAGTTAAGTTTAAGGTCACAGAATCTCCCTTTTTTGCCCCTATAAGGCCGTCCTCAAAGCCGTCGATCAAACGGCCGGATCCCAGAAGCAGGTCGCTTCCCTCCGCAGTTCCTCCGTCAAAGGCCACGCCGTCCTTCTTGCCCACATAGTCAATGTTCACCATGTCTCCGTCAGCCGCAGCCCGGTTCACTTCCACATAGGACGCATTCATGGCTAAAACATTTTGAATCGTAGCTTCCACGTCCTCGTCGGTAACCGTGGTATCCATAGGGGTATACTCCATTCCTACATATTCCCCCAGGACTACGCTTCCCTTCAGAATCTCTTCCTCCTCCGGAGTCGTGGCCTCCGTTGTGCCAGAGCCTGTGGTTTCCGTCTCACTGACAGCTTCTGAAGCAGTTTCTGCTGCCGTTGTAGAAGCGGTCTTCGTGTTAGAGCAGCCGGCAAGTACTGCCATGGCAGCCGCGCCGCATAAAATTAATCTTTTTGATTTTCTCATAATCTCCTCACTAACTTTATCCATTTTACCGGCAAGGTCTTTCCTTAACCGGTTTCTGTAGTATATCACACAGTTACCTGAAAGGAAAGACCTTCCCAAAAATTCACAGTTCAGGCAGGTATCTATATTGAACTGTTGCCTATTTATTAAACGCCCGGAATGCTTTGTATGTATTATATACATCCAGCTTGGATGTAAGCTCAAAAGGCGCATGCATAGAGAGAACCGGCACCCCTAAGTCTACGGCGTCAATGTCCATATGGGCTACCAGCTTGGCAATGGTTCCGCCGCCGCCTTCGTCCACAGCGCCCAGTTCTCCTGCCTGCCAATAAACGCCTTCTTTTTCCATAATTCCGATAATCTCCGCCATAGTCTCCGCACTGGCATCGTTGGATCCGGCCTTTCCTCTGGCCCCGGTGTATTTGGTCAAAACGCAGCCCTTATTTATATAGCTGGCATTTAACGGCTCATGTACCTGAGGGAATGTAGGATCAAAGGCAGCGTTAACATCTGAAGACAGGCATAAAGAATTTCGCAGCAGGGTACGGATATTGGCCCCTGCCTGCTCTGCCAAATCTTCCAGATAGTGCAGAAGGAAGTCGGAATTTAAACCAGTGTTGCCGTCGGATCCGATTTCTTCTTTGTCCGCGAAAAAGGTAACCGTAGTGCGTGTGGGAAGTTCTGTATCAATCTCCGCCATAAGCGCCGTATAGGCGCAGACTCTGTCGTCCTGGCCGTAAGCCCCTACCAGGCTTCTGTCCAGTCCTACGTCTGTTGCCTTAACCGCCGGAACCATCTCTATCTCCGCCCGGTAAAAGTCAGACTCCGTAATTCCGTATTTATCATTAAGGAGCTTAAGTGCCATAAGCTTTACCGGCTCCTTTACCGCCTCGTCCTGATAGGGAACGGAGCCCACCACAACATTCAGTTCTTCGCCCCTGATACCGTCTCCCAGCTTTCTGTCATTCTGCTTTGACGCCAGATGGGGAAGCAGATCCGTAATGCAGAATACCGGATCCTTTTCACTCTCTCCGATAACAATATTCACTGCCTCGCCGTTTTTCTTTATCACCACGCCATGTATCGCCAGAGGAACCGTAGTCCACTGGTATTTGCGGATTCCCCCATAATAATGGGTCTTAAAAAGGGCAATATCATCTTTCTCGTACAGGGGATTGGGCTTTAAATCCAGCCTGGGGGCGTCGATATGCGCGCCGTTTAAGCGGACGCCTTCCTCCAGCCCCTGAGTTCCAAAGGTAGTGGCAATCAAAGACTTTTTGCGGTTGACAAAGTAAACCTTATCTCCCGGCTTATAGGAAGCATTGATGTCATAGGGGACATACCCTGCCTTTACCAGACGAGATACAATGGCGGAAACACATTCCCTCTCGGTTTTTCCTTCATTTAAAAACTTTTTATAGCCCTCGCAAAATTTCTCTGCCTTGGCAATCTGCTTGGGCGCTTCTTTTGCGATATTGGGAGCTTTCCAAACTAATTTTTCAGCCAGCTCCTGACCTTTTGTCTTTTTAGACATAGTTCCTTTCCTCCGTTTATCATTTCGTAAAGTGTCTGAATAAATATACTATAGCTCTGTGCTGTCCAGCGCCAGGGTAAAGGGGCCGTCGTTCACCAGCTCAATCTGCATATTTGCCCCAAAGACGCCGTGCTCCACCTGGCTGACATGCGCCCGGCAGCACTCCATAAAATATTCGTAAATACGATTTGCATGATCCGGCGCCCCGGCTTTTATAAAACTGGGCCGGTTCCCCTTTTTACAATCCGCGTACAAGGTAAACTGGCTTACCACCAAAAGCCCTCCTCCAACGTCTGCCAAAGACAGGTTGGTCTTGCCGTTTTCGTCCTCAAAAATCCGAAGCCGGCAAATTTTATCAGCCATCTTTTTACCGGTTTCCTCCGAATCCTCATTGGATACTCCTAAAAGAATTAAAAATCCTTTTTCGATTTTTCCCATTGTCTGTCCATCCACCGCTACCGCAGCCCTGAATACTCTTTGTAATACTGCCTTCATTTTTCCGTCTCTTCTTCCTTCTCTGCCTCTGCAATAGCCATAATCGCCTCGTTTAATGAAAACATTTTTGCATCTAAAATGTCTACCATATCCGCGCAGGCTTTTAGCTCCTGAAGAAGCGTTATAGGAGGATTTCCTTCAAATTTATATGCTATTTTGTGCTCTAAGCTGGCCCAAAAATCCATAGCTACTGTCCGAATCTGGATCTCCACCTTGGTTTCTACCGGCCCTTCTGTCAGGTAAACCGGAATGGTGACTACCATGTGATAGCTTTTGTAGCCATTTGGCTTTGGCCTTTTAATATAATCCTTTACATAAAGAACCGTTACATCCGCCTGCTTTGCTATCATATCCGCTATCTGATAGATGTCCAGCATAAAGGAGCAGATAATACGGATACCCGCAATATCGCTGAGCTTCTCCTGCATGTTTTCAATGCTAACCTCATAGCCGTCTGCTTTCAGTTTTCTGACGATGCTGTCCGGTGTTTTAAGACGCGATTTGATGTGCTCAATCGGGCTGTAATTAAACCTCTCTACGAACTCATCATTCATGATCTCTATTTTTGCGTTGATTTGTCTCAAAGCGGCATTATAGAGAAACATAATTTCTTTCCACCGGTCTGCCGGTCCTTTTTTTCCGCGGCTTTGTGCCATTGTCCCCCACCTCGCTTACTGCTGCATATTGTTAAAGCTTTAAGCCCTTTAACAGATCGCCCAGTCCAGTGGATACGCTGCCGGTTTCTTTGTAATCAAATACCTCTTCCGGTTCATCCTCCGGCTCAATTGCCTTCATGCTCAGGCTGATTTTACCGTCATTTAAACCGATAATCTTAACCTTAACCTCCTGTCCTTCTTTTAATACCGCGCCGGGATGCTTAATTCTCTGGCTGCTGATCTGGGAAATGTGAAGAAGGCCTGTAAGACCGTTTTCCAGGGTTACAAATGCTCCATAATCTTTTAACGTCTCTACGGTGCCCTCCACAATGGCCCCTACCTGACATTTGGCTACCTTTTTCCGGGTCTCGGCAGCCAGCTTTTCTCTTGCCACCTCTTTTCCGGAAAGGACAAGCCGCTTTTCTTCCTCGTCAGCGGTAATTACCGTAACCTCTATGGTCTTTCCGTTCCACTCATCTAAATTCTCCACGTACTCGGCAGCCAGCTTAGAAGCAGGGATAAAGCCCCGGATTCCCTCTAAAAACGCAACGGCTCCACCTTTGACAATCTCTTTGATTTTAACGGAAACTACTGTTCGCTCTTCCATCATTTGTTTTAATTTGTCCCAGGCCAGAACATCATTAGCCTGCTTTTTAGAAAGAAGGATATTGCCCTCGCCATCATCTGTTTTTACCACCGTGGCGCTGATTTCATCGCCTATATGGATAGACTCCTTTAAATTAAATTCCGGATCACTGCTTACATTTTCTCTGGTAATAATTCCTTCTGCGTAGTATTTTAAATCCACCACTACTCTGTCATCATCCACACCAATTACGGTTCCGGTTAAAATATCCCCTTCCCGTACTCTACGCAAAGAAGCTTCCAACTCAGCCGCATAATCTTCCATGGTTTCCGTAACCTGGGGCTCTTGAATCTTCTCTTCTGTCATTGCCGTTCCTGTCTTCATCTCTTCTCCCATTGTCATGTACCTCTCTTTTCCATCAATCTTGAACTGTCGGGAAAGTCCCCATTTTCCCACCTACTATTTAAACACAAAAGAATCAAATTTGCCAGGGTTTTCACAAAAATTTAAGAAAGCCCTTTTCCCTTATGTCAGAATATGATAAAATTTTTCACAGGGCCAGTGCCTTTGATTGTTCCTTCCCCCTGACAGGCAGGAAGATTTATGATTTTGTACCCCGGAAAGGATCTTTAACTCTTATGAATGATAAGTTTGATCTTCACACCCACACCCTGGCCAGCGGCCACGCTTACAGCACCCTGGCAGAAATGATTCAGGCGGCTGCCAGTAAGGGCTTAGAGCTATATGGCTGCACAGACCACGCCCCCGCTATGCCCGGCACCCTGGGAAGCTTTTATTTTCAGAATTTTAAAGTCATTCCCAGAAAGCTTCACGGTATCCAAATCATTATGGGCGCCGAGCTGAATATTCTGGATCCCACAGGAAAAGTGGATTTGCCTGAAAGTACCTTGGCCCGGCTGGATTACGGGATTGCCAGTATCCATCCGCCCTGCTACAGCGGTAAAACCATGCAGGAAAACACCTCCGCCTATTTGAAGGCTTTAGAAAATCCCTTTATTCAGATTATCGGCCATCCGGATGACGGACGTTTCCCTACGGATTACGAGACTCTGGCGGCCGCAGCTGCCCAGCACCACAAGCTCTTAGAGGTAAATAATTCCTCCTTAAGCCCCAGGGGTTTTCGCGCCAACGCCCGCCAAAACTATCAGACTCTCCTGGAATACTGCCGAAAGTATAAAACTCACATTATTTTAGACAGTGACGCCCATATCTGCTTTGACGTAGGCAATCACAGCTATGTCCACCAGCTTCTTGAGGAAATGGATTTTCCGGAAGATTTAGTGGTCAACACTTCTCTCAAAAAGCTGGCGGAATTTCTTCCGGAAGGTATTTTTGATCCAGAATAATTTTTGCCGGATACCCGGTAACAAAAAAGGAATGGGAATGCCGCAAAATGAAACCAGAGCCTTTCTATTTCATTTTGCGGCATCCCCATTCCCCCTCTGCTCCGTGGCTTTTCCCTACAGCAGTATAATCTTGTGTTCCTGGCAGGCTTTCCTCATATCCTCCGGCCACAAGCTGGCCTGAACTTCTCCTACATGGGCGCGGTTCAAAAGCAGCATACATAGCCTGGACTGACCGATTCCTCCTCCAATCGTACAGGGAAGTTCTCCGTTTAACAGCATCTTATGGTAAGGCAGACTCCTTCTGTCATCGCAGCCAGCTTTTGTAAGCTGTTGATCCAGAGACTTTTCATCTACCCGGATACCCATGCTGGAAATCTCCAGGGCGCACCCTAGCGTATCAAACCAGAATAAGATATCTCCGTTCAGCTGCCAGTCATCATAGTCCGGCGCGCGACCGTCGTGAGGCTTTCCGCCTGTCAGTTTATCCCCTATCTTCATCAGAAATACACAGCCGTACTCCTGGGTGATCAGGTTTTCCCTCTCCTTAGGCGTCTTATCCGGATAGCGTTCCTCCAGCTCCTGGGTGGTGATAAAAGCAATATCCTCGGGAAGGCGTTTTACTGCCTGGGGATATTTATACCAAACCTCATGTTCCATATGTTTAATGACCTTAAAAATCGTTCTTACCGTATCTTTTAAGGTATCCAGGTTTCTCTGTTCCCTGGTAATCACCTTCTCCCAGTCCCACTGATCTACATAACAGGAGTGAAGGTTATCTAAAGATTCATCCCGCCTGATGGCGTTCATATTGGTGTACAGGCCTTCTCCAGGCTGAAATCCATAGCGTTTTAATGCCATTCTCTTCCACTTTGCCAGAGACTGAACCACCTCCACAATCTCGTCCGCCTCTCCCAGCAGATCAAACTGAACCGGCCGCTCTACTCCATTTAAATTATCGTTTAAGCCAGAGCTTTTCTTTACAAAAAGCGGCGCGGAAATTCGCTCCAGGTTCATCTCCCTGCCAAACTCTTTTTGGAATGTATCCCGAATATATTTAATTGCCTCCTGGGTCTGACGGACTGTCAGCCTGGGATCATATCCTTCTGGTAAAATCAGCGCCATACTCTTATCCTCCTTGCGGTTATTTTGGCAGCAGTTCAGACGGAATATCTTTTTGTCCGGCATAGCCGGACAAGAACATCCGGTATCCATCCGATGTGGAATCTGAACTGCTATAATATATTTGCTAATGCTACCACTGAATGAGGATTTCTGCAAGAAAAAAATTATTTTTTTCTTGCAGGCGCTGTCTCCAGAATTTCCAGAAGGGCTTTGCTCATCATAAGGGCCGCCGGGCCCAGGACTACGCCCCACACTCCGAAGAGCTCAAGCCCTGCATAGAGGGAAATCAGTGTCTCCAGGGCGGAAAGCCCCATTCCTTTTGCCATCATTCTGGTTTCTAAAACCTGACGCAGGATGTAGCAAAATACATAGATCCCTATAAGGGCGGCGGCTCTCCCTCCCCGCCCGGCAAGCAGCTCTACCAAAGCCCAGGGAACCAATACCGTTCCGGTTCCGAAAAGGGGCAGGGCATCTAGCAGCCCGATTCCTATCCCCAGCAGAATATAATACGGATTTTTTATTGCCCACAGGCCAGCCATACAGATTGCCACAGTAAGCAAAAGGACTACTGCCTGAACCTTCAGATAAGTCCTGCCGAAAATGCCGAATTTTTCATGGATTACTGCAAACTCTTCCCGAAACAGGGATCTCTTTTCAAATCTCCTGATCGCTTCCAGCTTTCCCAAAGTCAGTACGGTAGCCAAAAACAACACCAGCAGGATTACCATTCCTCCTACAATCCACTGAAATACAGAAACAGAGTTGACCATCAAATAAGGCATGGCAGCCGTTTTTATGGTTGACCCTAATTCTCTCAGCATATCCTGCATCAGACAGACCACATATCCGGATTTCAAATGAAAGATCTCCTCTGCGGATCGGCAGTATCCTGTAAGCCACATATCAAACTGCCTGATAAGCTGAGGCAAAGTATCCGCTAAAAGTTTGGCCTGCTGGATTAGCCTGCAGCCGCCAAAATAAATTCCGGCTCCCAAGGCAAGCAGCACGGCCGCCAGCTCTGCCCCGCCTATGGCCTCAATCGGAATCTTCCATGTTTTTCCGCCTGTTTTTATGGACAGCTTTTTCTGGATCCATCTGGCAGACGGTTCCAGAAGGACAGCCGTTCCATAAGCAGCAAAAAAAGGAATTACGAGGGGCAGCAGGTATTTGCATCCTGCATACACCGCTCCCGTAACTCCTGCTATCATAAGAATCTTCTTCAGTTTCTCCTTCGGCTTTTCCATGGTCTCACCTATTTCTGATTCGTACTTCCTTTGTACAAATTCTAGTATGAACCAAAACCGCCGAATTATTCTCCTGGAAAACTTTCCCTATATAGCTAAGAATTTTTTGAAATCCCGTCCCTCCGGTTTTGCCGAAAATGTCATGGCCTTTCCCGTTTCCGGGTGAAAAAATGTCAATTTCATTGCCCACAAAGCCAGAGAATCAGAGCGGAAAGGCCGATTCTTCTGTGGATTTCCATATTTGGCGTCCCCCAACAGCGGTGTGCCGTGTCCGGCAAACTGGACCCGGATTTGATGATGCCGTCCTGTATGAAGCTGAATCTCTGCCAGAGAAAGCTCCTGCCCATCCACCACCTTTGTCTCCAGAATCTTATAGGAAAGCTCTGCCAGTTTGCTTTCATCCACAGACTTATCCACAATTTGTGAATAATTATTCTTTCCATCCTTTTTCAAAAAATCCATATATTTCCCCACACTATCCACAGGTTTTCCACATAGTATTGCACAATAGGTCTTTTTTAAAGCACCCTGCTGCACTTGCTTTGACAGCGCGGCAGCCGCCTTCTGTGTCTTTGCATAGACCATAACCCCGCCTACAGGCTTGTCCAGTCTGTGGATAACTCCCACATACGGTTCTGCCGCTCCTGTGGACGACGTTGTGGATAACTTGTTTATATGTTTCCGCAATTCGCTAACCATATCCGGCTCAAAGCTGTGGCTGGACTGAGCTTCCATCCCCGCCGGCTTTACCGGCACCACAATATATGGATCCTCATACAAAATCCGAAGCATCTTCTGTATTCCTGCCTTTCCTAAAGTAAATTTTTTATAAAATCCTTGCATCTTTTCAAAAATAGTGTATAGTATGTAATATAACACTATATAGTTTTCAATACTACATTACACAGTTTCAACTTTTATGAGGAGGAAGGTAAATGCGAAAGCATTTTTAGGATGCCTTCCGACGATTTGGCAGGGGACGCCTGGCGTCGCGTGCCGATTCATTGTTACCAGGAGGAAGGTAAATGCGAAAGCATTTTTTAAGATACCTTCCGACGACTTGGCAGGGGACGCCTAGCGTCGCGTGCCGATTCATTGTTATATTTATATTTAGGAGGTATTACTATGTCACGTGAAGCTATAGAATCCAACCTTTCCAAAATAAAAGATCCCGGCAGTGCCATTACTCATTTTATTGCCATGGCTCTGGCAATTCTGGCCGCCGGCCCTCTGCTTATGAAGGCTGCCCGGGAACCCGGACATTTTCATGTAGCCGCCCTGGCTGTATTTATTATCAGTATGATCCTGCTGTATGCTGCCAGCGCCACCTATCACACTCTGGATATTTCTCCCAAAATCAACCGGCTTCTCCGTAAACTGGATCATATGATGATCTTTATCCTGATTGCCGGAACCTACACCCCGGTGTGCATGATCGTGTTGGGCGACCGAACCGGCTGGCTGCTGTTGAGTCTGGTCTGGGGAATCGCCGTTGCCGGCATTGTGATTAAAGCTTTCTGGATCACCTGTCCCAAGTGGTTCTCTTCCTGCCTGTATATTGCAATGGGCTGGGTTTGTGTCCTTGCTTTTACCCGGATCGTACAGGCTCTCCCCACAGCAGCTTTCTGCTGGCTGTTGGCAGGGGGAATTATTTACACCTTAGGCGGCGTGATCTATGCTTTGAAGCTGCCCCTGTTTAACGCCCGGCATAAATATTTCGGATCCCATGAAATTTTCCACCTTTTTGTCATGGGCGGCAGTCTGTGCCACTATATTATGATGTATGCATTTGTAGCATGAGCCTTTGTTCCGGCGGCAATTAAACGCTTTTTCTGTTCTCTGGTCAGCTTTTTTATGGCGGCTTCCCGGCGCATAGCCTCGTGTTTGGTAGCAAATTCTTCGTAATAAGCCAGAACCACCGGCCGGCGGTTCCTGGTGTATTTTGCTCCGTTGCCCTGGTTATGCGCCTTCAGCCGTTTTTCCAGACAGTTTGTCCAGCCGCAGTAGAAGGTTCCGTCAGCGCATTGGAGAATATAAGTATAATTCATGGGTTTGCCTCTTGCCTCTTTACTGTGAAAATTCCGATTTTCTATGTAAACGGTAATTATGCTTTGCAACTGCATCATTACCGTCCAGGTTGCCCTGTAATCTATGATGAAGCACCAGCTGGATGCACAAGGTGTTTATACTGTATTATATCACACAATGGCAAAAAGGTGTATGTCCCGCTTTTACAGACTGGTCTTCCAAAATCCATGAAGATTACAGTGAGAGTATACTGCCACCGGCTTGTCGTCATCAGCTACCAGAAACTCAGCTTCTGCCGGTTTGTCCGGCTCCAGCATCCGTCTCTGGCAGCCTTTTTCTGTCTGCAGGTAAATCCACTGGATATTGTGCTCGCCGGTCATGGGATGAGGATTTTCTCCTACCTTAACCGTAACCTTATTCCCTTTTACCTTCACCTGAGGAAGGTGCTTTTCCTTTGCTCCATCCGTGGTATTGGCAAGCAGAAGCCCCATGGGCTGATCGCAGCACTTAAAGTTTTCCTGGTGAGGGCCGCCTATTACCTCTATGACAGCCTGGCCGTGCTCACCGATTAAAAATGTTGGTTCTGATTTCATTGCAAGTCCCTCCTTTGAAGCCTGCGGCAGTAGGCCGGACATCCGGCATCTGTTTCTCCCATAAACGGCAAAACCCATACCGCACAGCAGATTATTTGTGTACAGTATGGGTATCTCCAAATTTCATAAAATTATCCCTGAGCCACTTGTTTTACCAGAATCAGCCTGTCGCCGATTCGGATTTCGTCACTGGACAGTTCATTCATCGCCATGATACTGTCCACTGTTGTATGGAATTTTTTTGAAATTTTCCACAGGCTGTCACCGGCCTGGACGATATATCCTACAATCCCCGGCATATCCTGAAGCTTTTTTAAATCCAAAGGCTGTTCCGTTACGCCGGTAATAACTGTTTCGCATACAGGCTGGAGCACCAGTACATCCAGGGCTACCACAGCCTTTACCTCCACGCCGTCGCCGCCTACCATTACTGCGGTAAGCTGCTCTAAACCAGGAATCACCTGATAGACGCTGTCCTCCCGGATTCCCCTGGCCTCCGCCGTACAGTGGAAAGGAACCATATGATCCGCCGACTGAACCGGGGCGGAATCGTCGCTGGTCAGGTAAAGCAGGGAAACCTCCACCACACCATCAATAATAAGCTGATTCTCTCCCACAGAAATCTCGTCTATTTTTACGGTTCCATTGCTGTGGCAAATTTGCAGCACCCTCTGATTCTGATCCAGAGAAACCTTCTCTGCCACCCGGCATTTGCAGCCGTTTTTTGTAAGTATCTGCTCAAAACAGGCCTCTTTGGTAACCGGAGTCAGCTCCCTGTCTACCGCGTAAAGGTCGCTTAACAGCTCAGGTTCCTGTTCCTCATAAAGCTTCATATCCAGCTCCAAAACTGCGTCCACATCCAGATCCCGCATTTCTCCGTCATAATCCGGCCGCGCCTCTACATCTTTGTGGGCCAGGCGCATATTGACCACCGGGATCATATCCGCGTCTGCGTCTGTCACCTCCACCTCGCCGGAAAACGGGATGGTTTCCTCCCACCATTGTACCGGCGTCTCGTCTCCTTCCCCGGAGTAAATAACAAAAACTGCCAGGCTTCCGTCTATCTGCATCCGTCCGTCCACCGGACGGGCAGAAACACCGCACAGCCGCATTTCCTTCCATAATAATTGGTCGATATTGGGTTTGTTTCCGGATAACGACATCTGCTCCTTAATGCGGAAGGTATCCTTGTGGCGGGCCGCAATAGCCGCAACATCCATAGTCCGGTGCTGAACCAGAACATTTCCGGTGCTGTTGCCGGATATGGGGTTCACATCTTCCACATCCACTGCCGCTTCTGTCTGATAAAGGCTTTCCACCCGCACCTCCAGGGTAACGATGGCCTTAACTCCCAATTTTCTGGCATTCACCATACCGGTGCTTAAATCTTCCAGCTCAGAGTTTAAGCTTACATCATCTCTCTCTTCCAGCCCCGGCACATTGATGGTTTCCTCAAAAGGAATGGTTCCCCCAAGGGTCTGGAGTCCCCCTTCCTCTCTCCGGTAAAGCACCTGAAAGTCCAGCTTTCCCTTTACCAGAACCTTCTCTCCCTGATTTTTTAAGGACTCTATCTGAACTTCCCCGTTGTCCAAAAGCACCTGGGCCATGTCGTCCATGGTATCCGGCACAATAAAATCATCATCCAGGGTCACTTGGGTAGTTACGTTTCCCTTCCACCGGTTCATATGTATCTGCTTCTTCACTAATTCCATAATACCTGCCCGCCTTTCTTTCCTTAGGAAAATGTATGCGGCAGGCCGGAAGATTATGCAGGAATGAATTTTCAAACACGTCTAGTACTCTTCCAGGAAGCGGTGACGTTTTCCGTTTTTTACATACCCAATACAGGCATCCAGATTGACATTTTCCACACTTCGGAAAATATTCATATCCACCCCTGGATTAATTGTCCGAAGCTCTTGAATCAGCTCCTTGATTTCCTGGCGTTTAGAGGAATGAACCTGCTCTTCCATCGCCTTTTCTCTGGCAATCTGTTCGGTAAAACGGCAGGCGCATTGAAGAAATCTCAGGTGATTGTATTCTTTCCATTCTAAAATTGCTTTCTCCTTTACCAGGTACAAAGGACGAATCAGCTCCATCCCGGGAAAATTAGTGCTGTGGAGTTTCGGCATCATGGTGTTAAACTGACCGCCATACAGCACGCTCATCAGCGTCGTTTCAATGGCATCGTCGAAATGATGGCCCAGGGCAATCTTATTGCATCCCAGCTCCTTGGCATGGGCA